>Ga0265296_1000445_pt1 | contig 64464 bp, 46 predicted proteins | sample MunlanPumphouse1_FD_189073 | JGI IMG/M metagenome (GOLD analysis project Ga0265296, IMG submission 189073) | Groundwater microbial communities from a municipal landfill in Southern Ontario, Canada - Pumphouse #1 | ecosystem: Environmental > Aquatic > Deep subsurface > Groundwater | place...
CCCTCCCCCCCTCCGGCCCAAATCGACCCCCCCTTACCATATCTGGGTAGGCCGCACAACAACGCTTTCGTCAGAGCCCTTCTTAAAAATCCTGAAAAATCGGTGTGCAATATTGCACAAATCCCATTTTTGATGGGGGGGTCAACGGTCGACCCCCCCCACCTCACGGCTCCAGAATCGTTTCGACCCCCCCACCCGCTTGCGTTCTGGCGCGAACGGACCCCCCCCATTGTTGTGATCTCTCGATCTCCCCCTTGTCAAAAGGGACTAAAGGACTAGTACTTCTGTGAGATCTATTCTCCGACGTAGACTCTCCCTAGCCGGAACCCCCGAAGGGACTAAGTACCCTAAAATGAGGGACTAAATCACCAAAATGAGGGACTAAGTCCTCATTTTTATCAAATTTCACGTCGTAGAATTGCGGACGCAAATAGCGCTAATACAGGGGCGAAATGGAGGGTCAGACGGACTGGGGGAGGGGGAAATGAAAGGAAGGCCTGTTTTCCGGATCGGCGTTACGTCGGATGAAAAAGAGTTCACGTCGGGGAAAATGAGGATTATGTAATATCAGCCATCCCCGGAGAAAGGATGCAGTTCCGTGTTGGGAGTGTCTGATGATGCCCGGAAATGTTTCTTGAGTGAAAAAAATTTAAGAATTTTTTTGAGAAACTTTTGAAAACCGTTTTGGGAAATTCTGGATGGTAAAAATATTTTAGGAAAATTTTGTTGGCCACCTCTCAATGTGTGAGGCTCTACGCGCAAAACGCCTCTCGGGTTTTGCGCTACGCACTTACCGGTTCGCTTGATGGATCAAGTCTCTTGCCCAGCCGCGACCCGATGAGGCGTCGCGGCGACTCCATGCGAAGCATGGAGAGGGTGGAATCGTAACTTTGAGCATAAACAAAAAAACACAAATAAAAATAATTATAGTTTTAATCTCCCTTTCTGAGAATAATTGTATCATTTTTCACTTGAACTCGAATTTCGTACCCTTTTTCTTTACCGGATATATTAAAAAGGTAGCCAAGATTCTTTTGTGCAGTAGTTTGATCAGGATTCATTTCAATAGCTTTAATGAATGATTGTTCTGCTAAATCATACTCCTTTTTTTGACCATAGGACATACCAAGATAATTTTGCGCCTCATAATACAAAGGATTTATTTCAATCGCTTGTTTAAAGCATTTTATTGCATCATCATATTTTTCTGAATGGAAGTAGGTGATACCTTTTCCATACCATGCGAGGTCAAGATTCGGACTTAAGGAGAGAGACTTATCAAATGATTTTATAGACTCCTCGGACCTACCCAGTTCATCCAGTATTCCTCCTCGAATGACCCAAACAACTGGATAATTTTCATTGAGTGATAACCCTTTATCGTAGCAGTATAAGGCCGATTCAAAATCCCCTTTCTGTTTATTAAGCTCTCCTTTGTTAATCCATGCTAATTCGGAGTTGGGATTAATTTCAATGGCCCTGTTAAGATTCCGTTCAGCCTCAGAAAAATTCCTTTTTTGAAGTTCTAATGTACCGAGGTTATTATATGATAAATAATAATCAGGGTATTTTTCCAACGGTTTTGAATAACATTTTAAAGCGTCCTCATAATTCCCTAAATTGGCATAACCATTGCCTTTATTTAACCATGAGAGGGGATAGTCAGGATTAATACTAATTGATTGATCAAAGAAATACATGGATTCATTAACCTTGCCCATTAGTTGGTAAAGGTATCCTTTATCATTCCATGCAAATTCATTTTTAGAATTAAGTAATATGGCCTTATCATAAGAGATTAATGATTCATTGAATAGATTTTGTTTTAATTGGGAATATCCTTTATAAACATAAAATTCGGAATTCAATGATGAATCAGACACGTTACTAAAAAAAACCAATGAATCAGGGTAGTTTTCCGAAAAATACTTTTCAAGACCAAAAATTAAGTTTACAACATCTTTTATTTGACCTTTAAATTTTGAAATATCTTGGTTATCATGAATGGTGTAAAGATCAAAACCGCTCATGGCGTCCTTAATGCCGCTTGTCGCTTGAATACGATTCATTTTTTTTATTTTTTCAGAAAAAAATATTGAAGTTTCTAAACCTTTGAACTCGCCCATTGCATCAATTGATTTTCCAAAAATGACAATATCGGCATTATATTTATCGGAGATCCGTTTTGCTGCATCGTTGTTAGTTACTGCTTCATATGTATCTAGAATTTTTACATCGATATTTGGGTTTTTTTCAATCTCTTTACGAATTAATTCGGTTGTTCCAATATCATATGTTATCTGGTTTTTATTGGAGGATTCACCTAATTGTTGATATGGTGAGATGACCACTCTTACTGATTTATCACCAAGACTTTTCAAATTACTATCCATAATCCAAATAATTCCAAACAAAATACCAATGACAATAAAAATTGAAATAGCCTTAAGACAGGGCTTATTTACAATAGATTCTATCTGATCGGTAGTATCGACAAACCAAAAAAAACCAACCAAAATACAAGAAAAAATAATTATTAAAATGATTTTAACAATGTTTGCTTTGAAAAAATTAAAAAAATCATCTGGATAAACAAAAAAAAGAATTAAACAGCCAATGACAATAAAAATAAATATGGATCCCAAATATGGGCCAAATACCCGAATCCACCCACCAAAGTCATCAACTGAAATCATTAATTCTATTATTTTTTCAGAACATGATAAACTCGCCTAAATATTTCCACGTGATATAATCCATCAAATCGAAAACCTTCGGTCTTCTCCAACTCCTGGTCCTGACGGACCACTCGTTTCACAAAACAACCCTTAATACCCCGCCCCAACAAAACTTGAGCAGATGCCACCCGAAAAACTTCCCGGCGGCCCGACGCAGGATGAGATCATGGCCGTGTCCCTCCAGAAGATGGGACTGCGGATGACCGACACGGTGCTGGAGATCGGCTGCGGGACCGGGAAGGTCTCGGTTGCAATGGCCCGGCACGTAAAATCGGTGACCTCCATCGATATCCGGCCCGAGGCCGTCGAGTTCGCGGAGAAGACCGCGAGAGATGCGGCTTTGGGAAATATCCGGTTCTCCACGATCGAGGCCACCGCGTTCCTGGAACATGCCGGGGAGTTCGACTGCGCTTTTGTTGGCGGGTCACGAAATCTCCTCGCGATCCTGCCGGCGCTCACAAAGAAAGTGCGGCGGACGATCGTGATCAATGCGGTGCTCCTCTCAACCGTCTCGGACGCGGTCTCTGCCCTGCAGGAACTCGGGCTCTTTGTGGAGGCCGTGCAGGTGCAGGTCTCGCGTTCGCACGAGCTCGCGGGAAGCCTGATGTTCAAGCCGATCGACCCGGTCTGGATCATTGTCGGGCGGGGGTCCAGATGCTCGTAGGTCTCGGCCTCGGGCCCGGCAACCCGGAACTTTTGACGCTCCGGGCCGTAAGGCTCCTCAAGGAAGCCGACACGGTCTTTGTGCCGGGCCGGATCGCCCGCGATCTCGTGCTGCCCTACCGGGAACCGGTGATGCTCGACTTCCCGATGACGGACGATGAGGCAAAGATCAGCGCCTGCATGAAAGAGAATGCGGCGAAGATTGCGCCGGTCGCGGAGTCGGGCCTTGCGGTCTTCGGGATTCTCGGCGACCCGAACTTCTTCTCCACGTTTTCAAGGCTCTGTGCGGTGATCGAAGAGACGCACCCCGGGATAGAATTCCGGACCGAGCCGGGGATCAGTTCGATCACGGCGTTCGCCGCAGCAGCGGGCGTGCCGGTGAACGAAGGCTTCACGGTCTCGGACGGTTCGGTCTCCGCAACAAAAATTCTCTTAAAAGTCCGCAGGCCCAGGGCAAAGGCCGCCGAACTCCGGGCCGAAGGCTACTCCGAGTTCGCGCTCGTGGAGCGGATGTTCTTTGACGACATGAAGGTGTACAGGAACGATGACCTGCCCGAGAAGAGCGATTACATGAGCGTGATGTATGCCGCAAAATAATCCCATCATCTGGTTTGTCGGCGCCGGCGCGGGCGACCCCGATCTCATCACCGTGAAGGGCCAGCGAATCCTTGAGCACGCGGATGTGTTGATCTTTGCTGGTTCGCTCGTGAACCCGCAGCTCGTGGCCCGGAGCCCGGCACCCGAGAAGGTTGACAGCTGGGGCATGCAGCTCGATGCGATGGTTTCGCTCATGGCCGACCGGGCAAAGGCCGGCAAACGCGTGGTCCGGCTCCACTCGGGAGACCCGGCGATCTACGGCTCGATTGTGGAGCAGATCGCAGAACTCGAAGCCAAGGGAATCCAGGTCAAGATCGTGCCCGGCGTCTCCTCGGTCTTTGCTGCAGCAGCCGCACTCGGCACCGAGTACACGCCCAAGGGCGTATCCGACACGCTGATCATCACGCGGCCCGCGGGAAAAACCTTGGACGTGGATCACATCACGGAACTCTCGAAGGTTCCCGCCACGATGGCGTTCTTCCTTGGCAGCGAACACTTTGCCGCAATCACGGAGAAGCTGGCCTGCCCGAAGGATACGCCGGCGGTCGTCATCTACCATGCCTCGTGGCCCGACCAGAAAATTATCCGGGGCACGGTCGCGGATATCGCACAGAAGGCCGAGGAGGCAAAGATCACCCGCTCGGCGCTCCTCATTGTCGGCCGGGCCGTGCTCGGGACAAAGTCCGGGTTCGTCCGCTCGCACCTCTACTCATGAAGACCCTTGTCATCACCTTTCCCTATGCCGTGGAAGAGGCGGAACGGATAGCCGCGTTTCTGGAATGTGACGTGGAGCTGTACGGGCCGGATACTTTTGAGACAGCGTTTGCAGACGCAAAACGGATCGTGGCGCTGATGTCGATGGGCATCGTTGTCCGGAAGATCGCGCTGCTCCTTGAGGACAAGTGGAAGGACCCGGCGGTCGTTGTCGTGAGCCCGGATATGCGGTACGCAATTCCCGTGCTCGGGGGCCATCACGGGGCAAACGAACTCGCAAAGGAACTCTCAGGGATCGGGCTTGTCCCGGTCATCACGACCGCCACGGAGTCGCGGGGCCGCGAGGCCGTGGAGACGATTGCCGAGCAGAACGGGATGGACGTGGTGAACCGGGACTCGACCCGGGCCGTGAATGCCGCGATTCTCTCTGGCGACATCCCGGTCCATGCCGTGAAGGGGCCGGCGATTGTGCTCGCAGGGCCGGATGTCTCAATCCTCGTGAAGAAGGGCGAGTACACGGTCGGTATCGGGTGCCGGAAGGATATCCGGTCCGGAGAGGTGGTGGACGCGGTCCGGGCTGCACTCGATGAGAACGGGATCGCGGAAGCGGACGTCTTTGTCTATGCAACGACCACGAAGAAGATGCACGAGGCCGGGCTCATCGAAGCCGTGGGTGCCCTCTCCGGGAATTTGATATTCCTGAACGATGATACCATAAACGCACAGGAAGGGACCGGCCCCTCGCGGGCAACCCGGCTCGGCCTTCTGGGCGTTGCCGAACCGGCCGCCCTTGCCGCATCAAAGGATAAGATCCTCATCATGAAGAAGAGAGTGTACGGGAGTGTCACGGTTGCCATCGCACGCTGAATATACAGAAAGAAATGGACGACTCGCCATCGTGGGCCTGGGCCCGGGAAAGAAAGAGTACATGACGGGCCGGGCGCTCGCTGTCATTGCGGAGGCCGAGATTGTCCTCGGCCATTCCACGTACCTTGAGCCGATCAAGTCCCTGCTTGAGGGCAAGCAGGTGATCTCCAGTTCCATGGGAAAGGAGGTGGACCGGGCATCGCAGGCGATCGATCTCGCAAAGACCCATAAGGTCGCTATCGTCTCGGGCGGCGATGCCGGGATCTATGGCATGGCAAGTATCGTGCTCGAAGTACTGGAGCACGATGGCGCGGAGATCGAGGTCGAGGTTGTCCCGGGTGTGACTGCGGCAACGGCAGCAGCCTCGCTGCTCGGCTCGCCGCTCTCGGGCGATTATGCAACGCTCAGCCTCTCGGACCTCTTAACACCGCTGGAGGTGATCGAGCACCGGCTCGATACGATCTTCTCGGTGGGCATCCCGGTCGTGCTCTACAATCCCAAGAGCCGGGGCCGGCCGCACAATTTCGCGATTGCCGTGAGCCATGCACGGCACCACCTGGCCGGCACAACGCCCGTTGCGATTGTAAAGAATGCGCTGCGGGAGGGCGAGCAGACGATCATCACCACGCTCGAAGAGATTGAGGATCACGAATCGGAGATCGACATGCACTCTGTCGTCATCATCGGCGGGACCGAGAGCAGGATCTGGAGGAGGGGAGACGATGTCAAAGGAATCATCACGCCACGCGGCTACCACAAAAAGTACGTATATTGATATCGGGGCCGACACAAAGGAAGGCTACGCGATCTCGACGAAGTCGAGGGCTCTTGCCCGGGAAGCGATCGGCAACAACACGCCCGAGGACCGGATCCGGCAGCGCTGCTCGATTGCGGTCGGCGACTTTGCCCTTGCGGATCTCATGCGGTTTGAGTACAACCCCGTGAAGGCCGTGCTCGATGCCCTGCGGAACAAGGCGCCCATCATCACCGATATCCGGATGGTGCAGGTCGGCATCCAGAAGAAGGGCCATGCAAGCGAAGTAATCTGTGCCCTTGACTTCGGTGCAGAGATTGCAAAGGAGAAGGAGATCACGCGGAGTTCCGCCGGGTTCCTTGCCCTGAAGGACCGGCTCCCGGGCTCGATTGTTGTGATCGGCAATGCTCCTTCAGCGCTCCTCTCGGTCTGTGCGATGGTAAAAGAAGGCGTCCGGCCTGCCGCGATCATCGGCGCACCGGTCGGTTTCGTCAACGCCGCCGAGTCCAAGGAAGTGCTCCGGACGATCGATATTCCCTCCGTCTCCACGGAAGGGACGCGGGGCGGTACGCCCGTTGCAGTAGCCGCACTCAACGAGTGCATCACCATGTATATCGAGGGGTGAAAACGATGCAGGACCCGGTCACCGGTTTTGTGTATCCGGATGGGTGGGTTGAGCGCTGTGTTGCTCCGGGGATGCTCCGTCTCGTGGAAGCGGGCCGGGCGATCCTGACCGCGGACGGCAGCGTGCTGGTAAGGGGATTCACTACAGGCACCACGGCCGCGGCGGCCTGTGCGGCTGCCGTCCTCTCGCTGGGCGGGCAGACGATCGAGTCCGCCCGGATCGCACTGCCCTGCGGGCTTGTCGTGGATGTACCGGCCCGGGGGATGGAAGGCACCGGCACGGCCGAGAAGGTGCCCGGCGATTACCCGGGCGATGTGACGGCCCATCTCCGGTTTGTTGCAGAGGCGACGGCCGCAACAACCGGCATGGAGCTGGTCTTTGAGGAGGGGATCGGGCGGTTCACCCGCAACACCCCGCGGTACCGGGCCGGCGACCCGGCCGTGAGTGCCCCGGCGCTTGCCTGCATCTGGACCTCACTAGAGGAAGCCGCAAAGGCCGTCGGCCTTGCAGCTGTCCGGGTCACCCTGCGAATCCCGGAAGGAGCTGAGGTTGCAAAGAAGACCCTGAACCCCCGGGTCGGGGTTGCCGGCGGAATCTCGATCCTCGGCACCACCGGTCTTGTCGAGCCGTGGGACGATCATCTCACGGAATCCACGCTCGTGCGGATTGCGTCCGCCGAGAACCCGGTTCTCACCACCGGCCGGACCGGCCTCCGTTTTGCCCGGCTGCTCTATCCCGGCCGGGACGTGATTTTGATCGGCGGGAAGATCGAGGAGTCGCTCTCCGCCGTGGAGAGTGAGGCGATCCTCTTTGGTCTGCCGGCGCTGATCCTCCGTTTCATCAACCCGTCAATCCTTGAAGGAACCGGTGCGCTGACGGTCGAAGAACTCTCCGTGCGGCCGGAGTTTGCGGCCATTGCCGAGCACAATCTGGCAGATTTCCATAAGCGCTATCCCCATATCCGGGTGGTGCTCATCGACCGCGAGGGCCGGATGATCGGGAGGAGTACATGAAGATTGTTGGCGTGGGCTGCGGGCCGGGACTGATGACGGAACAGGCGATCAAGGAACTTCGGGCCGCCCGGAACGTGTACGGGTCGGAACGGGCGATCGTGCTTGCCCGGCCGTTCCTTGCCCCCTCCTGCCGGGTGAAATCGATCGATGATTTCAAGAGCCTCCACCAGCTCCCGAAGGACTCCGTGGTGCTCTCGACCGGCGACCCGATGCTGGCCGGTCTCGGGTACCTGCAGGGCGAGGTGATCCCGGGCATCTCCTCACTCCAGATCGCGACCGCCCGGCTCCACATCCCCCTCTCACGGGTGGCCGTTGTCGTTGCCCATGGCCGGGGCCACGAGAAGGGGATGATCGATACCGTGGAGGAGCTGCGGCGCGGGAAGATCGTCTTCCTTTTGGCCGACCCGAAGTTCGATACGGAAGAACTGTATATCCGGCTCCGGCGGCTTGTCCTCCCGCTCCAGGTGGCGGTCTGCGAGAACCTCGGGTACCCCGAGGAGAAGATCACAGTTGCGCCGGTTGACAAACCGCCGAGTCCCGCGGCCGGCCTCTACTCGCTCGTGATCGGGAATTTTTAATAACCAACATCTTTTTTTGTCGCCTTCCCAAATACCGGATAGGAAGGGAAAAGAATGGACAAGGCAACCAAGACCCAGTTCAGCATCGCGTTCTTCGTCATCGGGTTCGCGATGATCATACTCCAGGATTTGAAACGGCTCGACTCGATCGATCTCGGGTTCTCCATGCCCTTTGCCGTGATGTTCTACATCGGACTCATCTTCATGGCCATCGGCTACTACATGAAGTGACGGGAGTTGGACGGGGAGGGCATCCCCGGTTCAGGGCTTCTTTTTTGTATTCTCAACGGGTTTCTTCTCGATCTTGATCTCGCACTGCCGGTCCCCGGTGCAGAGGGTCCGGACGAACCGTGCGGTAAACTCCGGGTTCAGGAGCGGCACCGCGGTCAGGGTAAACGCCATGCAGCGCCGGAAGACCGGGCAGTCATCGCCCCCGCCCCCGGCTTCCATGGCACCGGCATGGAACGGGCAGCGTTTCACAATGATCACGGCCCGGTCCGGTGCCACTTCGAGCGCCTCAGCCGAGAACTCCGGGCCAAAGAAGATGTACAGGATCGTCCGTATGGTCCCGGCGAGATCCTTTGCCGTCCGGGTCGAAAGACCCAGTTCGCGGGCCGCTGCATAGGCCGCCCCGGCGAGTTCCATCCAGATCTCCTGTTCGAGCTCATCGTACTGCTGCCCGAGTACCGGGCGGAACGCGGCATCGTAGGCTGCCGGCAGCCGGGTGAGCATGCGTGCGGCCATCTGCCAGCGGACGTCATCAGGGATCTCGTGTGCTCCCGCCATCTTCTCCTCCAGGTTACCTGAAAAGTTCTATGGCATCTTCTTCATATCAACGTGCGGGTTCCTGCACCCGTTCCGTCAGCGGGAGAGTATCAGGCCTTTCTTTGTGGAACAGATGAACCCCTCTTCTTCCAGTGCGGAAAGGATCCTGCCCGCCCGCTCCCGGTCCTCGTTCAGTTCGCGGATGAGGGCAGCCCGGGTCATCGTGCCTTTGGCCACCAGCAGTTTCAGGATTGCGCCCCGCATCTGCCGGTCGGAGCCCTCGAACGCGGACTGTTTTGCGTAGTGCCGGCTCCTCCGGTTCGGGTTGGGCACGGACTTTGCCAGATCGGTCCCGTAGTCCATGAGGGCGTTGTACCATTCCCGGGGATCGGGGCGGTAGAGCGCCGCCTCTACAAGCGGGAGGATCTCGTTGTCGCTGACCGTTGCCCCATCTTCGAAGAAGTGGTGGATGAAGACCCGGCGGATGTTGGTCTCGATGAAGATGACCGGGCTGTTGAAGGCATAAGCGCAGATGGAGGCAGCGGTGGCCTTCCCAATCCCGGGGAAGGTGGTAAGGATCGCGGGATCGTCCGGTAGCTGGCCCCCGAGTTCGTCCGTTACGATACGGGCGCACTTCTGGAGTGCGATGGCCCGGCGGTTGTAGCCCATGCCCTGCCAGGCCGCAAGGACGTCCGCCAGCGGTGCGGCAGCAAGCGTGGCAACGTCCGGGAATGCCGCGAGGAACGTTGGGAACTTTTCACATACCCGGCCAACCTGCGTCTGCTGGAGCATGATCTCGGAGACAAGGATGGCGTAAGGGTCGGTGGTCTCGCGCCACGGGAACTTCCGGGCCGAGGCCCGGTACCGGGAGAGCACGAGATGCTGGAATGCCCCGATACCCTGTTCGTCCCGTGAGAAATGATGCCCGTCCGGGGTGAGATGCGTCTGCCGTTCTGCCAAGATATCCCTCCTCGCGGGATGCTTCTGTACCGGTGGATCGATGCAGCTCATAACGGTTCGGTTGAGGGCAAACGGAAAAAAAGATCGGTGATGTTCCGTCAGGATCGCTTAAAGAGCGTGTCCAGATCCTCGCGGGAGAACCGGATCATCGTCGGGCGGCCATGGGGGCAGGTGTAGGGCTGCTTCGTGAGCCGGAGCTGGTCGGCCACCCGCTGGCACTGCTCGGGGGTGCAGACGGTCCCGGCCTTGATGGCCCCGCGGCAGGCAACGATCCGGGTGATCCGCTCGCGGTTGTCCACCCGCTGGCTCCGGTCGGTGCTCGTCAGGTCGCTCACGATATCATCCAGGAGCGACGCATCCTCCAGTTTCCCGAGTACCACCGGGACCGCCCGGACCAGGAAGGTGTCGCGGCCGAACTCCTCGAGGACAAAACCCTCCTTCGCAAGGTCCGGGATGAGGGAGGAAAGAACCTGGCTCTCGCGGGGAGTGCGGTGGAGGAGGACCGGGGCGATCAGTTCCTGCACCCGGGGATCGTCACGATCCTTCTGCCCGGCCTGTTCGTACAGGATCCGCTCGTGGGCAGCGTGCTGGTCGATCACGATCAGTTCGCCCGATGGCGTTGTTGCGAGGAAGTAGATGCCGCCGAACTGCCCGATCACGGTGAGCGGGGGCACCGTGCTCTCCGCCGCATCCGTCTCCGGCACCAGTTCGGTCTGCCGGAGCCGCTGGTCGGTTGCAACCGTACCGGTATGCGTGGGTTCGCTGACCGTGCCCGTCGGAAGCGGGTCGTGCCGGTAGTGCACGGCAGGGCTTTCATCCGGAATGCTTTCAGCCACGAGTCCCTGCGGCAGGCCGGAGGGCCGGATATCGGGGATCAGGTCATGGCCGAAGAGGGCCCGGTGCACCGCGTCAGTAACGATGCGGGCGATCTCCGGCTCCTTTGAGAGCCGGACCAGTTTCTTGGTCGGGTGGACGTTCACGTCCACGAGAGCCGGATCGATATCGAGTGTGAGGAACGCGACCGGGAACCGGTCCTTCGCCAGCAGGGTGCCGTAGCCGGCCTTGATCGCATTCGTCAGGGCCGGGGAGGAGACATACCGCCGGTTGATCGCAATGAAGATCCTGCCTGAGTCCTTCCGTGCAACCGAGGGCCGGGCCACATGGCCGGTGATGGTGACGAGCGTGTCGGTCCGCGCTACGGGAACAAGGTCGCGGGCGAGATCCGCACCGTAGATGCGGGCGATCGTGTCGAGCGGGGATAGGCTCTTATCGGTTGCCAGCTGGTCGCTGCCATTGTACGTGAGCCGGAACGCGATCTCGGGATGGGAGAGGAAGATGCCTTCGAGCAGGTCGTGGACATGGGCAAGTTCGGTCTGACGACTCTTCTGGAACTTCTTGCGGGCCGGGGTGTTGTAGAAGAGATCCTCCACAAGGATGCTCGTCCCGCCCGGCGCCCCGACCGGAGCATTCTCCAGCACCGCACCGCCGGCAATGACAAAGCGGGTACCGGGCGCGAGCGGATCGTCACGGGGCCGGGTGATCAGCGTGACCTTTGCAACGGATGCGATGCTGGCAAGGGCCTCGCCCCGGAAGCCGAGGGTCCGGATCGCATCGAGATCGGTGATATCCGTAATCTTGCTCGTGGCATGTGGGGCAAACGCGAGCGGGACATCGGCGGGGGCAATGCCCGTACCGTCATCGGTCACCCGGATCGCGGTGATGGTGGGGCCGGTTGCCGTAAGATCGATCCGGATGGAGCCGGCGCCGGCATCGATCGCATTCTCCACCAGTTCCTTGACCACGGAGGCCGGCCGCTCCACCACCTCGCCCGCCGCGATCTTGTTGACCGTGTGCTGGTCGAGGAGCCGGATCCTGTGGACCGGTGGGGCTTCCTTCACGGCTTTTCCTCCTTGTCGAGCCGCTGCTTCATGGCATGGAGCACGGCAAGAGCCTGCAGGGGCGTCATCTCGTCGGGGTTGATCTGCGCGAGTTCCTCGATCACCGGGTGGATCTTTTGTTCCGGTGCTTCTGCATTCTCATCCACGAGCAGGATCTGCGTGTAGCGCCGGGCCTTTCCTCCCGCATCCCCTGCACCATCCTGCCGCTTCTGCTCCTCGTCCAGCAGCACTTCGGCCCGCTCCGTCACCTTCTTTGGGATACCGGCCAGGCGTGCCACGTGGATACCGTAACTCTTGTCGGTGGCTCCGGGGATCAGTTTGCGTAAGAAGACGACCTCGTCCTTTGTCTCGCGCACGGCAAAGTGGAAGTTCTTCACCCGCTTCAGCCGATCTTCCATGGCAATGAGTTCGTGGAAGTGCGTGGCAAAGAGTGTTTTGGGCCCCGCGTTTGCCTTGCCGTGCAGGAATTCGATGACGGCCCGGGCAATCGAGGAACCATCCGCGGTGCTGGTGCCCCGGCCGATCTCGTCGAGGATGACGAGACTTTTCGGGGTCACGTTGTTCAGGATGTTAGCCAGTTCCAGCATCTCGACAAAGAAGGTGCTCTGGCCGCTTGCCAGGTCATCGAATGCCCCGACCCGGGTGAAGATCCGGTCGATGATGCCGATCTTTGCGTGCCGGGCGGGCACGAAACTGCCGGCCTGTGCCATGATGCAGATGAGCGCAACGGCCCGCATGTAGGTGGACTTGCCGGCCATGTTCGCCCCGGTGATGATCACGACCTGCGTGTCGCTGCCGGACATCTCGGTATCGTTCGGGACAAACCCGACGGCCGATCCCTGCTCTACCACGGGATGCCGCCCGTCGCGGATCACGATGGCATCGCTAGTATCGAGCTGCGGCCGGACATAGTTCCTGACCCGGGCGGCCTCGGCTAGCGCTGCGGCGACATCGAGGGTGGCAATCCCGCCCGCAATGGACTGGAGCGCAGGAATATCTTTTTTCAGGATCTCGAGGAGCCCGGTGTACAGGGTGCGTTCGAGCGCAAGCACGCGTTCATCGGCATTGGTGATGAGTGCCTCCTTCTCCCGGAGCTCGGGGATCGTGTACCGCTCCCCCGTGGCCGTGGTCTGCTTCCGCTCGTACCGTTGCGGAACGAGCGCAAGGTTGGGCTTCGAGATGTCGATGTAGTACCCGAAGATGCGGTTGTACCCAATCTTGAGGGACCTGATCCCGGTTGCCTGCCGCTCCTTCTCCTGCAGCTCGATGATCCAGTCCTTGCCGGAGCAGAGCACGCCTCGGATCTCGTCGAGTTCCGTGTGATATCCCGTGCGGATCACGCCGCCGTTCCGGGCAACGGCCGGCGGATCGTCGGCAATGGCCCGGCCGATCAGGGCGCTGGTCTCCGGCAGTTCCTTGATCGCGGCAAGGGCTTCCGCCACGAGCGGGGGCAGTGTCCCCGTCTTCTTCTCGTCTGCCACGCAGGCTTTCAGGGCCGGCAGGGCATCGAGCGAAGCCGCAAGTGCGACAAGATCGCGGGGGCCGGCATTCCCGTACGCGATCCGGGCCGCAATCCGCTCGATATCGGCGCAGGATTTCAGCCGGTCACGCAGCGAGAGCCGGGCGGTTGTTGTCCCGGCCAGGTACTCGACTGCATCAAGGCGGCGGTTGATCTCGGCAATATCCGTGAGCGGTCGTGTCAGGTACCGGTTCAGGAGCCGGCTCGCCATCGGAGTGATGGTCAGGTCGAGCGAGGAGAGGAGGGTTGCCCCTTTTGTCCCGGCCCGGATCCCCTCACGGATCTCCAGGTTCCGAAGAGTAACGGCATCGAGCATCATCGACTGGGCGGATGTCTTCAGCGAAGGGGTAGTGATGTGGGGGAGGTTTGCGTGCTGGGTCTCCAGGGCATAGGCAAGAGCGGCGCCGGCCGCAGCCACCGCAACGGGTGCACAATCCAGCCCGAACCCGGCGAGCGACGCCACGCCAAAGTGCCGGCAGAGGAGTTCTGTCCCTGCCTTTTCTGAAAAGAGTTCGTCCCGGCAGGGGGTGACGACAACACCGGTATCCCGGATGCGCTGCCGTGCGGGTTCCGGGAGCGATGCGGGGATGAGACACTCGGCCGGGCGGTAGCGGGCGATCTCGGACCGGAGCCCGTCCAGTGTCGTGTCGTACGGCACGGTGGCGGCAAAGAACTCACCGGTCGAGATGTCGAGGAGCGCAATGCCCCATTCCTGCCCCTTCGCATCCGGGGCTGCTGCCATCAGGTAGGTGGCAGCGACAGAGGGGACGAGCGCAGAGTCGATCACGGTGCCGGGCGTGATCACCCGGGCGATCTCGCGCTTCACGATCCCCTTTGTGGTCTTGGGGTCGCCCACCTGCTCGCAGACCGCCACCCGGTAGCCCTTTGCGATCAGCTTGGCGATGTACCCGTCCGCGGCATGGTAGGGAACGCCCGCGAGGGGGATGCGGTTGTCCCCGCTCTTGGACCGGGAGGTGAGCACGATCTCCAGTTCCCGGGAGACCAGTTCCGCGTCCGCTTCGAAGGTCTCGTAGAAGTCGCCGATGCGGAAGAAGACGATGGTGTCGGGGTGCTGCTCTTTCAGTTCCCGGTACTGCCGCATCACCGGCGTATCCCGACCATTGCCGGCACTGGCCGTGCCCGCCCCCTCATCCCCATCTGCGGCTTCGCGTACCATCAGTGGAGATAACGTAGCCCTCCGGATCAATTAAATCCGATCAGATCAAGTCATGCCCGCGGCCGGTGGGTCCAGAGGTACCAGGAGAGCGGCAGCAGCGAGACCGCGAGTGCAACAAGACCGAAGACGAGGCCGAGCGTGAATCCCTGGCCGATGATGCTTACCACCTGCCAGAGGAACTTTTCCGCCCAGTCGATGCCGCTTGAGAGGATCACGATCCCGATGACAGCGATTGCGGCGATCCCGAGTATTGCGTTCCTGAGATCCGGCATGCTTGGCGCAACCGAGAGGACGAGGCTCAAGGTCAGGTAGAGCCAGAGGAGGAAGGCGGGATGGAATGCGGGGATGAGGTTCGCCGGGAAGAGTCCGGCAATTGCCAGGAGGAGGCTGTACGCGGAATCAATGGAAACGATGGATGACGGGAATAACGGGAAGGTGCAGTCCAGGAACCGGGCAAAGCACCACGTCAGCGCGAAGAGGACGAGCGGGATCACAAAGAGCGGGGCCGTGCTGATGATCACATCGCCGATCACCGGGATCTTTGGTTTTGTGTAGGTGACCGATCCCCCGTCCTGCGAGAAGAAGACCACTTTTTTTATCGAAGCACCGGTCAGGATGCAGCCGAGGATGTGCGAGCATTCGTGGACCACGACCCCCGGACAGCGCAGGAGATAGTACAGGAACCGGACAGGCAGGACCTGCGCCCAGAGATGATCGAGCAGAAGGGAGATTACCATCACGGCAATGCCGGTTGCGATGACAATGAGAAATGCGCCGATCTCCATGCTGTACCTCTCCTGCCGGAAGATGGGGCGGCCTATGCGATAAGCCCGGCACATGCCATATCTGGTAAGGGTGAAAGGATGATATGCCGGTACGCCAAAGATGCGCCTATGGAATGGGAGCCCTCACCTGTTGACGGAAAACCGGCGAATCATCCCGGGTCGAACCGGCTCATCCGCGAGAAGAGCCCCTACCTTCTCCAGCATGCAAAAAACCCCGTGGACTGGTACCCGTGGGGTACGGAGGCATTCGAACGGGCAGCCCGGGAGGACAAACCCATCTTTCTCTCGATCGGGTACGCCACCTGTCACTGGTGCCATGTGATGGCGCACGAGTCGTTTGAGGATGAAGAAGTGGCAGCGCTGCTGAACCGGGATTTCATTGCCATCAAGGTGGATCGCGAGGAACGTCCGGACATCGACAGCACCTACATGGCCGCGTGCCAGCAGCTCACCGGCCAGGGGGGCTGGCCCCTCACGATCATCATGACACCTGAGAAGAAGCCGTTCTTTGCCGCCACGTACCTTCCAAAGGAGCGCCGGTTCGCCCTGCACGGCCTTCTCGAACTCCTGCCCCGGGTTGCCCAGGCCTGGCACACCCAGCGATCCGAACTCCTCCGGTCTGCCGAGCGGATCACGGGTGTACTTATGGAACCCGGGCCGGAGACCTCCTCCCGTGATCCGGACACGCTCATTCTCGATGAAGGATACCAGGACCTGCTGATCCGGTTCGACGCTGACAACGGGGGATTCGGGACCGCCCCGAAGTTTCCCAGTCCCCACGTCCTGCTCTTTTTGCTCCGGTATGGCACGAACCACCACGCGGGCCGGGCCATTGGTATGGCAGAGGCCACCCTCGATGCCATGCGGGATGGCGGGATCCGGGATCACATGGGCGGGGGATTCCACCGGTATGCCACCGATGCCCGGTGGCGCGTACCGCATTTCGAGAAGATGTTGTACGATCAGGCGCTCCTCCTGATGGCGTACACCGCAGCCTTCCTTGCAACAGGAAAGACCCGCTACCGGGAGACTGCGGAAGAGATCATTGCGTACGTATGCCGGGACCTGGCGGTGCCGGAAGGGGCATTTGCCTCTGCGGAAGATGCCGACAGTGCCGCAGGGGAAGGGGCGTATTACCTCTGGAGCCGGGATGAGATCCGATCGGTTCTCGGACCGGATGATGCGGTGCTGGCAGGTATGGTCTATGGCCTGCTTCCCGGGGGAAACATACCCGGTGACGGGTCCGGTGAACCCCGCAATATCCTGTACCGGCCGGTGCCCCTTGCGGATATCGCAACATCCACCGGCCTTTCTGAACCGGCGCTTGCAGAACGGATCACCGCGATCCGACAACGGCTCCTCGCGGCCCGCAGGCTCCGCCCGCGACCGGCCCGCGATGACAAGGTGCTGGCTGACGCAAACGGCCTCATGATCGCTGCACTGGCGCAGGCCGGCCGGGCGTTTAATAACCGCGATTATACCGAACGGGCAGAACGGGCCATGGCGTTTGTACTCAGCACACTTGGCACTGGTACGGGCCGGCTCCTGCACCGGTACCGCGATGGCGAGGCGATGATCCCTGCCTTTGCCGATGATTATGCGTTTGTGATTCTTGCCCTGATCGAACTCTACGAATCCACGTTCAATTCCCGGTATCTCGCAGAGGCAGTTGCAAAGGAAGAGGCCTTCGAAGCGCATTTCTTTGATTGGGACCACGGGGGATTTTTTGGTGTTGCCGATGATGCCGAGATTCTCTTTGGGCGGAAGAAGGAATGCTATGACGGGGCAGTACCTTCGGCAAACTCGGTGGCCGCAGAAAATCTCGTCCGCCTTTCCCGGCTCACCGGCAACCCGGCATACGAAGACCGGGCCAGCCAGCTGGCACGGGCATTCCAGGGTCGGGTGCGGGACCGGCCATCGGCATACTGCTGGTTCCTGTCGGCCCTTGACCGGGCGCTCGGCTCCTCACAGGAGATCGTGATCGCCGGAGATCCCGGAGCCGTTGATACAGAGGCGTTGATTGCGGCAGTATATTCGCGCTACCTCCCGGATGCATCCGTCCTCTTCAGCCCGGCATCCGGCCCGGGGACCGGTGCCCTCGCCGATCTCGCCCCATTCACCCGCGGGCTGGTGATGCAGGAGAACAAGGCAACCGCGTATCCCTGTACGGGCAATGCCTGTTCTATGCCCGTCACCGATCCTGCGGAACTAGCCGCATGGCTGGACCTTAAAAAAAAGAAGACCTGATCAGAGGTTCTTCAGCGCCACGATATCCTTAACCCCGGCCAGTTTCCAGACAAGGGAGCGCTCCTCCTCGGCAATCGCCACCGGTGCATCCATGGGGGAGTGCCCGAGCGCGGCAAGGATGTTGCAGGAGAGATTGCGCTCGACAATGAGGTCGACAAACTTCTCCCGGATCAGTTTCTTTTCGATGGAATCGTGCACTTCCTCAAGGTATCCCTGGAGCGTGACGAATGTATAGGTCGAAAGATCCTTGGTATACTTCTCGATCTCAACGGAGGCATAGGGGCTTTTACGGAAGTGTTCGATCTTCTTGCCGTATTTGGTTGAGAGGAAGTAGAGGAACGAACCGTCGAAGACATAGAGGAAGGGGGCGATATACGGGTACTTCTCCCCCTGGAATGCGATACGGCAGACGTATCCTTTCTCAATCAGCTTATCGTATTCGATCTTGTCTGCCCGTGGGATCTTGATGATGTCCATAGACTCTCAAACCTCATTCCCAACATAAGACAATAAACCTTTTCAAATGGCGCTGGCATTAAAAAAAATAGTAGTTACCGCTCGACCGGGAATCCCGCCGCGGTCCATGCGGTCATGCCCCCGAGCACATTCGTCACCGCACGATACTTGGTGCGGGCAAGTATGCTCGCGGCAAGACTTCCCTTGAACCCGGCATCGCAATAGACAACAACAGGCTCGTTTACAGGGATCTCCCGGAGGTGATCGGGGAGATCGCCGACATAGATGTGGTGCGCACCGTGAATATGGCCACGAGCGCGCCAGTTTTTGCTATCCCTGACATCCAGCAGGAACGGGGATTCGGTGTCGAGACGCTCCTTCAGCTGGTGAACAGAACAGGTCGGGATGGTGGCAAACGCTTCCCCAGCTTTTGTCCATGCAGGAAATCCCCCGGCAAGGTCTCCGGCAAGGTTGTCATACCCGAGCCGGACAAACTGCCGGGCAACCTGGTCGAGCCCGAGATTAAAATCGTCAACGATCACGATCGGTTTTTCATAGTCAAGGAACCAGCCCGTGAACGAGGAAAGCCCCTCACGCCAGATGGAGATACTCCCCCCGATGTGCCCGGCGCTGAAACCGGTCGGGGCGCGGATGTCAACGATCTGGCAACCGGCGTTCCGATATGCGTTTACTTCGGCAATGGTCAGGAACTTTGGGAACAGGTCCCGGGGAAGCGGGGGTGCACCCTCTTGGTTGAGCCGCTCCATCTGCCGGAAATACGGGGGAGTATACGGGGATTCGGCAGTCCGCACGGCGATAAAGGCTTCGCGGCCCATACGGATCAGGGGATTTGTCTGGCGCTCGTATCCGACAGTCGTTAGCGGGTGGTCGGCAATATCGCCGCCGCAGATCGATCCTGCGCCATGCGCCGGGCAGACGATCACGCCGTCACCGGCCGTAAGGATCTTGCCGGTGATGGAATCATGGATTTTTCCCGCCATCTCAGCCTTTCGCTCCTGCCCGTAGAAGTCGGTACGGGCGATATCACCGGCAAAGAGCGTATCGCCGCAGAATACCATCAGGGGCACGTCGCCGCTCCCGTGATCCCGGAGTACCAGTGAGATGCTCTCTTCGGTATGGCCGGGAGTCTCACGCACTTCAATCTCAAGGGAACCAACCGTGAACCGGTCCCCTTCGTGCACCGGTTTCCCGTACGAGAACGGCAGGGCAGCCCCGTGCCAGATCTCTGCCCCGCAGCGCTCCTGCAGTTCGAGCGAACCAATGACAAAATCCTCGTGCCGGTGCGTCTCGAAGATATGACGAATGGTCATCTGGTTTTTGCGGGCAATTTCATCATAGATCCCGCAGTCCCGGCGGGGATCGATCACCGCTGCATCCGTGCCCGAACCAATGAGATACGAGTGGTGTGCCAGTCCTTCTGCAACGATCCGTTCAAACAGCACCCTGAATCACCGTTAGGGTGAGTGGGGTCCCGGTCTAAAAAAATATTCTGTCCGTACCAAATCAGGTGCGTTCAACATAGAGATAATGAAGAAGTACCGGCTCCGTGTTGCCGGTTGCATGCCGGTTGCGGATGATTTCGCAGATGCCGGCAAGGCTCACCGGGACATACCCGGTCACTTCGGCACTGACATTGATCCGGCGGTGCACAAAGTCGATGAAGGGGGAGTGCGCCAGGTCATTGTTATGGTGGTGACCGTGGATGATCCAGCCGTCGAACCCGGCAGGGGCATCTGCCGGGTCATGGACGAGGAAAAATGTCAGGCCCCCGCAGGCAATCTCCGCTGAGGGGAGCAGACCCGGGCGGCCCGGGTCATGGTTGCCGGCAATGAACGTGATGTTACCCGAAAGCTGGTTGCGGTATTCCTCTTCAGGCAGGGCGTCCCTGCCATAATAAAAGTCGCCCAGGTGGTATGCGCGGGTACCTTTTGGGACTGCCGCGTTCCAGTTGGCAATGAGAACGCGGTCCATCTCACCGGGATCAGAAACAAAGAACGGGCGCGAACAGTAGCTGATGATGTTGGCATGGCCAAGGTGGAGATCGGCGAGAAGCAGGATATCGTCAGGTTCCGGAGTTACCGTGTGCGGCAGTTCGAAACCTGCCTGCCGGCGGAAGCGTGTGAGGGTATCCTGCCAGCCTTTACTGCTCTGCCGGTGATCGTCATGTATCCAGCGTTTTTCTAAGAGGTCATATTCGGCAAGTATGGTGTCCCGGTGCAGCACGGTGATCCGGAGTCCCGTTTCATCTATGAGGAGGGGCCGGATCGGATGCCGGGATCCGCAGAACAGGACCTGTCGGATCCGGGCAAGGAGCCGTAAGATGGATTCTCCCCATGGATCCTGCGGTTTGCCGGTAGCATGATCTCCTGTCAGCGAGGTATACACGGAATCTGCAACTGCATGATCGAGGCGGTTGGCAATGGTGACGTGATACCATTTCTGGTCTGGTCTCGCATCCCACGCATTGAGGGTGATGGTCAGGGGCAGAAGCGCTGCGGCAAGGTCCGCAACCAGATCCCTGAGTGTGTCGGACGGGGTGACCGAGAATGCGATGACGCTGCCGTGCATACCTTCGCGTTTCTCATAGTTCCCGATGAGGAATGGTATTGGATCATACCGGGATGCGACTGAACCAATGGCGTTGAGGAGCTGGCTCTGGTCTGTGTCCTCCGGCAGTTCCAGGGGACCGAACAACGTGACATGCGGGTGCCGCTCCATGAAGGAAACGATCCCGAAACACCGTGCAATCTCGTGAACGGCCCGGTTCACGCGCCACCGGGTTCTGCCAAGCCTGATCTCGACCAGATAGATGTCATCCATACGGCAGGGTCCCCGCAGTTATTGTGGTATTTGCCGTCATTACGGTTATACGTTCATTCGGGAGGCTTCGGATAGCCATGGGTATAAAAAAAACGTGGAGGTTATTTCTTCTCCTGTGCCAGGCCAAACAACATGGCGATACCGACAAGTATCGTTGCGACACCCCCAATACCGAGAATGATCCCGACACCCGGTGCCATCCGTGGAGCAAAGATGATGCCGATTGCTATCAGGACTGCGCCGATCAGGATTACAATAACAGGTCGCATTACGGGTTCTGCGATAGCGATTCCTCCGTATCAGTGATCCAGAATCATCTCGTGAATATTTACACATTGTCATTTCTCACCCATCGCTGTCGTGCAACGTGATTACCACGATCCATATACTCATCACCGTCAACGGCACATGATCCGGTACGCATGAGCCTTCCCAAACGACCGGTCAGCACGTTGCTCTTCGACATGGATAATACGTTATTCGATCTGGTCGGCGCCCAGATTGCATCCTGCAACGAGGTTGTCCGTTTCCTCGGGCAGGATGACGGGGAAGAATTATTCTCTTATTTCCTTAAGCCCGTGCACGGCTTTGAGTCGCACGAGAATATCCGGCAGTACATGGAAGAACGAACGATCCCGGTTGACGGTACTTTTGAGAAAGCCTGCCGGATCTACGAGAACGAGAAACTCCGGCAGATCGCCCCGTATCCCGGTGTGGTGGAGACCCTGCGGTACCTGAACGGCCGGGGCTACCCGATGTGCATTGTCACCGACGCCCATTCGCGGGATGCAACCCTGCGGCTCGAAAAGATTGGCATCCTGCCGTTTTTCTCCGGCATGGTCGCTTATGATATGGTACGGGTCAAGAAACCGGCCCCCGATCCCTTCCTTACGGCCCTCGCCATGATGCAGGCTGGGCCGGACGATGCCCTGCTCATCGGCGACAGCGTGCGGCGGGATATCGAGCCCTGCACCCGGCTCGGCATCCGGACGGTGTATGCCCGGTACGGCGACCGTTTTGCCGACAGCCGCAGGGACCACGGGGCGGATTTTGTCATTGATACCATCACGGATCTTCAGGATATCCTTGCATCGATTAATGAAATTCACGAAAAAATTCACGAATAACTATATCCCGTTCAGAAAAAACCGAAAAAAACCCGGTAGGTTTGGCTCTTCACGGGCAAATACTTAAAAAAAGGACTGGATATAAGTACTGCTATGTATGTGCCGACAGAGATCTTTTTCACCAAAGGTGTGGGTGTCCATAAAGATCGTCTTGCCTCGTTTGAGCTGGCATTGCGGAAGTCCGGTATCGAGAAGTGCAATCTCGTCTATGTATCAAGCATCTTCCCACCCCAGTGCAAACAGATCTCAAGGTCTGCGGGCCTGAAAAAACTCAAGGCAGGCGCCATCACGTTCTGCGTCATGGCGAGGAACGAGACCAACGAGCCCAACCGGCTCGTCTCATCGGCCATCGGGCTTGCCCTGCCCAGCGATAAGGAAGAGTACGGGTACCTGTCGGAGCACCACGCATTTGGCGAGACCGAGAAGAAGACCGGGGAATATGCCGAGGATCTCGCGGCCACCATGCTTGCAACCACGCTCGGTATCGAGTTCGATGTGAATGCCGCATGGTCCGAGCGCGAACAGACCTACAAGGCGAGCGGCAGGATCATCAAGACCAAGCACACCTGTCAGTCTGCCGAAGGCGACAAGAATGGTCTCTGGACGACCACGATTGCAGTCGCGGTTTTTCTCTGATTTATTTTCAGATCTTTTTTACTATCCTGTCAACTCCTGCGGATAACCTGTGGGCCGAGCAACCGGTGCCTGATGAAAATTTTTGAGCAGACTCTGCATGAAATTTTTTTGCCGGACCCTGCGTGAAAAATATTTGCCGCGATCACAATCGCGATTGAAAACCGGATCCGGATCAACCGGACCTTGCTCAAAATTTTTTGAGCAGACTTTGATTAAAAAAATTTAAGCAGACCTTGCTATGAAAAAGTTAAACAGATCCGGATGAAACAAAAACCAGAAAAATTCTCTCCGTCGTGAAAAAAACCGACCGATCAACCAGACCCTGCCTGATTTTTTTTGAGCAGACCCTGATTAAAAATTTTCAGGCAGACTCTGGTTGAAATTTTTTTGCCGGACCTTGCGTGAAAACTTTTAGTTGCGATCGTGATCGCGATTGAAACGCTGATCCGGATCAACCGGACCTTGTTTAAAAAATTTTGAGCAGACTCTGGTTGTGGAAAGTTTAACGGATTTGATCTTTCCATTGCATTGCGATGCCCCACGCGCAAAACGCCTCGGCGGGACTTGAAGAGTGCTGATGCACTCTTCTCGTGTCTCGTCTCTGAAGAGACTCAACATTTTGCGCTGCGCACTTACCTTACCGGGTACACTCATGAGATACAGAACCTTGCCCAGCGAGGCCCCGATGAGGCGGCCGAGCGACTCCCCGCAGAGCGGGGGGGGGAGATATCGAAATGCATTCCCCATCAATTATTATTGAAAATATTCCTGATCTCTTTTAATTGATCATTAGCAATATTTTTCATTAATACTAGAAAAATTGCTAAAACGATCAATCCAATTAATTTAAGCCAATCCGGAAAACCTTGATTTCCAATAATAAAAACTTCAATTGCCACAGTAATACTAACAAACGTTAAGCAGATTTTCAACACTTCAAGTTCTAACTTTTTCCGCTCGATTTGGTTTTGCATTATTTCATTTGTCATAGATGACAATGGAGAATTCTCTAATTATAAAACATTAGGGTTGTAAATTACTTCTTCCTCTCCCTCGCCATCTCCCGGATCTTCTCCGCAAGTGCCTGCACCGCAACCCGTGCAGGTGAATCCTCCGGAATAAGAGAGACCGGTGTTGCGGCAAGGTCCGCCTTCTCCACAGCCGGGTCCTCCGGTATAATTGCGATAGGCAATTCATCCCCAATATCGACCGGTGCCGCTCCGGTCTTGTACTGGTTGAAGATGACGTGGATCTTCTCGTTCTCAAGGCCCAGCTGGGTCGCGATCTCCCGGATCCGGGCAATGGTCCGGATACCCCGTGCGCCGGGATCGCTGACGATGAGGAGCATATCGGGCTTGCCGATGGTGCCCCGGCTGATATGCTCCATGCCGGCCTCAGAGTCGATCACGATGAAGCGGTAATCCCTCTCGAGCTGCTTCATGCACTCCGAGAGGAGGTCGTTCGCAAAACAGTAACAGCCGGTGCCCTCGGGCCGGCCCATGGCGACAAGGTCGAATCCTTCGGACTCAACCAGCGCCTGCCGGAACCGGAACCGGACGTAATCATGGCGGTTCATCCCGGGCGGGATGTTGCGCGAGAAGGCCTCCTCCCGCATGCTCCCGAGGGATTCCTTCACGGTAACGCCCAGTGCCTCATGGAGATTGGCATTCGGGTCGGCATCAACCGCGAGCACCGGGGTTTCTTTAAGCGCGATGAACGAGCGGACGAGCAGGGAACTGACCGTTGTCTTGCCAGTCCCTCCTTTTCCGGAGAGGGCGATCGTGAACGGGCGTTCGCGCATCGGGACGCTGCCGTTCATGCAGCACCGGGGTTCTTTACCCGGATCCGCCGTGAGATCTCGGCTGCTGCTCCCATGATCGCCAGCGATCCCGGCTGGTCGGCAAACCGGATCCCGCAGCTCGGGGTGATGAGTGACTGGGCATCGAAGAGTTTCTCGGGCATCCGGGACGTGAGCTGGGCCCGGATCGCGAGATACTTCTCGTAGAGCGAGTCCACCGTCTCGGTCTCGAAGATCTTCTGCTCGGCGGGCACGATCCCCCATGCAACAACACCGCCCTTCTCCATGTGGGCAACGATAGCATCCGCGTAGAGGAGGAACTCCTTTGATGTGGTATAGGCGTCCAGCGAGATCACCGCCGGGGAGAGGTCCATGACAAACGCCCAGTCGGTGTTCGAGCAGCAGTGAATCCCGACTCCTCCTTCGGTGAGCGAAGCGATGTCTTCAAACCCTGTCCTGACCGTCTCCTGATCGACCGGCACCACCGATGATCCGAGCGAGGCAAGATAGGGCTCATTCAGGACTATAAGCGTCTCTTTTGCGCCGGTCCGCTCCTTCATCGCCTGCTCGCACCACCGGGCCTTCAGGGCGATCATCTTGGAGAGAACGTCGGCGAGCTGGCTGTCATAGTAGATGGGCCGCTTGTTGGCATCCACGACCTGCATCCCGAACGTAACCGGGCCGGTCACCTGGCACTTGAGGACAGAGACGCCGGGGAGTTTCCGCGTGAGCATCTCCATGAAGGCCGAGGCATAGTCTGCATGGAACGCATAATCGGCACTGTTGCCCTCGACAAAGTCCAGGTAGACTTTCTCCATCGCCGCTGTCTGGTCCTGCATGCTGTCGAAGAACAGCCGGTCCTCACGGATCAGGCGGCCCGGGAGCTGCTCGGAGTCATTGAAGACGATATTTTCGAGCAGACCCCGGTCCGGCAGGGTCGGGATGTACGGGAAGTCAGGAAAGATTGAAAGGACATCATCGCAGGCCACTTTCGGGTCGGTATGGGGAAGAGCTCCCACACCGGTAGCTCGCGAGTGGGGAGGGGGAATCATCTTTGCCACGATGATTACCCCCGGTGGTTACGGCTCGTTTCCAGCAGTTTCTGGACCATCGGGAAGAGCGAGAGATCGGTATGCGGCAGGAACGTGCTGCCGGTGTACTCGTCCATGAATGAGCTCTCGGCGTTCAGTTCGATATAGGCAATCTTGTGGGCGATATCATCGAGGGTCTTTCGTGCCCGGCGGTTGATGAGCACAATGTTTGCACCGGCAACGGCGCCGTTCCCGATGTTCTTGATCTGGTCGAGGTTGATCTCCGGGATCAGGCCGATGATCGTGGCGTTCTTCTTGTCAATGTAGTTGCCAAACGCGCCGGCAAAGTAGATCGTCGTGATCTCGTGCCGTGAGACCCCTGCCTCCTTCATCAGGCTGACGCAGGCCGCATGGATCGAGGCCTTGCTCATGATCAGGTTCTTGATGTCGTTCTCCGTGAGCACGATGTCTTTTGTGGACTCCGTCTCATGAGCCCACGCGATCACGTACTCGGGGAAATGGGCATTCTTCCGGATACGCGGGTTCGCAATCTCCATGTTGATCCGCCCGGTCCGGTCTATGACTCCGCACGAGAGGAGTTCGGCAAGCAGGTCGATTAAGCCCGAACCGCAGATGCCCCGGGGTTTGATCCCGTTGATCGTGGAGTATGTTGGATCGAGCGTGACCGGGTCAAGGGTGATCTTCTCAATGGCCCCGGGGTTTGCCCGCATGCCAAAGAGCACTTCGCCGCCTTCGAGCGCCGGGCCGGCTGCCCCGGCGCAGGAGAACATCCATTCATTGTTGCCGAGCACCACCTCGAAGTTCGTCCCGATATCGACAAGGAGCGAGATCTCCTCGCGCTCGGCCATACCACAGGCCAGGATGTCGGCGATTACGTCGCCGCCGATGAAGTCGCTGACGGCCGGGAAGACAAAGAGGCCGCCGTTCGGGTTGCAGGTGATACCGATCCGGCCCGCAGCAACGGAGAGTGCCCGGCGCACGACCGGGACATAGGGTTCGGCAATCATGTACGCGGGGTCGATCCCAAGAAGCATGTGCGTCATCACGGTGTTGCCCGCAATCACCACTTCGTAGATGTCGTCCCTGTCAATTCCTGCGGTGTTGGATGCCGAGGTGAGTGCCTGGTTGATGCTCTCGGCTGCCAAGCTCTGGAGTTTGGTGAGGCCGTTCTTCCGGGCAAAATTCACCCGGGCAAGGATATCCTCGCCGCAGCTGATCTGCTTGTTGTAGTTTGAGGCCACGCTGACGATCTTGCCGGTGATGAGATCCCAGAGGTAGACGACGACCGTGGTGGACCCGAGGTCCACGCCGGCACCGTAGAGGCGCTTCGAGGTATCGTTGGCCTGGAGATCGATGAGCCGGTAACCGCCGGGAACAAGCGCGATCGTACCGGTGATCTTCCAGTCGGAATGGCGCAGGATGCCCGGGATCTCGCGGAGCACTTCCAGGGGTGCGTACATCTGCTCGGCAACCGGGCCGCCGCTCTTCTGGATTCCCCAGAGAAGCCGCGAGAGATCAGGGGATGGATCGGCAAGGCTGGGGGGCTGGAGTTCGACATAGTATTTTTTCACCGAAGGCCGGAAGTCGATCGGCTGGTCCAGGCCCTCCATGAGGATCTTCTGCTCCTGGATGAGCGTGCTCTCGGGGATGGTGACATGGAGGTCGCCCATTACGGTCGTTTCACAGGCAAGGCAGGCTCCTTTCTGGAGTTCCTCCTCCGTAAAGAACCGGCCGTATTTCTGCCGGTCGAACTCGGCCCTTCCGGACTGGATGAAGACCACGCATTTTCCGCATTTGCCCTGTCCGCCGCAGACCACGTTCATGTTCAGGCCGGCCCGCTGGGCAGCATCGAGGATGGTGGTTCCGCGTTCAACATCGATCTTGCGATAACTCGGGAGAAAGGTAACAGTTCGCATTTATTTCTTCCACTCCTCGTGAAGGAACTCCCCGATCTCAGCAGCGTCACGGGGCCCGACAAGGACTTTCCAGCCGGTTGCATCCTCAATCCGTCCGGAGAGGGGCGATGCATAGCCGGGGATGATCAGTTTGCGGTGCGTGACTTCGGTCTCAACATCGAATTTCTTGATGGCATCCCGCACCACCGTCTCGTTCAGCTTTCCGGCAGCCACGGCAGTGAGGACCGACAGGCCTTCCGTATCGACGATGAGCATAAAGCAGGGGATGCGGGTGGATTCAAGATAGCCCTGGAGCGTGAAGAAGGTGAGCGAGAAGTTCACCGTCATCAGCACCGGCGCATTCATGTCCGGCGATCCCACCCGGTACAGACCGGGATTCATCTGGATGGGTTTCTGGGGGTCCGTATAGATGTTCTGCCGGAGCGTCAGGGAAGCCTTGGTGGCGCCTGGTGCAAGCGGGTCGGTGACGATCACCGAGGCGTACTTCACAATGCCGAGCACGAGTGCGGCATCCTCCAAACCGTTTTCGGCTGCATTGAGGTATACCGGGTAGCCGAGATCCGGGACTGCCCGTGAGATGGCGAGCTGGCGGATCCCGGTTGAGCGCCGGATGAAATCGCCGAGCGTTGCCGGGGCAAGGTCCATGACGAGATCGGCCACTCCTTCGGCATTGCAGTCTTTTGCCAGCTGCACGAGTCCTTCGAGGGTGTCTGAGCGGATCACGAGCGGGCAGCCGTGGTGTTTTGCAATGGCGCACATCTCCTTAAAATTCGCTGCTGTAGCTGCATGGAGGAGGGGGCGGTATGTCCCGCAGTGGACAAGTGCTGCCTTGAGCGCAGCGGGATCTTTGGAGATGAGTACGGGAGGAAGGTGCGCCTCCACATTCTCTACGGTCGCAACCGCCCTGGCAAACGTTTCAGCGGATCCGCTCCTGTTCTCGATTGCGATCCCGTTGAAGCGGAGATCCGCTCCGACCCGGGTGAAGGTCTCGTCCCGGACCCGTTGGGTCGCGGCAACAATCTCCGCGTCGGTCATCGTGTCAAGAACCCGGAATATAATTCCCGGGGGGTGGTAGAAGGTCTTCTCGTGCCGGTACAGGACAAATTCTTCGCCCACCTTGAACGAGCGTATGCCAACGCCAATCTTGACGAGCCGGATCGGCGGCCGGGTGGATGCCCCGAGCACTGATTTTGCCTCGTCGCTCAAGTACGGGCAGAGCTCCACGTCCGCCTTGCCCCCGGCCAGTTTCATGGCAAACGTGAGGCAGGTCGGGTCGCCGCATTCCTTGCAGTTCTTCTTGGGGAGGAGCTTGTAGATGTCCAGCGCCTTGAGTGCCATTCATCCCACCTCCGCAGGATTATTCTGGGTCTTCATGTCCGCAAAGGCCTGCCGGAGAAGAGGGATCGTGCCAGGGTGACGGACACAGAGGATCTCGGCACCGGCTGCAGCTGCCGCAAAGTTCGTGTAGAACTCCCACTGGATCGCCATGTCATTCTGTACGGACGGGTCCGCTTCCCGGACCTCTTTGATGGTAAGGGAGTCGATCGACGAACAGATCATCGGCATCGCGAGATCGGTATCTCCCTTGAGAGCGGAGAACCGGATCCGTTCCATGGCCGAATAGGAGTACTCGAACCCGTAGCCGAGCGCTCCGGTATACGGGTCGATCACGATGTGATCCCGCTGGACCCCGATCTCCTTTAAGAGAATGTTGAGCTGTTTCGCCAGGTTGATGTCGATGGGGGACTGGGCAATGATGGAATGGTTGTAGGCAAGGGCTGCCGCCGCGATGCTGCGGTACTTTGCTGCCTCCGCCGTGCCGAGGAGGAGCCGTTCTCCCTCGCCCACTTCCCCGCATGTCTGGTATACCTCGCTGTCGATCTTCGGCTCGTTGCTCCCTTCGATGATCAAGGGGAGGCTGGATGCCGAGAGCACGTCTTCAACGGTTTTTCCAAGGACCGCGATATCGGAAAAATTCCTCTGGCGCGTACTGGTCAGGTAGAGCCGGATGAGATCGGCACCATACGTATTGTCGGCGGCTTTTGCCCACTCGCTCACGCTGTTGACCACGTCGCCGCAGTAGTTCGTCACGATTGGCGACCAGAACGGGAGATAATCACAGATCTCAAGGGCTATGAGCGGGGCCGGGGAGCCTTCAGGTTCAAGGAACGGAAGGGTGGTTCCTCCTCCGATGCGGTATGAGCATCTCCGTGTGCCTCCGTCCGCTTTTGTTGCCCCGAGCACAACCTCCTCAATGGCGGAGGTCCAGCCAAAATTTACGTCATAGGACATTTTTTTAGTACCTCACACCAGTGGCTTCATGCCGAGTGCGGGATGGTGGACCTGTTCGAGATATACCATCAGGTCTTCGATGGTCGGGGCCGTGGTCTCATCGGCGATCTTCTCAAATAACCCGGTAAGCCCGCGTTCTTCCAGTTTCTTCTCAAGCCGGACTTTCAATTCTTCCTTGAGGACGGAGGGCATCCAGACCAGCCGTTCGATCCCGCCATCACCCTGGATGAAACGGTCCGAGAGCACGTAGTTCTTGGAGATGCCGGCAAAGCCCGGTGTCTGTGCCCCGCCGCCAATGGTCCCGGCGAGCGTGGAGAAGGTCATCCCCGACGGGGTCATGCCGGTGAATTCACGGTTCACCACCATGATCCCGTTCACCTCCGGCAGCATCAGCGCGATCGCCTCGAAGCAGCCACAGCTGGTCATCGGGTATTCCATCACGCTGTAGAGCGAGCAGCGCTCGATCTCCCCGTGGCTTGCTTTCTTGATAAACCGGTTCACCCCTTCGAACTCTCCGTTCTGCGCATTGATCGCAGCCCCCTTCTCGATAGGCTGGTTGGCGCCGGAAGGAGAGATCTCGTAGGCTATTTTCCCGTCCAACCAGCTGATCGCACCGCAGAGGGCGAGGCGCTCGGGCGTGATGACGCAGACATGGTTGGGAGCAAAGGTCTGGCAGAGCGTGCAGGAGTAATAGGTGCTGACATCGTTGTCCTTCATTCCCTTGATCCGTGCGTCCCGTTCATCGTAGATCCGCTCGGCCTCCTTCTTTGCCTCAAGGACTTTTTCAGCGTCCGTGATCAGGGTGACCGAAACCGCGTCAAGCAGCTGCGGGAAGTCCATCCTGAACTTGCTTGCCAGCAGTTTCCCGATGTGCTCGATCTTCACCCCTTTTGCCACCGCTTCCTTGGAGAGCCGGACCCAGATGAGATCGCGCTGGGCCACATGCCACGATCCCTCGCCATAATTGACAAAGTTGTGGATGCGCCGTTCCAGGACCGGCTCGTAATCTTTCTTCATCGTCTTGCCGGCAACCTCGATGATAATGCCGAGCGGGTTCGCCGATCCCTCTTTTAAGGAATCGATCTCGGGGCCGATCACCGTGATCTTCCCGTCAACGATCTCACCGGGCTCGCGCATCCGCAGCAGTTCGAATGCCGGCGACCTGCCGCCGCCGAACTCCACGTACATCTCTTCTTTCCGGATGCTCTTTCCCTCGAATGCCGGAGAGCAGCCCATAGGGATCGGGATGGCAGTAACCGTGACCCGGATCCCTTTCTCTTCCATGCCCCTGCGCACCACATCGTCAGGAGTTGATGAGATCCAGGTCCCGCCTTCGTATCCCCCAAGGGAGATGATGGGGAAGCCCAGCACCCGCATGCCGTCAACGAGTGCAATCTCTTCGTCAGTCAGGCCCGGGAAGACGATGACAATGGCCTTTGCCCGTTCCGCTGCATATGCGAGCAGCCGGCTCGTGTCGCCGGGTGTGACACCCCCGAACATCATGGCAACCCGTGCGACAACGTCAACGAAATGGATCCCGTAAAACGGCGTTGATCCGAGCGGTATCAGCCGGTAATCAAGACCGAGCTTCACTCCGGCCCCTGAAAGCGTGGGGATCACCGGGCCTGCAAGGAAGGTGAGCATATATTTTTCCTGCAGTTCCCGGCAGATCGCTGCAGCACTCCCGGGGCTGTCGGGCTTCCCGACAACGAGCGCCAGACCAAGGATGCTCCCGTCAACCAGGGAATACCCGAGCTTGCGGATGATGGTGTCGCTGATGAAGCCGGTATAGGGTGCCGCTTCTTTGCCCGAGATGGCGGTCTGCTCGGCGAGCAGGCACTCGGAAGCGACTATGGGGTTGTTGCCGGCCTTACCAAAAACCTCGGCCGCGGCCTTCTGGTCGTGGACCGGCATGCCGGTCAGTGCATATGAGATCGGAAGGTGGTAGGCGGTCTCTTCATAGGAGAATGATTGCCGGATGGCTGGAATTCTCGATTTCAGGAGCTCTTCGCCATGTTTTTTGGCCAACTCAACGTCGATCATTGTCCGTATGCCTCTCTTCAAGGATTACCCGGTAATCTAGATATAGTTTCGTTATAAGGTAACATGATCTCTCTTCTGAACATGAATGCCGGGCACTGTGCAATAAATAAAATATATACGATGAAAGGGTGATTCTTCATCATGAGTAGTATAACGGGTACAATAATTGGTACAGCTCACACCGGCAGGATTGTTGCTGTCATTGCGCTGGTCATTGCACTGGCATTCTGCATACAGCCGGTCCTTGCCGCAGATGAAACATTTACGATAACGTACCGGGGTCCGGGGGGTTATTACATCGGTGATAATATCATCTTTGACGGGATCAACAAAGTCGGGAATATCACCCTCGTGAAAGTGACCGGTCCCGGACTCCCCGCTGCGGGAGTCCCGGTCTACGATCTCGATGGCACGGAAGGCACCAGCAATCCGGTACAGGTAAATGCCGACGGTACCTGGCGCTTTGTCTGGTATACCTCCACCATCAAGGGACTTGACAAGATGCAGACTGCCCGCTATCATATTATTGCCTTCGATTCCGCGGATCCGACCGCAACTGCAACCACCTCGGTCATGATGAAGAAGCCGGACTTCTATGTTGTTGCATCCCCGAGCACCCTGGAGACCGGGGAATACCTCCGGCTAATCGGTACTGCTGAAAAAGCGATAAGTGATATCCGCATCGAGATCAGCGATGCCAATGGTAATGTGGTCCATACCGAAAACACCGGGGCAAGCGAGACCGGTTATTTCACCTATGCCCTCCACGTGGACATGCCCCCCGGCGAATATTTCATCACGGTTACCAGCCCTTCAGCGAGAACCACGTTCCGCACCTCCATCACCGTGATCCCCCCGCCAACAACTGCGGTAAACGGGACCAGTACGGCCGTGACTGAACCCGGTGTACCCGCAGCGGTAACCACCGGCACGCTGTCCATCTCTTCTACGCCGTCAGGAGCATCCGTGTATGTGGATTCTGTTTCCGTTGGTTCAACACCCCTCACCCAGGGAAGTATTGCACCAGGTACTCATCTGGTGGAGATCAAATATTCCGGATATCAGACGTACTCGGCACAGGCCATAGTGAAAGCCGGGGAAACGACAACGGTTGCACCTGCCTTGGTAAAGAGTCCTGCATCCCTGCCCTTATCCCCACTGACCGTTCTTGTCGGATTGGTCATTGCCGGGCTGCTCTGTATCACACTGCCCTATGGGCGAAAACCCGAATAATTTTAATTTTTCCACGATCTTTTTTTTTAAACCCTGCCGGACAACCAACCATAATGTATATCGAATCACGAGGCGAATCCGGTACCCGCACGCTGGTGGATTAAATGGGAAAATATTCTTTTGTCGCCCACATGCCGGATGAACCCGGCTCACTGCACCGGGCTGCCGGGATCATCCAGCAGTACGGGGGGAATATCAACCGGATCCAGTTTGACCGGCGGATCGATCCCGGCACCGTCTTTTATGAAGTGACCGCACCCGAAGATGCATACCGGCAGATCACCGCTGATCTTGCAGCCATCGGGTACCTCCAGACATCTCTTGTCACCCTGGATTTCTTAAAATTCTGTGTCTATCTCCCGCACCGGCCGGGGGCATTGTACGAGTTCCTCGATTACATCACCGCAGCCGGGGCCAATATCGCGCAGATCGATTTCGATGACAAGGGCCGGCACCCCGATCGCCTGACCGTCAGCCTCAACCTCGAACAGAGCCGGGAGATCGACCACCTGCTCGACCAGCTCAAGAGCCGCTACCGGCTGGAGATCATCGAGTACGACAAGACCGGAAGACATCTTGACGATACCGTCTTTTACGTGCGGTATGCGCAGGAAGTCCGCGACCTGATCGGAGACTCCGGGGATGCATTCCTGCTCTCGTTTCTCGCTGATACCAATCACATTGCGCAGGAACTCATGGACCGGGGCTGCAATCCTCACCAGGTGTTCGACAGCGTGCTTGCCACCGGCCGGACCATGAATGCCACAACCGGCCCGAACTTTTATGCAAGCGTCCAGCAGTACGAGATCATTCCCGATACCACGCTCTATTGTTTCCAGCCTCCCTGCGGGGGAAGTGTATACCTGTTCAAAACCCCGGATGAACTGGTGATGATCGATACCGGCTACGGGATCTACCACGCGGATTTTATGACGCTCTTCTCCCGGTACGGCATGGGGGACATGAAAAAAATCTCCCGCATCATCGTGACGCATGCCGATGCCGACCACTGCGGGGCAGCCGGCCACTTCTCTGTGCCGGTCTTCATGCATAACGGGACACTTGAGATCATCCGGACCGACAACCGGGCCTGGGGATCGCAAAACCAGGAGTCCGTGCTCGAAGAGTTCTACACCAAGATGATCAACCTCTTCAGCCGGTTTGCGATTCCTGCGGATATCCGGTGCTTCGATCCCCCGAACGGAACAAGACGCGGGATCTTCCCGGTGATCGGGACATTTTCCGTGGGTGGGATCGATTTTGAGGTGCTGGACGGTCTTGGCGGCCATACGTTCGGGCAGGTCTTCCTGTACTCAAAAAGCCACGGGCTCCTCTTCACGGCAGACAGCGTGATCAATTTTGCGAGCCTGACAAAAGAGCGGGCTGATTACAGTTCGCTTGCCGCATTCCTCGTCACCTCAGTGAACGTGGACAGCGACCGGGCAAAACAGGAACGGATTGCCCTCCTCGCCCTTGCCGAAGAGACCGATCGGGACCTTGCATCATCCGGCCGGCGCTGCCTGATCTGCTGCGGGCACGGGGCTGTATCCGTGGTGGAAAATAAGAAACTGGCCGTGCACGGGACGATCGAGGAGTACCGGGCCGGTGGGAAGGAATAATACACTCCCCATTATCCCCAAATGGCGTTTGATATCGTTCCGGAACCTGCCTTTTTTTGCAGCTTCCAAAGGTAAACGCTTTAAAAAATATTCCCGTATCCAAAGATTCAATGGTTTAAAAATCCGGGACTGTATCAGTCGTACCGGTAATTGGTGACAATTACTTCCTGGATACCGCTCCGCCGCTCACCATTGCAGTTGATGAACCGTTTGGCCGTGACCGTTTCAATAAAGAACCCGTCATAGAGCATCTCGATCTCCGGTACCTTGGAGTTGCTCAGCATCGCATACACGCCCTTCTTCGTGAGTTTCCGGAAATGTTTCGCAAGCCGCTCCTGCTCTGCAAAGGAAAATCCCTGCGCATTATAATCGGTGAAGTTTGCCGTTTTTGAAAGCGGCATGTAGGGGGGATCGAAATAGACGAAATCACCTTTCTTTGCATCCTTTGTCGCCGCTTCAAAATCGGCGTTCAGGATCTTCACGTTCTGCAAAAGGGAAGAGAACCCGAGAATGCTGTCTACAGGGGGAATCGACAATTTCTTGTAACTCCCGAACGGCACATTGAAAAATCCTTTCCGGTTCACCCGCCAGAGGCCATTGAACCCGTGCTTGTTCAAAAAGATGAGCAGGGCCGCACGTTCGACAGCGCACGCGGGCTCGCCAAGGATCGCGTTGAACCGCTCCTTGCAGGTGCGGTAGGATTCCGCATCGTTCTGCAGCGCATCATTCTCCAGCGCGGCGATCAGCGCGAACGGCTCCTGCTGTACGATCCGGTAGAGGTTGATCAGTTCCCCGTTCAGGTCAGCGATGACGGCCTGCGAGAGGCAGCCCCGGTTCGCGAGCCTTGTCAACAGCGCCCCTCCGCCGACAAATGGTTCGAAGTAGGTATTCCAGCACGAGGGAAGGCAGGCTTCCAGGTCCCCCAGCAGCTGTCGTTTGCCACCGGCCCATTTGACCACCGGGAGACAATTCTGAAGCGGAGCATTCCTGACGGTTGATATCACATTCTAACGTTTTTAGAGCCATATTATAAAGATCTGTTGCCTGTGGATGGGTGAAAACCAAAAAACGCGGTAGAAATTCTCATCTACTTTGTGGGTGCATCTGTTCTAGAGAGAACCATGGAGAGCCACAGGGTACAGGAAATGATGCTGTTGATGGCATCAAAGATCCGTGCGATTGCCAACAAAATATCCGATGATGACGTGGAAAAATTCATGGCTGAGATATTAGGCGCCAAACGAGTCTACGTGATCGGCGCCGGGCGCTCGGGGCTTGTTGCAAAATCGTTTGCCATGCGGCTGATGCACCTGGGGCTCCATGCCTATGTGGTTGGTGAGACGATCACGCCGGCCCTGAACAGAGGCGACCTGATTGTGATCTTCTCCGGATCCGGTAAGACCAAGACGGTGGCGGATATCGCTGAGACGGCAAAGGACATTGGTGCCCACATCTGCCTCATCACCTCAAATGCAGACTCGCGGATCGGGAAGATCGCGGACTGCAATGTCATCATCGAGCACCACCGCGACGAAGTCGACGATGATGCCGTGGAGTTCGAGATCCGGCAGATGATGGGAGAGCACAAGTCGTTTGCTCCCCTGGGCACACTCTTTGAGACCGCATCCATGATCTTTGGCGACGCGGTCATCTCCCGGCTGATGGAGATCACCAAGACTGACGAGAGTGCGCTGAAGAACCGGCACACGAACATCGAGTGAGAGAACTGTTATGACACTGAATTTTTCCAGTCGGGTTGCGGGAATCGAGATCTCCGGCATCCGCAAGATTTTCGAAGCTGCGGGCCCTGGCTCCATCAACCTCGGGCTCGGGCAGCCGGACTTCGATACCCCGCAGCACATCAAGGATGCGGCGATCAAGGCAATACAGGAAGGAAAGACCGGCTACACCACGAACAACGGACTCCCGGAACTTCGTGCTGCCATCAGTAAGAAGTTCAAGAACGAGAACGGGATCAAGTATCACCCGGACCAGCTGATCGTCACGGCCGGTGCCAGCGAGGCGCTCCATATCGTGATGCAGGCACTGTTGAACCCGGGCGACCGGGTCCTCTGCCCCGACCCGGGTTTTGTATCCTATGCATCGCTCGCCACTATTGCCGGGGGAACACCGGTGAGCGTGCCGCTGACAAAGACGCTCCACATCGATGTTGAGAAGGCCAAGGCACTGATGGATGGGGCAAAGCTCATGGTCATCAACTCGCCCGGCAACCCGACCGGTGCGGTTGAGAGCAGGGAATCGGTCAAAGCACTCGTGGAGTACGCGGCTGACAAAAATGTCACGATCATTTCGGACGAAGTGTACGAGCACTTCATCTACGGCAAGAAGCACGTGAGTGCTGCACAGTTCGGCGACAATGTCATCACCATCAATGCCACGAGCAAGACCTACGCCATGACCGGCTGGCGGCTCGGGTACCTTGCAGCCTCGCCCGAGATCGTGGGTGAATGCCTCAAGGTGCACCAGTACTGCCAGGCCTGCGCCACCTCCATTGCGCAGTACGCGGCGGTGGCTGCGTACGAGGGTGACCAGAGCGCGGTCGCAATCATGCGGGACGAGTACGAAGTACGGCGCGACCTTATCTGGAAGGGCCTGAAGGATCTGGGCTTTGACTTTCCGAAACCGGAAGGTGCGTTCTACATATTCGTGCCCATGAAACCGGCCCTGACCCAGAAGATCATCGAGGCCGGTGTTATTGTTGTGCCCGGCACAGCATTCGGGGTCAACGCGCCGGAGTACACGCGATTCAGTTATGCCACATCCCGGCAGAATATTACAACAGCGCTTGAACGGATCGGAAAACTCGTGAAGTGATATCATGAAGGAACTGTTAGCAAAATTGTCCAATGCCCACGGTGTTTCGGGCAGCGAAGGCAGCGTATTGTCGGTGATCAAGAAGGAACTCAAGGGTCACGTGGATGAGATCCGCGAGGATACGATGGGTAACCTGATCGCGGTCAAGAAGGGGAACAAGTTCAAGGTGATGCTCGCCGCCCACATGGACGAGATCGGCCTGATGGTGAAGTACGTTGATGAGAAGGGATTCATACGCTTCGTGGCGCTCGGCGGCTGGTACGATCCCGTGCTCTTCACCCAGCGGGTTGTCCTGCACTCGACCAAGGGGCCCGTGTACGGTGTCATCGGCGGAAAACCCGTGCACATGATGAATGACGAGGAGCGCAAGCGGGGTGTCAAGATCGATGACATGTTCATTGATGTCGGCGCCACGAACCGTCAGGAAGTGGAGTTACTCGGGATCGATGTCGGTACACCCGTCACCATCGACCGCGAGTTTACCGAACTCGGCTATGATCGCGTGACCGGCAAGGCCTTCGACAACCGTGCCGGTGTTGCGATGCTGATCAAGACCCTGCAGCAGACCGATTCGCCGCTCACGATCTTTGGCGTCTTCACGGTGCAGGAAGAGGTTGGGCTGAAAGGGGCACGGACGAGCGCGTATGCCCTTGACCCGGACTGCGCGATTGCAACTGATGTGACGATTCCCGGGGACCACCCGGGTATCGAGATGAAAGATGCTCCCGTGGAGATGGGCAAGGGCCCGGTTGTCACCATCGTTGATTCCAGCGGGCGGGGTCTCATTGCAAACCGGAAGGTCGTGAGCTGGCTCAAGGCCGCGGCCGATGCGGAAAGTATTCCCGTGCAGCTTGAAGTGGGCAGCGGCGGCACGACCGATGCAACTTCTATTCACCTGACCAAGGGGGGTATCCCGAGTACCACGCTTTCCATCCCGGCGCGGTACATCCACTCACCGGTCGAGGTCATTGATATGAAAGATGTTGAAGCCGGTGTGCAACTGCTGGTTGCGGCATTGAAGAAGAAACCGGTGCTGTAATTTTTTACAATTTTTTTACCGGGACGTTCCGGATTTTTTTTCAAGATTCTGTACAGGTTTTTTCTAAAATTTTTTGACGGTTACAAAAATATTTTAGAAAATTCCGGAACGCGGGGATTTTTTCCGGTTGCGGACACGTATGTACAGATTTTATCCGCTATTTCCCCTATACCCACGGGGGGGATCTTAATATCCCCTCATTCGAAGAATCCTTCGGATTCTTCTCGTGCTCCTGGCATGTAGACCTGTCGCACGTCGTAGCACACCTTCAACAGGGGGATGCCCCAATCCGGGCATTATACGGGCTCCGCTCATCCTCTTTTCCCGGCCCGGAGGCCAAAAGTGGGGGAAAAACCTGCTGAATTCACTCATTTTTTGCCTATTTTACGTCGGAGAAATGACCAGTCCATTTAGCCGTGTCCGGTTGGCGGATCGGGTGCCCGGATGAGGTTTTGGACGTTTGGAGGGGAGATCTGATGGCCGGAGGGGCACTATGACCGTTTAAACGCGGGTGATGGCGTTACGACGGAGAATTGTGGATTTTGGGGCAAAATAATGATGAATAATGGTGGGCGGGTTTGTGGGTCGGAAACTGCCGGAAAGATATTTTCCGGAGTCTGGTTTATCCGGAATTTTTTTCGGTCGTGATCAGGATCACGATGAAAAAAATTGTCTGGATCGGATGAAAAAAATTTCAGCAGAATTTGATTGATCGACATTATGTTAAAAAGGTTAGACGTATCGCAAATCAATATCCGGCATAATACAATAGTAACAATTTTGAATTGAGGGAAAATTGCTCCATCAATGAAGCAGTGCTGCTGTGGATTTTTTTAACCGACAATTTTAGTTGAGAAGAGATTTGGACTTGAAAGGATTTACGCCCCGGCCGGGACTTGAACCCGGGTCAAAAGATCCGCAATCTTTTAGGATGTCCACTACCCTACCGGGACAGGTTTCCTGTCTGCTTTAGATAAAACGCTGTCATCGCTTAAATATCTCACCGTATCACGATCAAAAATGCTCAGAAATTTGGGATTAAAAATTTCATTCGTCATATGGCAGAGAAAATGGATGGTTTGAATTTAAGATGTTGATGAAGGTGTCTGTTTTGTTGTGGGTATCGTAGTTGCTGTTGGGGTGACCCATGTTGGTGTAGGGGTACCATTGATTAATGCCATTGCCAGATTATCGCGGGGTGCAACCTCCCAGAATGTGCAGGCATCAAAAGTAAGGCTATCCGGATTATCAAAATTCCCCACCGGTTTAACCCAGAAATTTATAGTTCCGTCAATTTTGTTCCCTTTGATTTCAATAAGGAGATCATCCTGTTTTAAAACTTTGAGCGTCCGAGTCAGGTAAGTAGAATAATCTTTGCCAAAACCATCCTGGAGGTAGATCTCCCCCGTGTTTTTATTCCTCGCGGTTATTTCAAGGTAAGATTGGGGATCATATCTGCTGTAGGGTACGGCAACATCCTTTTTCCCCCCAAATCTGGAAGTATATACATCATATCCTGTGATGTTTTGCGGTTTCACGGTGTAGTTGATATACATCGGGGGATTTTTCAGATTGAATGTGAATGCAGATTCATTATACATAAATCGCTGGGTAGTTGTGAATATTCTGCAACTCCGCTCTTCCGGGAGTGGGGTGGAGGTGGTAAAAATATGATAGCCGCTGGTGGGCGTTCCTGTGGGGTAAAGGGAAATGAGAGTAACGTAAGGAGTCACTTCGGTAACATACTGAGAGGTTGTTGTTATGGGGGCGGTAACCGTGAGAGTTTTCTGAATAGTGTGCTCAACGGTAACATTATCCAATGGGTCCTGGGGGGGTGCAATACAACCGGCAATAATCGCGGCGGTAAGCACAAGAATAATGCCCACGATAAAACCCGCCCATTCATTCATTGTTGAAAATTCAGGAGTATTACATTATTAAACATTGCAACCGGAAACTGACTTGATTCATGGTAGTCTCTCATTCTCAGAATTTTTGTTTTGGTCTTTTCCGGTATACAAGGATATCTCACGAAATGATAGCAAGTATTTATCATTGTTTTACAAATCATATACGAACCAACGAAGGATGAATTAATCTCGATTTTCAGACAATGAACGAGAGACTTCCCTTCATCAGTGAATGATTTGTGGTGAATCCGATTGACAACCATTAACAAAATAATTTACTTTGGACTGCTTATCTGCGGGCTTCTGATAACACCTGCTTTCGCTACGGATAATTATCTGGGGGGCAGCCCGGATCTCTCGGCGTATATTTCCGGGACCAATGAATTCAGTACTGGTGAGGAGATCCAACTCCCGATCATTATTGAGAATACCGGTATTAATTCCGTGAAAATATACTATGCACGGAGTGCGGATATTTCAGACCAGCCCAGTACCGCAAAGCTCCTGACTGCGACCCTCCAGTCAGGGAATGCACCGGTCGTGATCAAAACCGATCCCCAGATGCTGGGAGATCTGGCAAGCCAGAACACTGTCAAAGCGGTATTTATTACCAAGATTAATACCGATGCTCCGGCAGGCACTTATTCGCTTCCGCTGATTCTTAACTACAGTTACCTCCCTGATGCAAGCCAGCAAATATACGGGGGTGGGGATGCCATTGAATACACCTATGCAGTGGAGAATATTACACTCAATATTCCTATTACCGTTAAATCCGATGTCTCCATTGATGTGATATCTGCTGAGCCGGAACATCTGACTGCCGGTGCTGAAGGGTACATCGATATGCAGATAAAAAATACCGGTTCTGAAACCGGGAAAAATTCACAGGTCATCCTGAAGAGAAACGGAAACAGCCCCATCATTCCCATGGATAGTTACGTATATATCGGGGACTTTCCCTCGGGTGTCACGGTTCCCTGCCGGTACAAAGTAAGGGTATCTGAAGAAGCCGAGAAGCAGACCTATCCTGTTGATGTCACCGTTGAATACCAGAATAACGAGGGCATTGTAGTTACATCCCGCAGTGATACTGCGGGTGTGCCCGTCGGGGGAAAAGTCAATTTCCAGATCGTCTCTCCTCCCGCTGAGATGAATCCCGGCGGCAAAATGGTTATTAACGTGGAGTACAAGAATACCGGTGATACCCCGGTATACAGCGCCCAGGCACGAATCAGCGCTGTTGATCCCTTCTCCATCAGCAATGAAGATGTTGCCTATATCGGAACCCTGAATCCGAATGAATCCTCACGAGTCTCCTATTCCCTGAGCGTAGATCGGAAAGCAACCGTCAAGCAGTACGGGCTTGATTCAGAGATCCGTTACCGGGATGCTCTCGACAATACGTACATTTCCGATCCCATGAAAGTCACGGTGAATGTTGTTTCACCAACCGGGATTGCAGTGATCCTGACAAATCCGATTTATCTTTCGATTGTTGCGGCTGTGATCATTGCTATTGTCTATCTGCTCTACTACCTCTTCCGGAAAAAAGAACAATAATCAAGTCATGAAGCCGTGAATCCACGGCTCATTTTTTTATTATTCTGAAAACATTTAGAATTAAACTCATTGATGCTTTTTTCATACACAAGAATTTACCAAGAAGGAAAACGCACAGGATCTATAATCAGCCACAAGGTATTCGTGCAATTGTAATTTATTACGGAGATCCTCGGTCATGACCATTCCACGTATCGTTATCGCGGGCACGCACAGCGGGTGCGGGAAGACCACGATTGCCAGCGGGATCATGGCGGCTCTATCGAAGCGGGGTTACCGGGTCCAGCCATTCAAAGTTGGCCCGGATTTTATCGATCCCTCCCACCACAGCGCAATCTGCGGCCGGAGTTCGCGCAATCTCGATCCTTTCCTGATGGGAGAAGAGGGTTGCATTACTACGTTTTTGCGGGCATGTGAGGGAGCCGATATTGCCGTTATAGAAGGGGTCATGGGACTCTTCGATGGTGTTGATGGCGCGGATCTCTCAAGCACGGCCCATGTTGCACGTATCCTCAAGGCCCCGGTGATTCTCGTCATCGATGCAAAAGGAATGTCCCGGAGCATCCATGCCCTGATCAAAGGATTCTGGGACTTTGATCCCACCATCACACTTGCGGGAGTCATCATCAACCGTATCGGGAGCCGCCACCACCGGGAGATGGTGGAAGGATCCTTATCACTTCCCTCATTTGGCTGGATTCCACGCTCCGATACACTCTCCTTAAAAAGCCGCCACCTGGGTCTCGTGATGGCACACGAATCACCGGTCCTGAATGAGAGTGGTCCCCTCATGGAAGAGTATGGCAATCTTGATGCCCTTGTTGCAACCGCCCACAAGGCACCCACCATCACGGGAGTGCAGGTACAGGAGGCACCAGTTCCCCCGCAGGCCCGGATCGGCGTTGCCCATGACAGTGCCTTCTGTTTCTATTATCAGGATAATCTGGATCTCCTGCGGCGAACCGGTGCCGATCTCGTCTTTTTCAGTCCCCTTGCCGGTGAACTGCCGGAGGTTGATGCCGTATATTATGGGGGAGGATATCCGGAACTCTTCCTCCCCCAACTTGAAACATCCAGCAGTACCCGTGGGATCAGGAAGGCTGCTGACAGCGGTCTGCCGGTACTCGCGGAATGCGGGGGTCTGATGTATATGGCCCGGGAGATCTCTCATGACCGGACCTATCGCATGACGGGCATTTTACCCGCGGTTGCAGAGATGACCGGCCGACTTCAGGCTCTGGGATATGTGAAAGGAACCGTCCATTCCCCGGGATCATTCCTGTCCGCAGGTAAGGAAATCTCCGGTCATGAATTTCATTATTCCCGGCTGATCCCGGATCGCGATGCACGGTATGTTCTCACCCTTTCCCGGGGAAAGGGGATCGACGCCGGGAAGGACGGTCTTATTGCGGCAAACACGCTGGGTATGTATACGCACGCCTATTTCTCACCGGCATTTGCACGCGATCTTATTCATGCAGCATCGTCATTCTCCCGTTCCTGATGCACCAGCGTAATAATCCCCGCAAGAGATAACATTATGGGAAATCAATCTTTCTTCATCAGGGAGACTTGCACATCATGCAGAGCGATGACGTCAAATCAGGGTACCAGCGGGCGCCAAACCGGGCACTCCTGCGATCCCTTGGGGTTACGGATCGGGAGATGGATCTGCCATTCATTGGAATCGCCAATGCCTATAATACGATAGTTCCCGGCCATACACACCTTCGGCAGCTTGCCGAAAAAGTGCGGGAAGGTATTGCAGCAGCGGGAGGAGTTCCTTTTGAATTCGGAGTCATCGGAATCTGTGACGGCATTGCGATGGGGCACCAGGGAATGCGGTATTCCCTGCCATCCCGGGAAAATATTGCCGATTCCGTGGAACTGATGGCGGAGGCTCATCGCTTTGACGGGCTTGTCATGATCGGTACCTGCGACAAGATCGTGCCCGGCATGCTGATGGCAGCAGCACGAACCAATATCCCCTCGATTGTTCTGACCGGCGGTCCGATGCTCTCCGGGTACCAGGATGGCAAGGAACTCTCGCTTATCGACATCTTTGAGGGTGTCGGTAAAGTTGCCGCAGGAAAGATGACCGAGTCGGAACTGTGCGATCTTGAGCGGTGTGCCATGCCGGGATGCGGGAGCTGCCAGGGACTGTATACCGCGAACACGATGGCCTGCATGACCGAGACCATGGGGATGTCTCTTCCCGGGTGTGCTGCAATCCCTGCGGTTGATTCCGGCAAGGTCCGTATCGCCCGTGAGACCGGGGAGGCGGTTCTCAGCCTCGTGAAGAACAATATCCGGCCCCGGGACATCATGACGCGGAAAAGCCTGATGAACGCGATCCGGGTCGACATGGCCCTTGGGGGATCAACCAACACGGTCCTCCACCTCATGGCCATTGCAACCGAAGCTGGAATATCCCTGACCCTGGAGGACTTCAACACCCTTGCCGACGCTGTCCCGCATATCTGCTACATGCAGCCCTCAGGACCGCATTCCATGCAGACCCTGCACCGGGCCGGGGGCATCCCCGCAGTGCTCCGGCAACTGGAGAACCTGCTGGATGACTGCCCGACTGTCTCCGGCAGGAGCATTCGCGAGATCGCGGGATCGGCGGTGATCCGGAATGAAGAGGTCATCCGGAATACCGGTTCCCCGGTGAACCCTGCCGGTGGACTCAAGATTCTCTCCGGTTCCCTTGCACCTGACGGAGCCGTTGTGAAGTGTGCGGCAGTACCCAAGGCGATGTGGAAACATTCGGGCCCGGCCCATGTCTTTGATGGCGAAGAAGCGGCAATGAAAGCGATCCTTGCAAGGAAGATCGTTGAAGGAGAGGTAGTCATCATCCGGTATGAAGGTCCGCGTGGCGCACCGGGCATGCCGGAGATGCTCTCTCCCACCTCTGCACTGATGGGGTTTGGATATTCAAAGGTTGTCCTGATCACGGACGGACGTTTTTCGGGAGGTACACGCGGACCCTGCATTGGTCACGTAGCTCCCGAGGCGGCCGTCGGGGGTCCGATCGCTTTTGTGAAGGACGGGGACCGGATCGATATCGACCTGTTTGCCAAAACGATCAATGTTCAGGTATCAGAATCCGAAATGAAAGCACGAAAGAAAATCTGGACGCCTCATACAAAACCATTAACCGGCGTCCTTGCCCGCTATGCAAAGACTGTCGAACAGGCCAATCTTGGTGCTGTCCAGCGATAATTTTTTTTTAAGTTATACTCTCCCCATTCCGAATCGGGGAATGAAGAGATACAAAAAATGGTTCTACCGGCGATTAATGCCGGAAATACCGGATTCCGGTAAAGACCATGGCCATATGCCGCTTGTTGGCCGCCTCAATCACTTCCTTATCCCGGATACTTCCCCCGGGCTGCACAAGTGCGGTGGCACCGGCATCGGCCGCAACTTCCAGCGTGTCCGGGAATGGCAGGAACGCATCGGATGCGACAGCGGATCCCTTTAAGGATGCGCAGGCCTTCTCGATGGCAATCTTTGCTGAGTCTACCCGGCTCATCTGGCCGGCGCCGATCCCCAGCGTCCGGCTCTTGTCCGCAAAGATGATGGTGTTGCTCTTGGTGTGCTTGCAGACCTTCCATGCGAGCTGGAGTGCCTGCATCTCATCGGCGGTCGGGTCGCGATCGGTAATGACTTCCCAGTGTTCCTGGTAGGGTGGGGTCCGCTGGACAAGGATGCCACCGTCAATGGTCCGGATTTCATCCGCGTGGGTCTTCTCCGGAAGGAGGAGCACCCGCATATTCTCCTTCTTCTTCATGGCCACCAGTGCCTCGGGAGTGTATGACGGGGCGGTCACTACTTCAACAAAGGTCTTGCAGAGTTCTTCGGCAACGGATATGTCAACCGGCCGGTTGAACGAGACAACCGAGCCGTAGGCTGAATCGGGATCAACATCCCGTGCCGAGAGATAGGTTTCGAGCAGGGCTTTTCCGGTTGCCACGCCGCAGGGATTGTTGTGCTTGACAATTACCACAGCGGGATCATCAAATTCCCGTACAAGACCCACGCCCGCATGAACATCGAGATAGTTGTTGTAGGACATCTGCTTGCCCTGCAGGGGTTCTGCGCCGGCAATGCCGGACTGTCCGTATACCGCGGCCTGCTGGTGAGGATTCTCACCATACCTCAGGTTCCGGCCATTTGAAAACTGGAACGAATAGGTGGGGGGAAACGGTGCCTCAAGTCCATAGAGGTAATTGCTGATTGCCGCATCGTAGGCTGCGGTCCGGGCAAAGGCTTTCTTTGCGAGGACCAGTCTCTGTTCCGCCGTTATTCCTGCACCTTTGATTGCCTGAATGATATTCTGGTAATCAGTCGGGTCCACGACCACCGCAACATCCTTGTAATTCTTTGCTGCTGCCCGGATCATCGCCGGGCCACCAACATCGATATACTCGATTAAGGATTCAAGGCTCATCGATTTCGCGGACATTGCTTCGAACGGGTACAGGTTGACAACGAGCAGGTCGATACGGGTGATGCCGTGCTTTGCCATCACGTCATCATCGATCTGACGGCGGCCCAGGAGGCCCCCGTGGACTTTCGGGTGCAGGGTCTTGACCCGGCCATCCATCATCTCCGGAAATCCGGTGTAACTGGATACTTCCGTGAACTTGATCCCTGCCTCTGCCAGCGCCTTACCGGTTCCCCCGGAACTCATGATGTTGAATTGATGCGCAGTAAGTTCCCTGGCAAGATCGATAACACCCGTCTTGTCCCAGACTGAAAGCAATGCCCACTTCATGCTCTTATGTATAAGAAACCGTAAAGAAAAATGTATGCCGGTATATCTTTTCGCGGCTACCCTCGTCTTCATGAATGGACACGAGGATAATCTGCGTGAGAAAATGGGGGCTTCTGAAAATCAGATGGGAAATATTCGATGAAATCCGGTTTTTATCAATAATTAGCGCCCGAATAGGAAAAGGGGCAATCTCCGAGGATTCACGAATGACCGAAATGTGAATATTTATATAGAACTACAATGCAATAGATAATAGAACATCGAATGGGATGGACTATGAACGCAGCAGATAACGGGTGTGAGCAACCCGCAGCAAAAATGTCAGACACACAGAATTCAATGGACGAAAAAACCTGCGATGCAGTACAGCAACCGGAAACGGAACTGGAAGCGCAGAAAAAAGAGTATGCAGATTTGAACGACCGGTTCTTCCGCATGGCAGCGGATTTCGAAAATTTCCGGAAACGCAGTGAACGCGAGCGGGAATCGTATATTTCCCTTGCCAACGAGCGGTTCGCCATTGATCTTCTTGAGGTGCTCGACAATCTGGATCGCGCTCTCAAAGGGGATGATGCACATCTCCGTGAAGGCATCACGCACATCCACCAGCTGCTCACATCCCACATGCAGCGTCATGGCGTCCGCCCCATCGATTCACGTAAAAAACCCTTCAATCCTGCAGAACATGAGGCGATTGCCCATGTTCCCTCAGATGAAGCCGCCGGTACGATCGTTGATGAAGTATCGTGCGGGTACAGAATGCACGACAAAGTAATCCGGTATGCAAAAGTAGCAGTATCCAAAGGAAACCAAAACAATCAGGAGGTATAAAAAATGGCAAACGAGAAGGTTCTGGGAATCGATCTGGGAACAACATTCTCCTGCATGTCGATCATGGAAGCGGGCAAGCCCATTGTTATTCCCAACTCAGAAGGCGGAAGAACAACGGCATCCATTGTCGCATTCACCAAAGAGGGAGAACGGCTTGTTGGCAGTCTTGCCAAGCGACAGGCAGTAACCAATCCCCAGCGTACCATCCAGTCTATAAAGCGGAAGATGGGAACGAGCGAGAAAGTCATGATTGATGGCAAGGGTTACACGCCTCAGGAGATCTCTGCAATGATCCTGCAGAAACTCAAAGTAGATGCCGAGGCATTCCTTGGGGAGAAGATCAACAAGGCCGTTGTCACCGTCCCCGCGTACTTCAACGATGCCCAGCGACAGGCAACCAAGGACGCAGGCAAGATTGCAGGTCTAGAAGTACTGCGGATCATCAATGAACCCACGGCAAGCGCCCTTGCCTATGGGATTGACAAGGAACAGGATGTCACGGTTCTTGTGTATGATCTCGGTGGCGGAACCTTTGATGTATCCATCCTGACGCTTGGAGACGGTGTCTTTGAAGTCAAGTCAACGGCCGGTAACAATCACCTTGGCGGCGACGATTTCGACAAGCTGATCACCGATTACCTGGTGGATGAATTCAAGAAGAAAGAGGGCGTCGATCTCAAGAACGACCCCTACGCCATGCAGCGCCTGCGGGACGCTTCCGAGAATGCGAAGATCGAGCTTTCGCAGCGGCAGAGCACCAACATCAACCTCCCGTATATCACTACGGATGCAAGCGGTCCGAAGTTCCTCAATATCGATCTCACAAAGTCCAAACTCGAGCAGCTGATTGGGGACCTCGTCGAGTCCACAACAGGACCGGTGAAACAGGCATTGAGCGATGCCAAGCTTGAGGCAAAAGATATCGATCATGTCCTTCTTGTCGGCGGTTCAACCCGTGTCCCGCTGGTCCAGGACACCGTTCGGAAACTCCTCGGCAAGGAGCCGGACAAGGGCCTCAATCCCGACGAGTGCGTGGCGCTGGGCGCCGCCATCCAGGGTGCGGTACTCACCGGTGAGACCAAGGACATCGTGCTGCTGGATGTCACACCGCTCACGCTCGGTATCGAGACCCTCGGGGGCATTGCAACAAAACTCATTGAGCGGAACACAACCATCCCGACGCGAAAGAGCCAGATCTTCTCTACTGCTGCTGACGGGCAGACCAGTGTGGAGATCCATGTTGTGCAGGGAGAACGGGCCCTTGCCAAAGATAACTTCACGCTCGGAAAGTTCCAGTTGACCGGCATCCCCCCGGCACCCCGGGGAATCCCGCAGGTTGAAGTGACGTTCGACATCGATTCGAACGGTATCATTCATGTATCGGCAAAGGATCTTGGATCCGGAAACCAGCAGGCAATCTCCATCAAGGGCGACAAGAAGCTCTCGGAAGACGATATCAAGAAGATGATGGATGCAGCCAAACAGTTCGAAGCGGATGACAAGAAGAAACGCGAAGAGATCGAGATCCACAACCAGGCCGACACCGCAGTCTTCACTGCGGAGAAGATGATCAAGGAGAGCGGCGACAAGCTGGACGCTGAAGACAAGACAAAGATCGAAGAAGGAATTACCGCCGTCAAGAACGTCCTCTCTTCCGACAACACCGATGAGATCAAGAAGGCTATGGAGTCCCTGACTGAAGCGGTGTATGCAGCCACGACCAAACTCTACCAGAAGGCGCAGGCCGATCAGGCAGCGCAGCAACAGCCGGGCGCAGCCGGGCCGGCACCCGGTCAGGAAGAGGCCAAACAGGATGATAACGTCGTCAATGCAGATTACAAAGTAAAAGAAGAGTGAGCAGACGATGAGTGCGGGCGATTACTATGATACCTTAGGTGTTCCGCGGAGTGCCGACGAGAAGGAGATCAAGAAAGCCTACCGCAATCTCGCTCGCAAGTACCATCCGGATGTCTGCAAGGAGCCTGGGGCCGAGGAGAAGTTCAAGCAGATCAACGAGGCCTACAGCGTCCTTTCCGATGACCAGAAGAAGGCGCAGTACGACAACATGGGCCACGAGACATTCACCAATGCTTCGAAAGGCTCCTACTCGGGAGGTGGTGGGTATAGCGGTGGCGGTTTCTCCTCTGATTTTTCCGGTTTCGGGGATATCTTCGATTTCTTCGGTGGCGGGGGGGGAAGGCGGTCGGGGCCTCAGCCCGGTGCCGATCTCCTGATGCGCATCCAGATCCGGCTGGAGGATGCCGTCTCTGGTACCGACCGTGAGATTGAGGTCATGCACTCAGAGCCCTGCACAGCCTGCAGCGGGTCCGGCAGCGAGACCAAGAAGCTGAATGTCTGCCCGCGCTGTGGTGGCAGCGGTCAGATGCGGCAGGCAACGAATTCCCCGTTCGGGCAGTTTGTACGGATGATGACCTGTACCCAGTGCGGCGGAAAAGGCAAGATTCCCGAGAAAGTCTGTCGCGAATGTCATGGTACCGGTCATTCCCGGGTCAAGCGGAAGGTGGCTGTCCACATCCCCGCCGGCATTGACAACGGGATGCGGCTCCGCATGGAAGGATATGGGGAAGCAGGGGATTACGGGGCAGCAAACGGCGACCTCTTCCTTGAGGTGTATGTCCAATCCCACGACCGGTTCGTCCGGACCGGGGACAACCTGGAGACCGCAATCGAGATCAGTCCTGCCCAGGCAGTGCTGGGAACCCAGGTGGATATCGAGACCATCGACAAACGGCATATCGATCTCAAGGTTCCGGCCGGCATCCAGTACAACACTGCACTCAAGATAGCCGGTGAAGGAGTCAAGCGGCGAGGCCGGCCGGGCGATCTTCTCGTCCGCGTGAAGATCATCACCCCCAGGAACATCTCCAGCGAGCAGAAGGATCTCTACCAGAAACTTGTCGAGCTCGAAGGAAAAGGCAGTGGTGTAGGCAGTTTCTTCTCAGGCATCATGGGAAAGAAGAAGTCAAAGAAATGATCGGGGGATTCTCCCTCTTTTTTTCTGGCACACTTATTTGTGGCCTTGAGTGAAAACTGATAAGAATGAAACTGCTCTTTGAGCTCTCCGGTGAAAACCCGACCCTCCCCTGTGCCGAACTCGATTGCATCGGCACCGTTACGGACCGGCGGCTCCAGGTGGCAGTGGCAGAATGCCCGGACCCGAACGCGACACAGCGCCTTGCGATGACGCAAGCCGTGCTCGAATATCTTGGGGAGTGCGACCCGGACCTCGCCGCATTCCGGGCATTGCTGGCAGATCTTGCCCTCGAAACAACGCAGACCTTTGCCGGCAGGGCAAAGAAAGTCCACGGGGGATGTCACGAGCGTAATCCCTGTTCGCAGCGGGAGTTCGAGCACATGATCGGTGCAATGATCAACGGGCCGGTCTCCCTGCATGCGCCAGAGGCAGAGTACCGGGCCATCCTCTCTGAAGACCGCTGCTATTTTGGGAAGGTGCTCTTTAATATCGACCGTGCAGGCTATGATACCCGCAATCCCGGGAAACGGGAATTCTTCCACCCGGGTGTCATGATGCCCCGCATGGCCCGGACCCTGGTAAATCTTGCCTGTGCACAAGGAGGCGACAGCGTGCTCGACCCGTTCTGCGGTACCGGCGGCATCCTGATCGAAGGGGAACTCCTCGGCATGCAGACGATAGGCAGCGACTTTGATCCGTTCATGATCAGGGGAAGCCGGCTGAATGCCAAAAAGACCGGGTTCTTTATCGGCGATGCCACCGGCCTCCCGTTCCGGGATCAGGCCATCGATACGGTCGTGACGGATTTCCCGTATGGGCAGTCGGTCTGCATCCGGAAAGCCGATACCATGGACCGGCTCTATGATGATGCCCTTGCCGAGATACGCCGGGTAGTCCGTCCCGGCCGCCGTGCCGTGGTCGTCACCCACCGCGACATCTCTGCCATTGCCGCAGGACATATGACCGTCCTCCAGCAGCACGGCCAGCGCGTGCACAAGAGTCTCACCCGCCGGGTGCTGGTCCTGACCCGGTAAATCCCCCTTGAATCCGAGATCCATCGAAAAGAATTCTTTATTCTTCGCGGAACAGATATGGTACAGTTGATATGACCCTACGTTCATCTCTTGGCCTGTCGGCCCTTGCGGTCCTTATCCTTTGTACGTTCTGTATCCCGGTTCTTGCCTATTCTCCAGAGGCCACCCAATGGTACGAACAGGGAAATGCCGCGATCGCAGCGGGAAATAATACCGCTGCAATAGTGGCATTTGAACAGGCAATTGCCCTTGAACCCACGTATTTTGAGGCATGGGATGGCAAAGCGGATGTACTCAACCGTGACGGTCAGTTCTCCGATGCCCTCACTGCTTCTGATCGGGCGCTCGGGATCAACCCGGATTATGTGCAGGGCTGGATCAACCGGGGTCAGATCCTCTACAACATCGGCTATTACTATGAGGACCAGAAAACGGATCTGACGAAGGCGAATGAGTATTACAACCAGCAGCTGCTCGCGTTCGAGAAGGCGATCTCGCTCGATCCCGCCAGTGCCGATGCCTGGTTCAACAAAGGATATGCCCTTGCCGGTATGAAGCGGTACGATGAGGCCATTGCTGCATTCGATAAAGTCAAAGAGATCAACCCGGAGTACCCGAAGATCGATCAGAACAAAAAGATCGCCCAGCAACTCCGGGATCAGGAAACTCCCGACTCCATGAAGTTTTTACCGGTGATTGCATTGATTGCCGTGGTCATTATCGGCATTGCCATCTGGTTTGTATTCCTCAGAGAAAAGAAGGAAGAATAATTTTTTAGCAGGCACTCAGAAAAAAAGGGACTGCCTCTTACCGTGCCTTGTCGTAACAGATCTTTGCCTCGTCGGGTTTTCCGATCTTGTCCAGGATGTCCCCGATATCGTTCCAGATCTCCTTTCGGCCCGGCTCAATCTCAAGGCCCTGTTTCAGGGTGGCAAGGGCATCCTGGTACATACCCATCTCCAGGAGCGCCCGGCCCTTGTGGATATAGGCATCGACAAACTCCGGCTGGATCCGGAGCATGGCATTGAATGCTTCTACCGCCTCTTCGTTCCGGTTCAGGGCAATCAGCGCACTCCCCCGGGTAAAATATGCAATGGAGAAGGTCGGGTCGATTAAGAGGGCACGGTCATAGGATTCGATAGCCTCATCATATTTTTGCCGGGATGAGAGTACCATTCCCTGCCGGGTCCATGCCACGGCATTCTCGGGGTCAAGGGAGAGCCCGCGATTATAGGCCTCCTCCGCATCGGCGTATTTCCCTAAGTCGTAAAGGGCATTACCCTTCCCCATCCATGCTTCGGCAATTTCTGCATCCTGTTCAAGCGCCTTATCGAAGGCCTCGATGGCGTCGCGGTACATCCCGAGTTCCGTTAAGGAGACACCCTTGTGGGAGAAGACCACCGGAAGATGATCGAGTTCGAGAGCGTGATCGTACGACTGGATCGCTTCGCGGAACTGCTCAAGGGATGCATAGGCAAGCCCCCGGTGATCATACAACAGGGCCAGTTTGGGCATGATCTCCAGCGCATGATCGAACGCCGTGATCGCGCCATCGAAGTTGCCCTGCTCAAAGAGTGCCCGCCCCTTCCAGAAGAGGGCCTGCCAGCATGAGGGATTGATGTCAATGGCACGGTCAAATGCGGTGATTGCCAACGACAGGGTTCCCAAGGATAACTGAGCCCGGCCCTTCTCATACAGGGCACTGGCATTGCCGGGATTCAACAGGAGCGCCTGATCGAATGCGGCGATTGCCTCCTTGAAGTTACCGGTATGGATGCAGGCCCGGCCGCGTTCGTACACTGCATCGGGATAATCCGGCTGGATGGCAAGCACGGCATTGAATGCGGCAATCGCCTCATCAAACCGTTCGAGCCGGGACAGGGTCACACCCTTGTGATAGTAGGCATCCGCATACCGGTTGTTGCTGGCAAGAGCCAGATCGAATGCCGGCAATGCCTCCCCGTATCGCTTCTGCTCAAAGAGGGCCAGACCCTTGTAGTAATACGCCTCGGGATAATCAGGATGACTGGCAAGGGCCTGATCGAAGGCATCGACTGCATCTTCGTGACGGTGTACCCTGATGAGAGCAATACCCCGGAAGAGGTGGGCCGCAGCATACGTGGGGTTCAGTGAGAGGGCATGATCGTAATCCTCGATTGCCCGGTCGTACTGTTTGAGATTGGCCCGGGAGATCCCCCGGTACAGCCAGGCATCCATGAACGCGTCATTGAGGGCAAGTGCCCGGTCGTAGGCACTGACCGCTTCATTGTCCATGGAGAGCATGGCAAGCCCCCTGCCCTTCTGGTAGAACGCCTCCGCACAGTCCGGGTGCTGCACAAGGACAGATTCAAAATTCCGGATGGCATCCTGGTATCTTCCGAGCCTTATGAGGGATACCCCTTGTGCGTAACTGGCCCGGGAGTCCTTTGGATCGATGCTCAGCGCTTTTGCAAAGAACCGCGTTGCTTCATCATCACGACCCAACGCCGCAACCGCAATCCCCTTGCCGGTCCAGATATAGGCAAAGTTGGGGCGGATCTTCAGGGCCAGGTCAAAGGCCCGTATGGCATCATCATACTGCGAGAGTTTGGTGAGCGCTGTTCCCTTCTGATATAATGCCTCGGCATATTTCGGCTGGAGTGAGAGTGCATTATCAAAGGCAAGCACCGCTTCTCTGAACATCTCCATCTGGACGAGGCAGCGCCCCTTGTCATAATACGCGGTTGCATAATCCGGGCGGATCTCCAGCGCCTTGTTGAATGCGTCGATGGCCTCTTCAAACCTGTTGGATGCCAGAATCGCACTTCCCTTCAGATACCATGCATCCGCATTGGCGGGATCGATCGCAAGCGTACGGACATAGGATTCGACTGCATCACTATACCGTTCCAGCCGGGCAAGGGTCATGCCCCGGTGCAGCCATCCCTCCACCGATTCGGGAGATACCTGTATCACCCGGTCGAATGCATCGATCGCATCGGAATACCTCCCGGTCTCAAAGAGCGAAAGTCCCTTGTGGAACGCTGCCTGCAAGTTATCGGAATCGAGATCAAGATTTTTGTTGAATGAGGCGATGGCCTCATCGTGACGACCGAGGTTTGCGAGTGCCAGACCCTTGTCATAATAGACACTCGCATAATTCTTGTTGAGGCCCAGCACTTTATCGTAAGTTTTGACAGATTCACGGTACATGCGGAGCGCGGCGAGTGCCCGGCCCTTGTCATACAGGGCCTCCTCATACGAGGGGTCGATCTCCAGGGCACGATCAAACGCCTTGATCGATTCTTCGTATTTCCCCAGTTTCAGGAGACCTGCACCCTTCCCGTGGAGGGAGGGAACATGCAGGGGTTGGATCGCCAGTGCTTCATTGTAAGCCATAACCGCATCCTTCGGATTATCAAGACTATCATAGGATCGGGCCCGCCTGAAAAGGGCATCGAAATAATCCGGTTTGATCCGTACTGCCTGGTCGAATGCATGGATCGCCTCGGTATGCCTCGTTAGCCGGGTGAGTGCCACGCCGAGTTCGTTCCAGACTTTTGCATCCTCGGGTGTCAGGTTCAGCAGGCGGCGGAGTGCATCCACCGCTTCTGTAAATCGTTCTTGGGAATTACAGGAGACTGCCAGGTAATACAGGGCTTCGTGATGGGCCGGATCAACCGCAAGAACGGTCTCAAAGGCTATGATCGCGTCCTCATGTCTTCCCAGATCCTGAAGGGCCCGACCCTTCTCATACCATGCAGCCACGTGCTGGGGTTCTCGTTCAATCACATGATCAAAGGATTCAACCGCGGATTCGTACGATTGAAGGGCATAGAATGCACGACCCCGTTCGAGATACGCCGGGATATCATCGGGACGCAGTTCCAGTACCTTGTCAAAGGCCGGGACCGCTTGTTCTGCTTTGGTCTGCCGGGCAAGTGATAGCCCCCGATGGTACCATATATCCGGATCCGTCGGGTTTAGCGCGAGTGCGACATCGAATGAGGTGACGGCCTCATCGTAACGTTCGAGCATCATGAGGGAGAGTCCGCGCAGGAACGAGGGTTCGTACTGGTCGGGGAGGTTGCGGGAGGACTCGGCAAATACCTTCTCCGCGCCATCATGCTGATTGAGATGGGCGAGAGCAACTCCCTTCTCCAGCAACAGGTTTCCATCAGAGGGTCGGATCTTCAGGGCATGATTGAATATCCGGATTGCCTTTTCAAACTGCCCGATACGGGAGAGTGCCTTGCCCTCTGATAATAAGATGGATTGATTATCCGGATCGATCTGATGGGCCTTTTCAAAGGCAGCAACGGCATCTTCATCGTTGCCAAGGTGTTCTGCGGATAATCCCCGGTGATACCATGCTTCCGCATGGTTGGGATCCTGTGAAAGGAGGCGATCAAATGTCTGGATCGCCTCAACAAACCGCTCCAAGAAACTGAAGGATACTGCCAGTGAATAGAGCGCATCATGGTGTGCCGGATCAACCGTCAGCACGGCTTCAAAGGCAGTAATCGCATCTTCGAATCTGCCGAGATCCATGAGCGCCCGCCCCTTCTCATACCATGCAGCCTCATGCCGGGGTTCTTGTTCAATCACATGATCAAAGGAGTCAACCGCGGATTCATACGACTGAAGGACATAGAATGCACGACCCCGTTCAAGATACGCATCAATATCACCGGGACGCAGTTCCAATACCTTGTCAAAGGCTGTCACTGCCAGATCCGCCTTCTTCAGGCGGGCAAGTGAGAGCCCCTGATGATACCAGATATCCGGATCCGCCTGGTTTAACGCAAGTGCAGCATCGAACGAAGTGACCGCCTCACTGTATTGTTCGAGCATCATAAGTGAGAGTCCGCGCAGGAACGAGGGTTCGAACTGGTCGGGGAGGTTGCGGGAGGACTCTGCAAATACCTTCTCCGCATCATCATGCTGATCGAGATGGGCGAGAGCAATACCTTTCTCCAGCAGCAGGTTGCCATCAGCGGGCTTGTTTTTCAGGGCAATATCAAATATACGGATTGCATTGTCAAACTGCCCAATCCGGGAGAGTGCCTTACCCTCGGATAATAAGAGCGATTGATTGTCCGGATCGAGCCGTCGAGCCTTTTCAAATGAGGCAACGGCATCTTCATCGTTGGCAAGGTGTTCGGAAGATAATCCCCGGTGATACCATGCTTCCGCATGATCCGGATTGTGCGAGAGCATCCGATCAAACGCCTGGATGGCCTCATCAAACCGCTCCAATTGTTCTAATGCAAGTGCCTGGTGATACACGCCATCATACAGTGCCGGGTCAATCCGAATGGCCCGGTTGAATGACTCCAGCGCATCTTCCGGCTGTCCGAGTGCCTCCAGTGCAAGACCCCGGGCAAGATGCGGCCCCTTGTTCGAGTCATTGATGCCCAGCGCAAGGTCGAATTCGGAGACCGCCGCAGCATAATCCTCCAGATCTGCAAGATTATACCCGCGCTCGCAATGTGCCTCATAGGAACCGGGGTTGATCCGGATCACCTGGTCGAGGGCACCAACCGCCTGACGGTAATTTTTCAGGTGGCGGTAAGACAGAGCAAGATGATACCAGGCGTCCCCCAGTGACGGATCCAGATCCAGCGCAGATTCAAGGGCAGTCACCGCATCGTCAAAGGTCCCGAGATGGTAGTGGGCACGTCCTTTGTGGTACAGGGCTGGTACTGAAGATGCGGTGATTGCAAGCGCGGCATCGAATGCCACCAGTGCCTCCTTCGTCAGTGAGAGGCGCTCAAGGGCAAGTCCCTTCTCGTAAAATGCCCCGAAGAAGTGCGGATCAATGGCAGAGGTATTCTCGAATGCCTGGATTGCATCGTGATCGCGGCCGAGATGGACGAGAGCAAGCCCCTTGTCATACCATGCATTTGTATATTTACGGTTGATCGTGATGGCGTGATCGCAGGATACGACCGCTTCTTCATACCGTCCCAGTTCGGCAAGTGCAATGGCCTGATCATACCAGCCGTTGGCATTCTTTGGATCGAGTTCGAGGGCACGGGCAAGCGTGGTGACCGCAGGTTCGAACTGTCCCAGGGAGAGCTGGGCACTGCCTTTTCTCATCCATGCCCCGGCACAGGTCTCATCGATTTTCAGTACAGCGTCAAAGCAGGGAATTGCGTCCTGGTACCGGGAGAGTTCAGCAAGCGACCGGCCCTTCAGGTACCATGGTGCGGCAGCATCGGGGGTCAGGGCAATGGCCCGGTCGAATGATTCCAGGGTTTCTTCGAGTTTTCCGAGGTCATACAGAACGCTGCCGTGTAATTCCCATATCCCGGCATCGTTGTTTTCCAGGTTCAGTGCAGTGTTAATGGTAGCAAGCGCTTCATCGTTCCGCGACAGTTTGGCGAGCGCACGGCTCTTCTGGAAGAGCACCGCAAAACTATCCGGTGTCAGGTCCAGCATCCGGTTGAATGCCTTGAGGGCGTTTTCGGTCTTTCCCAGGCCTGCATAGCAGACTCCAGTCTGGAAGACCGCGTCAATGATGGATGTATCCTGGGTGAGTGCCTGTTTGTAGGAACGGATGGCCTTCTCAAATTTCCCCAGTGCCTGGAGTGCCAGGCCCTTATGGTAGTGGGCCTGTGCAAAATCCGGGGAATGCTCAAGGGCATAATCAAACGACCGGATGGCCTCATCGAAATTACGGGTCCGCAAAAGAATGCAGCCCTTCTGGTAGGCCGCATCATACCAGGTGGAGTCGAGTTCGAGAGTCCGGCCAAATGCAGCGAGCGCCTCGGCGTCCTTCCCCAGTTCCACCAGTGCCATGCCCCGGCTGTAGATCGCCTGGACTGATTTGGGATCATACTGAATTGTCTTGTCAAACGCCTCGACCGCGGATCCATACTCTCCCAGTTTTGAATAGGCAAATCCCTTGTCAAGCCAGGCAACGGCATCCCCAGGATTCTGGCTTAATGATGCGGAAAATGCAGTTACCGCTTCCTGCCACCGGCCGAGCTGCATAAGTGAGTTCCCGCGATAGTAATGCAGCCCGGCACTGTCCAGACCTGCCGCAGCAGCCCGGTCGAACGCAGTCACGGCCTCTTCGTGGCGGCCAAGGATCGCGAGCACCAGTCCCTTCTGGTAAGCGGCATCCAACATACCGGGCTGCAATTCAAGCGCCCGATCGAACGCGGGCAGCGATTCTTCATATTTCCCCAGCGACCCCAGTTCGCGGGCCCTGTTATACCATGCGGGGGCACAGGTTTCATCGAAAGTGACCGTGTCCTCAAAGGCGGCAAGCGCCTCCTCGTGGAGGTTAATTACAGAGAGCGCCACCCCTTTGTAGTACCAGGCCTTCACATGTTTTGCATCGAGCACGATCAGCTTCTCGAACATGGAGCGGGCATCGGCTCCCTGGCCCAGACGGAGATAGGCCTTTCCGCGGTACAGTAGTGCGGTCGGGTTCTGGTGCTTGCGCTTTAAGGACCTGCCCAGGGACTCCACTGCTTCCTTGAACCGGGAGAGCCGGTAGAGGGAATATCCTTTGCAGGAGAGCAACTCGGAGTTGGTGGTATCGTTTTCAAGGGCCCGGTCCAGTTCGATGATCGCATCCTCGTACCGGGCGAGCCTGACAAGCGCCATGCCCCGGCCCCGGTGAGCCCGTTCATTCTCCGGGTCCCGGGAGAGCACGTTGTCAAACGATGCAATGGATTCTTCGTATCGTTTGAGATTTGCAAGGGAATCGCCTTTTGCGAGCAGGGCCCGGGACTCCTGCGGATCAAGGGCAAGCGCCCGATCTGCTGAGGGAATTACTTCCTCGTATCGTTCGAGCCGGAAGAGTGAGAGTGCCTGCTCGGTGTGGACTTCAGCAGTATTCAGTCCGAGTTCGATAGACCGGCTGAATACCCCATATGCCTCCTCGCTGCGATCCTGCCGGGTCAGCGCAAGTCCCTTCTCGTACAGGATCTCCGCTGCATCAGGCTTTATTGCAAGGAAGCCATCGAATGCTTCGACTGCCTTGTTATACTTCTCAAGAATGACCAGCGCCCGGCCCTTCTCCTGCCATGCTTCGGCATTGGCCGGATTGATCTCAAGCACCCGGGAGAACGAAGCCACCGCATCGTCATACGCGTGGCTGAGCATCTGGGCAAACCCTTTGTACAGGTATGCCCGCTCGCAGTCAGGAGAGATCCGGTTCACTTTCGTGTACGCGGCAATGGCCTCCTTATACGTACCGAGATGATCCAGTGCCCGGGCCAGCCCGTAGGCAGCGGTCAGATCTTTTGGATGTGCAGCAAGAACCTGCTCGAAGGCCGGCACGGCCTCACGGAACCGCCCGAGAAGGGAGAGTGTCCGGCCGTTCTCCAAAAACGCCTCGGTGAAGTCCGGCATGATCCGGTTGGCCTCGGCGAAGGCTGCTGCCGCTTCAGGGAGCCGCTTCAGCCGGAACAGGGCAATACCCTTGTAATGGAAGGCCTCGCCGAACTCCGGAACCAGCGCCAGCGCACGGTCGAAGGCTGCTACCGCCTCCTCATCATTGCCGAGGCTGAGATGGGACCGCCCTTTGTAGAACCAGGTATGGGGATTGTTTGGCTCCAGTTCGAGAGCATTGGCATACGAGAGTACCGCCTCAGAGAACCGCTCAACCGCAAAGAGGCAGAATCCTCGTATCAGCCAGGCATTCGCAATCTTCGGGTTGGCATCAAGCGTCTTTGTCAAAAGCTCGATGGCCTCTTCGAACCGTCCCAGTTCGGCATAAGCCAGACCCTTGTGGTAGAGTGCGTCCCGGTTCCCCGGATCAACCTCCAGCGCCAGGGAGAATGCTGATGCTGCCTCTTCCTGATTCCCGATCACGGCAAGGGCGAGCCCTTTCTGGTACAGGGGATCGGCCCTGCGGGTGTCAAGGGCGTATGCCGCATCGAACGCCTCGATCGCGTCCTCGTGCTTGTCGAGCCGGGTGAGGGCAAGCCCTTTCTGGTAGAGAATGTCGGCATCGTCCGGGCTGATGTCCAGGGCGATGTTAAATGCCATCACTGCTTCATCGAACATCCCGACTTCGAACAGTGCGATCCCCTTACGGTAGAATGCCGGGACATAGCCCGGGATGAGGGCGAGCACCCGGTCGAACGACTCCACCGCGTCAAGGTATTTTCCGAGACGGTGCAGGGCAAGACCGCGATCGAAATGCGTCTTTGCCTCGGCAGGGTTAAGTTCGATCGAACGGTCAAAGGCTGCCACGGCATCGGAGATCCGGTCGAGATCTGCAAGGGCGATTCCCTTGCTGTGCCAGGCCTCGGCAAATTCAGGCCGGATGGCGAGTGCAGCCTCAGCCGCTGCCAGTGCATCGTCATTACCTCCGAGATTCCTGAGGGCATCCGCCTTCCAGAGGGCTGCATCCGCACAGGATGCATCGGCATCCAGGGCATGGTCGAACGATTCCACCGCTTCCCGGTATCGCCCGAGTGAGACGAGTGCACGACCACGGTAATAATGAGCCGGGGCATACCGGAGATTCAAGGAGATGCAGGTATCGAATACCTGGATGGCATCGTTCTGCCGGTCAACTTTCAGGCAGGCACGCCCGTGGTAATAGAAGGCCAGGGCGTTGTTGGGATCAAGGGACTCGGCACGATCGAATTCATGGATCGCGTCATCGAACCGCACGAGTCCCGCGAGAGCCCGGGCCGCATGGTAATGGGCATCGGCAAAGTTCGGGTCGAGCCGGATCGTCAGGGTATACTCTTCCATTGCCTCGCTGTACTGGGAGAGATCGAAGAACGCCCGCCCCTTGTAATAATGGGCCTGGACATTGCCCTTGTTCTCTAAGAGGGTCTTGTCGAAATCGTGGATCGCATCCCGGTATCTCTTCAGGTTGTAGAGTGCGATCCCCTTCCTCAGGCGTGCATCGGTGTACTTGGGCTTGAGGTTGAGGGTTGTGTCAAAAGCAAAGACCGCATCATTGTACCGGCCCAGGTCCGCGTACGACTTCCCCTTGTGGTAGAACGCAAGGGCGTTCTCGGGATCATAGATCAGGGCTTTGTCAAACGCATCCAGCGCCTCTTCGAACCGCCCGAGTTTCTCGAGGGCAATCCCCCGGTTGAAATGGCCGGGCGCATTGCTCGTATCCTTCGCAAGGTTCCGGTCGAACGCAACGAGTGCCTCGGCAGGCTGGCCGGACTTCAGGAGCGCCAGGCCGAGGAAGTAGAAGGCTTCGGTGTAGGAGGCTTCGATCCCGATTGCGTGGTTCAGGGACGTGATCGCGTCTGGGTACCGCCCGATCTCGATGAGCGACCGACCCTTATAGTACCATGCGGGGGCGAACTCCGGCAGGAGTGCCAGCGTCTTCTCGAAACTGCCGAGGGCGTCCCGGTGATCGCCGAGTTTTGCCAAGGCAAGACCCTTGTGGTACTGGGCATCGCCGTTCTTCGGATCGATCTCCAGCAGGATCTCAAACACATGGATGGCACCTTCGTACCGGTTTACCTTTTCGAGAGCCATGCCCTTGTAATAGAACGCCTCAATGCTCCGCTGGTTTAACGATATGGCACTGTCAAACGCGTCGATGGCATCCTGGTACCGGCCCATGTCATAGAGCGCACGACCGTACTGGATCCATCCGGACTCGTTCTCGGGCTCGATCTTTAAGGACTTTGCATAGGAGAGGATCGCCTCATCGGTCTTGCCGATCTGGTTGAGCGCATCGCCCTTCTTCATCCAGATATCGTAGAGCGCCGGGTTGATCTCCAGCGCCCGGGTATAGGCCGTGATCGCATCCGGGATCTTCCCGAGATCCAGGAGGGCACTGCCTTTCTTAACCCAGCCTTCCGCGAGGCTGGAATCGATCTCCAGCGCACGGGAATAGGCATTGACTGCTTCCGTCTTCAGGGACTGGCTCGTCAGGGCATCGCCTTTCTGCATCCAGATCGCGACCAGCGTGGGGTTGAGTGAGAGGATCCGGTCATCCGTCTCAATGACCTCGGGGTACCGGCCGAGCTTCGCCAGCGATTGTGCCTTGCAGATCATCGCATCGATCAGCGAGGGATTGACGGCAAGGCTCTGGTCAAGAAGCGGGATTGCTTCCTCGTGCCGGGCAAGGGCGGCGAGAGCCAGCCCCTGATACATGTACCCTTCCGTCAGCGATGGATCGAGTTCGGTTGCGAGCGAGAATGCAGAGATCGCGTTCTCGTACTGCCGGGACTGAAGGAAGGCGAGCCCCAGGTAATACTGCGATGAGGCATTGTCCGGATCGCGCTCGAGTGCGCTTGAGAATGCTTTGATCGCCTCATCAAACTTCTCGCGGTGGATCAGGGCAATACCCTTGTAATGGTAGGCCTGGGCGTTAGCCGGATCGAGCAGGAGGGCGTTGTCGAAGGCCCTGATGGCATCCTCAAACCGCTCCCGCCCGGCATAGGAGATACCGAGATAATAAAATCCGGATGCATTCTCCGGTTCCAGTGCCAGCGCTGCCTCAAAGGCCTTGATCGCATCATCGTACCGCTCGCGCTGGGCAAGGGCCACGCCTTTCTGGTACAGGATCCGGGGATCGTCCTGAGAGAGTTCCAGTGCCTGATCGAAGGAGACTACTGCTTCAAGGGGTTTACCCAGCCTCAGGAGCGCGTTGCCCTTCTCGAAGTAGGCCCGGGGACAGCGGCGGCTGATCTCGAGCGTCCGGTCGAATGCCCGGATCGCTTCGTCAAACCGCTCCAGTGCTAATAGAGCGAGACCCTTGTAACACCAGCCATAGACATCCCGGGCATTGTCGTCCAGGGCCCGGTTGAGGACGGTCACCGCCTCCTCATACCGGTCCAGCGAGTAGAGGGCGATCCCCTTGCGCATGGAGGCCTCGCTCAGTTTCGGGTTGAGGCCAAGAGCCTTGTCAAAAGCAGCGATCGCGTCCTCAGGCCGGCCGATATGGGCGAGTGAAATTCCCAGGTGCAGCCAGCTGTTCGTGAGGGCCGGGTTCTGTTCCAGCGCTTCCTCAAAGGAGGTTGCAGCGTCCTGGTACCGCAGCAGGTGGAAGAGAGCCAGCGCTTTCTCGTTTAAGGCATTGGTATTCTGCGGGGATATGGCAAGAACGGCATCGAATGCGACCACCGCTTCCGGGAGCCGGTTGAGGCGGACGAGGGTCAGACCCCGCTGGTAAAGTGCGAGCGTGTGGGTGGGATCGATCTCCGCGGCCCGTTCGAATGCGGTAATTGCCTCAATGTGCCGCTGGAGCTGGACAAGGGCCAGTCCCTTCTGGTAAAAGGCATTGACATAGTTCGGGTTTGTTTTGACGGCCAGGTCAAAGGCACCCAGCGCCTGCTCGTATTGCCCGAGCTTGACGAGCGCCGAGCCCTTGTCATACTGGGTCTGGGCATTTCCGGGCCGGATCTCCAGGCTCTTATCGAATGCTTCAACGGCTTCTTTGAACTTTCCGATCTTTGAGAGCTGGAGCCCTTTCTGGTGGAAGGCCTGCGCATTGTTCGGGTCGAACGCCACCGTGCGGTCGTATTCCTGCACCGCGTCCTCGTTTCTCCCAAGGCGGGAGAGCGCGAATCCCTTGTGGTACAGGGCATCGGAGAGTCCCGGGTTGATCCGGAGCGCCCGGTCATAGGCCTCGAC
>Ga0265296_1000446_pt1 | contig 64457 bp, 57 predicted proteins | sample MunlanPumphouse1_FD_189073 | JGI IMG/M metagenome (GOLD analysis project Ga0265296, IMG submission 189073) | Groundwater microbial communities from a municipal landfill in Southern Ontario, Canada - Pumphouse #1 | ecosystem: Environmental > Aquatic > Deep subsurface > Groundwater | place...
CCTGTGTGCCTAGGTAGACTATATAGGGATGGTGCTGAACGGCCCGGGAAAGACGCACTATAATTGCCCAATATAAATGAATTCCAGGATAGGTTTTAGCCGATGATAGATGTCCCGCCAGGCTTCATCCGTAAGTCTTGATGAAGTAGCGGCGCATTTTTCTCCTTCCTTCAATAAAAATGAAGATTTTGCATGGATTTTCCCAAACGGCTCAAAAAAGACGGGCAAAACCCGCGAATTGGGGCGCGCGCGGTCTGAGTTTCTATAATGTATTTTTTAAAAGCAGCCCCAGCAGCTCTTTTCCCGCAGGCAACGTCAAACTTCTTTCTTTTCGCTGTCAAAGAAGCCAGAGCCTTTTACTTTGTCTAAATATAAAAGGCTTCGCCTTTTATCGCTCCAATTGCATTGGAGCGCTGGCGGAATTTAATTGACTCAAACTGTAAGTAAGTGTAGAATATTGCCTATGCGTCATAAGCAAGGTGTTTTTAATCTAACCAAGGCTGCGGAAGAGTTGAAGGTCCCTCGCCAAACTATTTATTACTGGATCAAGAAAGGTTGGATCAAGCCGAGGCGGGATTATAGGAATTATCCCGTTTTCACGGCAGCGGATTTGAGTCGGATCATTAAGTGGATGAATACTCTCAAAGTATAAAGGGGGAGGGCCAGTCATGAAAGTAGCGATTTATATTAGAGTAAGTACCGAGGATCAAGTGAGAGAGGGGTATTCGCTGGAGGTCCAAAAAGAATATCTCACCAATTACGCTCACCAAAATGGATATGAGATATTCGATTGCTACGCGGACGAGGGGATTAGCGCGGGCACGACCGACCGACCGGCCTTGCAAAGATTGCTAAAGGACGCTAAAGATAAAAAGATCTCTTTAGTGATCGTTTATAAGATCGATCGGTTCAGTCGCCGTTTAAAGGACCTCTTGGAGCTGGTCGATCGGTTGGAAAAATGTGGGGTTGGTTTTAAATCGGCGACCGAGCCATTTGATACGACTACTTCTGCCGGTAAATTAATGTTTCAACAATTGGGTAGTTTTGCCGAATTTGAGCGAAATCGACTTGCGGAACGAGTTGTCCCGGGTATGATAAAAAGCGTTCAGAACGGGAATTGGCATGGTGCCAGATATAGCCCTTTCGGTTATACATATAAGAAAGGGACCGGGGTCCTTGAGGTAAATGATGCCGAAGCAAAAGTCGTCAAGTTAATTTATCGGAAATACCTTGCCGGTTGCAGTATCAATCAAATTGCCGATTATCTTAATAAGAGCAAGCACGAGACCCGGGTAGGCAGATATTTCTATACCAAGCTTGTTCGGGATATCCTGCGTAGCCGCGTTTATATCGGTCAGATCGTTTGGAATAAATATCGCTATGATAAGAACCAGAAGACTGGTAAAGGATATAAAGCGGTCAAGAATGACCCTTCTAAAGTAATAATTGCCAAAGGCCGGCATGAACCGATCATTTCCGAAGAAGAGTTTGCCAGTGTCCAAAAGGCAATTGAATCTAGGCAAACGCCTTTCAATCGGGGCAAGCGCGGAATTTTTACTTTTAGCCGGTTAATGTACTGCTCAAAATGTAACTATCGATTTTATGGGGTGACCAAGGTTGCTAACCACATTACCGGCATCCTGGATCGCTGGTATCGTTGCGCTGGCCGTCAATTTCATTATGTTAGATGCAATGCCAAAGGGATCAAAGAGAGCGTCATTGAGAATGTGATCTTGTCGGCAATTCAAAATATGTTGGAAAGCGATCGGTTCCGGGATAACCGATGGTTATGGCCGACTCAACTCAAAAAGCTCCCTGATCTGGACTTTTTTAACGCTGACCTTTCCAGCGTTAAAAAAGCGCTCAAAGTCAACCAGGAAAAGCAGTTAAAACTGACCGATCTCTGTCTAAAAAATCTGTTGTCCGAGGATACTTTTAAGGAGAAAAACGAATCTCTTAGAAGTGAAGAAGAAGAATTAAGGACTAAAAAGGCGGGCGTTGAATTATTCTTGTCGGAGAGGGAAAATTCCGCCATCTATTTAGACAAAGTAAAAGACTTTCTGGCTTCTTACGACAGCGAAAAGAAAGAGCTTGACGTTGCCGCGAAAAAAGAGCTCCTGGCGTTGCTTTTAAAAAACATTATTATAAAGAATTCAGACCGCGCGCGCCCCAATTCGCGGGTTTTGCCCGTCTTTTTTGAGCCGTTTGGGAAAATCCATGCAAAATCTTCATTTTTATTGAAGGAAGGAGAAAAATGCGCCGCTACTTCATCAAGACTTACGGATGCCAAATGAACGTGGCCGACTCGGCTAAACTTGCCGCCGTACTCGAGGCGGCTGGGTATCTCCCAGCACCGAACTCCGAACTCGCCGACTTGATGCTGATCAACACCTGCGTCGTCCGCCAGAACGCCGAGGACCGCGCCGCCTGGTTCGTGACCTCGATGAAAGGGCTCAAAGAGCTAAACCCCAACTTGCGGATCGGGCTGTGCGGCTGTATCGTGACCGAACCGGGCAGGGATGTTAAAAAGCAATTCCCGCACGTTGACTTTTTCATCCCGCCGAACTCGCCGGAGACACTGAAAAGGTTTTTAGAGCCCTCACCCCCTCTTTCCCCCTCTCCCATTGGGAGAGGGGGAGGGTTGGTTGATCGTCAGCAGGGGGTGAGGGCTGTGACGACCAGCTTTGTTTCGATCATGACTGGCTGCGACAACTACTGCTCATACTGCGTCGTACCCTATGTTCGTGGTCGCGAAACCTCACGGCCGATGGACGAAGTTTTAGCCGAGATCAAAGGTTTGCTCGACCAGGGGGCTACGGACATTACCCTGCTGGGACAGAACGTGAATTCATATAAATTCGGATTAGCGGGACTATTGCGAGAAATACATTCATTCGTCATTAGTCATTCGTCATTAGTCATTCGTTTCCTGACCAGCCACCCCCGCGACCTTAACGACGAGCTTATCCAAACTGTCGCCGGACTCCCCTATGTCGTCAAAGACTTTGTTTTGCCCCTGCAGTCGGGCGATGACGAGATACTGGCCAGGATGAACCGAGGCTACACCTTCGACTATTATCTTGGCCGGATCAACAAGATCCGGGAACTGATCCCGACCGCTCGGATCAGCAGTGACCTGATCGTCGGCTTCCCCGGGGAGACCGAAGAACAGTTCCAGAGCACGCTTAAGGCACTGGAGCTTTGCCGCTTCAACGATGTCCACTCCTTCGCTTATTCGGAGCGCCCGCTGGTCGCCGCGGCTAAATTGCCGGGGCAACTGCCGGAAGAGGTTAAACAGGCCAGGCTGCAAAGGCTGATCGAAGCTAACCGTGATCTTCTGGCGCTTGCATAATAACTTCAGAATGCTACAATTCACAGCATGAACCAAAACATAAGGGGGTATCTAGTATGAGAAAGGTTATCGGGATTGCTATAGGGTTATTAATGGCTATGACACTCGGAGTTGTTATGTCCGGTTGCAGTCAGACGATGCCGGAGATCAAGAGCGCCGCTTCGACACCGCAAAATCTGGTCTGTAAAGGGATAGTGTACGGTAACTATTATTTACCGGAATCTTCTTATTACGATTCTCATGTCATCGGGCCGGTCGCCGGCGCCGTCGTTTGCCTGGTCGGCAGTTATGAGACCAAGAGTGCCGTGACCAATGATAAGGGGGAATATGTCTTTGAAAATATCAAGAGCGGTGATTTCCAGCTGGAGGCGACTAAAGAAGGCTACCAGATGGGAGAGGGTTACCTCTCGACCAACTACCTCGTTGTCGCTCCCGACGGCACGATCTTTACGGCCGATCTCGACATGTTTGCCAATCCGGTGATGCGCTCCGTTTTGCCGCTGCCTAATAGCACGATCGAAACGACCGCCGTTTTTACCATTACTTTTAATAAACCGATGGATACTGCCACGATCCGGCCGCGGATCATTTCTGCCGGTACCCGCACCGCCGCCGTCGGCGATACGACTAACGTTACGTCCGCTTGGAGCAACGGCGACACGGTCTTAGCGGTTACCCCGAGCTTGCCGCTGCTCCCTAACCAGGTTTATCTCCTTTATCTGGCCACTGCGTTCGATCAGGTCAAAGACAAAGATGGGAATATGCTGGCCAGCGCTACCTCGACCAGCTACGGCGTCCCGGTCGAAGAGCATGGCGACGTGATCGAGAACAATGATTATTTTACCTATAAAACTTCGACCGGTGGCGCGCCGGGCGCGCCGGGCAGTATTCTGGTCACCGCTAGCAGCAAGCCGTTCAGCAGCGACGCCGCGGTCGGGGCCGACTTTGCGGACATTCTTGGCTCGGCCACGATCGGCCTGAACTGGACCGCCGGTTCCGGCAACCTGACCGGTTATAAGGTTTATGTCTCCGACAGCTCAACCAATAATTATCGGCTGCTGGAGCAATCATCCGCTCCGACGACCTACACACCCAATGTTTACTTCACAACCACAATGACCAAGATCTTAAGCGCGCTTTACGGCACGACTTATATCGATCCGATAGGTTCCGCCAATTACCCGATGATTAACCGGTCGACTTATTTTAAGGTGGTGGCTTTTAACGGTGAATATGAGTCTGCTTCAGCCGAAGCCAGCGCGATAGATTTAGTCGGACCGCGGGTGATCACGCAAGCCTACAGCGGCCGGACCGGAGGCGGATTTACCGCGGCGGTTTTGAGCAACAAATATCCCCTGCCAACCTTGACCGCCGGAACTGACACCAAGGTGGCGTATATCACTTTCCGGGAACCGCTTGACTCGTCAACTGTCAAGGCCGCCAATTTCACTTCTACGGCCGGCACGGTAACTGACGCGACCCTGCTGACCAATGCCAGTATTGATCTGGATCCCGCGGCCTTCTGGACCGGTAGTGCCTATTCGATAGTTAAAATAACTGTCGATACCGCTTTCGTGGCGACGCAGATCATTACGGTCGGCACGGGTGTCAAGGACCTGTCCGGCAACGCCGCTTCAGGCGCGGGAGAGGCGACGATCCAGTAATTAATGAAAAAAGCGTTGGTCTGTTTTCTCGCCTTAATTCTGGCACTGCCTCTCTTCGCGGCGGTCAAGCCGCAGAGTGCCGCGACTGGGGAAACTGTTTCGAAAGCGTCTTCCGGGGAAGCTATAGTCAAGAAGGCGCCGGCCTTCAAGGACCTAAAGCCCCAAAACCCAGTTTTTCCCTATGTCATGCGGATGGTCGTCTCTTACGAGGCGATTTCCGGTTATCCGGATAAAACTTTCCGCGGCGGAAAGACTATCACCCGGGCGGAATTCGCCAAGGTCATGACCCAAGCGTTGGCTTACCTCGAAAAGAAGTTCGGGACTTCGCTGGCGGCGGCACCGGCCACGGCCGAAGTTTCCTTCAAAGACCTCAAGCGCGACCACTGGGCCTACGCTCCTATCATCGCGCTGGTCACCAAGTACAAGCTCCTCTCCGGTTATCCCGACCAGACTTTCCGGCCGGCCAAGACGATTAGCCGTTTTGAACTGGCGACTATCCTGGCGAAGGCCGTTAGGCTGGTTAATCCGGAGGCGGGGACTGCCGAGGCGGTCAGCTTGAAAGATGTTAAACCGGCGCACTGGGCGTTGCAAGATGTGTCTTTGCTGGTCAGGCTCGGGATCATGGAAAAATTTAAAGATAAGAAGTCGAACAACTGGTCCTTTAAAGGCGGTCAGGCCGCGACCCGTTTTGATGTTGCCCTTTCCGGAGCCAAACTGATCGAGCTATCCGAGGCAAAATTAGCGAATGCCGGGCCGGTTTCCGCTTCCCGGATCGAACAGGCGGTGGCCATAACGGCCAAACCGCAAGCTTCCATCTCCGGCGGCCTGGGGAATGTTAATGAGAGCGCTTCCGGCACGAACAACTGGCGCGGTTTTAGCGCGACCGCCGCTTACGGCGATACTTTTAAGCTCTGGTCTTTAGCCGGCAACTACGAGCTGGCCGGTAAATACGGATTTAACCAAATCGTTTACCTGGTCCCCGGCAGCGGAGGCGCCGTTAACGGCGGACCGGTTAACGAGAACCGTTACGAGTTGGAGTTGAACACGATCTATCCGGTGGTCGACCGCTGGGGGGTCAGCGGCAAACTCCTGCTGGGCGCTAAATATATCAGTTTAAGCAATCCGACCGCGCCGACCAATTTTACCGGTTTTAACGCCGGGCTGGTCACTTCCGCCAAAGCTTTCGGCCGTAATCTTTTACTGCGCGGCTTCTGGTCGCTGCCGCTGGTCAGAGCGCAGGTTTCCCCGTCGGCTCTTGGCCAGCCTGCCCAGCTGTTCGATTACGAAGCGTCGCTTGATTATGAGTTGCTCTCTTATCCGGTACTGCTTGGTCTGTCCGGCGAAATGATGACCTTTACCGGCACCGGCACGCGTTACTATAATATGGCTTTTGTCCGCTATTTTCTCTTCTAAAACCATTATTGTCGCGTTTATTATTTATGCTATACTTGTTTGAGTTCGACTTTTCTTAGGAGGAGCGCCATGGTAAATTCTGAATTGCGGGTCTTTTACGGGACGTCACATCCGGAGCTGGGGGCGAAGATCGTTGGGCATCTCGGGATCAAGAATGGCGACATCAAGATCTCGCGCTTCTCCGGCGGGGAGATCTACGCCCGGATCAACGAGAATGTCCGCGGCGCCTCATGCGTGATCATCCAAACTTGCACTGACCGGGTCAACGGCGACCTGATGGAGCTCTTCCTGATCATCGACGCGATGAAGCGCGCTTCGGCCAAATCGGTCACCGCCGTCATCCCGCATTTCGGCTACGCGCGGCAGGACCGCAAGGCCGCTTCCCGCGAGCCGATCTCGGCCCGGCTGGTTGCCAACCTGATCGAAACGGCGGGGGCCGACCGGGTCGTCGCCATGGACCTCCATTCCGACCAGATCCAGGGTTTCTTTAATATCCCGGTCGACACCCTGACCGCCTTGCCGCTCTTAGCCAATTATATCGATAGCAAAAAGATGAAAGAGCTGGTCGTGGTCGCCCCTGACACCGGCCGGGCCAAGGTCGCCAAAAAATTGGCCGACCGGGTCGGCGCCAAGCTCGCGATCCTGCATAAAGTGCGCGGCGAGCACCATCAGTCGGAAGTAACCCACGTGGTCGGCGACGTCCGGGGGAAGACGGTCGTCATTACCGACGACATGATCGATACCGCCGGCACGATCTGCAACGGGGTCACCGCGCTCAAGGCTAACGGCTGTAACCCGGATATTTACGTCGTGGCCACGCATGGCCTCTTTTCCGGTCCGGCGGTTGAGCGGATGTCCCAGGCCGGTTTTGCCGAGGTCGTCGTGACCGACTCGGTCCCGATCCCGAAAGAGAAACAATTCAAAGGGCTCAAGATCCTCTCCGCGGCGGAGTTGTTAGGCGAAGCGATCAGGCGAAACTACGAAAATCAGTCCATTACGTCATTATTTGATTGACCCCTAACCCCTCTTCTCCCCTTCCCCCTTAATAAGGGGGAAGGGGATGGGGGATAGGGGTAAAAGGAAGAACATATGAACAAGATAAACATCGGGATCATCGGTCTGGGGACGGTGGGGGCGGCTGTGGCCGCGACGCTCAAGAAGAACGCGCAAGTCATTGCCGAGCAGGCGGGGGTGCAGATCAAGGTCAAAAGGGTTTGCGATGTCCGCCGAATAAGTTCTCCTTACCCCTTGACCCACGATCCGATGGTCCTGATCAACGATCCCGAGATCGACGTCATTGTCGAAGCGATCGGCGGGCTGGAACCGGCCAGGAAACTGGTCCTGGCCGCCCTGCGGGCCGGCAAGCATGTCGTTACTCCGAACAAAGAGCTGATCGCCAAAGCGCTGGGGGAGTTGCTTCCCGCGGCCGACGCCAACGGGGTTTGCCTCCTGTTCGAGGGAGCGGTCGGCGGCGGGATACCGATCCTCAACACGATCCGTGATAACCTGGCGGCTAACGAGATCAACGAGATTTACGGCATCGTCAACGGGACGACCAACTATATCCTCTCCAAAATGACTGCGGAAGGGTGGGAATTTGCCGACGCGCTGAAGGCTGCCCAGAAGCTCGGTTACGCCGAAGCGGACCCGAAAGCCGATATCGAAGGGTACGATGCCTCCTACAAGGCGACGATCCTCGCCTCACTCGCTTTTGGGGTGAAAGTGAGCTGGGAGGATGTTTACCGCGAAGGGATCGAAAAGATCACGGCGGAAGATATCCAGTTCGCCGGAGAGATTGGTTATGTTGTTAAATTGCTAGCCATTGCCAAGAAAAAAGACGGAGAGGTTGAGGTCCGCGTCCACCCGGCGCTGGTTGCCAAGTCCCATCCTTTGGCCAATGTGGCCGATAATAATAATGCTATTTACCTGAAAGGTTCCCCGGTTGGCGAGCTGATGTTCTACGGGCCGGGAGCCGGCGGCGGGCCGACCGCGTCAGCCGTTATTTCCGACCTGATCAGCATCGCCAAGGGTTGCGGCGGGGAGGAGTGCGGGAGCGATTGTGGTTGCGACCACGATGAATGTTGCTCTCCGGCGGTTGCGGGGAAGAAATTGGCCCTGCGCCCGATCGCAGAGACCACCAGCCGCTACTATATCCGGCTCCAGGCGGCCGACAAGCATGGCGTCCTGGCCGGCATCTCGAAAGCCTTTGCCGATAAAAAGGTCAGCATCGCCGCCGTTACCCAGAAAGAGAACCTGGGACACCAGGCGACGATCGTAATTTTACTGCACAACGTCGAAGAAAGGAACTTGCGGTCAGCGCTGAAAGTGATCAGCCGCCTGCCGATGGTCAAAAAGATCGGCAATGTTATCCGCATCCTCTGATCCCCTGATGAACCGGATAGTCAAGAAAGAAAAACTGAACGAGCAGGTCACGCGGCTCACCGTGGAGGCGCCGCCTATTGCCCGCGCCGCCAAGCCGGGACAGTTTGTCGTCATTGTCCCCACGGAAAAAGCTGAACGGATCCCGCTGACCATCGCTGATGCCGATCCCCAAAGCGGGCTGATCACGATCATCTTCCAGATCGTCGGCGCGACGACCAAACTACTAGATTCCCTGACCGAAGGATCAGATATCCCGCACCTGCTCGGCCCGCTCGGTGTCCCGGCCCAGATCGAGAAGTTCGGCACGGTTGTGGTCATCGGCGGCGGGGTGGGGGTAGCCGAGATCTACCCGGCAGTCAAGGCGCTGGCCGCGGCCGGCAACGAGGTCATCACGATAATTGGCGCCCGGAACAAGGATCTATTAATATATGAGAAAGAGTTGTCAGTTGTTAGTAGTCAGTTGTTAGTTACAACAGATGACGGTTCAGCCGGGCGCAAAGGTTTCGTCTCCGACGAGTTAAAGGATATTATCGCCTCTGGGAAAAAGATCGATCTGGTCATTGCGGTCGGTCCCGTGCCGATGATGAAGGTCTGCTGTGACGTGACGAGAGCGCACTGGATCAAAACAAAGGTTTCGCTTAATCCGCTGATGCTTGACGCGACCGGGATGTGCGGCGTCTGTCGCGTTACCGTCGGCGGCCAGATAAAGTTCGCTTGTGTCGAAGGGCCCGAGTTCGACGGCCATCAGGTCGACTTCAACGAACTGGTCAGCCGGCTCAAGATGTATAAAGATGTCGAGCAGAAGGCCTTGGACCATGTTTGCAGGTTATTAAGTCATGGCTGAGAAAAAGAAAAGACAACACATGCAAGAGCGCTCGGCGGCGGAGCGGACCCGCGACTTTAATGAAGTCCCGCTTGGGTTTACGCCGGAAGAGGCGATCGAGGAAGCGAAACGCTGTATCCAATGCCAGAACCCGCCCTGTGTCAAAGGGTGCCCGGTTGAAGTTAAAATTCCCGAGTTCATCAAGCTCTTAGCCGAAGGGAAATTCGCTGAAGCGGCCCAAAAGATCAAAGAGACGAACGGCCTCCCCGCCGTCTGTGGCCGCGTCTGCCCGCAGGAAGAGCAGTGCGAGTTGAAATGTGTCCTGGGGGTCAAAGGGGAACCGGTCGCGATCGGAACGCTGGAACGATTTGTGGCGGATTGGGAGAGGGAACACGGAACACAGAACACGGAACACAGAACACAGGAACCGCGGCGTTCAGCCGCAGGTTCCGTTAAGGTGGCAGTGATCGGTTCCGGCCCGGCCGGGTTGACCTGTGCCGGTGATCTCGCCCGGCTTGGTTATCAGGTCACCATCTTCGAGTCGCTCCACGTGACTGGCGGGGTTTTAACTTACGGCATTCCCGAGTTTCGCCTGCCGAAAAAGATCGTTGAGCTGGAGGTCGAATATGTCAAAAGCCTCGGCGTTGAGGTCAAAACCGATATGCTCGTCGGCAATGTTTATACGATCGAAGAATTACTATTAGAATATAAGGCCGTGTTTGTCGGCTCCGGCGCCGGGCTCCCTAAATTCATGGGGATACCGGGCGAAAATCTGGAAGGCGTTTACTCGGCCAACGAATACCTCTTCCGGGTCAACATGATGAAAGGCTGGCAGTTTCCCGAACAACTGACCCCGGTTAAAATAGGTAAACGGGTCGCGGTGGTCGGCGGCGGCAATGTCGCCATGGACTCGGCGCGAGTTTCCTTGCGCTTGGGGGCGGAAGAAGTCTGCATACTTTACCGCCGGACCGAGGAAGAGATGCCGGCGCGGATCGAAGAGATCAAGCGGGCTGTTGAAGAGGGGATCGTTTTCAAGATCCTGACCCTCCCGGTCGCCTATCATGCTAATCAAGAGGGCTGGGTGGCGGAAGCCGAGTGTTTACAAATGGAGCTGGGGGCACCTGATGCTTCCGGCCGGCGCCGACCAGTTGAAGTTCCTAATTCCCAATTCCGACTTCCGGTTGACACCGTTGTCGTCGCGATCGGCAATGCGCCGAATCCATTAATTCCGCTTCGCACCCCGGCGCTCCGCACCGAAAAATGGGGCGGGGTGATCGTGACCCCGGAAGGATTAACTTCGCTCCCCGGGGTTTATGCCGGCGGCGACATCGTTCGCGGCGCCGCGACCGTCATTTCCGCCATGGGTGACGGCAAAGTGGCGGCCAAGGCGATCCATAAATTATTATCCCCTGGATCGGAATGATCAGAAATCTACTGCACAAGTTTACCCGCGAGCGCGACCTGACGAGCGGCTCGCTCTCCAAAGCGGTCTGGGTCCTGGCCGTACCGATGATGATCGGCAACCTGCTGCAAACCGCTTTTAACCTGGTCGACATGGCGTGGGTAGGCCGGCTCGGCCCAGATGCCCTGGCGGCGGTTTCCATGAGTGGTTCGATCCTCATGGTCCTGATGTTCGTCATGATCGGGGTCGGGGTCGGCACGACAGCGCTGGTCGCGCGGGCGATCGGCGCGAAGGAAAAAGCGCAGGCGGACCATTTTGCCATGCAATCGCTGGTGCTCGGCTTGATCGGCTCGGTGTTTTTCGGCTTGATCGGCTATTTTATTTCTCCGTTCCTATTGACACTGCTCGGGGCGGACCCGACCGTGGCCAGTCTGGGGACCGGCTACCTGCAGATCATGTTCATCGGAGTGATCGTCATGTTCTTTATGTTCCTTATCGCCGCTATCCTTCAGGGGGCGGGGGACGCCATTACCCCGATGGTGGTCCTGGCGATCTCCGTTCTGCTCAACATCGTTCTCGACCCCCTAATGATCTTTGGCATCGGTTTCCCCAAAATGGGGGTCAATGGCGCCGCCTGGGCGACCGTCATTGCCGAGGGGATCGGCTCGCTGATCGCGCTGGAGGTTTTGCTGCACGGCCGCTCGCGCGTTCAGGTGAAGCTGGCCGACCTTAGGATTGACTGGCCGGTGATGTGGCGCATCTTAAAAATTGGGCTTCCCGCCTCGGTCCAAATGAGCCTGCGCGGCCTGATGGGGATCGCGCTCATCGCTATCGTGGCGAAGTTCGGTATGGCGGCGGTCGCCGCGTACGGAGTAGGCCTGCGGCTCAATATGCTGGCCATGATGCCCGGCTTTGCTCTGGCCAATGCGGCCGGAACCCTGGTCGGCCAAAACCTCGGAGCGAAAAAACCGGAGCGGGCGGTGACCTCGTCCTGGCTGGCGGTCGGTTATTACCTGGTCATATCGATCTTGCTGGGGGTGTTGTTTTTAGTCTTCCCGGAGCGGCTGATGATGGTCTTCAATGAACAGCTTCAGGTCATAAGTATTGGCGCCGAGCTCCTCCGGTATACCGCGGCAGGCTTGCCTTTTGTCGTGGTTGGGCTGGTGCTGGGCAGGTCGCTCAACGGGGCAGGAGACAGTTTGCCGCCTGCCGTCTTTACGCTTATCGCGCTTTGGTTCATCCAGGTGCCGCTGGCTTTTTATCTTTCCGGCACGATGGGGCTCACGGGGATCTGGGTCGCGATACTTATCGCTCAGATCGTGCTGGCGCTGCTTACTTTTGCCTGGTTCCAGGCGGGGTTCTGGAAGGCGGACACCAAGGGGCGGACTGTCACGGCCGTCAAGCTTGAACTTTGACCTAAATGGCTCTAAACTCCCCTTGAGGAGGGAACAATGGAACTTTTATTGAATATCTTGTATCAACCGGTCCTGGCTTGCCTTTTCATTTGGGTTAAGATCCAGAATACATTTTCTCTGGTCTATGAAACCTTCCAGGTCAAGCGGGCGTTCAACATGTCGTTGTTGGGAGACTTGGTCATCTGGGTGATCAGCGCAGGCTTGGTGCTGGCGTTGATCTATCTGGCGGCAAAATTTGTCCTGGAAAACGCCCTGCCGGAAGTGGCGGGGGTAAAAGATTATTCCGCCATGCTGACCGGTATTGCCTGGCGGCTGGGCGTGCTGACAGTTTTATATTTAATACTGTCTGCTCTGCTTTATTTCTTTTTCAACGCCGGTGCTATGATCTTGAAAGAAATGGTATAATTTCGGTCATGAAACTGGCTCTCGCCCAGATCAATCCGACCGTCGGCGACTTGACGGCTAACGCTGTGAAGATAATTTCCCTCCTGGACGAGGCGCGGGAAGAAGAAGTTGACCTCGTTATTTTCCCGGAGCTGGCCATTACCGGTTATCCCCCCGAAGACCTCCTCCTCAAGCCGCAGTTTATTAAAGACAATCTCCAGGCGCTCGATCTGGTAGTTAAAAAGAGCCGGGGGATCGCCGCTTATGTCGGTTTTGTCGACCAAAAAAAAGGGAGGCTCTACAACGCCGGCGCTTTTATCGTTGATGGGAAGATCAAAACTATCTACCACAAGATGAACCTGCCGAATTATGGCGTTTTTGACGAGAAACGTTATTTTCATAAAGGCCGTCAGCCGTCAGTCGTCAGTTATCAGGGGCTAAAGATCGGCCTTGGTATCTGCGAAGATATCTGGGTGGAGACGGGACCGCACCGGGCGGAGGTTAAAAAGGGAGCGAAACTGATCATCAACATCAACGCCTCCCCGTATCACGTCGGCAAGGTCGCCGAACGGCAAAAATTGTTAAGCGGCCGGGCCAAAAAGAGCCAAGCCTACCTGGCTTACGTCAACATGGTCGGCGGCCAGGACGAACTTGTTTTTGACGGCGGGAGCATGCTTTTTGATCCCCGGGGGAAGCTGGCGGTCAGCTGTGACCAATACCGGGAAGAGATGTTGATCGTCGATCTGGAGAATGACCGGATGAAAACGGCCTGGATGGAGGAAGAGCTCGAAATTTACAGTGCCCTGGTCCTAGGGACTAGGGACTATGTGCTGAAAAATGGTTTTAGTGAGGTAGTGATCGGGTTGTCGGGGGGGATCGATTCGGCCCTGACGCTGGCGATCGCCGTCGATGCCCTGGGGAAAGATAAAGTCCACGCCGTTTATATGCCCTCCCAGTATTCGGCCGAGCAGAGCCGGCAGGATGCCGAGAAAGTCGCCAGAAACCTGGGTGTTGAGTTGAGCGTTATCCCGATCAACGATGTGACCGCGGCCTATCTGGATAAGCTTAACCCGAACTTCAAAGGCCGGGCGGCGGATGTTACCGAAGAGAATCTGCAGGCGCGGGTCCGGGGCAATTATTTAATGGCCCTTTCCAACAAATTTAACTGGCTGGTCCTGGCGACCGGCAACAAGTCGGAAATGTCGACCGGCTACTGCACTCTTTACGGCGACATGGCCGGGGGTTATGCTGTTTTAAAAGATGTGCCGAAGACGGCCGTCTATCAGTTAGTCAAATGGCGCAACCGGAGCGGGGAAATTATCCCGCAAAGCGTCATTGACCGGCCGCCGACGGCGGAATTAAAGCCTGACCAGACCGATCAGGACACGCTCCCCCCTTATGATGTCCTGGACCGGATCATGGCCGCCTATGTCGAAGAGAATAAAAGCGTCAAAGAGATCGTCCGGCTGGGGCTGGCCGAAGAGACGGTCCGGCAGGTCATCAGGCTGATCGACCGGTCGGAATACAAGCGCCGGCAGGCCGCCCCCGGGCCCCGCATTACCGCGCGCGCCTTTGGCAAAGATTGGCGTTTGCCGATTACCAACCGCTACCATGCTTAAACGGGTGGGGGCCTGCCTGCTCATTTTGACGGGGACGGTCCTGGCCGCGCCAAACCCTGATCTGGTCATTTTCTCCCCCGATGATCGGGCCATCACTTACGATGAGTCGGCAATGGTCCGAGGGAAAGCCTCTGTTGCAGGCTCCTCGGCGCTCATTGTTCAAAAATTACCGGTCCTGCCGCAGGCGGGTGGAGCTTTTAACCAGGAGATTCCGCTGGCTATCGGCAAGAACTTGCTCCAGATAGAAATATTGGATGGGAGTGGTAAGGTCCTCTCTTTGGCCACGCGGCGGGTCCTCCGCCTGGCGACATTCGCTGACCTGACTAAAGACTATTGGTCAAAAGAGCCGGTTGAACGGATGCTGACTCTCGGCTTGATCCGGGGCTATCCTGATAACCGTTTCCTGCCGAATAACTCTATCACCCGCGCCGAGCTGACGGCGCTCATCGTTAAATTGGCTAAAAATGAAAGCAGGAGATACCCTCCCAGGGCGTTTAGCGACGTGCCGTCGTCGCATTGGGCGGCCGAGCCGATCAGGTCAAGCAGTGAGTTGGGGTTGATGACCGGCTTTCCCGACGGGACCTTCCGGCCGGATAACACCATCACGCGCCTCGAGGGGATAGCCTTGATCGCCCGTTTCGATCATCTGTCCGCCCCACTGGGCGATGGTCCACCCTATGTGGACCTGCCGGCGGGCAATTGGGCGAGCGAGCTGGTGCAGGGGGCCAAGCAAGCGGGCCGGCTGTCGTACATCAAAACGAATTATCTTAGTCCTTTTGAACAACTTTCCCGTGGTGAAACGGCCCGCCTGCTGGCCGAGTCCGAGCGGGGCGCCCGCTTGGTCAGGGAACTGCTTGATTTCGATCGCGGCTATTAAGTTATAGGCATAATAACAGCAAATAATCAGCATATTGACAAGTTTATAGTGGTGGTATAAAATCGTCTTATGATTGTAATTAAGCGAGCTGTGCTTGACCATTTGGTAACAGAATTAAATTCTCCGGAATCTTCAATATTGTTAGGCCCGAGACAGGTAGGCAAGACCTTCTTATTGAAGGAATTAAAAAAAATAGCGGAAAAACAGAATTTAAAAACAACATATTATAATCTTGAGATTCCCCATGACTTAATGCAGTTTAATAAACCCGATTCGGAAATATTTGACCTGATCCTGGCTGGTGGGGACGTGGTTTTTATTGATGAGTTCCATTATTTGAAAAACGCTTCCAAGATATTAAAAGCGGTCTTTGACAGCGGCCAAAAGATCAAAATATTTGTTTCCGGGTCGTCCTCCATTGAAATACACAAACATTTAAAGGAAAGCTTATCTGGAAGGCGTTTTGTGTCAATAATAGCTCCGCTTTCTTTTGAGGAGTTCAAGCAAAAACCATCTAATCATGACCCGGCACAAAGTTTGGAAGAGTATTTGCTCTACGGAGGAATGCCCGGTTTGATCAATATTGCCGAACCAGACCAGAAAATAAAGATGTTGAATGATATCCTTGAGGCATATATTCAAAAAGACATTAAATCGCTGGTTAAAGAAGAAAATATCAGGGCGTTCAATAATCTTTTGTATTTGTTGGCGCAATACCAGGGTTCGCTTATTTCAGAAAACAACCTGTCCAAGGAGATTGGGCTTACCGCGGCTGCGGTGAACAGGTATCTCTCCATTTTGGAGAAAACCTATATCTGCCACCGCGTCCATTCTTATTCGCGTAATCTTGCTAACGAGCTGAAAAAATCGCAAAAGATCTACCTGTTTGATCTTGGCATAAGGGCGGCATTGTTAAAAGACTTTTCTGCTGTTGATTCAAGGCCTGACCAAGGGGCGTTACATGAAACATTTGTTCTGCTGCAAGTTCTTAGTATTCTAAGGCCGAATATGGAAATTAAATTCTGGAGAAACAGGGCTGGCCTGGAGATCGATTTTGTTTTGCTCCGGGACAGAAAACCTTTCTTGATCGAAGCAAAGACAACCCTAGGCGGGCTGGAGGTTCCCAGGGCTTTCAAGGTGTTTATTGATAACTATCCGAATACTTTGGGCGGTTTGATCGTTTCCAGAAATATTGAAGGAGAGGTTGAGTATTCCGGGAAAAAGATCTTGTTCAGGAAATATGAAAATATATTATCCGGCCTATTGCTGGTTGGAACGGGACGCCCGCTTGGTCAGGGAACTGCTTGATTTCGATCGCGGCTACTAACGACGGCGGGTTATTTCTTCTTTTTGACCGTAGTCGTTGTTGAGGTAGTAGTGGTGGTGATGGCGGCCGCCGCCTGCCGCTGTTGTTCCTGCTGGGCGCCAAGGTCTTCTTGGTTGTTATTCATTAGATCAACGATCAGGAACTCGAATTTCCATTCGCCCTGGCAGGGTTGAGGGGAGCGGGTGGTCTTGTCCGGGGCAATAATGTAGTATTATACGACTATTCAGCCTCATTCCAAACTGAAGTATTGGCCCGGGCTCTCTTCGTTCAGCAAGCGGGTCGATTCAATGATCAAGGCGTAAATATAATTCTGGTCACCCGGCTGGAGCATTTCTCCCGACATCACCAGGGTGTCGCCGACCTTCTCTTCGGTGCGGAGGAGCAGGCTGGCTTTTTGCCGGGCGCGCTTGATCGCGGCCGTCAGTTTATTGACCACTTCTGGTTGAGCGCTGCTTATCTTGAATGAATAATCAGCAAAAAAAGTGCAGGTGCCGGCTTTTTGCCGCTTGATCGGTTTACCGTCTTCATTGGCGACGATGATCTCTACGGTTTTTATCATTTGGGTACTTTTCACTCCTTTGGCCAAAGCCGGGGTGTTTAACTGCTGGATCGTTTTGGTTTGAGGCGCAGCTGGAAAACAACCGGTCAAGACCAGTCCGGCCCCCGCGCCAATTAAAAGCCCGATCGTCAGTTTTTTCATTTTTGCACCTCTTAATAATATTATACCATAAGGTGTTTGACAAATATGTAGGTGGTGCTACAATATTGTACTATGACTCCGACCCGAGATGTAACCGTCAAAGTCCTGGTCGATATCAGCAGCGCGCTGGCCTCTTCGCTCGACATCGAGAAGACCCTCAACGCTATCCTCAAGATCCTGACCGACCAGTTGGAGATGCAGCGCGGCACGATCACCCTGGTCGACCCGGCGACCAATGAACTGCATATCGAGGTCGCTCAGGGGCTGTCGCCGGCGGAAAAGGAGCGGGGCCGCTACCAGATCGGCGAGGGGATAACCGGACAGGTCGTGGCCAGTGGCCAGCCGATGATCGTTCGGGATATCAAGGCGGAGCCTCTTTTTCTCAATCGGACGCAGGCCCGCCGCGAACTGAAAGAGCGGAACTTTGCTTTTCTCTGTGTTCCGGTCAAGGCCGGCAACAAGGTCATTGGCGCCCTCTCGGTCGACCATCTTTTCCGTGGTGATATTTCCTATGAGGAGGATATCCGGCTGCTGACGATCATTGCCTCGATGGTTGGCCAGGCGGTCATGATCCGCCAGCTGGCGGAAAAAGACAAACAAACGGTCGTCTTCGAAAATCTTAAGCTAAAACGCGAACTGCGGGGAAAATACAAGTTCGGCAACATCATTTACAGCTCCAAAGTGATGGAGTCGGCGCTTGAAGCAGCACTGCAAGTTGCCGACAGCCAAGCGACGGTCCTCCTCTTCGGGGAATCGGGGACCGGCAAGGAACTCTTCGCTTCGGCCATCCATTACGCCAGCCCGCGGATCGACAAGCCGTTCATCAAGGTCGCCTGCGCCGCTTTGCCGGAGAATCTCCTCGAGTCCGAGCTCTTCGGCTACGAAAAAGGGGCCTTTACTGGCGCGCTGGAGCGGAAAATGGGACGGTTCGAGCTGGCTAACGGCGGGACCCTCTTTCTCGATGAGATCGGGGACCTGACCCCGGCTACTCAAGTTAAATTGCTGCGAGTCCTGCAAGAGCGGGAATTTGAGCGGCTCGGCGGTACGCAGACGGTCAAAACCAATGTCCGGGTGATCTGCGCGACCCACCGCAACCTGGCGGAAATGGCCAAGTCCGGTAAATTTCGCGAAGACCTTTATTACCGGATCAACGTTTTCCCGGTCAACCTGCCGCCGCTCCGCGACCGGAAAGAAGATATCCCCCTCCTGGTCGACCATTTCCTCCACAAATTCAACAAAGAGAACAATAAGAAGGTCCGGGGGATCAACCGGTCTGCCCTCGACATGCTCCTGGCCTACGGCTGGCCGGGGAACGTGCGCGAGGTCCAGAACGTGGTCGAGCGGGCGGTCGTCATCTGCCAGAAAGAATTGATCACCGCCCAGGAACTTCCCCAGAATATCCGGAGCGGTGACGCGGTAGACGTCCCTTCGGCCGGCGCCAGCCTCCCCGAGATCGTCGAGTCGATCGAAAAGCAGCGGATCAGCGATGCTCTGGCCAAGCACAAATCACAGCGCAAGGCGGCCAAAGCGCTCGGTATCACCGAGCGGATGCTCGGTTATAAGATCGGCAAGTACAAGATTACGTAGTAGCAATGACTGAAGACCGTATCTACAAAAAAGTATAACGGTCTACAAAAATGGAGCTGCGACGCCTGTCGACGGCTCTTTTTTCTTGGCAATAAACTTGCTCCCCTAACAGTGTCATGCCAAACACGATCAAAACTGAAGATATTAATAAACAGCCAGGGATGGCGTTGACCGACCAGTGGAAAAAGTTATGGCCGTTTACTATCAGGAAGGAGGAAAGAAATGAACTATTGGTTTTCAAAATTAAGGAAAGGGAGGAGTATCATAATGAAGCGTTGTTTATTTAATTGGCTGTTCCTGGGCGGATTATTGTTAGCCATTCCGGCTGGAGCGACACCGTCGACCCAGATCTGGAACCCGTCGACCGATATCCAGGCGAAGGGGGCCTGGCACTTTGGGATCGATGATTATTTCACGGTTGAGGACCGAACTTCGGGTGGCTATGCGTTCCCGACCGACGTTGGGCTGACCTATGGCTTACTGCCGGGGTTGGAAGTTGGGATCGACGCAATGTTGCCGCAAAATCTGCCGGGGAGCGGCCTGCTCTTTAACGCCAAATATGGTTTCCCGGAGGGGGAAGTCCTGCCGGCCTTGGCGCTGGGTAGTTACGGTCTGGGGACCCTGCCTGGTTTGACCGATATGAACGTGATCTATGGCCTGGCGGCTAAAACCTTTCCGCTGGGCAGGATATCAGCCGGTTATTTCACCGGGAACGCGGCCACGATTGGCGCCGACAACAAGGGTTATATCCTGACCTGGGATAAAGCCTTGACCGATAAAGTCTGGGCTTGCGTTGACTATGCCAGCGGACAATCAACGCTTGGCGCCACTTTTTACGGATTTTCCTGGTTATTCGCCCCCAACACTTCTATAATATTTGGTTACGGCACGTATAATAATGGCGCTAAGCCAACTGTGACCACGCAGTTGGACATTAATATTTAAGGAGGCGATTATAATGATCAACAGTGGTGATACAGCCTGGGTCCTGGTCTCAGCCGCTCTGGTGATCCTGATGACGCCGGCGGTCGGGTTCTTTTACGGAGGGATGGTGCGTAAAAAAAGCATCCTCTCCACGATCATGATGTGTTTCGCGGCCCTTTTTCTGATCAGTGTCCAGTGGGTCCTGATCGGCTATACCCTCTCCTTCGGGCCGACCCACGGCGGCCTGATCGGCAGCTTCAAATGGTTCGGCCTGCTCGGAGTGGGCCAAGCGCCTAACCCGGATTACGCCGCCACTATCCCGGCGCTCGCTTTCATGTTTTTCCAGGCGGCTTTTGCCATTGTCACTCCCTCACTGATCGTTGGCGCTTTTGTCGAGCGGATCAAATTTGGCGCTTTCCTGATCTTTACCGCTCTTTGGTCAACGCTGGTCTATAACCCGGTCGCCCATTGGGTTTGGGGGGTTGGCGGCTGGCTCCGGGTATTAGGCGCGCTCGATTTTGCCGGCGGAACGGTGGTCCACATTACGGCCGGCTTTGCCGCCTTAGCCATTGCTCTGGTCATCGGGAAGCGGATCGGCTACGGCAAGGACAATATGGAGCCGAGCAACATCCCGTTGGTCGTCATCGGCGCCGTCCTATTATGGTTCGGCTGGTTCGGGTTCAATGGCGGCTCCGCTCTGGCGGCGAACGGTTTGGCGGCCTCCGCGATCGTAGTGACCAACACGGCGGCGGCGGCAGCGGCCCTGGTCTGGATGATCTTAAGCTGGCTTCATCGGCGGCCGAGCGTTCTTGGCGTCGCCACCGGAGCGGTTGTCGGTTTAGTCGCGATCACGCCTGCGTCCGGGTATGTTGATCCGTTAGCGGCCCTGGCCATTGGCGGTATTGCTGCAATCATCTCTTATTATATGATCGTCCTCCGGATGAAATTACGGATCGACGAATCGCTTGACGTCTTTGCCTGCCACGGGATGGGTGGGCTGTGGGGATCTATCGCCACCGGGATCTTTGCCAGTAAAGCGATCAATTCGGCGGGAGCTGATGGTCTGCTTTTTGGAAACCCCGCCCAGCTCTGGGTCCAGATCGTGACGGTCGCGGTCACGGCTAGTTTCTCATTTGTTGTTACGTATGTCCTGGCCACGTTGATCGACCTTTTCATCGGCCTACGGGTCAGCGAGAACGAGGAACTGGTCGGGCTCGATATTTCCCAGCACGCGGAAAGCGTATAAATGGAGGAGATAAAATGAAGAAAATAGAAGCGATAATCCGGTCGGAGAAACTGGACGACTTGCGGGAAGCGCTGGATGCCAAGGGACTCTCGGCCATGACCGTGACCGAGGTCAAGGGGCGGGGGGCCCAGAAGGGGATCACCCTCGAGTGGCGGGTTGGTGAGTACCGGGTCGAGTTTATCCCCAAGATCAAGGTAGAACTGGTTGTTAACGCTAAAATGGTCGATCAGGTGATTGAAACGATCTTGTCAGTTTGTTCGACCGGCAAGGTCGGCGACGGCAAGATCTTTATCTCGCCGGTCGAGGAAGTGATCCGGATCCGGACCAAAGAAAAGGGACACGGCGCCATCTAATATTGTAGATAAACGGTCCAGAAAATACAAAAACGTATCTTTTTACCGGCTGCGCAGCCTGGGTTAAGCGTGGCAATGTTATTGCTTCCTTCTTGAAGAAGTGAAGGAGGCTCGCCATGATAAACGCTGGTGATACGGCCTGGGTTTTGATCTCAACCGCTTTAGTTATCCTGATGACCCCTGCCGTTGGTTTCTTTTATGGCGGTATGGTCAGGAAAAAGAATATTTTGTCTACGGTTATGATGTGTTTCGCGGTCCTGATCGTTTTAAGTTTGCAATGGTTCCTGGTCGGCTTTACCCTCTCTTTTGCCCCTTCGGTCCGGGGAATGATTGGTAACTTTGATTGGCTTGGTCTGATTGGTGTTGGCGCATTGCCAAACGCCGCCTATGCGGCGACGATCCCTTTTCTCGCTTTCATGGTCTTTCAAGGGGCGTTCGCGATCATTGCCCCGGCCCTGATCGTTGGCGCTTTCGTAGAAAGGATCAGATTCTCAACTTTCCTTTTCTTTTCCCTGATCTGGGCGACTATCGTTTACGATCCGGTCGCTCATTGGGTCTGGTCGACCGGTGGCTGGTTAAGAGCCTTTGGGGCGCTCGATTTTGCCGGGGGACTTGTTGTCCACATCACGGCCGGTTTTTCCGCCCTGGCGATCGCCCTGGTCATCGGCAAACGGGTCGGTTATGGTAAAGACAATATGGAACCGAGCAATATCCCCTTTGTCCTGCTGGGGGCGGTCTTGCTTTGGTTCGGTTGGTTCGGTTTTAACGGCGGGTCGGCGCTGGCGGCCAATGGCCTGGCGACTTCGGCCTTTGTCGTGACCAATGCTTCGGCGGCGGCTGCCGCGGCGGTCTGGATGATCTTGAGCTGGATGCAGCGGCGGCCGAGCGTCCTGGGGGTAGCGACGGGAGCGATCGTCGGTCTGGCGGCTATTACACCAGCTGCCGGGTATGTTTCTCCGCTTTTCGCGATGCTGATCGGCGCAGTCGCTTCGCTCATCGCCTACTATATGATCGTCCTCCGGATGAAACTCCGGATCGACGAGTCGCTCGATGTTTTTGCCTGCCACGGCATGGGGAGTTTTTGGGGGGTGATCGCGGTCGGTCTATTTGCGGATAAAAACATTAACGCGGCCGGAGCGAACGGCCTCTTCTTTGGCAGCCAGCATCAGTTCTGGATCCAGCTTTTCTCTGCCTGCTTCGTCGCCTTCTTTTCCTTCACGGTGACTTATATCATTGCCAAAGTGATCGATGGATTGGTCGGACTGCGGGTCAAGGAGCACGAGGAGCTGGTCGGGCTCGATATTTCCCAGCACGCGGAAACGGTTTAAGGGGGAAATAATATGAAGAAAATTGAAGCAATAATCAGGTCGGAGAAACTGGAGGAGCTGCGGGAGGCGTTGGATGCCAAGGGGTTGTCTTCCATGACCGTGACCGAGGTCAAGGGGCGGGGGGCCCAGAAGGGGATCACTCTCGAGTGGCGGGTCGGTGATTACCGGGTAGAGTTCATCCCCAAGATTAAAGTGGAGATGGTCGTCGCGGCCGAGAAGGTTGAGATGGCCATTGGGGTGATCACGACTGTCTGCACGACCGGGAAGGTCGGCGACGGCAAGATCTTTGTCTCCCCGGTGGAGAATGTCATCCGGATCAGGACCGGCGAGCAGGGGACCAAGGCCCTGTAGTCAGATCGCTAACCGGTAACCGACGCCAGGTTCCGTGACAATAATATCGGACAGATCGTGTTTTTCCAGTTTTTTGCGCAGCTGGCTGAAATAGATCCGAAGATAATGGGATTGCTCGACTGACTCTGGCCCCCAGATCTCTGATAATAATTGTTTTTGGGTGACGATCTTGCCCGCGTTTTGGACCAGCGCCTTGAGCAGGTCGAATTCGGTGTTGGTCAGTTTTAGCGGCTCGCCGTTTATTTCTACGGCGCGAAGAGTGAAATCGATCTTCAGCGGCCCGTGATGATAGACCGGTTCCTCCTTGAGGTTCAGGCTGTGCCTTAAAGCCACCCTGATGCGGGCCGATAATTCGGGGAGATTGAAGGGTTTGGTCAGATAATCGTCGGCTCCCGCGTCAAGTAAGGAAACTTTATCATGATCGGAATTCCGGACGGTCAAAACGATCACCGGCGTGCCCGTTCTTTCCCTGATCTTTTTCATGACCTCATTGCCGGTCATGTCCGGCAGGCCCAGGTCGAGGATAACGATGTCAGGCCGGAAATTACTTAACTGGGTCAGTCCCTCTTTGGCGGTTTTAGCCGACTCAACCTGATAGCCTTCGGTGGTCAGGCTGATCTCCAGCAGTTTGCGCATCGACTTCTCATCGTCAATGACCAGGATCTTGGCCCCGTTACTCATCGGGCAATTCTTTGAGGACCGGCTGCTCTTCGATCGGCAGAGTGATCTTGATCTCCAGGCCCCCTTCTTTTCTATTTCGGGCCGTTATCTCGCCGTCATGCGCTTCCACGATCGCCTTGGTGATCGCCAATCCGAGGCCGGTGCCGCCGGGCGGCGCTTCTTTGGTCCGGTAGAACTTATCAAAGATATACGGTAATTCAGCTTCTTTTACTCCGGGACCGTTGTCGGCAACGATAATAGCGATCCTGTTCTGTTCCCTAATGGCCCGGATGACGATCTCCGTCCCTTCCGGCGTGTAATTGAGCGAGTTCCAGAGGACATTCTGCAAGGCTTGCTCCAGCAGGGCAAAATCGATCTTGACCAGCGGCAAACCGTCCGCGATCTCGATCCTGACCTGATGTTTGGCCAGTTTATTGCTCAAGCGGAGGACGCAAATGTTGACCAGCTCGCGGACCTCCTGCCAGTCTTTCTTGATCGAGAGCATGCCGGAAGCGAGCCGCGACATATCCAGTAAATTAGTGACGATCCGGTTCAACCGTTCCGCCGAATCGGCCAGGTCGCGGGCCAGTTCGGCCATTTTATTCCGGTCGCAAATGATATTCTCATCCTGCATGGCCGAGGAAATACCGACGATCGAAGTGACCGGCGTCTTGATCTCGTGAGAAACGCTGTCGAGGATCGTCCGGTAGAGGCTTTCCGATTTTTTCAGCTCGTCCGCTTCCAGCGAGCGTTCTTTTAATATCTCCCGCTCGAGATATATAGCCAGCTGATTGGCCGCCGCGCTTAAAAAATTCTTTTCATCTTGGGACAAGGTCCGATAATGCTCCGGCCGGTATAACAAGACACCGATATTTTCCGACGGGCCTTTGAGCGGGAGGTACAGGGCGCCGGCAAAAGAGAGGGTGTCGGTCGACCAACCGGCCGTTTCCCCTTTTTCGAAAGCCCACATCGCGACCGATAGTTCTTTTTCGTCACCGGTGATGGTCTGGCGCAAGGATTCATCAAACTTGGTCTTGTCGCGTTTGACGATGACCTTGCATTTCCCGGGGAGGATCACGCCGATCTCCCTTTCAATGTCTTTAACGCAGGTCAGGCTGTCCCTGGCCCCGGCGATGATCGTCGTGATCCGGTGCATCGTGTCGGTCCGGGCTTCTCTTAGCGCCAGCAGCCTTTCGTCCCTTCTGATCTTGCTGGTCAGATAGCCGGTCACGATCGCGGTAATAATATAGACCACGCTCATGACGAGATCGGTCGGGTTGCCGATGACAAAAGTCCCGGTCGGCGGGATAAAAAAGAAATTCCAGATCAAAGCGCTCAAGACGGCGAACAAGACGATGTAAATGAACGAAACGAACAGGCTTAAGATCAGGACGGCAAAGAAAAAGACGAAGCCGATCGCCTCGTATCCGAGGTAGGGGGAGAGGAGATAGTTAATGAGCGAAATCGCCATAATAATGATCGCGGTCTTCCAGAAGTCGCTCATTGGCGTTTCCGAGCCGAAGATCGACTTGAGCCAGTTCTCGCCGGCCGGCGTCTCGCCGCCGGTCGGGATCACATGGATGGCGATATTTTTTGTTTCGCTGAGCAGCGCGCCGGCGGTGGAGCCGGTGAAGAGCGATTGAAAGGGGCTTTTCTCGGAGTGGCCGATCACGATCTGAGTGACGTTCTTTTCTTTAGCGAATTTTGCCAGCGCGTCCGAAATGCTCCGGCCGGAGAGGATCGTCGCGGCCGCCCCCAGCTGTTTGGCCAGCGAAAAATTGTTCTCGAGGTCTTCCTTGTCTTTCTGGTTCCATTTTTGCGAGAACAACCCGGTGCTTTCAACGGCGACGACGAACCATTCGCAGCGGTACCGCCTGGCGATCAGCGCTCCCCGGCGGATCAATCTTTTCGCGTTCGGGCTCGGGCTGACGCAAACCAGGATCCGTTCGGTGGTTTGCCAGCTTTCCCGGATGCCGTGCGCTTTCATGTACAGCTCTAATTCTTCGTCGACTTCCTGGGCGGTCTGCCGGAGGGAGATCTCCCGGAGCGCGTTGAGGTTGCCTTCGCGGAAAAAGTTGCTCAAAGCGTCGGTGATCTTATCTTTTTTATAGATGTCGCCGCGCTTTAACCGGTTGAGCAGGGCTTCCACCGTGATATCAACGGCGACGATCTCATCGGCGTTTTCCACGATCCCGTCAGGGATCGTTTCCCGGACCGTGACGCCGGTGATCTGTTTGATGACGTCGTTCAGGCTTTCCAGGTGCTGGACGTTCAGCGTAGTGATGACATTGATCCCGGCCCGGAGGATCTCATCCACGTCTTCATAGCGTTTGACGTATTTTGAGCCGGGGACGTTGGTGTGGGCCAGTTCGTCGACCAGGACGGTGGTGGGGTGACGCTTTACGATAGCCTCAGTATCCATCTCTTCCAGGCGCTTGCCGCCGTACTCGATCTTTTTGCGGGGGACTACTTCCAGGGTGCCGATCTGCTTTTCGGTCTCCTGGCGGCCGTGCAGTTCCACGTAGCCGATGACGAGGTCTTCTCCCCGCTGGCGGCGGCGGTTCCCCTCGTTGAGCATGGTGAAAGATTTGCCGACGCCGGGGGCGTAACCGATAAAGATCTTCAGTTTGCCCCGCTGGGGATGTTCAGTGGCTATCTTTAAGGCTTCTTCCGGGGTCAACCGGCGCGAAAAGTCTTCCAATTAGGTCCTCACTTAACGGATGTTATCCAGTTCGGCGTTCAATTTTAAGACGTTAACCCTCGGTTCGCCGAAAAGGTTCAAATCCCGGCCTTCCGTCGATTTCGCGATCAGTTTAATTATCTCACCTTTCATAGCTGAATCAAGTCCGCGGGCCTTCACCACCCGGGTAAGCTGGAAGACGGCTGCGGCAGGACTGAGGTGCGGGTCCAGCCCGGAGCCGGAAGCGTAGATGAGATCGGCCGGCACCTCAGCGACAGTTTTGGTTGGATCGGCCTTAAGCAGCTGCTGTTTTCTTCCTTCGACCGTATCTTTTAACTGTTTACTTGTCGCTGAAAGATTACTGCCGCCTGAGGGTAGGGGATTATAGTCTTGGGAAGAAGGCCTGGACCAGAAATATTTATCCTGGTCGAACTTCTGGGCGATCAAATCAAGGCGTCCGTTCGAGCTTGGTGAAAAAAAGGTCTGCCCGATCAAGGTTATAAACAGCGGATAAAACAGGCCGGTCAGGATCGTTGCGGCGATAAAGAATTTGACGCCAATTACTATATTTTTCATATTATTTCACCACCCGTAAAGAAACGATCAACAGATCGATCAATTTGATGCCGAGAAATGGCGAGACCAGGCCGCCCAATCCATAGATCTGCAAATTACGCTTCAACAAGGAGCGGGCGCTCTGACTGTGATAGGCTACGCCCCGCAGGGCCAGCGGGATAAGAATGACAATAATGATCGCGTTAAAGATCACCGCGCTTAAGATCGCGCTCTCCGGTGAATGGAGGCGCATTATGTTGAGGGCCGACAACGGACCGTTCTCGCCCGCTTCGGCGTAAAGCAAGCCAAACATTGCCGGAATGATCGCAAAATATTTGGCCACATCGTTGGCGATACTGAAAGTCGTCAGCGCTCCTCTGGTCATCAGCAGTTGTTTGCCGATCTCAACAATTTCGATAAGTTTGGTCGGATTGCTTTCCAGATCGACCATGTTGCCCGCTTCGCGCGCCGCCTGTGTTCCGGTGTTCATCGTGACGCCGACGTCCGCCTGCGCCAGCGCCGGCGCGTCGTTGGTCCCGTCTCCGGTCATGGCCACAAGATGGCCGCCCGCCTGCTCGTTGCGGATGCGTTCCATCTTCGATTCAGGTGTCGCCTGAGCAATAAAGTCGTCCACGCCGGCTTCGGCGGCGATGGCGGCCGCGGTGATTGGATTGTCGCCGGTGATCATTACGGTCCGGATCCCCATCTTACGCAGTTCCCGGAATCGTTCCTTGATCCCGCCTTTGACGATGTCTTTCAGGTGGATGAGGCCGAGAATTTGATTACCGTCGGAAACCGCCAGCGGCGTGCCTCCGCTGCTGCCGACTTTTCTCACTTCCGCCTCCAGATTGGCGGGGAAAACGCCGCCGCGCGCTTCAATATCCTTTTTGATCGCCTCGACCGCGCCTTTGCGGATCGAACGGTAAACCTTTTTATCTTTATCGTGAAAATCAACGCCGCTCATCTGGGTGGCGGCGGAAAAAGGAATAAAGGTAGCGTCGTTGGGGTGGAGGCTTTGCGCTCTCAGTTCAAATTTATCTTTGGCCAGTACAACTATCGAACGGCCTTCCGGAGTTTCGTCAGAAAGCGAAGAGAGCTGGGCGACCTCTGCCAGTTTCTTCTGCTCAATTCCGGCTGCGGGGATAAACTCGGCCGCCATCCGGTTGCCCAGAGTGATCGTGCCGGTTTTATCTAGCAGCAGGACATCGATGTCGCCTGCTGCCTCGACGGCCCGGCCGCTCTTGGCGATGACGTGCCGCCTGATCAAACGGTCCATCCCGGCGATGCCGATCGCGCTCAAAAGCCCGCCGATCGTCGTCGGGATCAGGCAAACTAACAAAGAAACCAAGACCGGCACCGTGACGATCGAGGAGAGGTTCTGGCCGGCCGCTGCGCCGCTGTAATCGGCGAACAGTTTCAGAGTGGCAACGGCTAACAGGAAAATGATGGTCAGCCCGGAGAGGACAATACTTAAAGCGATCTCATTGGGGGTCCTTTGTCGTTTAGCTCCTTCGATCAGGGCGATCATCCGGTCGATAAAGTTGCCGCCCGGATCGGCGGTAATTCTAATCACGATCCGGTCGCTGATGACCCGGGTCCCGCCGGTCACGGCGCTCCGGTCGCCGCCGCTCTCCCGGATGACCGGGGCGGATTCTCCGGTGATCGCTGATTCATCGACGCTGGCGATCCCTTCGATCACCTCGCCGTCAGCGGGGATAATATCGTTAGTTTCGCAGACGACGACATCGTTTTTCTTCAGTCTTCCCGCTGGAACGGACGTTTCTTTACTGTTAATCAGCAGTCTGGCCATGACCTCTTTTCTTGATCTTTTCAGGCTCTCCGCCTGGGCCTTGCCTCTCCCCTCCGCCAGCGCCTCGGCAAAGTTGGCGAACAGGACGGTGAACCAGAGCCAGATACTGATCAGCAGCTCGAACAGGGAAAAAATGCCGACGGACAGGTGATGAAAAAAGAAAACTGTTGTGATCGCGGAGCAGACAAAGGTCACGAACATGACCGGGTTACGCATCTCTTCCCTCGGGTCCAGTTTCAAGAATGAATCCTTAATGGCAGTCAACATAATCTTGTTATCATTTGTTTCTATATTCTTGGTCATTTTAGAACACCCTTCCCTTAAGCATTAGTAAATGCTCGACTAGTGGCCCGAGCGAAAGAGCGGGGAAGAAGGTCAAAACGCCGACCACGACAAGGACGCCGACCAGCAGGGCGGCAAAGAGAAAGTTGTCGGTCGTAAAAGTCCCGGCCGAGACCGGGGCGATCCTTTTGACCGCTAAACTGCCGGCAATGATCATGGCCGGAATGATAACGCCGAACCGGCCGATGATCATGCAGAGGCCGAGCGCTATATTATAAAAGACTGTGTTGGCGTTCAGGCCGGCAAAGGCACTGCCGTTGTTTTGCGAGGCCGAAGTAAAGGCGTAGAGGATCTCGCTTAAGCCGTGCGGCCCCTTACTGGATAAACTGGCCAGCGCAACCGGTAAAACGCAGGCAGCCCCGGCCCCGATCAGAATTGCCGCCGCAGGGAGCAGAATGGAGAGGATGACCATCTGCACTTCCTTTCGCTCGATCTTTTTGCCAAGATATTCCGGTGTGCGTCCGACCATCAGGCCGGCTAAGAAAACCGTCAGCAAAACGATATGGAGCATACCGTATAGTCCTGAACCGACCCCGCCAAAAACAATTTCACCGAGCATTATATTGAATAGTGCCATTCCTCCAGCCAGCGGCGTTAAGGATGAATGCATTGCGTTAACCGAACCGTTGGAAGCACTGGTCGTTGCCATCGCCCAGATCACGCTATTGGTAATACCGAATCGGGTTTCCTGCCCTTCGTGAATTGTCCCGGGAACCGAGAATTCTGAAAAAAGCGCGACTCCCAAACCGACCGCAAATATAGCGAACATGACAAAAAATAACAGCCAACCGTGCTTCCGATTGCCGATCATCACCCCGTAAGTATAAACCAGCGCGGCTGGGATCAGCAGAATGGCCAGCATCTCCAGCCAATTGGCCAGTGGCGTTGGATTTTCATATGGATGGGCACTGTTGGCGTTAAAGAAGCCGCCGCCGTTGGTTCCGAGCTGTTTGATGGCGATCTGCGAAGCGGCCGGACCTAAGGGAATAGTTTGTTTCGTCCCCTGCAGAGTCACGACATCTTTATAGGGAGACAGTGTTTGCACGACCCCCTGGGCGTTTAAAACCACCGCCAGTAGGATCGATAGAGGCAAAAGGACATAGACCAGCGAGCGGACCAGATCGACCCAGAAATTGCCCAGCGAACTTTTTGATTTGGAGATCAAACCGCGAGTCAGGGCCAGGAAAACGGTTATCCCAGTCGCCGCGCTAAGAAAATTCTGCACGGTTAACCCGATCATCTGGGTCAGATAGCTCATGGTCGTTTCCCCGGCATATGACTGCCAGTTGGTGTTAGTAGTAAAACTCACGGCTGTGTTGAAAGCAGCGTCCCAGGCGACATTGGGCAGGTTGGCCGGGTTGAGCGGGAGGAACCTCTGGACCAGCTGCAGCCCAAAAAGAAAGAGAAAACCGAGCAGGTTAAAATAAAGCAGGGCTTTGGTATAAACTTTCCAATCCATCTCTTCGTCTTTCTTAATGCCGCACAAGCTGTAGAGCAGATCTTCCAGCCAGCCCAGCACCGGCGACATGAATGTTCTCTTGCCTTCAAAGACCCTGGCCAGGTACAGCCCCAAAGGCGGTGTTAGGCCGATCAGCGCTAAACAAAAAATAAATACCTGTAAATAATCGGTCACTTTCATAAATTACTTCTCCTTAAAGGATTGTTATGAAACTGGTTAAAATAAAATGTAGAGGAGGCCTTTAGGTCTCTATCCCCTCATGGCGACCTAAAGGTCGCCGCTACATTAAAATTTCTCAGGATTGAACATGGCGTAAGCAAGATAAACCAGCAAAGCGGCCGCTATTATTCCGGCCAAAATAAAGCCCATAATTTTATCCCCCTCAATTTATTGGCTGCTTTTAGGATTAATATGGTAACAGCCAAGGCAATATAGTATGCCGCAACAAACAGCAAAATATTAAATATAACAATAAATATTATCCCGGCAACAATAGCCATAGCTTCCTCCCGTTAGAGCCTAAAAAATAATAGCCTTGTTCAGCATTATTTTGATCGGACTGATAAATAGTAACACTCTGTCAAGTCAAATTGTTGTAAAAATACAAGCTATAACAGTAAAAATAGCGTAAATTTTACCAGGCCAGGACCGGCGAACAGGGGGCCAAGGCCCTTTGATTGCACAAAAATGTAGCAGATATTGCCCTAATATACAAAATTGTCTTGCCTAAGAGGGGTTGTGGCTGGCAATAAGGTTGCTTTACTAAAACCATCAATTCCAAGATAAAGGAGAATCGCCATGGTAAAAACCGCGAGTCAGATCTTCGGAGAGCTCACTTTCAGCAAAAAGGTGATGAAGGAAAAATTAAGTAAAGAGGTCTACGCCAAGTTGGTTGCTACGTTGGATGGCGGGGCCCCCTTGGACGAAACTATCGCCAGCGACGTGGCCCATGCGATGAAAGAATGGGCCATGGAGAATGGCGCCACGCATTTTACGCACTGGTTCCAGCCGCAGCGCGGCGGCACGGCTGAAAAGCACGATGCTTTCCTTAGCTATGGAAAAGATGGAGAGATGACCGAGCGTTTCAGCGCGAAACAGCTGATCCAGTCGGAGCCGGACGCTTCCAGCTTCCCCTCCGGCGGAATACGTTCCACATTTGAAGCCAGAGGATATACCGCGTGGGACCCGACCAGCTCGGCATTTTTGCTGGAAGCAGGGGATACCAAGACCCTGGTCATCCCGACAGTTTATCTTTCCTGGACCGGCGAGGTGCTGGACCTGAAAACCCCGCTCCTCCGTTCCATGAAGGCCCTGACCGAAGCGGCGATAAAACTGCAGAAACTGTTAGGGAACAATTCAGTCAAAAGGATGAAGGTTTACGGCGGGCCAGAGCAGGAATATTTCCTGGTTTCCAAGGAGCAATACGATACGCGGCCCGATCTGCGCATAACCGGCCGGACACTTTTTGGCGCGCCACCAGCCAAAGGCCAGCAGCTGGAAGACCATTACTTCGGCGCGATCAAAGACAAAGTGATGATGTTCATGGAAGATTTTGATACCGAGCTTTACCGGCACGGGATCCCGTCGAAGACCAGGCATAATGAAGTTTCTCCCAACCAGTTCGAAATAGCGCCTCTTTATGAGGAAGCTAACCTGGCCATCGATCACAACCTGCAGCTGATGGATATTATCCGCAAAGTCGCCGATAAGCACGGGATGGTAGCAATACTATATGAAAAACCTTTTGCGGGGGTCAACGGCTCGGGCAAGCATTTCAACTGGTCAATGGGAGATGACAGCGGTACAAATTACCTGGAACCGTCCGATTCGCCGGTCAAGAACATCAATTTTCTTCTCACCCTAGGCGCGATCCTGCTTGGGGTGAACAAATTCGGCGGCCTGTTGCGGGCGGCAGTAGCGGACGCCGGGAACGATCACCGGCTCGGCGCGAACGAAGCACCGCCGGCCATCATGTCCGTTTATCTGGGCGAATATCTGGCCGGATTGATGGATGAGATCGAGGGGATCGGCAATAAAGTGAACGAAAAGATCCTTTCTCACATTAACTTAGGCGTTAAGAACCTGCCTAAGGTGGCCAAGGATACCTCCGACCGGAATCGGACCTCGCCGGTAGCTTTTACGGGCAATAAGTTCGAATTCCGCGCCGTGGGTTCATCCCAGAACTGCTCGGAAGCAGCGACCACACTTAATTTGGTCGTGGCTTACGGCTATGATGAGATAGCAAAACGGCTGTCAGCGAAAAAAGGCGGGAACGTCAAGGAAAACGCGATCCTGGTCATGAAGGACGTCCTGACAGAGACCAAGAAGGTCCGGTTTGAAGGGAACAATTATTCAGAAGCCTGGCACAAAGAAGCCGCCAAAAGGGGACTGCCCAATACCAAGAACACCCCAGACGCGCTGGAGCTGATGCTGGAGAAAGATAACGCGGCACTTTTTGAGAAATACGGCGTTCTTTCCAAGCGGGAGCTCCATTCAAAAGTGGAGATCAAGCTGGATGCCTACATCAAGATTAAGGATGTTGAGCTTAAGGCTGGCCTGGACATTGCCAGAACGCTGGTCCTGCCTGCTGTTTTGGAGCAGATCGCGCTGTTAGGCGAAGCTGTCCAAGCGACTTCCAAAGCCAGTGCCATGGCCGCTGATCTGAAGGTCGCTTCCGCTCTCTATGCCGATATCAAAGCGGCGATCAAGGGGCTGGAGAAAGCTATTGTTATTTGCGAGCGGGAAGAAAACCTGGAAAAGAAAGCAAAACTGTACGCCAAGAATGGGGCCAATGCTTTAGCCGATCTGCGCTCGAGCGTTGATCAGGCCGAAACTCTGGTCGCCGACCGGTTCTGGCCGATGGCTAAGTACCAGGAACTTTTAACGATATTGTGATCCTGTTTATTCGCTAAGCGGGGCAGCAATGTCCCGCTTATTTTTGCTCTTAGATGCCCAAAATATGGGCATGACCAGGAGGAGGTGAGTAACGATGGCGATAACGGACGAAGTCAATAAACTTAGCGACTTTTTCATCAAGGAGAATTCGGGTAAAGTTTATCGAAATTTGATAGAATCAGTCGAGAAGCCGCTGATCGAGAAGGTCCTGGCGATGACCCTTTGCAACCAGTTGAAGACGGCCCGGATCCTCGGGATCAATCGGAATACGTTGCGGGCGAAGATGAGGAAGTTAGGTATCAGGTGCTAGGTGCCGGGGACTAGGGATTGAAAATGAATAGTTATCCAAAAAAACAGGGTCTATATGATCCAAGCTACGAACACGACAGTTGCGGGGTCGGGTTCGTCGTTGATATTAAGGGGAAACGGTCGAACGAGATCGTTTGCCAGGGGTTGGCCGTCCTCGAGCGGCTGGCTCACCGCGGCGCGGTCGGGGCCGATCCCGACACCGGCGACGGCGCCGGCATCCTCCTCCAGATCCCGCATGAGTTCTACGCCGCGCAACTAAAAATCCCGCCGGCCGGCGCTTACGGGACCGGGCTCATTTTTCTCCCGACCGACCTGGCAGAGCGGCAATACTGCAAAGAGCTTTTCGCTAAAGTGGTTGAGGAAGAAGGGCAGGAGTTGATCGGCTGGCGAACCGTGCCGGTCGATAATACCGTCATCGGCAAAAGCGCCCGGGAGAGCGAGCCGGCGATCGAACAGGTCTTTATCGGTAAAGGGAAAAAGGTCAACAGCCAGCTGGAGCTGGAAAAACGGCTTTATGGTATCCGCAAGAGGATCGAGAATATCGTCCGGATCTGCGAGCTGAAACAAAAAGCCTCGTTCTACATCACCAACCTCTCGTCGCGGACCGTCGCTTACAAGGGGTTGCTGATGCCGCGCCAGGTGGCCCGCTATTTCCTTGACCTGAAAGAGCCGGCGCTGCGGAGCGCCCTGGCCCTGGTCCATTCGCGCTACAGCACCAATACTTTCCCGACCTGGGACCTCTCCCAGCCGTTCCGTTTTCTGGCCCATAACGGCGAGATCAACACCCTGCGCGGCAATATCAACTGGATGCGGGCGCGGGAGAGCGGCTTGAAACCGGTCATCGTCCCCGGCGGGAGCGACTCGGCCGCGCTCGACAATGTTTTTGAGCTCCTCGTCCTGGAGGGGCGTTCCCTCCCGCACGCCATGATGATGCTGATCCCGCCCGCCTGGGAACATAACGGAGCGATGGCTAAGCAAGCCCGGGATTTCTACCGCTACCACGCCTGCTTTATGGAGCCGTGGGATGGCCCGGCGGCGATCGCATTTACCGACGGGGTCTCGGTCGGAGCGGTGCTCGACCGGAACGGCTTGCGCCCCGCCCGCTATCTGGTGACCAAGAGCGGGCTGGTGGTGATGGCGTCCGAAGTCGGCGTGCTGCCGATCGAACCGGGCGAGATCGAGCTCTCCGGCCGGCTCGAGCCGGGCAAGATCTTCTACATCGATACGGCCAAGGGTCGGATCGTCCAGGATGCCGAGGTCAAGGCCGAGATCTGCGGCCGCCAACCGTACGGCGACTGGCTGAACGACCAGATGGTCGAGCTGGAAAAATTGCCGCGCGTCGCGCCGACCGTGGAACCGCCGCGAGATTTGATATCAACCTTAGGCGCCTTCGGTTACAGCCGGGAAGACCTGAAGATCATCCTCAAACCGATGGCCGAGAGCGGGGCCGAGCCGATCGGCTCGATGGGGAACGATACCCCGCACGCCGTCCTCTCGCAACGGCCGCAGCCCCTTTATAACTATTTCAAACAGCTGTTCGCCCAAGTGACCAACCCGCCGGTCGACCCGATCCGCGAGGAGCTGGTCATGAGCCTGGAGAGTTACGTCGGTCCCCAGCTCGATTTCCTGGCCGAGACGCCGGAACATGGCCACAAGCTCCGGGTCAAGACGCCGATCCTGACCAATGGCGAGCTGGAACAGATCCGCTCGATCCGGAAAAATAGTTTCCGTGCCAGAACGATCTCGCTGTTATTCCACGTTCAGAATGAGAAGTATTTTATGGAGGCGCTCGACCGGGTTTGCGGCGAGGCGGTCGCGGCGATCGAAGAGGGCTATACCTTTATCATTTTGAGCGATCGTGACGTGGACGCCAAACATGCCGCGTTGCCGGCCCTGCTGGCGGTCGGCGCCGTCCATCACCATCTGGTCCAGAAGTCGCTCCGGACGAAGATCGGGATCATTCTGGAATCGGGCGAGCCGCGCGAAACGCATCATTTTGCCCTGCTGTTCGGCTATGGCGTCGACCTGGTCAATCCTTACCTGGCCTATGAAGCGATCGACCTCTTGATCAACGAAAATGACCTGACCCATGACACCCTGACTGCGGCCGACAATTTCCGGGAGGCGGTCCACCATGGTCTGCTCAAGATCTTCTCCAAGATGGGGATCTCGACCCTGAATAGTTATCGCGGGGCGCAGATCTTTGAGGCGCTCGGCCTCAACGACGAAGTGATCGAGCGCTGTTTTGAGGGGACGACCTCGCGGATCGGCGGCGCCGACTTTGCCGTCATTGCCAGTGAAACCCTGGCCCGGCACAAGGCCGCTTTTGCCAACGACCGGCCGCTTCTTTCGACCGGCGGCGTTTATCAGTGGAAACGCGACGGTGAGTTCCACCTCTGGAACCCGGAGAGCATTGCCGCCCTGCAGGATGCGGTCCGGAAAGAAGATTTCAGCCGTTTCAAGGAATTTTCTAACCTGATCAACGACCAGTCGAAGAACCCGACGACCTTGCGCAGTTTGCTCCGCTTCAAGATCGGCCAACCCATTCCCTTAAAGGAAGTTGAATCGGTCGAGAGCCTGGTCAAACGGTTCGCCACCGGGGCGATGAGCTTTGGTTCGATTAGCCGCGGCGCCCACGAGACGCTGGCGATCGCCATGAACCGGCTCGGCGGCCGCTCCAATACCGGCGAGGGTGGGGAAGAGCCGGAGCGGTTCAAGGACGAGCGGCGGAGCGCCATCAAGCAGGTCGCTTCGGGCCGCTTTGGCGTTAATACCAATTATCTGGTCAATGCCGACGAATTGCAGATCAAGATGGCCCAGGGGGCCAAGCCGGGCGAAGGCGGCCAACTCCCCGGCCATAAAGTGAGCGCGATCATCGCCCGGACCCGTTTTACCACGCCGGGCGTGACGCTCATCTCGCCGCCGCCGCACCATGATATTTATTCGATCGAGGACCTGGCCCAGCTGATCTTTGATCTGAAGAACGTCAACCCGCGCGCCCGGATCAGCGTCAAGCTCGTTTCGGAGATCGGCGTGGGGACGGTCGCGGCCGGCGTAGCCAAGGGGCATGCCGATATGATCCTGATCTCCGGCGGGGATGGCGGGACCGGCGCTTCGCCGCTGACCTCGATCAAACATGCCGGCCTGCCGTGGGAACTTGGTTTATCGGAAGCGCACCAGACCCTCGTCCTGAACGATCTGCGGAGCCGGGTCCGGCTCCAGACCGACGGCCAGCTCCGGACGGGACGCGACGTGGCGATCGCCGCCCTGCTCGGGGCGGAAGAGTTCGGTTTTTGCACGGCGACCCTGGTCGCCTGCGGCTGTGTTATGCTCCGCCATTGCCATCTCAACAACTGCTCGGTCGGCGTGGCGACCCAAGACGAATATCTGGGCCAGCGCTTTGCCGGCCGGCCGGAATATGTCATGAACTTCATGCGCTTTGTGGCTGAGGAGCTGCGCGAGATCATGGCTTCCTTAGGTTTCCGAACCCTGGACGAGATGGTCGGCCAGACCGACCGGCTGGAGCTGGACCAGGCGATCCTCCCCTGGAAAGCCAAAAAACTTGATTATTCGAAGATACTTTTTAAGCCGCAGGGGGCGGCGCGCTGCACCCAGAAGCAGGACCACGGGATCGATCAGGTTCTGGACCGGAAGCTGATCGAATTAGCCCAGCCGGCCCTGGTCAACGGCCGCCAGGTCAAGGCCGAGCTGCCGCTGGAGAACTTTAACCGGACGACCGGGGCGATGTTGAGCGGCGAGGTTTGCCGGCTGCATGGCGAAGCGGGCCTGCCGGAAGGGACGATCCATATCAAATTCAGCGGCGTGGCCGGGCAGAGCTTTGGCGCCTGGCTGGCGCGCGGGATCACTTTTGAGCTGGAGGGAATGGCCAACGATTATGTCGGTAAAGGGCTCTCCGGCGGTAAGCTTATTATCTATCCGAACAGCCGAACGACCTACCGGCCGGAAAAGAATATCATTATCGGCAACACCACTTTTTACGGGGCGATCGCCGGCCGCGCTTTTATTCGCGGCGTGGCCGGAGAGCGTTTCTGCATCCGCAATTCCGGCCTGTACGCCGTCGTCGAAGGGGTGGGCGACCATGGCTGCGAATACATGACCGGCGGCCGGGTCGTCGTTCTTGGCCCGACCGGGCGTAACTTTGCCGCCGGGATGTCGGGCGGGATAGCCTATGTTTATGACCAGCGGGGCGACTTTACCGAGAAGTGCAATCGGGAAATGGTCAGGCTGGATGCCTTGGACGAGCTGGATGAAATTATGCTGCGCGAACTCCTGCACGACCATCACGCGGCGACCGGCAGCGGGATAGCCAAGACGATCCTGGACAACTTCGGTCAGGAAACCAGCCACTTTGTCAAAGTTCTGCCGATCGAATTCAAGCGAGTCTTGCAAGAACGGGCGATGAAACAGGAGGAGCTCAATAAGTTGGGGGTCTCCGATGGGTAATCCGAAAGGTTTCCTGAAAATAAAGCGGCAAAAAGGGGAATACCGGCCGGTCTGCGACCGGGTCCAGGACCACGCGCCGGTCTTTAAGCTCCGGACTATTCCGCAAGTCAAAGAACAGGCGTCGCGCTGCATGGATTGCGGCACCCCGTTCTGCCACTGGGCCTGCCCGCTCGGCAATTATATTCCGGAGTGGAACGATAGCGCTTATAATGGCAATTGGGAACACGCTTTTGAACTCCTTGATGCTTCTAATAATCTCCCCGAGATCACCGGACGGGTCTGTCCGGCCCTCTGCGAATACGCCTGCGTCCTCGGGATCAATGACGATCCGGTCACTATTCGCGAGAACGAGCTGGCGATCATTGAATACGCTTTCCAGCATGGCCTGGTCAAGCCGCGTCCCCCCCGGATCAGGAGCGGCAAGAGGGTGGCGGTCGTCGGCTCCGGTCCGGCCGGATTGTCCTGCGCCGCGGAGCTGAACCGGGCGGGGCACCTGGTCACGGTCTTCGAAAAAGACGACCAGCCGGGCGGTCTGATGCGTTACGGCATCCCTGATTTCAAACTGGAGAAGAACATCCTCGACCGCCGGATCGGGCTTTGGCGGAAGGAGGGGATCACCTTTAAGACGGGGGTCAAGGTGGGGGTCGATCTAACTCTGGATATAATGCGTGATGAGTTTGACGCGGTCGTTCTGGCCAGCGGTTCCCGGGTCCCGCGCGATCTCAAAGTGCCGGGCCGCGAATTTGAGGGAATCCACTTTGCGCTAGAATATCTAACCCAGGCTAATAAAATAGTCGCGAACCACGAATCACGAACCACGATCCACGCCAAAGGTAAAAAAGTCGTCGTCATCGGCGGGGGAGATACCGGCTCGGATTGCGTCGGGACGGCGCATCGCCAGGGAGCGGCCTGCGTTATCCAGATCGAATTATTGCCGAAACCGGGCGAAACCCGGCCGCCGGAACAACCATGGCCGAAATATCCTGTCGTTTTAAAGACCTCGACCAGCCATGAGGAGGGCGGGGAGAGGCAGTGGGCGGTGTTGACTAAACGATTCACGAACCACGAATCACGAGTCACGGGATTAGAATGCGTTAAGGTCGATGCTAAGTTAAAAGAGATACCGGGGACGGAATTTGAGATTGAAGCTGACCTGGTACTGCTTGCCCTCGGCTTTCTCCACCCTGAACCGGTCAAAGGTTTAGACATTGAACTGGATGCCAGAAAGAACTTTAAGACCGATGAATATTACCAGACCTCGCTCCCCGGGGTTTTTGCCGCCGGCGACGCCCGGCGCGGGCAAGCTCTGATCGTTTGGGCGATTAGCGAGGGGCGGCAGGCGGCCGCCGGGGTCAGCCGTTATCTTGCCAGCCCGGTCGAATAATGATAAAATGACCCAGTAAGAGAGTCATCTTACTAGAAAGGGATAACTTTGCGCTTGTTACTCGCCGCTGTCATCGTTCCTATATTAGGGGCTTTTCTATTGCCCTTGTTAGGCAAGCTTTCCCCCAAGCTGCGTAACTTTTCGGCGCTATTTCTAGCGCTGGTCCCTCTGGTCAGTGTGCTGCTGCTGATCTACCGCGGCCAAACGATCACGATCAACTTTCCACTTCCGCTGGGAGCGAACTTCGCCCTAACCGCCGATGGCCTGGCCCTCTTCATGGCGGCTGTCTCTTCCTTTATCAGCGCGATCATCGTCTTTTATTCTTTCGACTACATCAGCCATTACGACAACCAGAACGAATACTACCTGATGGTACTCCTCTTCCTCGGCTCAATGATGGGCCTGGTCTTCTCGGCCAACCTGATCCTCCTCTACATCTTTTGGGAGATGACCGCTCTTTCCAGCTGGCGGCTGATCGGGTTCTTCCGGGAGAAATATCAGATTTTGAAAGCGGACAAGTCGTTCCTGGTAACCGTGACCGGCGCCTTATTAATGTTAGCCGGTTTTATCATGGTCTATCAGCAGGCCGGGTCTTTTGACCTGGCGGTAGTCAGGGGGCAGGCGCTTCCGGGCCTAGCTATTCTCTTTATCCTGGCCGGGATCCTCTCTAAATCGGCCACTTTACCTTTCCAGACCTGGCTCCCGGATGCCGGCGTCGCCCCTTCACCGGTCACCGCTCTCCTCCATGCCGCCGTCCTGGTCAAGATCGGCGTCTACGTCTTTGCCCGCTTATTTGTCGTTACCTGGCCGTTGCCAATCGACTGGCAGGTGCTGGTAATGTGGATCGCCCTGGTCAGCGCGCTCGTCTCGGCCGGCGCCGCCCTGATCGATAAAGATCTGAAACGGATCATCGCTTACTCGACCGTCAGCCAGATCGGTTTCATCTTCCTCGGTTTAGCTTCCGGGACGGCGATCGGGGTGGCTGGGGCGCTCCTTTACATATTAATGCACGGCCTGGCCAAAGGCGGGCTTTTCCTTTGCGCCGGGATAGTGGAGCAGAATGCCAAAACGAAACGGATCGATGAGCTGGGGGGCCTGGCCAAGACGATGCCGTGGACCGCTTTTGCTTTCCTCTTCTGCTCTTTCTCGATCATGGGGATCCCGCCTTTCGGCGGTTTCTTCAGTAAATATATGGTGATCGCCGGGGCGCTCCAGGCCAAACAGCCGGTGGTCGCCCTGCTTTTTATAGTCGCGGCCTTCCTGACTGTCCTCTACCTTTTCCGTCTTTTCAACGCCGTCTTTATGGGCGAAGCGAAAAAAACGCCGGCGAAAGAAAGCTCGGTCATGATGATCGCCTCGGTCGTTATCCTGGCCATCTTGTCCCTGGCTGGCGGCGTGTTCATCAATTATCCGGCTGATCTGGTCCAATCAGTGGTGCGGGGGATGCTCCCATGATCTTACTCTGGCCGATCCTTGTCCCGGCGATCGCCGGGTTAGCCGTCCTGCTGATACCGGGACGGGCCAAGTATCTGCGCGAAGCAGTCACGCTGATCGCTTCGACCTGGGTCATGGGGTTGGCGTTCCGGCTTTTCCCCTTAAATGAAACCCTTAAATTACCGTGGGCCGGTTACGGGATAGAGTTCGCTCTCCGGCTCGACAGCTTTAGCGCGTTCATCCTCCTGGGCGCTGCTTTCTTTGGCCTGATGATCGCCCTCTATTCGACCGCTTTCATGCTCGGGAAGGAGCGGGGGAACCAGTTCTATTCATATTTATTGCTTTCGGTCGCCCTGGTCAACGGCGCCGTCCTGGCCAACAACCTGGTCGTGATGCTCTTCTTCTGGGAAGGTTTACTCCTGGCCATGTTCGGTCTGATCCGGTTGGGCAGCCCGGAGGCGATCAAGACGGCGACCAAGGCGTTCATTATCATCGGTATTTCCGACCTCTGCCTGATGCTCGGGATCGGTTTGACCGGCTATTTGGCGAAGACCTTGACCATGTCGGCCATCAGTATCCCGCTTTCGCCATTGGCGACGGTCGCTTTTGTCTGCCTGATGATCGGCGCGATCGCCAAGGCCGGTGCGATGCCGTTCCATAGCTGGATCCCCGACGCGGCCCTCGACGCGCCGCTCCCCTTTATGGCGATCTTGCCGGCTTCGCTGGAAAAGCTCCTCGGTATCTATTTCCTGGGCCGGATCTCCCTTCAGCTCTACCAGCTTGTCCCCCAGTCGTGGCTAAGTTATTTAATGATGATCGTCGGTGCTCTGACCATCCTTTTCGCGGTGATGATGGCGCTGGTCCAGAAAGATTACAAGCGGCTCCTGGCTTACCACGCCGTCAGCCAGGTCGGTTACATGATCCTCGGCATCGGCACCTGCGTTCCGGCCGGGATCGTCGGCGGCCTTTTCCACATGATCAACAACGCCCTCTACAAGTCGTGTCTCTTCCTGACCGGCGGCGCCGTCGAGAAACAGGCCGGGACGACCGACCTGGCCAAACTGGGCGGGCTCGGTTGGGCGATGCCATTGACGTTTGGCGCTTTCTGCGTCGCAGCCGCTTCGATCTGCGGCGTTCCGCCTTTCAACGGTTTCTTTTCCAAAGAATTGGTCTATGACGCGGCGCTCGAGCGGGGGTGGATCTTCTACCTGGCCGCGGTCGGCGGTTCGTTCTTTACCGCCGCCTCGTTCTTGAAACTGGGCCACGCCGCTTTCTGGGGAAAGAAAAGGGTGGGGGTGGCAGAAGCCCCCTGGCCAATGCTGGTGCCGATGCTCCTGATCGCCGCAGTCTGTATCGTTTTTGGCCTGATGAACCACTGGCCGCTCCATCGCCTGGTCCAGCCGGTCCTCGGTCACGCCCGGCTCGAAGGACAGGACTTTGCCGGCTTGCCGCGCAACCTCTTCCTGATCGTCATGACGGTGGTCGTCCTGGCGGGAGCATACCTTAACCATCTGTTCGGAGTGAAGAAATTCGGTTCAGGCTTAAAGGCGGTCGACCATATCCATTACGCGCCGGGGCTAAAACAAATTTATGACGGAGCGGAAAAACGCTGGTACGATCCCTACGATCTCGGCTTGAAACTGGCCGACCTGGTCGCCCGGACCGGTTATTTTATTGACCGAATGATCGATTGGTTCTACGAAACGCTCGCCCCCGGGCTGGCGCTCCTCTCTTCCCGGGTTATCCGTTGGGCGCACGGCGGCAATTATGCCGTCTATATCGTTTGGATCCTAGTCGGCGGCTCGTTCGTCCTGTTCCTGGCGTTCCGATAAGGAAAAGAAAATATGTCATTATTATTAATATTAGTGCCGTTAGCTTGTCTGGTGGTGCTCAACCTCCACTTCAAGCAAGGTTTTATCAAAGGGGCTTTCTGGCTCGGCTTGTTGGTCATCCTGGCCCAGCTGGCGGTCGTGGCTCTTCTGCCGACCGGCCTCTGGGATATGCGTTTCAACCCGCTCGAATGTTTCTTTCATTTTGACGCCTCGGTCGACGCGATCAGCCTGGTTGTCATCCTGGCGGTCGGTCTGGTGGCGCTGGCCACGCTCCTCTGCGCGGAACATCTCATCAAAGAGCCAAAGAAAAAATTCTATTTCGTCAACCTGTTAATGCTTGTCCTGATCGGTCTGAACGGGTTGGCCCTGGCTAAAGACCTCTTCACCATGTATCTCTTCATCGAGATCGCGGCGATCGCCTCTTTTATTCTGATCGCTTTCCGCAAAGATCCGCTCGGCCTGGAAGGAGCTTTCAAATATCTCCTTTTTTCGGCCCTTTCTTCGGTCCTGATGCTGACCGCGCTCTCTTTGGTCATCCTGTTCGCCGGCGGCACTTCGTTTGCCGCCGTCGGGCCGGCGGTCGCGGCTTCGGCCGGTACCTGGCCGGCCCGGCTGGCGCTAGCCCTCTTTGTCTGCGGCGCGCTGATCAAGTCAGGGGTAGTCCCCTTTCACGGCTGGCTGCCCGATGTTTACACGGCGGCGCCGACCTACGCTTCGGTCCTCCTGGCCGGGATCATTACCAAGGTTTCCGGCGTTTACGTCCTGATCCGGCTCTTCGTTTCGGTCTTTGGCTTTGATAGCCGGATCGACGCCGCGGTCATGTTCCTCGGTGCCGCTTCGATCCTGATCGGGGCGCTGGCCGCGCTGACCCAGCAAAACCTCAAACGGCTGCTTGCCTATTCGAGCATCAGCCAGGTCGGTTATATTATCCTGGCGCTCGGTTGCGGCACGCCGCTCGCTATCGCCGGGGCGGTTTTCCATTTCTTCAACCACGCGGTCTTCAAGTCGCTCCTCTTCGTCAACGCGGCGGCGATCGAGCAGCAAGTTGAAACCCAGGAGATCGACGCGCTGGGCGGTTTATCCGCCCGGATGCCGGTGACCGGCTTCACTTCGGTGATCGGTTTCCTCTCCGCGGCCGGGATCCCGCCGCTGGCCGGTTTCTGGAGCAAGCTGATGATCATTCTCGCTTTGTGGCAGGCAGGCCAGTCCGGTTACGCCCTTTTCGCTCTGCTGGCCAGCGTTCTGACCCTGGCTTATTTCCTCTCGCTGCAACGCCGGGTCTTCTTTGGTAAATTGGTCCCGGGGTTGGACGGGGTGCGCGAAGCGGGGTGGGGGATCACTACGACGGCGATCATTCTGGCGTTGATCACGGTGGGGGTTGGGGTCTGCTTTCCTTTTGTGATGCAAGGGTTGATCTTGCCAATTAAGGCTTTAGTGGTGTTGCCATGAATAATTTAGATATATTAATGCTGGTCTTGTTCCTCCTCTCCGCCCTCTGGACGGTGATGACGGTGCGGCTCCTCCGCTCGGTCATCGGGCTGGCCGTGACCAGTATTATCCTGACGATCATCATGTTCCGGCTCAATTCGCCGCTGGCCGCCGTTTTTGAGCTCTCGGTCTGCGCCGGGTTGATCTCCGTCATCTTTGTTACTACGATCAGCTTTACCGAGCGGGTCAGCGCGGCCCGTTTCCTCGTCCGGCAAAAAGAGCGCTGGAGTAAATTCTGGCCCCTCCCGATCCTCCTGGCCGTGGTCGCTGCCGCCCTTTTAATGTTCGTTAAGGCGCCGCTCATCCCGCAACTGGCGGCCGGGCAGGCGCTTGACGCGCGTAATGTCATTTGGAACCTGCGCCAGCTCGATCTGGCCGGCCAGATCGCTATTTTGCTGATCGGTATTTTTGGCACGGTGATCTTTTTCCGGGGAGGGGAGAAATGAACGAACTCGCCTCACAGCTTTTCTATTATTACAGCGTCGCCATTATCCTGGTGACGATCTGCGGACTCTATTGCCTCATTGCTTCATTTAATTTAATGCGGGCGATCATCGGTATTGAGATCTTAATGAAAGGGGCGACCCTCTCGCTGATCCTGGCCGGTTACCTGACCGGCAATCTCGGTACCGCCCAGGCCCTGGTCATTACCCTGATCGTGATCGAGGTCGTCCTGATGGTCGTCGCCGGGGGGATCATCCTCTGGCTCTTCCGCCATTACGGGACGATCGATTCGCAAGAATTGAGGAAATTAAAGGGATGAACAACTGGTTATTACTCCCGCCGGTCACTTTCCTGGTCGTCCTGGCCGGGGTCTGGCTCTTGTCGCGGCTGCTCAACATCTTCTCCGCCCGGCAAAGCGAGCGGCTGACCGACCCGTATTCCTGCGGCGAAGATTTTGAGGAGCATCTGATCCAGCCCGATTACAGCCAGTTCTTCCCTTACGCTTTTTTCTTCACCATCCTGCACGTCGTGGCGATGATCATCGCCACGGTGCCGGTGGAGACGCCGGAAGTTTTTGGTTTGGCCGTGGCCTACATGGCGACGGCGGCGATCGGCCTGCTTATCCTGTTGCGGAGGTAAATGATGGGTTTAGTCAAGAAAATAGTGACCTGGGCGCGGATCAAATCGCCCTGGATCATCCATTTCAATACCGGGGCGTGTAACGCCTGCGATATCGAGATCATCGCGGCGCTTACCCCGCGCTACGACATCGAGCGCTTCGGCATGATCTTGAAAGGATCACCGCGCCACGCCGACGTCCTGGTCTGCTCCGGACCGGTCACCCGGCAAACGGAATGCCGGTTGAAGAATATTTACGACCAGATGGCCGAGCCGAAGTTCGTCCTGGCGGTCGGGACCTGCGCCTGTTCCGGCGGGGTCTTCCACGATTGCTACAGCGTCAAGGGAGGGATCGACAAGGCGATCCCCGTTTCAGCTTACATCCCGGGGTGCCCGGCCAGCCCCAAAGCGATCATCGATGCCGTGGTTAAATTACTGGCCACGCTGGATAAAGGAGGCTGACATGACCGAACAAGAGATTATTAGTTCTTTAGAAAATAAGTTCAACTTCCTTAAAGAAAAAATAAAGTTACAGCGGGCGCGCCGCCTCTGGGTCGAGGTGGAGATGGCCAATTTCCCCGAGGTCCTGAAATATTTACGCCAGTCACAAAATTTCTACCAGCTTCTGACGATCACCGGCCTCGACGAGCGTGAGGCTTTTGCGGTTATTTATCACTTAAGCGACGGGACCGGGCTGGTCTTGAACCTCAAGACCAAAATCTCCCGCGAAACGCCAGTCCTCAAGAGCGTCATGGATATTTATCCTCCGGCCGAGATATACGAGCGGGAATTGGTCGACTTGCTGGGGATCAAAGTTGAAGGGTTGCCTCCCGGCAACAGCTATCCGCTCCCCGACGGTTGGCCGGCCGGGCAATATCCGCTGCGGAAAGACTGGGTAGGGGTCTCCTGCCTGGACGAGGAGAAGAAGAATGTTTGAACCTGATGACGTAAAAATACCGATCGGCCCCCAGCACCCGGCGCTGAAAGAGCCGGAGAGTTTCCTGCTGACCCTGCGCGGAGAAAAGATCACCTCGGCCAGCGTCAAGCTCGGCTACAACCATCGCGGTATCGAGAAAGCGTGTGAAGGGCGCAATTATACCCAAGCTCTCTACCTCATTGAGCGGGTCTGCGGGATCTGCTCGCATTCCCATTCCAGCGCCTTCATCCAGGCGGTCGAGGAGCTTGCCGGGCTGGAAGTTCCCAAGCGGGCCCGCTACCTCCGGACTATCGTCGGGGAACTCGAGCGGGTCCACAGCCATCTCCTCTGGCTCGGCGTCGCCGGGCACGAGGTTGGCTTCGATACTTTGTTAATGTATACCTGGCGCGACCGGGAGATCGTCATGGACCTGCTGGCGCGGATCTCCGGCAACCGGGTCAATTACGCCATGAACACGCTCGGCGGCGTCCGCCGCGATATCGGAAAGGAGTTGGCCGGCGATATCCTCAAGGCGCTCGACACGCTCGAAGAGCGGACCAAATATTACGCCGGGATCGCGACGAGCGAGCCGACGCTGATCGACCGGTTGTCCAAGGTCGGCTACCTCTCGCCGGAAGACGCCGTGACCCTTGGCGCGGTCGGCCCGACCAGCCGCGCTTCGGGTGTCGACCAAGATGTCCGCCGCGACGACCCGTACGCCGCGTACGGCGAGCTAGATTTCAAGGTAGTGACCGATAACCATTGTGACGTTTACGGCCGGACCCTGGTCCGCGTCGGCGAATTGATGGAAGCGTACAAGATCGTCCGCCAGGCGCTCCGAGAGCTGCCGGATGGACCGCTGACCGTTAAAGCCCCGCGCCGCATCCCGGCCGGGGAGGTGCTTAGCCGCTATGAAGCGCCGCGCGGCGAGGATGTCCATTACGTCCGCGCCAACGGGACGGAGAATCCGGAACGGGTCAAGCTCCGTGCCCCGACCCTGGCCAACCTGCAGGCGGTTTCTAAAATGCTGGAAGATCGCTATCTGGCCGACCTGCCGATCGTCGTCGCGGCGATCGATCCCTGTTTCTCCTGCACCGACCGGCTGATCACAGTGACCGGTGACCAGGAGGGGACGATGAACTGGGAGGACCTCCGCCGCTACAGCATCGATTGGTATAAAAATAAGGGCGTCGATTTCTCAAGGATGAAAATTAAACTATGATCATGTCGTTGTTCCAGATATTTATCTTCCCGGGGATGCTCTTCCTCCTGGTCGCCGGCCTGGCGGCGGAGTATATCGACCGGAACCTGGTCGCCCGCTTCCAGAACCGGGTGGGCCCCCCCTGGTTCCAGCCGCTGGCCGACATTATCAAGCTGGCCGGGAAAGAAAATGTTACGGTCGTCGGCTCCGATCTGCAGATCTTCCGCCTGATGCCGGCGATCGCCCTGGCCGCGACGATCACCGCCTTCTTCTATATCCCGCTCTGGGGGGCCAACGCTCTCTTCTCTTTCAACGGCGACCTGATCGTCGTCCTTTATCTCCTGATCATCCCGTCGCTCACTTTTTTCCTCGGCGGCTGGTACTCCCGTTCGGTCTATTCGATGATTGGCGCGGTCCGCGCCCTCATCCAACTGTTCGCTTATGAGGTGCCGCTCTTCCTGGCGATCCTGGCGCCGGCCCTGCTGGCCAATACCTGGTCGCTGAGCGGCCTGACCGCTTTTTACGCGGCGCATCCCGGCCTCTGGCTCGTTAACCTGCTCGGTTTTGGGGTCGCCCTGGTCACCCTCCTCGGTAAATTGGAGAAGGTCCCTTTTGATATCGCGGAAGCGGAGACCGAAGTGGTCGCCGGGCCGTTCACCGAATACAGCGGCCAGCGGCTCGCCTTTCTCCGCCTGACGATGAACGTCGAAACGATCGTTGCTTCGGCCCTGCTGGCGGCGGTTTTCCTGCCGTTCGGCCTGAATGTCTATCCGGCCCTTGGCCTGGTCATCTTCTTAATTAAAATATTCTTCATCGTTTTCCTGGTCGCCCTGGCCCGGTCGCTCTTGGCCCGGCTCCGGCTCGACCAGATGATCGAATTCTGCTGGAAATATCTCGCGCCGCTCGCTTTTCTCCAGCTGCTGCTAAATCTGATAGTGAAAGGAGCGCTTTACCGATGAGATGGCCGGGACAGATGCTCCGCGAATTACTCGAAGCTCTCTTGAAAAAGCCGGCCACCTTAATGTATCCTTATGATAAGTCGGGCGCGATCGAAGGGTTCCGCGGCAAACTGAAGTTTTACCCCGAACGCTGCATCGGCTGCCAGCTCTGCGTCCGCGATTGCCCGGCCCGAGCGATCGTCATCAAGAAACTGGGCGACAAGCGCTTTGAGATGGACCTTGACCTGGGTCGCTGCATCTATTGCGGCCAGTGCGTCGATTCCTGCCTGAAGGGGGCGCTGGAGGTGACCGGTGAGTTTGAATTGGCCGAGCTCGACCGTGAGAAGTTGAAGATAGTGGTCAAAAACGAAGAGGAGGAAAAGAAAAATGTCTGAAGGAAGTATTGTCCTGCCCGCGCTCCGTGCCGTCGAGATGAATATGCTTTGGTTCGTGCTGGGGTCTGCCGTGATCGCTCTATTATACGGGGCTTTTCTGACCTGGAAGGTCCTCAAGGAGCCGCAAGGTTCGCCCGAGATGGTCAATGTGGCCAAGGCGATCCAGGAAGGGGCGGCCGCTTATTTATCCCGCCAATTCAAGGTCATGGCGATCTTTATCGCTCTGATCACGGTCGGCCTTTATTTTCTTTACCGGCCGGTCTATCCGCATAATGGAATGATCCCGATCGGCATTGCTCTGGCTTTTCTCTGCGGCGCCTGTGCGTCAGCCGGGGCCGGTTTTGTCGGAATGAGCTTGGCTGTTCGGGCCAATGTCCGCGTGGCCAACGCCGCGCTGACCAGTTTCAAGAAAGCGCTAGAAACCGCTTTCCAGGCCGGTTCCGTTTCCGGCATGTTCACCGTCGGGCTCGGCCTGCTCGGCGCCACGACCATCTTCCTGATCTTCCGCCAGGACGCGATGAAGGTCCTGGTCGGCTTTGGTTTCGGCGGCTGTCTGGTGGCGCTCTTTATGCGGATCGGCGGCGGCATCTATACCAAGGCGGCTGACGTCGGGGCCGACCTGGTCGGCAAAGTGGAGCAGGGGATCCCGGAAGACGATCCGCGCAACGCGGCGGTCATCGCCGATAACGTCGGCGATAACGTCGGCGACTGCGCCGGCATGGCGGCCGACGTGTTCGAAAGCTACGAAGTGACCCTGGTCGCGGCGATCATCCTGGGTGCGGCGACGCTGGCCGACAAGAGCTTTGTCGCTTTGTATGGGGCGGGGGCTTCGCTCATGGCGCTGAAGTTAGTGATGTATCCTTTGCTCGTCCGCGCCATTGGCGTATTTGCCTCAATGCTCGGCACCTGGTCGGTCCGGGCCAAGGAGACCGAAAAGATCGGCGACCCGATGAAGCCGATCAACTTCGGCTTCTGGGTGGCGGCGCTCTCGTCCATCGTTGGTTTTGTCACGATCAACTACTTTTACCTGAAAGATCCGCGGACCGGGCTCCCCGACTGGCGTTTCTCGCTGGCGACCCTGACCGGGATCGTCTTGGCGGTGGTGATCGAAGAGATGACCAACTACTTCGCTCATACCAAGCATAAGCCGGTGAAACAGACTGCTCGCGCCTCCAAGACTGGTCCGGCGACGCTGATCCTGACCGGCTTCGGCCTAGGTCTCGAATCTTCTTTTTGGGCGGTCCTGGCGATCGCCGCCACTATTTTCTGTTCGATGGCGATCTTCGGCGGCAATGTCGCTCTTTCCGCTTACGGGGTCGCTCTGGCCGGCCTCGGCTTGCTGACGACCACCGGTTTCATCCTGGCCATGGACACTTTTGGCCCGATCTCGGACAATGCCAACGGCATCTTCGAGATGTCGGGCGTTAATAAGACCCGCGGCTCGCGCGCCGAAATGATCGTCGCCGAGCTCGACGCGGTCGGCAACACCACCAAGGCCCTGACCAAGGGTTTTGCCATTGCCACCGCGGTCATCGCGGCGATCGCCCTCTTTAAATCGTTCATTGAAGAGGGTGGCCTGGCCAAGGTCGGCATCCAGCTCAACCAGGGCGACGTCTTTATCGGCCTGCTGATCGGCGGCGGGGTCGCGTTCCTCTTCTCCTCGTTCCTGATCAACGCGGTCAGCAAGGCGGCCTTTTTGGTCGTGGAAGAAGTGCGGCGCCAATTCCGGGAGATCCCCGGGATCATGACCGGCCAGAACAAGCCGCAATATGACCGCTGTGTCGATATTGTTACCACCGCGGCTCAGCGCGAACTGGTCGGCCCGGCTCTGCTCGCGGTCTTTGCCCCGGTTGCGGTTGTCTTTTCCTTTGGTATTGCGGCGCTCGGCGGATTTCTCGCCGGCGTCATCCTGGTCGGCCAATTGCTGGCGGTCCTTCTCTCCAACGCCGGCGCCATCTGGGACAATGCCAAGAAGGCGATCGAAATGGGCCATATGGGGGAAGAGCACTGCAAAGGGAGCGATTCCCATAAGGCCTCGGTCATCGGCGATACCGTCGGCGATCCATTCAAAGACACCGCCGGGCCGGCGCTCAACCCGATGATCAAAGTAATGAACCTGGTCGCCCTGTTGCTCGTGCCGATCGTGTTGGCCCAGCCGGCGCCGGCGATCAGATTTACGGTCATCGCGGTCAGTGTGAGCATGATCGGCTTAGCCATCTGGCTGAACAAGAAAGAATCAGCGGCTCCCGTTAAGTAAATGGCGGCGCAGCCTCCTGTCCTGCGGCCGGCTGATTGGCTCAAAGCGGCTTCGCTCGGGGTCGAGATGGCGGCGGCGGTTTTTGCCGGCGCCTGGCTCGGCTACGTGGTTGACGGCTGGTGGCACAGTTCTCCGTGGGGCTTGGCGGCCGGGGTCGTCCTGGGAGCGGTGGCCGGTTTCTGGAGCGCGTATAAACTGGCAATAAAATGAACGTAATTGAGCACTTGAGCCAGAAAATTGTTTGCCCGCTGCAGTTCGGGGGGATCGACCTCTCGATCACCAACGGGGTCATCGCGATGTGGCTGGCTGTCCTGCTCGTCACTGTTTTTTTCTGGCTAGTCTCACGCCAACTTAGGCCGGTCCCCGGCAAAATGCAGAACCTGGCCGAGGTCCTCGTCCTGTTTATCCGCGATGAGATCGGCGGCCAGTTAGGCGATACTCGGGACCGTTGGCTCCCTTTCCTGGCAGCCATTTTCACTTTTATCCTGGCCTGTAACCTGCTCGGCCTAGTCCCCGGAGTTGCCAGCGCCACCGCCAATATCAATACGACCGCGGCCCTCGCCCTGATCGTCTTTTTTGTTGTTCAGGTGGTTGGGGTCAGGGAGCACGGTTTCTTCCCGTATCTCAAGAGCTTTATCCCGGAGGGGGTGCCGCTCCCGATCGCCGTCTTCATGGTACCGATCGAACTGATCAGCACGCTGGCCAAACCTTTTTCTCTGGCGATGCGGTTGTTCGCCAACATGTTCGCCGGCCACGCGGTCATGTTTCTCATCCTCTCGATGATCGTCCTCTTTCACAGCTGGCTGGTCGTCCCCCTGCCGGTCGTCGGCGACACGGTTTTTCTCGCTTTTGAACTCTTCATCGCCTTTATTCAGGCCTTTGTCTTCACGTATCTCTCGGCTTTGTATATTGCTACGGCCCAAGAAGGACATTAGAAGGAGGTAAAATGATGAATGCTACGTTTGGGGCTTTTTTAGCCGCGGGTCTGGGGATGGGACTCGCGGCGGCGGGGACGGGGATAGGGGTCAGTATCTTGGCGGCCAAGGCGCTGGAAGGGATGGCGCGCCAGCCGGAAGCGTCGAATACTATCCGGACCAGCATGATCCTCGCGATCGCCTTCGTGGAAGCGATTGCACTTTACGCTCTGGTCGTCTGTCTCATCCTGGCGACAAAGGTCTAAATGCTCGAGTTCGAACCAGGTTTAATGATCTGGACGACGCTGGCCTTTGGCCTGCTGGTCGTCCTGTTATACAAGGTCGCCTTGCCGCCGATTCTAATATTTCTGGCGGAGCGGGAGAAGCTGATCGCCTCCTCTTTGGCCGAAGCGGAGCGGGGAAGAGTTGAGCGCGCCTCTTTGCTTGAAAAACAGAAGGCCGAGCTTCGTGAGGTGCGCGGTCAGGCGAACCAGATCCTGGCGCAGGCGCGTGACGCCGGTGACCGGCTGAAGAAGGAGTTGGTCGAACGGGTCGGCGAGCAGTCGGCCCTCCTGGCGAAAGAGGCGAAGCTCGAAATCGCCCGGGAGAAAGATAAGGCGCTGGATGCGGTTAGGAGCGAAGCGGCCAGCCTGGTCGCCCTGGCGGCCAGCAAAGTGCTGGGCCGCACCGTCGATCTCAACGACCATAAACAATTGATCGAGGAGAGCTTGCGAAGGTGAGATCGGTCGATCTGGAACAACTTTTAACGATCGCCGGCGATGAGGCGATCGAACTGGGCGAGACGCTCCATAACCTGTCGCGGCTGATCTCGGGCCACCACGAACTGCGGATGTTCCTGGACAATCCGCTGGTCTCCCCCGACAGCCAGAAAGGGGCGATCGCCGCTCTTTTTCCGGGAGCGTTGCCGCTTTTTTACCGGGTGGTCGGTTTGCTGGTCGACCACCAGTTGGGCAACCAGCTCTCCTCGATCGCGGCAGAGTTCTCGCAACTGGCGGCCAGGCGTTTCGGCCTGGTCTATGCCCAGGTCGAGTCGGCCTTTGAGCTGACCGACGGTGAGCAGGCGAAAATAAAAGAGTTTCTCGGCGGCCAGGTCCGCTTGCGGCTTAGCTTGCGGCCAGACCTGCTGGGCGGGGTCCGCGTCAAGACGAGCGACGGCCGTTTCTTTGAAGATAGTTTCCGGGGACGGCTGGAACAATTAAAAGAGGTAATGGCTGGTGGATGAAAAAGATATTTCCGGCATAATCAGGCAGAACCTGGAGGCCTTCCGGCCGAAGGCTGACATCGAACAGGTCGGCATGGTGGTCGAGTCGGGCGACGGTATTGTCCATATCGCCGGGCTCCCCAACGCCATGGCCGGGGAGTTGCTCCAGTTCCCGAACGGCTACTCCGGGATGGTCTTTGATCTCGAGCGCGACGTCGTCCAGGCGGTCCTCTTCGGGCCGCACACCGCGGTTCGGGAAGGTGATTTTGCCCGGCTGACCGGCAAGGTCGTCGAAGTGCCGGCTGGTGACGCGCTGATCGGCCGGGTGGTCAACGCCCTGGGCGAACCGCTCGACGGTCTCGGCCCGATCAACTGTGATAAATTCCGCCCGGTGGAACGGTTGGCGACCGGCGTCATCGATCGGACCCCCGTCAACCAGCCGCTTCAGACCGGCTACAAGCTGATCGACGCTCTCATTCCGATCGGGCGGGGCCAGCGTGAGCTGATCATCGGCGACCGCGCCACCGGCAAAAGCACTATCGTCATCGACACGATCCTCAACCAGAAAGACCAGAACGTCCTCTGTTTCTATGTGGCGATCGGCCAGAAGGCGGCCAACGTTGCGGCCACGGTCGAAACTTTGCGCGAACATGGCGCGCTTGCTTACACCTGTGTGGTTGCCGCTTCCGCTTCCGACTCGGTCGCCTTCCAATATCTGGCCCCGTACTCCGGCTGCGCCATGGCCGAAGAGATCATGTTCTCCGGACGCGACGCGCTCGTCATCTACGACGACCTGACCAAACATGCCCAGGCTTACCGGATGATCTCGCTCCTGCTGCGCCGGCCCCCGGGACGCGAAGCCTATCCGGGCGACGTCTTCTATCTTCACTCGCGGCTCCTCGAGCGGGCGGCCAAGCTCCGGCCCGAACTGGGGGGTGGTTCGTTGACCGCCTTACCGTTGATCGAGACGCAACTCGGCGACATCACTTCCTACATTCCGACCAATGTCATTTCGATCACTGACGGGCAGATCTTTCTCGAGGCCGATCTGTTCAATTCCGGCATCCGGCCGGCGGTCAACGCCGGCATCTCGGTCTCCCGTGTCGGCGGCAAGGCGCAAGTTCCCGCGATCAGGAAGATCGCCGGGCGGCTCCGCCTTGACCTTGCCCAGTTCCGCGAGAAGCAAGCTTTCTCCCTCTTTGCTTCGGAGATCGATGAGGAGACGCGCCGCCAGCTGAAAAGGGGCGCGCTGATGACCGAAGTTTTAAAGCAGGGGAAGAACCGTCCCCTGCCGATCGAGTCCCAGATCATTATCATCTACGCGGCGGTCAACGGCTATCTTGACCATCTCCCGGCCGAGGAATTTACCCGCTGGGAAGGGCGGCTGATCGATTTTGTCCGCCAGAGCGATCCCGGGGTGATCCCCGAATTGAAGGCCCTCTCGAAAGAGACGGAAGAGCGGCTGAAAAAACTATTAGCCGCGGCCAAGGAGCAGCTCTAATGTCGGTCTTGAAACTGCGCGGCCGCTTCCGGGCGGTCAAGAGCTTGAACTCGATCCTCTCGGCGATGGAGGTGGTGACGACCGTCCAGCTCCAGCGCCTGAAAGAGCGCTACGCCCAGGCCGAGGTCTATCTCCGGCCGATGAAACACGTTCTCTACGGCCGGCTCGAGCCGGTCAAGACGGTGGGCCGGAAGGTGATCGTTCTCCAGTCGGCGCGGGGACTCTGCGGAGGTTTTAACGAAAAAGCTTTGCAGATAGCAGAAGGCTTTCAGAAAGAACATCCGAGGGCCGAGTTGGTCAAGCTGGCCGATGAAGGAAAATTAACCTACGCCCGGGGGGCCGAGCTCTGGCGGGGACTTTTCTCTCCCGATAAAGAGATCTACGTCGCCTACAACAACTATCGCGGCAGTATCAATACGACCCCGACCATTTACCGGCTCTATCCTTTGCCGCAAGATTTCACGCCGGACAAAAAACTGGCCGAGATGACCCTCGAGCCGACGCCGGAAGGTTTGGTCGAGCGCCTGTTTGCCCATTTCCTGGAGGCCCGTTTCTACCAGCTCCTGGTCAACTCTAAATTGAGCGAGCTGACCGCCCGGCTGATGGTCCTCCACGGTTCGGTCGACAACTCGAGCGACTTGATCGACGAGTTACGGGTCAGGATAAATAAAATGCGCCAGGCGAGTATCACCGGCGACCTGGCCGAAGTGATCTCTTCCGCCGAAGCGATGAGGAGAAACGAAGATGACTAACCACAAAGGCCGGGTTATCGCGGTCAGTTCGGCGGTGATCGAGGTCCTTTTTCCGCCCGACGCGATCCCGAAGATCCGGAACACCCTGGTCATCAAGGAGCCGGCGATCGTGGCCGAGGTTGCCATGCTGCTCGAAGGTGGGGTGGTCAAGGCGGTCGCCCTCCATCCGACCGAGGGATTGAAACGCGGTACCGAGGTCGAGGATCTGGGCCGGCCGATCTCCGTCCCGGTCGGCCCCAAAACTCTCGGCCGGGTCTTTAACGTTCTTGGTTCACCGATCGACGGGTTGGGTGAAGTTAAAGATGTCCAACTCGCCCCGATCCGCCGCGATCCGCCCCCCTTTGATGAAATTGTCCCGCGCGCCGCGGTCTTTGAGACCGGCATTAAAGTGGTCGATCTCCTCATCCCGTTCGCCAAGGGTGGTAAGATCGGCCTCTTCGGCGGCGCCGGGGTCGGCAAGACGGTCCTGATCATGGAGTTCATCCACAACATCGCCACCGAGCACGGCGGCATCTCCGTCTTTGCCGGGGTCGGTGAGCGGACCCGCGAGGGGAACGACCTCTGGCTGGAGATGAAGGAATCCGGTGTCCTTGCCAAGACAGTGATGGTCTTTGGCCAGATGAACGAGTTGCCCGGTTCGCGGATGATCGCCGGCATTTCCGGCCTGACCATGGCCGAGTATTTCCGCGATAGCGAAGGGAAAGATGTTCTCTTCTTTGTCGATAATATCTTCCGCTTTGTCCAGGCCGGCTCCGAGGTCTCGACCTTGCTCGGCCGTGTCCCGTCAGCCGTCGGTTACCAGCCGACCCTGGCGGCGGAGGTCGGCCGTTTCGAGGAACGGATCGTCTCGACCAAGCGGGGCTCGATCACCTCGGTCCAGGCGGTCTATGTCCCGGCCGATGATATTACCGACCCGGCCGCGGCGGCGACCTTTGCCCATCTTGATTCGACCGTCGTCCTCTCCCGCGAACTGGTGGAGATGGGGATCTACCCGGCGGTTGACCCGCTGGCTTCCACTTCGCGCATCCTCGATCCCTCGGTGGTCGGCGAGGCGCATTACGCCGTCGCCCGCAAAGTCCAGAAGATTCTCCAGCGCTATAAAGAGTTGCAGGATATTATCGCCATCCTCGGCGTCTCCGAACTGCCGGCCGATGACCAGATCCTGGTCGGCCGGGCGCGCAAGCTGCAGCGTTTCCTCTCCCAGCCTTTCTTTGTCGGTGAGAACTTCACCCAAATCCCGGGGAAATACGTCAAGACCGAAGATACCATCAAGGGGTTTGACGAGATCGTCTCCGGCCGCTGTGACGACCTGCCGGAACAGGCCTTTTACATGGTAGGGACGATCGAAGAGGCGAAAGCAAAGGCGGAAACAAAGTGATGAAGACCGGATTCCAACTGGAGATCAGGACGCCGGAAAAGAAAGTCTACTCCGGGGCGATCACCGCCTTGACCGCCCGCGCCATTGATGGCGAACTGGGCATTTTGGCTGGCCACATCCCGCTGGCGACCGCTTTAGCGGCTGGCCGGGTCAGTTATCTGGCGGAGAACGGGGAGCAGGGTGGGGTGGACTGTCAGGGCGGTTTCCTCTTTATCGACAACGGCGCGGCGACGGTCCTCTTATAACGAAAATCGCTTTAAAACCCCAATTCGCTAAGGACGGTCGAGATCGGTTCCGCCTGGTTCATGACAAAAAAGTGGAGCCCCTTGACGCCCGACTTCAGCAACCCGCGCGCCTGGGCGATCGTAAATTCCGTGCCAATCTGCTTAATTGCCTGCGGGTCAGCTTGATGTTTTTCCAGTTTGGCCATCAGCTCGGGGGGGATAGTGGCGCCGCAAATCCCGGTAAAGCGCTTGATCTGGTGGAGGCTGGTTATCGGCATAAGGCCAGGTAAAATAGGGGTAGTTATCCCGGCCCTAAGACAGCTCTGGACGAAGCTGGAAAAGAGGCGGTTATCGAAAAAGAGCTGGGTGATGATGAACTCGGCCCCCGCCTCAACCTTCATTTTCAGGTAATCGAGGTCCTTGGCGAAAGAGGGGGACTCGGGATGTTTCTCCGGGTAACCGGCCGCCCCCAGGCAAAAGTTCGGCTGGCGCTGTTTGATAAAAGCGATCAGTTCGCTGGCGTGTTTAAAGCCGTCAGCCGTCAGCCGCAAGCCGTCGGTTCCTGCTGGAGGATCGCCCCGGAGCGGGAGGATATTCTCGACCCCGATCTTCTCCAGCTCGTCCAGCCGGGCGGCGATGTCGTCTTTTGAGGCGTTGACGCAGGTCAGGTGGGCGACCGGCTCGAGACCGTATTTGCTCTTGATCTCGTTCGCCCAGAAAAAGGCTTTTTCCCGGTTTGCCCCCATCGCTCCGTAAGTGACGGAGACAAAGTCGGGCTTAAAAGTCTTCAGCTGGCCGATAACGGCCAGGAGCTCCTCTTCCTGCTCCGGTGTTTTGGGGGGGAAGAATTCGAAAGAGAGAGTGGGTTTGGCCTTATTTAGTACTTCGGTTATTTTCATCCAAGATCGCCATTTCTTCCGCTTTGGGTTGCGCGGCGGCCAGCGGTTTCATGTGGGGGAAGAGGAGGACGTCGCGGATCGACGACTGGTTGGTCAAGATCATAACCAGGCGGTCGATGCCGATCCCGAGCCCGCCGGCCGGCGGCATTCCGTACTCCAGGGCGCGGAGGAAATCCTCGTCCATTGATTCGGCCTCCTGGTCGCCGGCCGCCTTCAGCGCGGCTTGTTTGGTCAGCCGCTCCCGCTGGTCGACGGGATCGTTCAGCTCGGAGAAGGCGTTGGCCAGCTCCATCCCGGCGATGATCAACTCGAAACGCTCGACTTGGCCGGGGTGGCTCCGGTGCTTCTTGGCCAGCGGCGAGGTTTCGAGCGGGTGGTCGATGATGAAGGTTGGCTGGCGGAGGGTCCCCTCGACGAACTTGTCGTATAACACGTTGATGATCTTGCCGATCCCGATCTCGTCGGCCCCCTCGATCCCTTTCTTTTTGGCGATCGACCTGATCTCGCTCTCGTTCTTCCCCTTCAGGTCGATACCGGCTTCGTTCAAGGCGTCGAGCAGAGAGACCCGCTTCCAGGGCGGGGTGAGGTCGATCTTATCTCCCCGGAACTCGATCTGCAGGGTCCCCAGCACCTCTTTGGCGCAGGCGACGACGATCTCTTCGGTCAGTTTCATGATGTCGTTATAGTCGGCATAAGCCTGGTAGATCTCGATCATGGTGTACTCGGGATTGTGCTTGTAGGACATCCCTTCGTTGCGGAAGACGCGCCCCAGTTCAAAAACTTTGTCGAAACCGCCGACCAGGAGCCGTTTCAGGTAGAGCTCCGGCGCTATCCGCATGAAGAGCGGCATATCGAGGGTGTCGTGGAAGGTCTCAAACGGCCTGGCGGCTGCTCCCCCCTGCAGGACTTGCAGGACGGGGGTCTCGACTTCCAGGAACCCGCGCTCTTCCAGGAGGCGGCGGATAAAAGAGACGATCCGGCTCCGCTTGACGAAGACATCTTTCACGTCGGGATTGACGATCAAATCGAGATAGCGCTCCCGGTAGCGGATCTCCTTGTCCTGGAGTCCGTGCCACTTTTCGGGGAGGGGGTGGAGCGATTTGCAGAGGAGGGTGAAGGACGATAAGCGGACGGTTATTTCGCCGGTCTTGGTCCGGAAAACGTGTCCTCGGACCCCGATGATATCGCCGATATCTAGTTTCTGATAGAAGGAGTAGGGCTCTGCCCCCAGGAGATCCATTTTGCCGTAGACCTGGATCCGTCCGGCCCCATCCTGGATCGTGGCGAAAGCGGCCTTGCCATGGCCCCGCCGGGTCATGATCCGCCCGGCCAGGGAGACTTCCTCTCCGCTCTCTTCGTGCTCTTTCAGCTCGGCGTATTTGGCCAGGACCTCGGCCGAGGTGTGGGTCCGGTCATAGCGGTAGGGGAACGGTTCCCGCCCGCTGGCGCGGAACTCGTCCATCTTTTCCCGTCGTATTTTAAGCAGGTCGCTTAGTTCTTCTGACATAGCATTAATCCCTTCAGTGTCAGGTTCTCGTCTATTATATCAACAATCCCCGTCTGTTTACAAATCAACGGCGCGAGGCCGCCAGTTGCGATGACTTTATAACTCACCCCCCGACCCCCTCTCTTAGGAAGAGAGGGGGGGATGAGTTCTTTTTTTATTCTTTTTATCATCCCTTCAACCAGGGAAACATATCCCAGGACCAGGCCGCTCCGGATCGCTTCCACCGTGTTATTACCGATGACCGAGCGGGGGGCTTTTAGCTCGATCCGCGGGAGCTTGGCTGTTTGGGCGTGGAGGGCGTCGCGGGCGAGAAGAATGCCGGGGGCAATTGCTCCGCCGAGATATTCGCCTTTGGCGTTTATGACGTCAAACGTGGTGGCGGTGCCGAAATCTACCACAATGACCGGTCCCCCGTAGAGCTTGTAAGCGGCCAGCGCGTCGACCACCCGGTCGGCGCCCACCTCATTCTTATTCCTCATTCTTATCCTTACCCCCGGGATGTTGCTCGCGGTGACGAAGTGGGGTTTAACCCCGTATTTTTTGACCAGCAGCTTGGCTAACGACTTATCGAGCGAGGGGACGACGCTGGCGACCAGGATTTGGTCAATTCCTTTAATGGCCGGTAGGCTTTGGAGGGTTGTCTTTGGGGTAGAGACTCGCCATTGTTTGACGATCTTTTTGCCCGCAAAAACGCCAAATACTATATTAGTGTTTCCTATGTCTATAGCCAGTAACATACAGCTATTATACTATAACCTTGCTTCTAGGGGGAATAAATAGTTCAGGATATTGTTGGCAGGGGGAGGGGGATGCTTTTCCCTTGCCCCGAAACGCTTTCGGCCCGAAACGCCTTGTTTAATTACCTTGTCAATGCGCCCAATATGTTGCATAATTTATTGGGAGTTGCCGCAAATATTGAGGGAGAACTTCCGGGGCAAAAATGCGGCAAAGAAATCCGGTTAAATAATGATCAATGAGATAGTTTTACTAAGCAAATTTTCCCCACTTATTGCTTCAATTGTTTGTATTATTTTAGGCCTGGGTATATACCTATCTCGATTGATTCCGTCTTGGTTTTATGCGATAATTTTCATCAAGATATGAAAAAGTTTGCTTTTTTGGTCCATCCTCGCGATATTTCCGACATGGCTCGCCCTTTGCCTTGGATAAGATTTGTTCCTAATCGAATCCAGGATGTAATTATTCGGAATCTTAGAGGCCGTTCAGGCTTTATTGTTTGGTCAAAGTTTAATGTTTATGATAAAGCGGAAGGTTGGATCATTTTTGTTTCGCTTACTGGAGAGCAAATTATGAGTCTTCCAAGGAATTATGTGCAAAGAAGGATATTAGATGCCATTTTATATGCGCAAAATAACTTAGGAGTTCAATTGGTTGGATTAGGCGCGTACACGGCGCCAATTACCGATGCGGGCAAATGGGTAATCAGGCAAAATCAAATTAAATTAAATGTTACTCATGGGGATTCTTTTAGTGTCGCCATAGCAATGGAAGGGATTGAGAAAGTTGCAAAAAAAATTAATCGGCCGCTTTCGGAAAGCAAAATTGCAGTCGTAGGAGCTTACGGCTTAATTGGAAAAGCATTGAGCCGTTTGTTGGCTAATAAATGTAAATCTTTGTATCTAATTGGACGGAATGAATTTAAGTTGAGCGCTTTATGTAATATTTTGGAATCGGCATCCGCAAAAATAATCCCCTCGTTAATAATCGAAGATATTTCGGATTGCGATTATATAATAACTGCCACTAGTTATTCGAAATCTTTAATCCAGAGTTCGCATTTGAAACAAGGAGCAGTAGTTTATGATTTAGCTCAGCCAATTAATTTGCACCCTCATGTTATTAAGGACCGGCCCGATGTGGCAAGGATCGATGGATGTTACACAAATATCCCGGGAATAAATCTTGGAGTTGAAATGGGCCCTCCTGCCGGAACAACATTTTCTTGTTTAGCCGAAACAATAATGCAAGCCTTAGAAGGCGAAGAGGAAAATCATGTAGGAGAGATCGAACTTGACCATGTACAAAAGACCAGGCTATGGGCACAAAAGTATGGGTTTACTCATGCTGATTTCACAAACTATGGTAATAAATTAGTTATATGAGCTTAAATTCAATCCCTGCTTTTCTTGGGGCATTGCTTGCTATTCTAATCGGCCTTTTTGTTTTATTTAAAAACCCAAAATCATTTGTAAATTTTGCGTTTAGCCTGTTCTGCTTATCATTATTTGGCTGGCTTTTTGGTTATGCTATCGTTTATTCTGCTAAAGACACAACAATTGCCATGTTTGGCACTCGGATTGCTTGTGCATTCGCGGCATTTACTGCGCCGGCTTTTTATCATTTAACAGTAAGTTTTCTCAATAAGAGAAATGAATATAAATATGTATATTTTTCATATTTAATAATTTTTATTATTTTTCTCATGTTTATTTTTTCTAATTATTTGCTTGAGGAACCATATAAATATTCCTGGGGTTATTATTCTCACGCTAATAGGATGTTTCACCCATTTTATCTTGTTATATTTTTCGGCATTTTCCTTCGAGGGTTTTATTTATTATTCCGAAAATATTTGAATAGAAAGAGCTTTTCTCCAATTGAGGCCACGCGAATAGTTTATATTTTTGTTGCCTATTTAGTAGCACTTCTTGGATCGGTTGATTATATTCAAAAATATGGTATAGATTTATATCCATTTGGATGGTTATTTGAAATGTGCTTTGCAATAATAATTGCCTATGCCATCACCAAGGCCGAGCTTATGGACATCCGGGTTGTTATTACTCGTGCCGCCGCATATTTATTTGTGGGCGTCCTGCTGGCCGCTTCTTTTGTTGGCTTAAACTCGTTCGCTCTGCCGCAAGCGGCGGTGATGGTTGCCAATACTTTGCTGGCCCTCTTCTGGGCCTTAGCCGCCCACCGCCTGCGCGCTCTTATCCAGACCCCGCTGGAGGAGAAATGGATCACCGACTGGTTCGATTCAGATAAATTGATCAACCATATCGCTACTAAACTTATCCCGGTCATGGACAGGGCAGGGGTGTTCAATATCATCGCCGGTGAATTAAAGGCCGCCGTAAAGATCAAAGATATTAAGATCGCTATCGGGCCGCAAGGGACGAATTATCAGGACCTGACGCGGGCCAAAGAAGGGCTGGTCATGCCGCTCTCTTCGTCGGAAGGGCTGGAGGGGATACTGACCCTGGGGCCGAAAATATCGGAAGATCCCTATAATGACAAAGAGCTGACAGTTTTTCGGACCATTATGGTCCAGGTGAGGGCGATCTTTGACCGCGTCCGGCCCTATGAGCGGATCAAGCGTGATTATGACGCCAACCAGAAGAAACTCTACGACACCGAACGACTGCTCGCCCGCTCCGAAAAGATCGCTTCCATGGCCAACCTTGTCCAGGAATACAACCACCAGGTCAAAACGCCGCTAGCGATCATCCGCGGCCGGATCGAAACATTGTTCGATAAAACCAGGGATGAGGAATATTTAAAAAAGATGCAGGCCCTGCTCCTGGAGCAGGTCGATCGGGCCAATTACATAGTGGAAAGCACGTTGCGTCTTAGCCGGCCCCACGAACGCCAGGAGACCTTGCTTGACCTGGGTCAGGAAATTGAAGAAGCTCTCCGCTTGTTCCCCCCGAGCGGGGTCAGCGTTGTCAAAGATCTAGCGCCGGGCCTGGTCATCCGGGGGGACAGGGAGGACCTGGAAACGGTGTTCATCAACCTGTTCAAGAACGCGGTTGAGGCGATGAGCAAAGGCGGAGAATTGAGGATCACGACCTGCGCCGGGGAAGAAAATGGCGCTCCCATTGTCCGCGCAGAAGTGGCTGATACCGGGGTCGGGATACCCCCCGAGAACATGGAAAAGATCTTTGAGCCGTTCTTTAGTACCAGTGTCACCAAGGGGAGGGGATTGGGATTATCGATCGTTTTCCGGATCATGAGAGAACACCTGGGCAGTGTCGAGGTTAAAAGCCAGCCGGGCCAAGGGACGAAGTTTATTTTAAAGTTCCCGGCAAAAAACTGATCATTCTTTTTGGCCTTTTTTAAGCTCTGCCATTTTATCAATGTGTTTTTCGAAGGTGTCCAGCGTCATGTCATAGCGGGCGTCGGGCTTGGAGAAAAATCGGTCAAGCTTGGCGAGCAGATCGGCTTTGCCGATCGGTTTTTTGATATAGCCGCTGATGAACCCGGAGGTGGCGCGGTCCCATTTCTCTTCGTCTTCATACGCGGTCACCATCAGCACGCCCAATTTCTCCTGGTCATGGTCTTTCCTTAATTTTTCCAGGAATTGCAGTCCGTCCATCTCCGGCATCTTGATGTCGAGCAGGATCAATTTTACCCTGTTCCCGCCGAGGCCGAGCAACTGGCGATGTGTTTTCAGCAGGTCAAACGCTTCCTTGCCGCTGTAAGCCGGGATAGCTTCATATTTCCCGCCTTCGTTGATCATATCAACAATTAAATTGGCTATTTCCCGCTCATCGTCGACCACTAGGATCAATTGTTTGTCCATACAGAATATTTTCGCATGACACTAGCGGGAAGTCAAACGGAGATCGCCCGATCACGGGATTTTTTCCTTGCCTATAGTCATGTGCATATGATATAATATACATATCCTCAAAAGGAGCCCCCTCTTTTCAAAATCAACTTTCCTGTATATGGAAAAGTGTGGGATATATAGGTAGATCGTGTGCAGGACCGGAGCGCTGATTAAACCCTGCAGCTACTCTTCCGACAAAGTGTTGTAAAATTTCATCCGGATGGAAATCATCACAGGGTAATTCCTCTGGCGTCAG
>Ga0265296_1000447_pt1 | contig 64432 bp, 57 predicted proteins | sample MunlanPumphouse1_FD_189073 | JGI IMG/M metagenome (GOLD analysis project Ga0265296, IMG submission 189073) | Groundwater microbial communities from a municipal landfill in Southern Ontario, Canada - Pumphouse #1 | ecosystem: Environmental > Aquatic > Deep subsurface > Groundwater | place...
CAACAAACTCAAACATTTCCGAGCCGTCGCAACCCGATACGACAAGCGTGACGACAACTTCCTCGCCTCAGTCCAACTCGCTTCAATCAGGATTTGGCTACGACATAATGAGTCGGTGACCTAGTCCTTCCAGCCCCAGAAAAGGAAGCAGGGCGGGACGTTGACCCATTCGAACGCATTGTCGATGCGATTGAAGTGCACGGCGAGGAAATCGCGCGCGCGGGCGCGGAACTGATAGACGAGAAAGGCGCCGCCGGGGCGAAGCACGCGGTGCGTCGCGGCGGCAATCGCCGGGCCGACACCGGCGGGGAGCGTCGAGAAAGGCAGGCCCGAAAGAACATAATCGGCCTGTTCGAAGCCGTGCGCGCGCACGATTTCTTCGACATCAGAGGCCGATCCGTGGACCGCGATGAAACGGCTGTCGCGAATATCCTTGCGCAGATAGTCGATGAAATCCTCGTTCGTGTCGATCGCGATCAGCGTCGCATCGCCGGCCATGCGTTCGAGCACGGGGCGGCAGAAGGTGCCGACGCCCGGGCCATATTCGACGAACAGCTTGGTGTTCTTCCAGTCGACGGGCTTCAGCATGTGGCGGATCAGCGTCGGCGACGACGGCACGATCGATCCCACCATGACCGGATGCTTGATGAAGCCGCGGACGAACATGCCCCACGGCCCGAAAAAGCGTTTAAGGCCCACGCGAACCCGACGGGCAAGCGGGGCTTTTGTTTCTTGGGCCTGCGCCCGCGGATTGGTCATGATGGCTTTCGCGTTGTTGCGGTTACCAAAGGCGTGGCAAAATCGGCGCCATGGCGCAAGGAAAGAGTCTGTCTTGACTCTGGACAGTGGGGCCCCCGCGTGTAGGGAGAGGCGGCGTTACCGACCAAAGCCAAGGAGGGGGCGAACATGGCGACGACATCGCATTCCATCCCCTCCGACCGTATGGCGGTGCTGTTCGCGGTGATGCTCGTTGCCGCCGCGGGCAACACGGCGATGCAATCAATCCTGCCCTCGATCGGTGCCAAATTGCGCATCCCCGACGTTTGGGTCAGCCTGGCGTTCAGCTGGTCGGCGCTGCTCTGGGTGCTCACCGCGCCGCATTGGGCGCGCCAGTCGGACAAGCGCGGCCGCAAGGCATTGATGGCGCTCGGCGTGGTCGGTTTCCTGTCGTCGATGGCCTTGTGCGGGCTGACCCTCTGGGCCGGACTTCAGGGCTATCTCGCCGCAGGGGTCACCTTCATCGTCTTCGCGGTGTTTCGCAGCCTCTACGGCGGCTTCGGTTCGGCGTCGCCCCCCGCGGTGCAGGCTTATGTCGCCGCGCGCACCGATCCCGAGCAGCGGACGCAGGCGCTCTCGCTCGTTTCCTCCTCCTTCGGGCTCGGCACCGTCGTCGGCCCCGCGATCGCTCCCTTCTTCATCCTGCCGATCGTTGGCCTCGCCGGGCCGTTGCTGGTCTTTGCGTTGATCGGCCTTGGCGTGTTGATCGCGCTGCGCTGGCGCTTGCCCGACGACGTGCCGCGCTTTGCCGCGCGCGGCGCCGTCGTATCCTATCCGACAACCGGCTCATCCCCGCAGACAGCGGCCGACGAAGCCGAAGAGCAGGTGCTCGACACAAGCGATGCCCCTCCCCTCCGCTGGACCGATATGCGCGTCCGTCCGTGGCTGCTCGCCGGCCTGTTCGGCGGACAGGCGCAGGCGATGGTGCTCGGCGTGATCGGCTTCCTGATCCTCGACCGCCTGCACCTGCGCCTGCGTCCCGACGAAGGCGCCGCGATGACAGGCATCGTGTTGATGGCGGGCGCTTTTGCAACCCTGCTCTCGCAATGGGGTCTGATCCCGCTGCTCAAGATGTCGCCGCGCACCGCCGTGCTCTGCGGCGCCAGTCTCGGCGGTCTGGGGACGGTGATGACGGGGCTGTCTTATGACTTCCACGGCATCATTATCGGCTTCGCGCTTGCATCGCTCGGCTTCGGGTTGTTCCGTCCGGGCTTCACTGCGGGCGCATCGCTATCGGTGCCGCGCCGCGATCAGGGCAGCGTCGCGGGGTTGACCGCATCGATCAACGGGTCGGCCTATATCGTGTCGCCCGCGGTCGGCGTGCTTCTCTATAACTGGCACCCGATGGCCGCTTACGGTCTGATGGCGGGTTTTTGCGGCTGGCTGGTCCTGTGGGGCTGGTCGGCGCTGAAACCGAACCAGCCCAAGGAAAAGCAGCTCTAGTCGGCCGCGCCGTCGTGCTTGCGCTCGCGTACGGGCTTGAGCATGCCGGGTGCGAAGAAGCCGATCGGATCGACGCTCATCGCGGCCTGCTTGATCTCGCCCTGGATCTTTTCATAATCCTTTTCCATCGCCTCGGTCACCGACGCGCGGGTGTCCTTCAGCGCCGCTTCGAAATCGTCCATCGTTACCGTGTCGCTGTCGAGCGAGCGCTTGAGCGCGGCAAGCCCCGCGCGCCGCGTCAGGTCTTCGAGGTCGGCACCGGTGAAACGATCCGACTTTTCGGCGAGCACCGCGAGGTCGACATCCTTCGCGAGCGGCATCTTGCTTGTCTGGATTTCAAGGATACGCCGGCGCCCCTCCTTGTCGGGCACCGCGACATAGATCAGCTCGTCGAGGCGGCCCGGGCGCAGCAACGCGGGGTCGATCAGGTTGGGCCGATTGGTGGCGCCGATGACGACCACCGACTGCATTTCCTCGATCCCGTCCATCTCGGCGAGGATCGTGTTGACGACACGCTCGGTCACCTGCGGCTCGCCCGACGCCCCGCTGCCGCGCGCGGGCACCAGGCTGTCGAGTTCGTCGATAAAGACGATCGTCGGCGCAACCGCGCGTGCACGCGCGAACAGGCGCGCGATCTGCTGCTCGCTCTCGCCATACCATTTGGACAGCAGGTCCGACGATTTGATCGAGATGAAATTGGCGTCGGATTCGCGCGCCGCCGCCTTCGCGAGCAGGGTCTTGCCGGTTCCGGGCGGCCCATAGAGCAGGAAGCCCTTTGCGGCGCGAATTCCGAGCCGGCGGAACGCCTCGGGATTCTTCAGCGGCAGTTCGATCCCTTCGATCAGCTTGTCGCGCGCGGCGTCGAGCCCGCCGATGTCGCTCCAGCGCGTTTTCGGCGCCTGCACCATTACTTCGCGCATCGCCGACGGCTGAACGCGTTTCAGCGCATTGTTGAAGTCCTCGCGCGTCACGCGCAATTCCTCAAGCACCTCGGCGGGGATCGTGCCTTCGGCCAGATCGAGCTTGGGCATGATCCGCCGCACCGCCTCGATCGCGGCTTCGCGGGTCAGCGCCGCCATGTCGGCGCCGACGAAGCCGAAGGTCGTGCGCGCGAGCTCCGCAAGGTCGACATTCTCGGCCAGCGGCATACCGCGGGTGTGGATGCCGAGGATCTCGCGCCGGCCGCTTTCGTCGGGGACGCCGATCACGATCTCGCGGTCAAAGCGGCCGGGGCGCCGCAACGCCTCGTCGATCGCGTCGGGGCGGTTGGTCGCCGCGATGACGACAAGGTTCGTTCGCGGTTCGAGCCCGTCCATCAGCGTCAGCAACTGCGCGACAAGGCGCTTCTCTGCCTCACCCTGCACCTGCCCGCGTTTCGGCGCGATCGAATCGATCTCGTCGATGAACAGGATCGACGGCGCCGCCTTTGCCGCCTGCTCGAACACGTCGCGCAGCCGCTTTTCGGACTCGCCATAGGCGCTGCCCATGATCTCGGGGCCGTTGATCAGGAAAAATTGCGCGTCGCTTTCGTTGGCGACCGCGCGCGCCAGCCGCGTCTTGCCCGTTCCCGGCGGCCCATGCAGCAGCACCCCGCGCGGCGGATCGACGCCCAGACGCTGGAACAGTTCGGGATAGCGCAGCGGCAGCTCGACCATCTCGCGAAGCTGATCGATCGTATCGCCGAGCCCGCCGAGATCGTCATAGGTGACGTCGGTGCGGCGCGCGTCCTGCGGCTCCTGATATTCGGGCAGCAGCTCGATTTCGGTATTCTCGTCGATGAAGACGATGCCCTTGGGCGTCGCCGACACGACAAGCAGGCGCACTTCGGCGAGCGCATAGGCGGGCGCATTGAGCATCTGGCGAAGCTGCGGCGGCATGTCGCCCGACTCCAGCCGCTGTTGTCCAGCGGTCGCGACAGTATCGCCCGCGACGAGCGGACGGCCGAAAAAGCTGCGCTTCAAGGCATTGGCCGAACCCTGCAGGCGAAGATTCTCCTGCGCCGGGGCGAATACGACGCGCGTCGCGGGGCGCGTTTCAACGCGGCTCAGCACGACCATGTCGCCCGCGCCCGCGCCGGCATTGGCGCGCTGCAAGCCATCGAGACGGATGACCTCCAGCCCTTCATCCTCGGGATAGGGAAGCACGATGCGCGAGGCGGTCTCGCGCTTGCCGCTGATCTGGATGATATCACCTTCGGTGACGCCAAGTTCGGCCATCGCCGAGCGCGGGATACGGGCGATTCCTCCGCCGCTTTCTTCGGCACGGGCGTTCGCCACCTGCAGTTTGACCTGTTTTTCTTTTACCGCTGCGTCGGCCAAGGCGTGTCTCCCGCAAAATAGTCAGAATGCGAAGATAGGATGGTCGTTCCCGATTTGCGACCCCCGGCACCGCTGCCACTTATGACGCACTGCACAAAATTCTGGCATGTCCGGCAAGGTCATGTCATCAATGGCAACGTATATGGCTCGTCTACCCCCTATCAGCAGCATGGAAGCCTTTCTCGAGGTCGCCCGCCACGGCACGGTCAAAGCGGCCGCAATCGAACTCGGCCTCTCGATGCCCGCGCTGTCGCGCCGCATCCAGACGCTCGAGCATATTGTCGGCCGCCCACTGTTCAACCGCCACCACCACGGGCTCAGCCTGACCGAAGCGGGCCGTGCGCTGCACGAACAATTGTCGCCGATTCTCGACGAATTGCGCAACGTGATCGAACAGGTCGGCAGTCCCGACGCCTCGCTCCGCCTGCATCTCAACGTCCTGCCGCTCTTTGCGCAGCAGCGCCTGTTCCCCCGGCTGCCCGAGCTTCGGCGCCAGCACCCCGAACTGCATATCGACATCGACACGATGTCGCATGCCGAAGCCCGGCTGGGTGACGGCATCGATGCCGCGATCGCCCTCGCCCGTTCGATCGACCCCGTGCTTTATGCCGCGCGGCTCGACCAGGACAAGGTGTTCCCGATCGCCTCGCGGACGCTGACCGACGGCGACCGCGCGATCGCCGTGCCCGAACAGATGCAACGGATGACCGTCCTGCTCCACCGCGAGATGCCCGAGACCTTCACCGAGTGGAAGAAGGCGATCGGCATGCCTTATCTGGAGCCGGCGGGGATCGATTATTTCGATTCGGGGCCCCTGATGCTCGAAGCCGCGGCGCAGGGCATCGGTGTCGCTTTCATGCATGGGCACCATTTCGATGACGCGCACGACCCGCGCCTCGTCCGTCTGTTCGATTTCGACGTCGACAGCCCGTACAGTTACTGGTTCGTGTGCCGCCCCCGCGCGCTGCGCCAGCCCGCGGTCAAACTGTTCCACGACTGGTTGCTGGCAGCGAAAATCTGAAGGAAAATGGTGCTGCTGGACAGGATTGAACTGTCGACCTCGTCATTACCAATGACGCGCTCTACCACTGAGCTACAGCAGCAACCGGGACGCCGGCAAACGGATGTTCGCTGGGCAGGCGCGGCCTATGGCGGGGCGCCCTTCGCCTGTCAAGGTGCGAGGCTTGACGATAGGACAATTTCGCGGGCATGGCTCGCTACGTGAGCAAGACGCCCTCCCCCGCCGACATCGAACGCGAACGCCGCCTCGCCGAGGCGCTGCGCGCCAATCTGCGCAAACGCAAGGCGCAGGCGCGCGACGCTAAGGCCGAAAACGCGCCTAAAGACTGACGGTCACCGTCACCGGATCGCCCTCGACCAGCCCCTCGGCCTTTCGCACCATCGCTTTGACCGGCAAGAGCCAGCCGCCGCTTTCCTTGTGCGGAAAGACCGACGTCTTCCAGCGCGTCTCGCCGATCACCGCCTCGACGCGCGCCGATCCGAATCCCTTGCGGCCGTCGAGCCACTGGCCGCTGATCGCAGCCATGCGAATTCCGTCGGCGGTGTCGCCCGCGATGGTCACGAAGAACCACGCGGCGGGCGCGGTCGCCGATTGCCACCGCCACAGCGGCGTCGTGGTCGTGAACGCTTCCATGACCTATTTGGCGGCGACCAAACGGACGGGCACAGGAATATTGCAAATATCGGCGCCACCCGCGGGCTTGATGAAGAAGGGATCGCGCCGGTTCTGCCGCGCATCGGCATAGCGGGCAAAGCTGTCGCTTTCGGTCGACAGATATTCGAAGCGCGGCTGGTCTGCGGCGGGCAATTCGGTTGCAAGCCGGATCGCTGTGATCGCAACGCGTTCGGCCGCATCCTCGTAAAAGCCGAGCGCACCCGTACCGCGCGGCAAGCTCGACAGATGCTCGATCCCGCTGATCACCCGGCCGACGACCGCAATATTGCGGTCGAGATGGCGGGGCGCGTGGCCGATGACTGCGTATAACTCTGCCCCCGAGCCGGTGTCGGGCGACATATTGCGGCCTACACCGACAGCGCCGTAGCAGTGCACGGGCCACCGTTCGCCGTCCTTGCCACGACCGACCGGCCAACCCCAAAGCGCTTGGCTGGACGCATATGGGTCTGGAATGATCGGCGCGGAATTTTGCATAGCCCTCACGGCGTCCCATGCAGCGGCACCCGCGCGGCCGACGACATATTCATTCTCGGGCACCGTCGCCAAACCCGCAGGCAACGCCTTCTTCTCGGTCGCATCGCCCCATTGCGCGACATAATTGTCCTGCACGCGGTTGACGCTCGTTCCGTCCCACCAGTGCGCGGCGGCGAGCTTGCGGATGTTGCCGATCCATCCCTGGCTGAAGGGCGCGGGCATCAGCTGGATGACGACGCGGCGCGGCTTGCCCTTTGCATCGGGCGCGAGGTCCATCACCAGCAGGTCCGACGGCGCAATGGCGACCCAATTGCTCGCCGGCGCCGCAGCGGCGATCTCTCCCGGCGAGGGTATCGGTGCGGGCTCCGCGCCATATGCGGGAAGGATGAGCGACGCGGCCAAGGCGGCCGACAGGAGCAGATGTTTCATAGCCGATGTCTGCCACGCCCAATCGGCTTGCGAAAGCCCTGCCAAGCGATTAGGGCGCCCGTTCCAGTGCATGCGGAGCGGTGGCCGAGTGGTCGAAGGCGCTCGCCTGGAAAGTGAGTATACGTCAAAAGCGTATCGAGGGTTCGAATCCCTCCCGCTCCGCCACCGGAACATTATTCCGGCTACATCGGCACGATCCTCGATTGCTTCCTCATCTGCATCAAATCGTTCGAAATCCTGCCGCCAATCTCTCCGCGCGACTCTCCATTCGTGATTGAAAATGTCAAAATCCGGGCACGATATGTTAGCTTGGATGCTTGAAACACGATCCCACTAGCGGTTTCGAACGCCACGCCGTAAAGGCGCCGCCATGCGGATCGCGATCATCGACACCAGCACGACGCGCGCGGCGATCATCTCCGATGGTTTGCGCGATGCGGGGCTCGACGATCTGGTGCTGATCGATCCGGCGGGCACACTGGTCGCGCAAATCGAAGCGGCGAAACCCGAAGTCATATTGGTCAATCTGGAAAATCCCAGCCGCGATTTGCTCGAGGATTTCTTTGCCATGTCGCGCGCGCTTGCCCGGCCCATCGCGATGTTCGTCGATCAAAGCGATGCCGAGGCAACAGGCGCCGCGATCGACGCGGGGGTGTCGGCCTATGTCGTCGACGGCCTGTCGAAGCAGCGGATCAAACCCGTCATCGATCTTGCGGTGCGGCGGTTCCAGGCTTTTTCGCGGCTCCAGCGCGAGCTCGACGAAGCCAAAAATGCGCTGGCCGAGCGCACGGTGATCGATCGCGCCAAGGCCATCCTGATGAAACGCCGCGCAATCGACGAGCCCGCCGCCTACGCGCTGCTGCGCGGCCAGGCGATGCGCACCAACCGCCGAATCGCCGAGATCGCCGAGGCGATCATCACAAGCGACGCGCTCTTGGGAGATATGGAATGAGCGCCGAAACATTCCGGATCGGATTCCTGCCGCTGGTCGACGCCGCGCTGCCGATCCTCGCCCACGAGTTGGGTTTCGCAGCGCGCGAGGGCGTGACCATCGAACTGGTCCGCGACATGACCTGGGCGACGGTGCGCGACCGCTTGCTCTATGGCCATACCGACGCCGCGCACATGATCGCGCCGCTCGCGATCGCAACGGCGCTCGGCCGCGACCGGCCCGCGGTGTCGATGGCGGTGCCTTTCGTGCTCGGGCTCAACGGCAATGCGGTGACCTTTTCGACCCAGCTCGCAAAGGATGTGGGGCTTGGCGAAACGCTCGGCGATCCGGCGACCATCGGCGCGGCGCTGCAGCGCGTGGCGGCGGCGCGAAAAATAGCGGGAAAACCCCTGCGCTTTGGCGTCGTGCATCGCTACTCCAGCCATAATTATATGCTTCGCTATTGGCTTGCGGGCGTGGGCATCCGCCCCGACACCCATGTTGACATCGTCGTCACCAGCCCACCCTTTGCCGCCGATGCGCTGGCGGCGGGCGAAGTCGACGGCATCTGCGTCGGCGAGCCGTGGAATTCGATCGCGGTCGAACGCGGCGTCGGCCATATCGCGCTCGCCACGGCGCAAATCTGGCGTCGCGGCGTCGAAAAAGTCCTCGCGATGCGCGAAGCCGTGGTCGACGAGCGGCGCGATGGAGTCGAAGCGCTGCTGCGTGCGCTCCACGCCGCAGCCGCCCATTTCGTCGAGCCCGGCACCGCCGAGGAAAGCGCCGACATATTGGCGCGGCCCGAATATCTGGGCGCCTCGCGCGACGCGGTGCTGCGCGCGATCACCGACCGGATCCGCCTCGTCCCCGGCGGCGAGCCGATCCATTATCCCGATTTCATGTTCCAGCACCGCGAAGCCGCCAACTTCCCGTGGCGCAGCCAAGCCGCATGGCTCTATTCGCAAATGCTCCGCTGGGACGGTGTGACCTATTCGGCGACCGACGCCGCCACGGCTGCCGCGGTGTTCCGCCCCGACATTTATCGCGCCGCGCTGGCCGGGTCGGGCGCGCCCCTTCCGGGTGCCAGTTCGAAGCTCGAAGGCGGCATCGGCGAACCCCTTGGCGCCGGGTCGGTTCAGGGCCGCCTTGTCCTCGGAAGCGACCGATTTTTCGACGGCCGCGCCTTCGATCCCGACGACATACAAGGCTATCTTGCTGATCTTGAATAGATTTTTTGACCTGCCGAATTTTATGCTGCACCTGCGAAATAACCGGTTGCGCGAGTAGGGCGAATCAGGCAGTCTTGACGCACTCGGCAAGGATGCCGGGGCAGGATAAAGCGGCTACGGCTCCAACGACGGGGCCGGTCCGCGCGGCAGACGGGGAGCCTTTTCCCCGCACTCCAACAGGCAATGAAGCCGTCAGGATGCGCCCGCGTGGCCGCCGTCCTGGCGGCTTTTTTATTGCCCGTCACACGAAGGGGACGGACGATGACGACGGCAAACGGGGGCGCAAACACGGCGCCGAAATCGAATTTTTGGTCCAGCGGCCACTGGCCGACTTTGGTCGCCGCTTTTCTGTATTTCGACCTCGCCTTCATGGTGTGGGTCGTGCTGGGGCCGCTCGCGCCCGCGATTTCTGCTGACCTCGGGCTGAGCCCGGCGCAAAAGGGCTTGATGGTCGCGGTGCCGACGCTCGCCGGGGCGCTGCTGCGCGTCGTCAACGGGCTGCTCGTCGACCGCATCGGCCCCAAACGGTCGGGCGCGATCAGCCAGGTGATCGTGATCGCCGGGCTGTTCCTCGCCTGGTTGATGGGGGTCACCAGCTTTACCGGCACCCTCGCGCTCGGTGTCGTGCTCGGTTTTGCCGGGGCCAGCTTTGCGATCGCACTGCCGCTCGCCAGCCGCTGGTACCCGCCCGAACATCAGGGCAAGGCGATGGGCCTCGCCGGAATGGGCAATTCGGGCACAGTGCTCGCCGCCTTGTTCGCCCCCGGCCTTGCGGTCATGTTCGGGTGGAACGCGGTGCTTGGCCTTGCCTGCATCCCGCTGACCATCGTGTTCTTCATCTATCTGGTCATGGCGAAGGACGCGCCGAACGCTCCCGCGCCCAAGAAGCTGGCGCATTATTTCGAGCCGCTCAAGACCGCCGATGCCTGGTGGCTGATGGCGTTTTACTCGGTGACCTTCGGCGGCTTTGTCGGGCTCGCCGCGTCGCTGCCGATCTATTTCACCGACCAGTTCCATCTGACCCCGGTGTTGGCGGGTTATTGCACCGCGGCCTGCGTCTTTGCCGGGTCGCTGGTGCGGCCGATGGGCGGCGCGCTCGCCGACCGCATCGGCGGGGTCAAGGCGCTGATGATGGTGTTCGTCGTCGCCGCATTGGCGCTCGCCGGGGTGCCGCAGGCCGATACGCTGCCGGCCGCGCTCGGCCTGTTCGTGATCGCGATGCTCGCGCTCGGCACCGGCAATGGCTCGGTGTTCCAGCTCGTCCCGCAGCGCTTTTCGGCCGAAATCGGCGTGATGACCGGGCTGGTCGGCATGGCGGGCGGCATCGGCGGTTTCTACCTCGCCTCCTCGCTCGGCTTTGCCAAGCAATGGACGGGCAGCTTCGCGCCGGGCTTTTACATCTTTGCCGGGCTGGCGGTCGCCGCATTGATCGGCCTGCTGTTCGTGAAGAGCCAGTGGCGCGCGACCTGGGGCGCCGCCGAAGGCGTGCGGATCTAGCCATGACCCGCACCCTCATTCTCTTGCTGGCGCTCGCGCCGGCCGGGGCGGCGCACGCCCAGGGCGTCACCCTCAAGCCGCTCGGCGAAGCCCGCCTCCGCTATGAAACGGTCAACCAGGACGGCCTCGCCGCCGATGCCGACGCCCTGACCCTGCGCCTGCGCGCCGGGGTCGAGGCCAAGGCGGGGCGCTGGTCGGCGCTGGTCGAAGGGCAAGGCAATCTGGCGATCGTCGACGACTATTTCGACGGGCTCCACGGTGCCGCAACCCGCCCGATCATTGCCGACCCCGAAAATATCGCCCTCACCCGCGCCCAGCTGCGCTACGCCTCGCCCGCGCTGGCGGTGACCGCGGGACGGCAGCGGATCGGTTTCGACGACGAGCGTTTCGTCGGCAGCGTCGGCTTCCGTCAGAACGGCCAAAGCTATGACGCGTTGCGCGCCGAAATCACGCCGGTGAAGGGGGTGAAGGCCGACCTTGCCTATGCGTGGAGCGTGCGGACGATCTGGGGCATCGACGGCGCGGGGGCGCGGCAGCAGGCGGTCTCGGGCGACAATGTCTTTGCCAATGTTGGCGCCCAGACCCCCGTCGGCAAGCTCAGCGGCTTTGCCTATCTGGTCGATCAGGACGAGGCGGCGATGCAGGGTTTTCGCATGTCGAGCCAGAGCTATGGCGTCCGGCTCGACGGCAACCGGCCGATCGGCAAGGCAAAAATCGCCTACCAGCTAAGCTATGCGCGCCAGTCCGACTGGCACCGCAACCCCAACAACTACAGCGCCGACTATTATCTCGCCGACGTTGCAGTCGACCTAGGCGGCCCCCGGGTCGGCGTCGGGTACGAGGTGCTGGGCGCAAGCAACGGCACCTCGCTCACCAGCTTCCAGACGCCGCTCGCGACGGGTTTCAAATTCCAGGGCTGGGCCGACAAATATCTGACCACCCCGCCCGATGGGGTGCGCGACCTGTACGCAAGCGCTGGCTGGAGCTGGAAGGCGGTCGGGCCGCTCCAGGCGGTGACGCTGCAAGCCGCGTACCACGACTATCGCAGCGACCGCGCGAGCCGATCCTATGGCGACGAAATCAACCTGCTCGCCAGCGCGAAGCTCGGCAAGGTCACCGCCGCCGCCCGCTACGCGCATTACAACGCCGACACCTTCGCCACCGACACCGACAAATTCTGGCTGCAACTGGACTGGATGCTTTGATGAAACACCACCCCCTCAAGCCCGAGGGCGACACGCGCGACCATCTCGTCGTGATCGGCAACGGCATGGCCGGCTGCCGCGCGGTCGAGGAACTGCTCGCGCGCGATCCGGCGCGTTACCGCGTGACGATCTTCGGCGCCGAGCCGCGGGTCAATTACAACCGCATCATGCTGTCCCCCGTGCTCGCGGGTGAGAAGAGCTTCGACGACATCGTGATCAACGATGCCGACTGGTATGCAGCGAACGGCATCGCGCTGGTCGCCGGCGATCCGGTGGCCGCGATCGACCGTGCGGCCCGGACGGTGACGACGCGCGGCGGCACGACCGAAAGCTATGACCGCCTGCTCATCGCGACCGGCTCCGACCCCTTCATCATCCCGGTGCCGGGCAAGGATCTGCCCGGAGTGATCGCGTTCCGCGACATGGACGATGTCGACACGATGCTCGCCGCCGCCGATGCCGGCGGCGATGCGGTGGTGATTGGCGGCGGGCTGCTCGGGCTCGAAGCCGCGCACGGCCTTTCGCTGCGCGGTATGAAGGTCACCGTCATCCACCTGATGCCGACGCTGATGGAACGCCAGCTCGACGAGGCGGCGGGCTGGCTGCTCAAACAGGCGCTCGAAGCCCGCGGGCAGACGATCCTGACCGGGGCCGACACCGCCGAGATTATCGGCAACGGCAAGGTCGAGGGCGTCAAGCTCAAGGACGGGACGCTGATCCCCGCCAGCCTCGTCGTGATGGCGGTCGGCATCCGCCCCTCGGTCGCGCTCGCGCGTGACGCCGGCCTCGCCGTCGGGCGAGGCATCCAGGTCGACGACCATATGGTCACCAGCGACCCGCATGTCCTCGCGGTCGGCGAATGCGTCGAGCATGACGGACAGGTCTACGGCCTCGTCGCGCCTTTGTGGGACATGTGCCGCAGCCTCGCCGACGGGCTCGTCGAGCAGCCGACGGGCTATCGCGGTTCGGTCACCTCGACCAAGCTCAAGGTGTCGGGGATCGACGTCTTTTCGGCGGGCGATTTTTCGGGCGGCGACGGGTGCGAGGACATCGTGCTGCGCGACGCGAGCCGCGGCGTCTACAAGCGCGTCATCGTCAAGGACGACCGGATCGTCGGCGCGGTGCTCTATGGCGATACCGCCGACGGCAGCTGGTATTTCGACCTCCTCAAGAAGCAGGAGGATGTCTCCGACCTTCGCGACCTCCTCATCTTCGGCCAGTCCTTCGCCTCGGGAGGGGGCGCGGCGGACCCTAAGGCGGCCGTTGCGGCGCTCTCGGACGATGCCGAGATTTGCGGCTGCAACGGCGTCACCAAGGGCCAGGTCGTTTCGTGCATCGCCAAGGGCGCGCACAGCCTCGACGCGCTGCGCGGCACCTGCAAGGCGTCGGCCAGCTGCGGAAGCTGCACCGGCCTCGTCGAAAATCTGCTCGCGCTGACGCTTGGCGACGATGTCCAGTCAGGCCCGAAGACGATGTGCAAATGCACCAGCTTCGGTCACGACGACGTCCGCCGCGAGATCGTCGCGCAGGCGATGCGCTCGATCCCCGAGGTCATGCAGAAACTGCATTGGACGACCCCCGACGGCTGTTCCTCGTGCCGCCCCGCGCTCAACTATTATCTGCTATGCGCGCTTCCCGGCGACTATGTCGACGACCAGCAGAGCCGCTTCGTCAACGAGCGGATGCACGCCAATATCCAGAAGGACGGCACCTACTCGGTCGTCCCGCGCATGTGGGGCGGCCTCACCAACCCCCGCGAACTGCGCGCGATCGCCGATGTCGTCGAAAAATTCAATGCGCCGATGGTCAAGGTGACCGGCGGCCAGCGGCTCGACATCTTCGGGATCAAGAAGGAAGATCTTCCCGCGGTCTGGGCCGACCTCAATGCCGCCGGCATGGTCTCGGGCCACGCTTATGGCAAATCGCTGCGCACCGTGAAGACCTGCGTCGGGTCCGAATGGTGCCGCTTCGGCACGCAGGATTCGACCGGTCTCGGCGTCAAGATCGAGCGGATGAGCTGGGGCAGCTGGATGCCGCACAAGTTCAAAATCGCGGTGTCGGGCTGTCCGCGCAACTGCGCCGAGGCGACGATCAAGGATTTCGGGATCGTTTGCGTCGATAGCGGTTACGAACTCCATGTCGGCGGCAATGGCGGTATTCATGTGCGCGCCACCGACCTGCTCTGCAAGGTCGCGACCGAGCAGGAGGCGATGGATTATTGCGCCGCCTTCATCCAGCTCTACCGCGAGGAGGCGCGCTACCTTGAACGCACCGCGCCATGGATCGAGCGCGTCGGGGTCGATTATGTGAAGGCGCGCATCGCCGACGACCCCGCAGGCCGCGAGGCACTGCGCGCGCGCTTCCTTTATGCCCAGAGCTTTTCGCAGGACGATCCCTGGGCACAGCGCGCCGAGGGCGCCGAGCGCGAGCATCATGCGCCAATGGCGCGCTTCACCCCCCAGGAGGAATGGGCATGACCGGCGACTGGCTCGACATCGGCTGGGTCGATGAAATCCCCGTGCGCGGCAGCCGCACCGTGCAGGTCGCGGGCGGCGACGACATCGCGGTGTTCCGTACCGCGGAGGGCAAAGTTTTCGCGCTGCGCGACCGCTGCCCGCACAAACATGGGCGCCTCAGCCAAGGCATCGTCCATGGCGGCGCCGTCGCCTGTCCCCTCCACAATTGGCGGATTTCGCTGTCGACCGGCGAAGCGCTCGGCGAGGACAAGGGCTGCACGCCGACGGTGCCGGTCAAGATCGACGCCGGACGGGTGCTCATCTGCCGCGCGAGCACATTGAAGGCCGCGGCCTGATGAGCGAAGCGGTCCGCACCACCTGCGCCTATTGCGGCGTTGGCTGCGGCATCCGCGCGACGGTGACGGGGGCGCGGTCGGTAACAATCGAAGGCGATCCCGATCATCCCGCCAACAAGGGCAGGCTCTGCTCGAAGGGCACGCATCTCGGCGAAACCGTCGGGCTCGAAGGCCGCCTGCTCCACCCCATGATCGGCAAGAAGCGCGCGAGCTGGGACAAGGCGCTCGACCTCGTTGCGAAGCGTTTCAAGGAAACGATCGCGCGCCACGGCCCGAACAGCGTCGCTTTCTACGTCTCGGGCCAGTTGCTGACCGAAGATTATTATGTCGCCAACAAGCTGATGAAGGGCTTCATCGGCACCGCGAACATCGACACCAATTCGCGGCTCTGCATGTCGAGCGCGGTCGCGGGCCACACCCGCGCGTTCGGCGAGGATATTGTCCCCGCGACCTACGACGATCTCGACGCCGCCGACCTGATCGTCCTCGTCGGCAGCAACACCGCATGGTGTCACCCGATCGTCTATCAGCGCATCCGCGCGCGTTGCGAAGCGGGCGCAAAGCTCGTCGTGATCGACCCGCGCCGCACCGAAACCGCCGAGGAGGCGGACATCCATCTCGCGATCCGGCCCGGCAGCGACGTCGCGTTGATGAACGGCCTTCTGCAATGGTGCCGCGAGGCGGGCGTGATCGACGATGATTATCTCGCCGCGCATGTCGCGGTGCCGGGCACTTTCTGGGACCAGCTTGGAGAGGGGAATGACCTGTGGTCGGTGGCGCGCGCGTGCGACGTGCCCGTCGCCGACCTCAGGCGTTTCTATGAGCTGTTCGCCGCGAACCCGCGCACGGTCACGATGTTCAGCCAGGGGATCAACCAGTCGACGTCGGGCACCGACCAGGTGAACGCGATCACCAACCTCCATCTCGCGACCGGACGCATCGGCAAGCCGGGCGCAGCGCCTTTTTCGATCACCGGCCAGCCGAATGCGATGGGCGGGCGCGAGGTCGGCGGGCTCGCCTCGACGCTGGCCGCGCACATGGATTTCGCACCCGAAAACCGCGATCGCGTCCAGCGCTTCTGGGCCGCGCCGACAATGGCAGAAAAGCCGGGTCTAAAAGCGGTCGACCTGTTCCGCGCGGTGGGCGAGGGCCGCATCAAGGCGCTGTGGGTGATGGCGACCAACCCCGCGGTGTCGATGCCCGACGCGAACCGCGTGCGCGAGGCCCTCGCCGCCTGCCCCTTCGTCGTCGTCAGCGACGTGATCGAACAGACCGACACCGGCGCCTTTGCGCATGTCCGCCTTCCCGCCGCCGCGTGGGGCGAGAAAGATGGCACTGTCACCAACAGCGACCGCACGATCAGCCGCCAGCGCGCGCTGTTTCCTTTGCCGGGCGAAGCGATGCCCGACTGGTGGATCATCAAGGAAGTCGCGCGGCGGATGGGCTGGAAGACCGCCTTCACCTACGACCGCCCGGCCGACATCTGGCGCGAGCATTGCCGCCTGTCGACCTATGACAATGACGGCACGCGCCTCTTCGCGCTCCCCGGCGCCGCGCAGGGCGGCAATGTCGCTTATGATGCGATGACGCCCTTTCGCTGGGGCGGCGATCATGCCTTCGCCGACGGCCGCTTTTCGACCGAAGACGGACGCGCGCGGCTCGTGCCGGTAGCCCAAAAACCGCTCCCCGAACCGCTCGCTAAATGGCCGCTGACCCTCAACACCGGCCGCTATCGTGACCAGTGGCATACGATGACGCGCACCGGCCTCGCGCCGAAGCTCGCGCGCCACCGCGAGGAGCCGCTGGTCGAGGTGCATCCCGATGACGCGACGCGGCTCGGGCTTGCCGACGGCGGGCTCGCGCGGGTCGAAACCCCGCAGGGCGAGAGCGTCTATCGCATCGTCGTCTCGGATGGCCAGCGCCCCGGCGAGCTGTTCGTCCCGATCCACTGGACCGACCGCACCTCGAGCGGCGGTCGCACCGGGCTCCTCCCGCGCCCGCTCGTCGACCCCGTGTCGGGGCAGCCGGGCTTCAAACGGACCCCCGCCGCGATCGTGCCGGTCGTGACGAAATGGCGCGGCTTCCTGTTGCTCGCGAACGAGCTCGACGAACGGCCCGCCTGCCTGTGGGCGACCCGCGTCGCGGTGCCGGCGGGAGTGCTCTGGGAACTCGCCGGCAACGGCGACCTCAAGCGCATCGAGGCGCTGCTACCGCGCGGCGAACGGATCGAAGCGCAGGACAACGCGCGCGGGACACGCCGCGTCGCGATCGCTTCCGGAGGGCGACTTGCAGGAGCGCTGTTCGTTACCGAGAGCGGCGAATTGCCGCCCCGCGACTGGCTGATCGCGCAGCTTGGCGCGCCCGAGATCGCCCCGACATTGCTCGCCGGCCGCGCGCCCGGCGTCCAGGCCGACCGCGGCCCGGTCATTTGCGTCTGCTTCGATATCGGATTGAAAACGATCGCCGCGGCGATCCGCGACCAGCAGCTTGCCGATGTCGCTGCGATCGGCGGCGCAATCGGCGCGGGAACCAACTGCGGATCGTGCCGTCCGGCGCTCGCCCGCATATTGGCAGAGGAAACGAGCGATGCAGCCTGACGATTTCGTGCCCGGCACGGTCTGGCTCGTGGGTGCCGGCCCCGGCGACCCCGACCTTTTGACGCGCAAGGCGATCCGGCTTATCGAACACGCCGACATCATATTCCACGACGCCCTCGTCGGTCCTGCCGTTCTCGATCTTATCCCCGCGGGCGTCGAACGCATCAGCGTCGGCAAGCGTTCGGGCCGCCATTCGAAGGATCAGCAGGAGATTGACGCTCTGCTGGTGGCCGCCGCCGCGGCGGGCAAGCGCGTCGTGCGCCTGAAGGGCGGAGATCCCTCGCTATTCGGCCGTTCGGCCGAGGAAATCGCCGCCTTGCACGCGGCCGGCTATCCCGTTTTTGTCTGCCCCGGCATTACCGCAGCGAGCGCCGCCGCGGCGTCGGCGAAAATATCGCTCTCGCTCCGCGGCGTCGCGCGAGACGTCCGTTTTGTCACCGCACACAGCCGTCGCGGCGCGGCGCTCGATCTCGACTGGAGCTCGCTCGCCGGCTGTGCATCGACCCTTGCCTTCTATATGGGCCGCGACGCAGCCGCCGAAATCGCCCGCGGCCTCATCGGCGCGGGCATGCCGGGCGATATGCCTGTCATGATCGCCTGCAACGTCAGCCGTGCCGACGAACAGCGGCTCACGACGCGCCTCGACCTGCTCGGCCTTGCGACGCGCGCGCTGGCCAACGACGCCCCGACGCTCATCCTGATCGGTGCCGCGGTCATGCTCGCCATGCCCGCAAAGATGCGTGCGACGGCTACCGACAACGCGCTTTAGCATTGATGGATGCGGCATCGTGCTCGCAACCAAGCGTCGATCGGTCCCGTCCGATATCGTTCGACTACCAGAATCGCTTGGTATCGACGAAATCCTCATGCGCATCGACGGCCGCTTCGATGAGCCGCCCCTTCTTGCCATACGCCATCAATTCGGCCGCACCGGGGCTTTCCGCGATGCCAAGCCTTGTCAGTAACTCGGGCGCGGCCGCAAGATCGTTGAGCGCGCCGAGCTGGTCCTGCAGCGCTTCGAGTGCCTTGACGAAGCGTTTGTGCCGGCGTTTTTCGCCCTTGCGCTCGAACAGACCGGCATAGAATTCCGCCGCATAGCGCAGCTTCTTCGCGCTCTTGCGCACCTCGTGCCGCGCATCGTCGTCGAGACTGGCGAGATTGCGCCCCTTGCGCTTCACCTTTCGCCGATAGCGGTCGAGCGCCCTGGCGGCGAAGTCCCGCGCCGGTCGATTGCCTTCGCGTTCACCGCCTGCGGTCCCCGACCAATCCAGCGTCGCAATCCACGCCGTCACGTCGAACATGAGCCTCCGCGCGCGCGTGGAGGCGAGGGTTTCGCACACTTCGTCATAGGCAGCCTCGCGCATCGTCGCGATCCGGGCGTGCAGCGGTCCGCCTTCGGCACGCTTCAACAGTACGTCGAGATCGCGCGCATTGCCCAGTTCCGCCGCCAGCCAGCGCAATTCCGTGCGCAAATCGATACCTGCGTCGCCGATCATCGGCTTGAAGATCGTGAAGGCCGACCGAAGGCGGCGCAGTGCCACGCGCGCCTGATGCAACGCCCCGGCGTCGCGGGCCGCCAGAAGAAAGGTCTCGTTGAGCCGGAACTGCCGGATGCAGGATTGCGCGATCTGCCCGAACGCCTGTGCCGCGGTCGTGTCACCGGCGAGTGTCACCGCCTCGGCCATAACCCTCGTCGGGGCCGCGTCGGCCAGCCCATAGCCGCGCTCCGCCTTGCTCAGGACGCCGAGGCGTATCGGCACCACGGCATCGATCCGGCGTGCGAAGGCGAACAGTGCAGCGGGATCGCCCGATTTCAATTCAAGTTCGATCTCACACACCGGCGACCGGCGCTCGCCGGCCACGACTTCGCCGCGGTCGAGCACCAGTTCGATCGTCGCATCACCTTCGTCGATGTTCCAGGTCTGGCGGTCGATCTCCACCTCAAATGCCGCGGCGATGGCATCGATCTTGTCGCCGAGCAGAGAGGGAAGCGGCGTCGTGTAATCGAGGACCGGTGTGTTGTTTTCGACCGTGCACTCCCATTCGGACCGTATAAACAGGCCGGCAGCGCTGGCGCTGGCCGCCTTGATCGTCTGGACGCGCTTCTTGCCCGAACGGCGAATACGAAGCGAAAAGCCCGCGGTCGCGACGTCATGGTCGGGCGTATCGAAATAGGTCGATATTTGCCGCGCCTTTTTGGGGACACCAGCCAGCAACCCGGACGCTTCGAATCTTCCGGCGTCTTCGCTCGCAATTTCAAGTTTCAGCTCGACCTCGTCCGCCATGGCGTCTTCTCCGGAATGCTGATCTTATCGGCGCAGGCGCGCGCGTGAAGGGCGCCATATACCGGATTTGCTTAAAAAGCTTGATGATCCGGCAATCACCCGCAGCTCCTTATCGCGTTATGCGACGCGTTGAAAGCATCGGGCAACGCGAACGAGCCCATCGGCGGCGATCTATGAATAGGAAGAAACCCGCGCTTCCAACAGTCTCTGGGCTATGGCGGGAAGGTAATGGCGCACCCGGAACGATTCGAACGTCCGACCCTCAGATTCGTAGTCTGATGCTCTATCCAGCTGAGCTACGGGTGCGTGGAGAGGCGCCTTTAAGACCCGTCGCGCGGGGGCGCAACCCCCTATTTCAGCTTTGTGACCGTTCCGCAGGACGATTGGCGGCGGATCGCGTCGAGCCCGCCGATTTCTGCGGGCTCTTTCAGCAAAAGACGGATCAGCGCGATGCCATGATCATGGTCCGTGCGGACGACTTCGGCGCCTTTCGGCACGGCCTGCCTCGCCCGCGCGACGATGATTCGAAACGGCTTGCCGTCCGCCTCGACATCGTTGCGCACGAAAATCACGTCGGTCGCGGCGTCGAAGATGCTGAGCGATGTATAGCGGCCCGGAACCGGCGCGACGTCGATCGCGATCGGGCCGCCCGAGATGTCGTACGGACAGCTCGAATAAGCGAGGTCGGGGCTCGGCCGCACCACCGGCTGGCGCTCGGGCGTCGCCAGATTGCCATAAGACATGGTGTTAACGCCGCCCTGCCCCAGCCGTTCGATCGCGACATTCATCAGGCCATAGGGAATCGCCCAGATCGCCGCATAGGCGGTGGCAACCGCGACGATCAGGCCGAAGGCGAGCGGGCCGAGCCAGTTGCGCATCTCAGCAGCCCTCCTTCACGATTTGCGGGAGCGACGCTTTCCCGGGATCGGCGCGGAACGCCTGACCGGGATTGTACATCCGCAAGGTCAGGTGAAAGGGCTGGCCCTTGGTTCCGGGCAGCCACGCGCCGGCAGCGGGTTTCGCCGGCGCGATGGTGACGCGCCATTCCCCCTTGTTATCGAGCGCGACATTGGCGCCGTTCACCGACCAGATATTCGCCGGATTGGCGACGAGATAGCCCGCCGCGTCGTAGATGGTGACGCTCCACCAGCGCGCGTCGAGTGGCGTGCCCGACAGGCTGTAACGGCAATTGCCGTCGAGCGGCGCGCCCGCGGCGTCGGTCTTCGCCGACCAATAGACGGTTTCCTTTGCGGGAAGCGCAAGCATTCCCGCGCGCGCCACCGCCGCGCGGGTCACCGGATCGGTCGCCTTGGTTCCGAAACCGAGCGAGGTCGTCCACGGGCCATTGACGATCGCGCCGCCGCTGAGGCCGCCGCCGGTGATCGTCCACGCCGCACCGAGCCCCACCGCCAATCCGCCCACCAATGTGATCGTATAGCGGTGCCAGCCCTTCATGCGCGTTCCCCCCGGTTATTTGCCCTTTTTCAGCGCAGCCTGAGCGGCCGCGAGCCGGGCGATGGGGACACGGTAAGGCGAGGCGCTGACATAGTCGAGGCCCGTCTTTTCGCAGAAATGGATGCTCGGCGCGTCGCCGCCATGCTCGCCGCAGATGCCGAGCTTGACGTTGGGACGCGTCTTGCGCCCGCGATCCGCCGCGATCTCGATCAACTGCCCGACGCCTTCGACATCGAGGCTGACGAACGGGTCGGTCAGGAAGATGCCCTTGTCGACATATTGCGTCAGGAAGCGGCCCGCGTCGTCGCGGCTGATGCCGATCGTCGTCTGCGTCAGGTCGTTGGTGCCGAAGCTGAAGAATTCGGCGCTCTCGGCGATTTCGCCCGCCATCAGCGCGGCGCGCGGCAGCTCGATCATCGTGCCCACGAGATAGGCGATCTCGCGGCCCTTTTCGGCGAACACCGCCTTCGCTTGCGCATCGACGACGGCCTTCATCAGGTCGAATTCGCGGCGCGTCGCGACGAGCGGGATCATCACCTCGGGAATCGGCGCCGCGCCGGTTTCGGCGGCGACGTCGCACGCCGCCTCGAAGATCGCGCGCGCCTGCATTTCGTAGATTTCGGGGTAAGTGACGCCGAGACGGCAACCGCGATGCCCGAGCATCGGGTTGAATTCGTGGAGCTCGTTGGCGCGTGCCTTCAATGCCTCGATCCCGACACCTGCTGCCTCGGCGACATCGGCGAAATCCTCCTCGCGCGTCGGCAGGAATTCGTGGAGCGGCGGATCGAGCAAGCGGATGGTAACCGGCAACCCCGCCATCACGCCGAAGATTGCGGCAAAGTCGCCGCGCTGTTCGGGAAGCAGCTTGGCGAGCGCGGCGCGGCGGCCGGCTTCGCTGTCGGCGAGGATCATCTCGCGCACCGCGGTGATGCGCGCGGCGTCGAAGAACATATGTTCGGTGCGGCAGAGGCCAATTCCCTCGGCACCAAAATCGCGCGCGACCTGGGCATCCTGCGGCGTCTCGGCGTTGGCGCGCACCTTCATGCGGCGGACCTTGTCGGCCCAGACCATCAACGTGCCGAAATCGCCGACCAGTTCGGGGAGCAGGGTCGGAACCTCGCCCGCCATCACTTCGCCGGTCGACCCGTCGAGGGTCAGGATGTCGCCTTCGCGCAGTTCACGCCCGCCGACGCGCAAGATGCGCGCCGCACCGTCGATCGACAGCCCGCCCGCGCCTGAAACGCACGGGCGGCCCATGCCGCGTGCGACAACGGCGGCGTGTGACGTCATGCCACCGCGCGCGGTCAGGATGCCCTTTGCGGCGTGCATGCCGTGAATGTCTTCGGGCGAGGTTTCGACGCGGACGAGGATCACGGCTTCGCCCATTTCGGCCGCCTTTTCAGCGCCATCGGCGGTGAACATGATCTTGCCCGACGCCGCGCCGGGGCTTGCGGGAAGCCCCTTGGTCAGCACGTCGCGCGGCGCCTTCGGGTCGAGTGTCGGATGGAGCAGCTGGTCGAGCGCGCCCGGGTCGACGCGGCCGACAGCTTCCTCTTCGGTGATCAGCCCCTCGGCCGCCATGTCGACGGCAATCTTGAGCGCCGCCTTCGCGGTGCGCTTGCCCGAACGCGTTTGCAGCATCCACAAGGTCCCGCGTTCGACGGTGAACTCGATGTCCTGCATGTCGCGATAATGCGTTTCGAGCGTGTCGAAGACGCGGCCGAGTTCGGTGAAGGTCTCGGGCATCGCCTCTTCCATCGACGCCGGCTTGGCGCCCGCCTTTTCGCGCGCGATCTTGGTGAGATATTGCGGCGTGCGGATGCCCGCGACGACGTCTTCACCCTGCGCGTTGATCAGCCATTCGCCGTACCAGGCGCGCTCACCGGTCGCGGGGTCGCGGGTAAAGGCGACGCCGGTTGCCGAGGTGTCGCCCATATTGCCGAACACCATCGCCTGGATATTGACCGCGGTGCCCCATTCGGCGGGGATCGAGTTCAGGCGGCGATAGACTTTCGCGCGGTCGCTTTCCCAACTCGCGAAGACGGCGCCGACCGCGCCCCACAGCTGGTCGTTCGGCTCCTGCGGGAACGGTGCGCCGGTTTCGCGCTCGACGATCGCCTGATATTCCTTGACCAGCGCCTGCCAGTCTTCAGCCGACATCTCGGTGTCGAGGTAGAAGCCCCTGTCTTCCTTCGCGATTTCCAGCGCTTCCTCGAACTCGGCATGGTCGAGGCCCATGACGACGTCGGCGTACATCTGGACGAAGCGACGATAGCTGTCCCACGCGAAGCGCGGATCGCCCGATGCGTCGGACAGGCCCACCACGGTCTTGTCATTGAGCCCGAGGTTGAGCACGGTGTCCATCATCCCCGGCATCGACACGCGCGCGCCCGAACGGACCGAGACGAGCAGCGGATCGGCCGCATCGCCGAACTTCTTGCCGGTGATGCCCTCGATATGCGCGATGCCCGCGGCGACCTCTTCGATCAGGCCCGCGGGAAATTGCTCGCCATTCGCATAATAAGCGGTGCAGACGTCGGTGGTGATCGTAAAGCCCGGGGGCACCGGCAGGCCGATCGAGGCCATTTCGGCGAGGTTCGACCCCTTGCCGCCCAGCAATTCCTTCGAGCGTTCCCGCGTGGTCGCGTCGCCGCCGAACAAATGCACCATCTTCGTCATGTTGAACTCCTGCTGCCCCGGGGAGGAGGTTGCGGCTGGGTAGGTATGCAAGACCGGTTGGTCGATTCAGTTTTACTTCGTTCGCTATAAGCTGCGGCGCATAGCCGTAGCGTCAGCCCTCGATCTTCGAGAAATCGGCCACGCCATGCACCGCGCCGGTAAATCGCGCGAGCAGGCCAAGGCGATAGGCGCGAACCGCTTTATCGGGGTCGTTGACCATCACGCCCTCGAAAAAGGCATCGATCGGCGCGCGGAGCGACGCGAGCGCGGCCATCGCGTCGGTGAAACGTTCGTCGGTGACTGCGGCGGAGGCGGCGGGCTCGGCGGCGTCGAGCGCGACGAGCAATGCTGCGTCATGGTCCGTCGTGTTCCCCGGCGAAGGCCGGGGTCCAGTGCTGCCATCCGCAGACGTTGGTTCTTGGCCGCCCTGGGCCCCGGCCTTCGCCGGGGAACCGCCTTGGCCCGCCTGCTTCAGGATATTCGCCGAACGCTTGTAACCCGCGAGCAGGTTGGCGCCATCCTCGGTCGCCATAAACGCCTGCAACGCCTTCACGCGGGAAAGCAGCCGGACGAGATCATCCTCGCCGCCGAGCGCGAACACCGCGTCGATCAGGTCGTGGCGGACACCGGCTTCGCGTTGCTGGACTTTGAGGCGGTCGGCGAAGAAGTCGAGAAGTTGATGGCGCGCAGCAGTTCTGTCACCTGTTCCCGAGCCATCCTTCCTAAGAAAGCGAAAACTTGCTGACAAAGAGAGCCTAAGTCCGTTTTCAGTCAGAATGGCAATTACAGCCAACGCCGCCCGCCTAAGAGCGAAAGGATCTTTAGATCCCGTCGGCACCATTGCGTGCGAGAAAAAACCGATCAGCGTATCCAGCTTATCCGCCAACGCCACAGCCACCGTCACCGGCGCAGTCGGGACGTCATCGCCCTGCCCGACCGGCTTGTAATGGTCGCGGATCGCGTCGGCGACGGCATCGGGCAAGCCTTCGGCGCGGGCGTAATAGCCGCCCATCAGGCCCTGCAGTTCGGGGAATTCGCCGACCATTTCGGTGACGAGATCAGCCTTGGCCAGCCGTGCGGCGAGTTCGGCCTGGTCGGCCAACTCCTCGCGCGATGCCTCCGTGTTCCCCCGCGAAGGCGGGGGTCCAGAGTCTGCGTCCGCCGACGTCGGCGCATTTGCGCCCTGGGTTCCCGCCTGCGCGGGAACACTCGATGAGGTTACGATACCCTCCTCGACCAACCACCGCGCCAGCTTCGCCACCCGCTCGACCTTGTCGGCGACGGTGCCCAGCTTTTCGTGGAAGGTGATGTTCGCCAGCTTCTCGGCATGCTGCGCCAGCGTCTTTTTCTGGTCCTGTTCCCAGAAGAAGCGCGCGTCCGAAAGCCGCGCCGCCAGCACCTTGCGGTTCCCCGCGACAATCTCTGCCCCGCCGTCGTGCGCGACGATGTTCGCGGTGCAGACGAAGCCGTTCGCCAGCTTGCCCGCGCTGTCGTTCACGACGAAATATTTCTGGTTCACGCGCGCGGTCAGCTGGATGACCTCAGGCGGAACCTCCAGAAACGCCTCGTCGAAGCGACCGAGCAGCGGCACCGGCCATTCGGTGAGCCCGGCGTTCTCGATCACCAGCCCCTCGTCCTCGACCAGCGTGAGGCCCGCGTCGGTCGCCGCCTTGGCCGCGCCGTCGCGAATGATGTTCTGGCGTTCCTCGTGGTCGACGATGACATGGCACGCGCGCAGCTTCTCGGCATAGTCCGATGCCGAGCCGATCGTGATCTCGCCCGGGCAGTGGAAGCGATGGCCGCGCGTCGCGAAACCGGCGGAAATCCCGCTGACATCACATGGCACCAACTCGTCGCCGAAGATCGCGACGATGCCCGACAGCGGGCGCACCCAGCGCAGGCTTTCGCTGCTGGCGCTTGCCTTGCCCCAGCGCATCGACTTGGGCCAGGCAAAGCCGCGAACGATCGCGGGGATCGCCTCGGCCAGCACCTCGGCGGTCGCGCGGCCGGGCTTGTCGATCACGGCGAAATAGACGCCGTCGCGGTCTTCGAGCTGATCCTGCGTCAGGCCGGTCTTGCGCAGAAAGCCTTCGAGCGCCTGCGGCGGCGCGCTGCTGCGCGGGCCCTTGAGTTCTTCGCTGACGGCGGCGGTCGCATCGGGCAGCCCCTTGGCGATCAGCGCGAGGCGGCGCGGGGTCGACCAGATGGTGAGGTCGCCGACGTCGATGCCCGCGGCCGCGAGTTGCGCCCGAAACAGCTTTTCCAGTTCGGCGCGCGCGCCAGCCTGCATCCGCGCCGGGATTTCCTCGCTGCGCAGTTCGAGAAGAAAGTCGGTCACAGCGCATCCTTCAATAAATAGGGACAGTCCCTATTTAATACCCGCCTCAACTCACGGACCCCACCGGGCGCGATGATTAAATAGGGACTGTCCCTATTTATTGAGCCGCCGGTCACAGCGTCCACCCCGGATATTTTTGGGTCCAGCGTTCGGACTGGCTGTCGATCCACGCCTTGCAGCTGCCCTTTGCGAGGTCGCGGACGCGCGCCATATAATTGGCACGTTCCTGCACGCTGATCACGCCGCGCGCCTGGAGCAGGTTGAAGAGGTGGCTCGCCTCGATCGCCTGATCATAAGCCGCGAGCGGAACGCCAGCCGCGATCGCGCGCTGGCATTCGGTCTCGGCCGCCTTGAAGCCCGCGAACAAGGTATCGGTGTCGGCGACCTCGAAATTCCATTTCGAGAATTGCTTTTCATTCTCGAGGAACACATCGCCATAGCTTACCGCCGCGACATCGCCGACCGCGTCGGAAAAGCGCAGGTCGTACACATTGTCGACATTCTGGATATACATGGCGAGGCGTTCGAGCCCGTAGGTGAGTTCGCCCGCGACGGGCTTGCAGTCGAAGCCGCCCATCTGCTGAAAATAGGTGAACTGGGTGACTTCCATCCCGTCGCACCAGACTTCCCAGCCCAGCCCCCACGCGCCGAGCGTCGGCGATTCCCAATCGTCCTCGACGAAGCGGATGTCGTGGAGCAGCGGGTCGATGCCAATCGCGGCGAGGCTGCCCAGATATTGGTCCTGCAGGTCGGCAGGCGACGGCTTCAGGATGACCTGATACTGGTAATAATGCTGCAGCCGGTTCGGGTTCTCGCCATAGCGACCGTCGGTCGGCCGGCGGCTCGGCTGGACGTAAGCGACGTTCCACGGCTCGGGGCCGAGGCTGCGCAATGTCGTCGACGGGTGAAACGTCCCGGCCCCGACGCGCATGTCATAAGGCTGCAGAATCGCGCAACCGCGCGCCGCCCAATAGGCGTGCAGCGTCAGGATCATGTCCTGAAAGCTCAGTGGTGTCTTGTCCGCCCCGTCGGCCACGGCCGCAATTCCTTCGCAGGTGCAAAAAATCGCCGCCGCATTGGCCTAGCGGCGGCGCATGGTCAAGGCTCCCCGCCGTTCGTCACGGCGCGAAAATGCGCGACTTAGTCAGGTCTCCAGAACTTTTTGTAAGGTGTTATTGACATAGTCAGCGAATCGCGACATATAGTCATGCATACATGACATTAAGACAGGTCGAGATGACCAAAACCAAGCCGATCCAAGGAGACATAGCCATGATGACCCGCACGCTGATCCTCGCCCTCTCGCTCACCGCCGCCGCGCCCGTCATGGCCGCCGGGACCGGAAACCCCACCGTCGAAGTCCGCATCGACGACCTCGACCTGACCCGCGCGGCCGATCGCGAGCGCCTCGACACCCGGCTGAAGAGCGCCGCACGCAGCGTCTGCCGAACCGGCCTTCGCGGCGCTGCCGAAAATGCCCGCCAGTCGGCATGCCTTGCAGGCGTCCTTGCCAACGTCGAACCCCAGACCCGGCAGGCAATCGCCCGGGCACAGGGCGGCACCCAACTCGCACTGCTGATGATCAGCGCCGCGCGATAAGCGACGGGAATGGCGGTTTCGCTCGCGCCGTGCCTCCCCGGTGACGGCTGGCGACTTGGGCTGGAGCGCCCTCCATGTGACGGCGCTCCAGTCTCTTGCCCGCGCCAATGTCGATCCGACCCCGTCGCCCCAACCCCGACCATCCTGAAGGATCGGACAAAAATTCCCTTTCCCGGCATTTTGATGCGCTATGGGACGGGCGTAATCCTTCGGATGGAAATGCTGGCGAGGCGCCGATGAACAATAAATTGAAAGTGCTGCGCGCGATGCGGAACTGGAGCCAGGCGGAACTTGCCGACCGGCTCGATGTTTCGCGGCAGGCGGTGAACGCGATCGAAACGGGGAAATATGATCCCTCGCTGCCGCTCGCCTTCAAGCTCGCGCGGCTGTTCGACATGCCGATCGAGGAGATTTTTGATGATGGTTTCGAAGGAAGCGACAATGAGTGATGCAAGCAAGCCTGCCAAGCGTCCGATGTCGCCGCGGCGCAAGCGTTACTGGACCGCACTCGGCATTGCCGGCGCTTTTGGCGGCGTGCTCGGCGCCTGGATGCAGATGGCTCAGAGCGATGGTCCGGCGATCGGCCTGGCGCTGCTCAGCAATTCGGCGCTGCCGGTCAATTTTGCAATCGGCTCTTCGATCGCGTGGGTCGTTGGCATGACGATATCGCTCATCCTCTATCATCGCTCGGTCGACGATCACGAGGAGCGCGCCTATCTGTGGGCAGGCACCGCGGCCTGGTATACGCTGACGCTCGCGGCTCCGACCTGGTGGGTGCTCCACCGCGCCAGCCTGGCGCCCGCGCCCGATGTCATGCTGCTGTTCCTTGGCGCACTCGCAGTCAACGCCGCCGTCTGGCTGTGGCTTAAATACCGTTGAGTATTTTCCGCTCCCCTTCCCAGACCAATCCGGCCATAAGCGCCCGTAACGAAAGTGATTTCCCGATGAAAAACTGGTTGAAGAAGCTTGCCACCACTTGCGCGATCGTCGCTTTCTCGTCGTCCGCGATGCTCCCTACCGCGCATGCCGCCGAGCCGGCTGCAGCCGCGGTGCCCGCAACGACCGATGTCGATCCGGCGCTATGGGTCGTCAAGGACAAGGACACGACGATCTACCTCTTCGGCACCGTCCATGTGCTGAAGCCCGGCCTTGGCTGGTTCGACGAGGCGGTGAAGACGGCATTCGACAAATCCGACCGGCTGATGCTCGAAATGGTCATGCCCGACGACCAGGCGGCAATGCTGAAGGAAATGATGCCGCTGGCGATCGACCAGAGCGGCAAGACCCTATCGTCGCGCCTCGATGCCGAGCAGCTCAAAGCGTATCAAGCCGCGCTGGCGAGCCTTGGAATAGCACCGGCGCAGTTCGATATGTTCGAACCCTGGTTTCCTGCGATGACCTTGTCGGTGCTGCCACTCACCAAACTCGGCTATGACCCCGAACAGGGCGTCGAAAAGCTGTTGACGGCCTCGGCCAAAAAATCCGGCAAGCCCGTGGCGGGCCTTGAAACGCTGAGCCAGCAGTTGGGCTTTTTCGACGCGCTGCCCGAAACCCAGCAGATCGCCTTCCTGAATTCGGTGGTCAAGGATCTCGACAAGCTGGGGCCGCAGCTCGACAAGATGGTTCTACTGTGGGCGAAGGGCGATCCGGGCGCGCTGGCCGTGACGATGAACGAAAGCCTTGCCGCGACCCCCGAACTCGCCGCAACGCTGCTGTGGGACCGCAACGCCCGCTGGGCCGATCAGCTGAAAGCACGGATGGATCAGCCGGGCACCGTCTTCGTCGCGGTCGGAGCGGGCCATCTCGCGGGCGCGAAGAGCGTCCAGGATTTTCTGAAGGCACACGGCCTTGTCGCCAAGCGGGTCAAATATTGACGCGAAGGGCTCGCCCTTCGCATCACCGGGGTCGCCGCCTTGCGGCGGCCCTTTTGCCGTGCCTGCTTGCCGCTTGCGGCACTGAACAGTCGGCACGGCAGGCGCGGCCCGCGATGTGGCTGGTCGCCGACGCCGATACAAAAATCTATATGCTGGGCGCGATGCACGCCTTGCCGAGCGGCACCGACTGGAACGGCGGCAAGGTCGCCGAGGCCGTCGGGACGGCCGACGAACTGGTGATGGAATTGTCGCCCGCCGAGCTGGCGAAGGCGGGCGCCGTCTTCCAGGCGCTCGCACCCCGGACCGCACCGCTCGCGATGGAGAAACGGCTGCCGCCCCCGGCACTCGCGGGCTATCGGGCATTGGAGGCAAGCGGCGGCGATTTCGGCGGCGACGCGCTCGACGATTGGGCGGTGATGGTGTTGATGGGCCAGCGCGTGGCGCAGAATGCCGAGCTCGATTCCTCCGACGGTGTGGAAACGCGCCTCACCCGGCAGTTCAAGGACGCCCGGAAGCCGATCGGCGGCCTGGAGACGGCACGCGAACAGCTGATGCTGTTCGAAACGCTTGACCCGGCGACGCAGCGCACGCTCCTGACCCGCGCGGCCGAAAAATCGGACGATGCCGTGAAAGACGTCGGCGCCCTGACTGCGGCGTGGGGCCGCGGCGATGTCGCGGCGCTGGAAAAGGTCATCAACGACGATGTCGATACCGTGCCGGGGGCGCGCAAGGCGATCATCACCGACCGCAACCGGCGCTGGAGCACGTGGATACACAAGCGGCTGGAACAGCCCGGCACGGTGCTGATGGCGGTTGGCGCGGGGCATCTGGTCGGGACCGACGGCGTGCCCGCGATGCTCGAGGCGGACGGCATGAAGGTAACGCGGGTGCAATAAGCGCCGTCGCGCTTGCATTTCCGCCGCTTCCCCGCTAAGCGCCCCGGCTTCCGTCATGGTCATCCCTGGAGGCGTGGCGGAACTGTGTAACTGTTTCTCGGAGAAATGATATGAGCGATCAGCTGACGCTGACGGCCGAGACGCGCGAACGCGGAGGCAAGGGAGCCTCGCGTGACCTGCGTCGTAATGGCCGCGTCCCCGCCGTTGTCTATGGCGGCAAAGAAGAACCCCTGATGATCCACGTCGAAGAAAAGCTGCTGATGAAGCAGCTGATGACGGGTCACTTCATGAACTCGGTCGTGATGATCGACGTGGGTGGCAAGACCATCCGCACCCTGCCGAAGGACGTCGCTTTCCACCCGGTCAAGGATCGCCCGATCCACGCCGATTTCCTCCGAATCGCGAAGGACGCCAAGGTCACCGTGGCGGTTCCGGTCGTGTTCGCGAACGAAGAAGCCTCGCCGGGCCTGAAGCGCGGCGGCGTGCTGAACATCGTTCGTCACGAGCTGGAAATCGCCTGTGACGCGGACAAGATCCCCGACGAGATCACGATCGACGTCACCGGTTTCGACGTTGGCGATTCGATCCACATCAGCAACGTCACCCTGCCCAAGGGCGCTGAAAGCGCGATTGCCGATCGCGATTTCACCATCGCCACGATCGTCGCCCCCTCGGCGATGAAGTCGAGCGAAGGCGACACGACCGTCGACAGCGGCGAAGCTGCTGCTGCCGAAGGCGGCGAAGAAGCCTAATCATATTCGGGCGGCCCCTCCCCCGGCGGGAGGGGCCTTCCACGAAAGGCGAATAGCATGCAGCTCTGGGTCGGCCTCGGAAATCCCGGGCCCCAATATGCGATGCACCGCCACAATGTCGGCTTCATGGCCGCCGACGTCATCGCCGATGTCCACGACTTTCCGGCGCCCGCGAAAAAATTCCAGGGCTGGATCCAGGACGGCCGCATCGGATCAGAGCGCATCCTGCTGCTCAAGCCCGGCACCTTCATGAACGAAAGCGGCCGCAGCGTGCGTGCCGCGCTCGATTTCTATAAATTGACCCCGCAGGACGTCACCGCTTTCTACGACGAGCTCGATCTCGCACCCATGAAGGTCAAAGTGAAACAGGGCGGCGGCGCGGCGGGCCATAATGGCATCCGGTCGATGATCCAGCATATCGGCGAGGATTTCCGCCGCGTGCGCATCGGCATCGGCCACCCGGGACACAAGGACCGCGTCACCGGCCATGTCCTCGGCAATTACCACAAGAGCGAGATGGAACCGCTGATCGACCTGCTCGGCGCGATCGCCGCCGAGGCGAAATGGCTGGCGGGCGGTGACGATGTGCGGTTCCAGAGCGATCTCGCGCTGCGCCTGCAGGGCTGACGTAACTATCTCGCGGGTTCAACGCTCGCTCCCCGGTCAAGTCGTGCAGGACTGCCGCCGCACCATGTCATTGAAGCGTCATATGAATCATACGCTCCCGACTTGGTGAAGCCATCGAGCTGACACCTCCCTCTGGAAACGGTGCGCCACCTCATTCCCGACGATCCAGTCCGGGGCTCAACCGACAACAGGGGGACTGCATGTCACATCTGACCGATGACGCCCGCGCGCCTTATCGCGGCGAAACCACCAGCCATCAGGCGCCCGACAGTTTGGAAGCGATCGTCGCCGAAAATCCGACGCGCCGCACCTTGCTCCGCAACGGCCTGCTCGGCCTGTCGGTCCTCCCGACCATGGCGCTGGCTGCGTGCGGCGGCACCAGCGGCGACCCGACCGTCACCCTGCCCCCGACCGCCGGGCCGACACCGCCCCCCACCCCAACCCCGCCGGTCAGCTTTGCTGCGGTCGCCGCGAACCAGAATGACGCAGTGACGGTGCCGGCGGGCTATACCGTCGATGTGCTGTTGAAGGCCGGCGACTCGGTCGAGAGCGGCGCCGCCTACACCGGCAGCTTCCCCACCCCGGCAGTCGCCGAGAAATGGGCCGGCGGCAATCATGACGGCATGGAATATTTCGACTTTCCGGGGGTCGATGCCAACAACCGCGGCCTGCTCGCGATCAACCACGAATACCCCGATTTCAATATTCTGATGTCGGGAGGCTATAATGCCGCGGCGGCAACCACCGACCAGAAGGCGATCGCGCTGTCGGCGGTCGGCATCAGCGTCGTTGAAATCGCCAAGGGCAGCGATGGCCGTTGGGGCGTGCAGGCCGGATCGACCTATAACCGCCGCTATACCGGCAACAGCAGCTATCGCGTCGGCGGCCCCGCCGCGAGCGTCATCGCGGCGCCGATCAAGGGCATGCTCAACAATTGTTCCAGCGGCCGCACCCCGTGGGGAACCTATCTGACCTGCGAGGAAACGACCGACAATTATTTCGACCCGACGCAGCCCGCCAACGGCTATGGCTGGGTGATCGAAATCGATCCGCGGCGCGAACTGGCGCAGCCGACCAAACGCACCACGATGGGCCGTTTCGACCATGAAAATGTCGCGTTCCTCGAAAACAGCGACCGCCGCACCGCCTTTTACATGGGCGACGACGCCACGCCCGGCTGCATTTACAAGTTCGTCCCCGACCGCGCCTACAGCGCGACCAACCGCGCCGCCAATACCGACCTGCTCGATTCAGGCACGCTGTACGTGGCGCGCTTCAACGGCGACGGCACTGGCGAGTGGCGGGCGCTGGTTATCGGGCAGAACGGCCTGACCGCAGGCGCGTCGGATCCCGGCAACACCAGCCAGAGCACCACCCCGCCCGCGCCGACGATCGTCAATTTCACCAGTCAGGCCGATGTGCTGATCAACTGCAAATCGGCGGCACGCGTCGCCGGGGGCACCGTGATGGATCGCCCCGAGTGGATCACCGTGGCGCCCGACAATTCGGCGGTGTTCGTCACCCTGACCAACAACAGCGGCCGCCGCGTCACCAACCCGATGAACCCGCGCACGACCAATTTGCACGGCCACATCATCAAGTTCAGCGAACAGGGCAATTCACCGCTGGCGATGACCTTCCGCTGGGATATCTTTCTGCTGGCGGGCGACCCGTCGCTGGCGTCGGGCGGCAGCAACCTCGTCGGCAACATCAATGGCGACACCTTCTCCAGCCCCGACGGCATCCGCATCGACCCGCAAGGCCGCATGTGGGTGCAGACCGATCACAGCGTTCCCGGCAACTCGGGCGTCGCAGGACGGACGATCGATCAGGCGTTCGGGCACAATGCGATGTTCTATGTCGATCAGGTGACAAAGCAGTCGAAGCGCTTTCTCGTCGGCCCGCTGGGCTGCGAAATCACGGGGCTGGCCTATACGCCCGACCTCAAGACCTTCTTCGTGAACATCCAGCACCCGACGGGCAACTGGCCGGTCGCGAGGCAGCAGCCGCGCTCGTCGACGGTCGTCGTTCGCCGCACCGACGCCCAGCCGGTCGGCGCCTGATCGTGCGCCGCCCGCTCCCTCAAACGGGAGCGGGCGGCATCTCAGACAGTTTCATATCGCCAAAGCCCGCGCGTGCCGGACGGTTATCGTCTGTCTTGCACTCAGGGCGTTTTTCTTTGGGGTGGCGGCGGCGGCGAACCGTCGCGCGTCTGCGACATCAGGGTCACGCACATCGTCCGGTGCACCGGATGCCGGCCGCACGCGATGCCGGCATAGCGGTGCGTCGGGCGCAGCAGGCTGTGGCGATGCCCGCGGTTGGGCACGCCGTCGTCGATCAGCAACTGGTCGACGACGCCTTCGGGGGTGTGATGGCCATAGGTGATGACTTCGTTCACATAGGGCCCGCCGCCGCGCGCCTTCATCCGTTCGCCGGGGCCGCTGCCCCGCGTATAATGACCGACCGCACCCGAACGCGACTGGACCGCGACATGGTCCGCCGCCGCGCGCGCCAGCGCATCGCTCCATTCGAGTTCGGGCAGCGGCTTTTCGCGGCGGAGGTCGCGGATCGCCTCGTCGACCGCGGCGACGCCCTCGCGCGTCATGATGTCGATCTCGCTGTCGTCGTCGCTGATCAGCAGCTTGCCTTCGAAGCGAGGGCGATAGTCGCGCAGATATTCGGCATAGGCTGCGGGATCGCTGCGGAAGCGATTGAGTTCGGTGAAGACCCCCTCTTCGAAGCGGCTCGGCGCCGCGACGGCGGCGGTCGCACCGAGAGTCAGGAGGATGCCGGCGGCGAGGAGGCGGGGTTTCGTCATGGCTGGTGCGATAAAGGCGCAAGTCTGAACCACGCGCAACGGCAAAGACTGGCGCCCGAGGCAATCTGGCGCTAGGGGCGCTGCAACACAGGCCCCTCATTCACGGCAGGCCGAACCTCACGGAGTTTTTATGGGTTTCAAATGCGGCATCGTCGGCCTGCCCAACGTCGGCAAGTCCACCCTGTTCAACGCGCTGACCGAAACCGCGGCGGCGCAGGCGGCGAACTATCCTTTCTGCACGATCGAGCCGAATATCGGCAACGTCGCGGTGCCCGATGCGCGGCTTGAAAAGCTGGCCGCGATCGCAAGCAGCAAGAAAATCATCGCGACGCAGCTCGCCTTCGTCGACATCGCCGGCCTCGTGCGCGGCGCGTCGAAGGGCGAAGGGCTCGGCAACCAGTTCCTCGGCAATATCCGCGAAGTCGACGCGATCGTCCACGTCCTGCGCTGTTTCGAGGATGACGACATCCAGCATGTCGAGAACAAGGTCGATCCCGTCGCCGACGCCGAGACCGTCGAAACCGAGCTGCTGCTGTCCGACCTCGAAAGCCTCGAAAAGCGCGTTCCCGCCTTCACCAAGAAGGCCGCGCAGGGCGACAAGGAAGCAAAGATCGCCGCGTCGGTGCTTGGGCAGGCGCTCGAGCTGCTACGCGAAGGCAAGCCCGCGCGGTTGACCGAACCCAAGGATGACGAGGAAGCCCGCGTCCTGCGCACCGCGCAGCTGCTGACGTCGAAGCCCGTCCTTTACGTCTGCAACGTCGACGAAGGCAGCGCCGCGAACGGCAACGCTTTCTCGGAAAAAGTGTTCGCAAAGGCGGCCGCCGAGGGCGCGCAGGCCGTCGTCGTGTCGGCCGCGATCGAAAGCGAACTGGTGACGATGGACATGGCCGACCGGCTCGAGTTCCTTGAGGAAATGGGCCTCCACGAAACCGGCCTCGCGCGCGTCATCCGTGCCGGCTACGAACTGCTTCACCTGATCACCTTCTTCACCGTCGGGCCGCAGGAAGCGCGCGCGTGGACGGTCCACACCGGTGCGACCGCGCCCGAGGCCGCGGGCGAAATCCACAGTGATTTCCAGAAGGGATTCATCCGCGCCGAAACGATCGCCTATGACGATTATGTCGCGCTCGGCGGCGAAGCGCGCGCGCGCGAGGCGGGCAAGCTGCGCGCCGAAGGCAAAGCCTATGTCGTCCACGACGGCGACGTGATGCATTTCCTGCACAGTTGATCTCAGTCTCCCCTCCCGCAGGCGGGAGGGGTTGGGGGTGGGCGTGGGCCGTAGGCCCGCTCCTGTCCGTTGGCGGCCCACCCCGCTGCGACTAGCGAGCAAGCTCGCAAGTCTCGCTGCCCCTCCCGCTTGCGGGAGGGGAGTCTACGGCTCGAATGCCGCCAAAATCGGACAAGGCCCCTTGTCGCTTGCAGCGCATTGGTCGGCGAGGCGTGCGAGCGCCCCCCGCGTCGCGGTCATCTGCGCGATCTTTTCATCAAGCACCTCGATCCGCGCTCGCGCCAGCGTCCGCACGCGAACCCGGTCGTCGCTCGCCTCGAGCGCCAGCAGTTCGGAAATCTCGCCGAGCGTGAAGCCCGACACCTGCGCCGAACGAATGAATTTCAGGCGCCTCAGGTCATCCTCGCCATAGCGGCGGACTCCGCCGCCCCAACCGTCGCCGCCGCTGCGCGCGGGCGTATCGAGCAAGCCGCGGCGCTGGTAATAGCGTACGGTTTCGACCCCGACATCGCTTGCCTGCGCCAATTTTCCGATCGTGAGCTGCATCGCTTGACTCCGTACCATGGTACGGAGGTTATATGGGGCGCATGACAAAGCAAGCAACCCTCCATCGCATGGTCATGCCGGGGCATACCTGCCCCTATGGCCTCAAATCGAAACATCTGCTCGAAAGCCGTGGCTTCACGGTCGACGACCGCTGGCTGACGACGCGCGAGGAAACCGACGCGTTCAAGGCCGAGCATGGCGTCAAAACGACGCCGCAGACCTTTATCGACGGCGTGCGCATTGGCGGCCATGACGACCTGCGCCGTCATTTCGAGCTGAAGGTCGCCGATCCTGACACCACTAGCTACACCCCTGTCATCGCGCTCTTCGCTATGACCGCACTGATGGCGCTCGCGGCGAGCTTTGCGGTCGACGGCAGCGCCTTCACGCTGCGCGCCGCCGAATGGTTCATCTCGTTCAGCATGATCGTGCTCGCGCTGCTCAAATTGCAGGACGTCGACAAGTTCGCGACAATGTTCCTCAACTACGACCTGCTCGCCAAGCGTTGGGTGCCCTACGCCAGCATCTATCCCTTTGCCGAGGGGCTGGCCGGCGTTTTGATGACCGCGCACGCCCTGCCCTGGCTGTCGATCCCGCTCGCGCTCTTCATCGGCGGCATCGGCGCGGTGTCGGTGTTCAAGGCGGTCTATGTCGACAAGCGCGACATCAAATGCGCGTGCGTCGGCGGCAGCAGCAAGGTGCCCTTGGGTTTCGTCTCGCTGACCGAGAATGTGATGATGGTCGCGATGGCGCTGTGGATGGCGCGGATGTGGTTCTGATCGCCTCCCGCATCGGTCATTGATGAAACATAGGACTGGGCTATCAGGGGCGGTGATTCGCCCCCACGGAGCCCAGCCATGTTCAACCGCCGCCATTTCCTAGCCGGGGCGACCCTTGCCGGCCTCGCCGCCCCCGCGATCCTGCGCGCCGAGGGCGGGATTTTCCGCGAATTCCCGTTCAGCCTCGGCGTCGCCGCGGGCGATCCGGCGAGCGACGGGTTCGTCATCTGGACGCGCCTCGCCCCCGAACCGATGGAACGCCATGGCGGGATGCCGCTGGCGAATTTCCCGGTCGACTGGGAGGTCGCGAGCGACAGCGGCTTTCGCGACGTCGTCGCCAAGGGGACCGAACTTGCGCGCCCCGAACTCGCGCACAGTGTCCATGTCGAGGTTGCTGGATTGCAACCCGACCGGCCATATTATTACCGCTTCACCGCGGGCGGCGAGCGCAGCCTTCGCGGCCGCGCACGCACCCTGCCCGCGCCGGGCGCCAAGGCCGATGCGCTGAAATTCGGGGTCGCGGGATGCCAGCATTTCGAGGCGGGCTTCTTCGGCGCCTATCGACATCTTGCGCGCGAAGACCTTGCCTTCGTCTATCATTATGGCGACTTCATCTATGAATATAGCGAGGAATATCTGTTCAACACCGGGCTCCCGACGCGCCCGGTGCGCAAACATGCGTTCCGCGCGCTCGTCGACGTCAATGATTTCCGCAATGCCTATGCGCAGCAACTCGGCGACATCGACCTGCAGGCGGCGCGTTGCACCCACGCTTTCCTGTCGAGCTTCGACGATCACGAAATCCGTAACGACTGGGTCTCCGACATCGACAATTGGAAACTCGGCCTCGACGTCAACGACTCCGAAGCCGCATCGCCCGAGGTTTTCATGCTCAAGAAACAGGCGGCGATGCAGGCGTGGTACGAGCATATGCCGGTGCGCAAGGCGCTGCTCCCGCGCGGCGGCATGGTCGCGATGAACCGCGAGTTTCGCTGGGGCGACCTGATGGCGATGCAATTGCTCGACACGCGGCAATATCGCGATGACCAGCCGTGCGACGACGGGTTCAAGCCCACCTGCCCCGATGTGTTCGCTAAGGACAAACAGGTGCTCGGCAAGGCGCAGGAAGAATGGCTTGGCCGCAATTTGGCGAAGGGCGGCGCGACGTGGAACGCCTTTGCGCAGCAGGTAACGATGATGTCGCTCGACCGGCGGCGCAAAGCCGACGAGCCGAAGAAGATCGTCAATCTCGACAGCTGGGCGGGTTATGAAGCGCCGCGCGAACGCATCCTGTCGCGCATGGCGGGGCTCAAGAACAATGTCGTGCTGACCGGCGACGAGCATCAGAATTTCTGCGGCGACCTTGTGCGGGGGGACAAGGTCGTCGGCGCCGAGTTCGTCGCGACCTCGATTTCGAGCGGTGGCGACGGCAGCGACCAGCGGAACGGCACCGACACCTTCCTCAAGCTCAACCCCGAACTCAAATTCGCGAACGACCAGCGCGGCTTTCTCGTCTGCGACGTTAATCGCGAGGCGTGGCAGACGCATTTCATGGTCGTCGACAAGGTGACGACGCCGGTGAACAACCTGTCGAGGCGCGCGACGGGCGTGGTCGAACGCGACGTTGCCGGAATCAAGATGGCGTGACGTGTCGCCGGACGGTCACATAAGCGCCATAGCGGAGCACGCATGAACCGCCTCCTGTCGCTGCTGCTCGCCCTCCTGCTTCCCGTCGCCGCGCACGCGCAGGAGTCCCCCGAGCGCAAGCCCGTGACGATCCTGATCTCGATCGACGGCTTTCGCGCCGATTACCTCGATCGCGGCATCACGCCCAACCTGTCACGCCTCGCGGCCGAGGGCGCGCACGGCAAGCTGCGGCCGTCCTTTCCGACCAAGACCTTCCCGAACCATTATGCGATGGTGACCGGCAAGCGGCCCGATACGAACGGCATCGTCGGCAACAATATGATCGACCCGCGGCGCCCCGACGTGCGGTTCAGCCTCGGCGATCCCAAACAGTCGCTCGATCCCTTCTGGTGGGACGAGGCCGAACCCGCGTGGGTAACGGCCGGCAAAGCGGGCGTGCGCAGCGCGACGATGTTCTGGCCGGGCAGCGAGGTCGCGATCCACGCGAGTCGCCCGCCCGACTGGCTGCGCTACGACGCACATGTCGGCTATGCGCAGCGCGTCAACACGATCCTCGACTGGATGCGCCGACCCGCCGACATCCGCCCCGCCTTCGTCACCCTCTATTTCAAGGCGGTCGACGATGCGGGGCACAAATTCGGTCCCGACAGCGCGGAGGTCAACGCCGCGATCACCGAAGTCGATGCGCGTGTCGGTGACCTCGCCTCGGGCCTCGCCGCGATGGGACAGTCCGCGCAGATGATCGTCGTCGCCGACCATGGCATGCGTGCGATCGACGAGAGCCGGGTGATCCAGCTTGCCGACCTGATCGACCTCCCCAGCATCGTCGCGGTCGAGACGGGCCCCTATGCCGCGATCGAGCCCGCCGCGGGCACCGACGACCGCGTGTTCAAGGCGCTGCTGAAGCCACACGAGCATATGAGCTGCAACCGCCGCGAGGAATTGCCGAAGCGGCTGCACTATGGCCAGAATCCGCGCGTCGCTGCGATCATCTGTATCGCCGAAGCCGGCTGGTCGATCATCGCGGGCACGCCGACCTGGCCCGTCAAGGGCGGCGCGCACGGTTATGACAATCAGGACCCCGAGATGCTTGCGCTGTTCGTCGCGAGCGGCACGGGTCTGAGGGGCGATGTCGGAACGATCGACAATATCGAGATATATCCGCTGCTGATGCGGCTCATCGGCGTTGCTTCGCTGCCGAGCGACGCGACGGGCGAACTCGCCGAGCGTCTGCCCTGATCAGTCGCGCAGCACCGCCATCGCGTGGATCGAAGCCGTGGGCGCGTTGACGATCTGGAGCTGATAGCGCCCCTGCCTCACGTCGAATTCGACCATCTTGCGAATCCCCGAACAGGCAGGACCATGGCCGTGCGTGAACGATTTCACCGCCGCGCCGTCGCGCACAAGGTCGATCCACGCGCCCGCGTCGAGCGCGACGACAAGTCGCCCGGCTTTCTTGACTTCGATCGGGATCATCCCGCCGAATTTGTGGACGTCGGGCTTGTGTTCAGGCGCGATGCCATAACGCAGGCTTTCGAACTTGTGCAGCGGCAACGCGGTCCGAGCCGCGCCGAGCGGCGACCAGTCGGCGCCGAGATCGTCGCCATAAGCATAGATGGTCTTGCTCGCCGCATCGCGCGCCCAATCCGCTAATTCGGGAGGCAGGACGGGGGCCGTCGGACAGGAAGGCGTGGCAGGGGCCGCGAAGGCTGCCGCGGGCAAGGCGGCCGCGAGCGACATGGCAATGATCCGGAACCCCATCCTATTTCCTCCCGAACAATTTCTCGACATCGTCCATCGCGAGCTTCACCCATGTGGGCCGCCCATGATTGCACTGGCCGCTGTGCGGCGTGACCTCCATCGTACGCAGCAGCGCGTTCATTTCGGCGACGCTCAGCGTGCGCCCCGCGCGCACCGATCCATGGCACGCCATCGTCGCGGCGACCAGTTCGAGCCGTTCGCTGAGGCCCAGCGCGGCATCATAGCCCGCGAGATCGTCGGCGATGTCGGTGACGAGCTTTTGGCAGTTGATCGCGCCCAGCATCGCCGGGGTTGCGCGCACCATCACCGCGGCGGGGCCGAAGCGTTCGATCTCGACCCCGAGCGCCGCGAGCTGCGGCGCTGCGGCTTCGAGCCGGTCGCACGCGGGTTCGTCGAGTTCGACGACTTCGGGCAGCAGCAGCCCCTGCGACGGCACCGCCTGCCCGCCCATGCCGCGGCGCAGTTGTTCGAGCACGAGCCGTTCGTGCGCGGCGTGCTGGTCGACGATGACGAGACCATCCTCGGCCTCGGCGACGATATAGGTTTTCGCGATCTGCCCGCGCGCGATGCCGAGCGGATGTGCTTCGGCGTGCGGGACCGGCCCGGTCGCGGGTTCGGCGCGTCCCATCGGGAGCGCATCGCGCGATGGTGCGAAATCGACGATGCGGTCGTGCAGCAACGCCGTCGTCGCGAGATCTCCTTCCGCCCCAAAGAGGTGCGTCGCCGGGGCGTGCGGATAAGGCAGATGCGCGGCGAACAAGGTCGGCGCGGGCGGCGGCGGCGCGACCGGCTCCTGCTGCCACGCCGCAAGCGCCGCCTCGGCGGGACGCTGGACGCTACGAAAGCCATGTTCGTCAAGCGCACGGCGGAGGCCGCCGACGATCATCCCGCGAACGAGTTGCGGGTCGCGGAAACGCACCTCGGTCTTCGCGGGATGGACGTTCACGTCGACCTCGCTCGTCGGTACATCGAGGAAGAGCGCGACGACCGGATGGCGGTCGCGCGCGAGCAGGTCGGCATAGGCGCCGCGCAGCGCGCCGACGAGCAGCCGGTCCTTCACCGGGCGCCCGTTGACGAACAGATATTGATGATCGGCGATGCCGCGATTGTAGGTTGGCAGGCTGATCACGCCGCCCAGATGCACGTCGCCGCGGTCCACATCGACCCCGATGCTGTTCGCGGCGAGATCGCGCTGGGTCAGCGCCGCGACGCGCGTCAACTGGTCCTGCCCGCCCTGCACATCGAGCACGCGGCGCCCGTCGTGCTCGACGGTGAAGCCGATGTCGGGCCGCGCCATCGCGAGCCGCTTCACGACGTCGAGGCACGCGGCATATTCGCTGCGCCCGCTGCGCAGGAATTTACGCCGCGCGGGCACGCGCGCGAACAGATCTTCGACCATCACGCGCGTACCTTTGGCGAGCGCCGCGGGCCCTTCGGCAACCACCGCGCCATTGTCGACGACACGCTTCCAGCCTTCGCCGCCCGCGACGCGGCTTTCGAGCGTCAGCCGCGCGACGCTCGCGATCGAGGGCAAAGCCTCGCCGCGAAACCCGAGCGTCGCGACCTCCTCGATCGCATCGTCGGGCAGTTTCGACGTCGCATGGCGTTCGAGCGCGAGCGCCATGTCGGACGCGGTCATCCCGCACCCGTCATCCTCGACTTCGAGGCGCGAAATCCCGCCCTCGGCGATTCGCACCGAAATGCGAGTCGAACCGGCGTCGATGGCATTTTCAACCAGTTCCTTGAGCGCAGCGGCGGGTCTTTCAACCACTTCACCGGCCGCGATCCGATTTACTAGCTTTTCCGGCAGGCGACGTATTGACATGGCCGCTCTCCTAGCGCAGTCGAACGCAAATCGCGACCCATCCGCACAGCCCTGATCATTTTGTCCAGCCACCCCAAAAGGAAGAGCCGGAATCTCCCCCTGATTGTAGCTGTCGCCGGGCGGGCGCACGGATAATCACGACAGGGGCGCGCCCATCATGGACGCGGCTTCGATGACAGGAAGCAGTATCGATGTCCTTCTTTTCCCGCTGGTTCAAATTCAATTCCCAAGACATGGCTATCGACCTCGGCACCGCGAACACCGTCGTCTATGTGCGCGGCAAGGGAATCGTGCTGAACGAGCCCTCGGTCGTCGCGGTCGAGACGCTGAACGGGATCAAGCGGGTGAAGGCGGTCGGCGACGACGCCAAGCTGATGATGGGCAAGACCCCCGACAGCATCGAGGCGATCCGCCCGCTGCGTGACGGCGTCATCGCCGACATCGATGTCGCCGAACAGATGATCAAACACTTCATCACCAAGGTGCACGGCGGCAAGCCCAACGCGTTCCGCAGTCCCGAAATCGTGATCTGCGTCCCCTCGGGCTCGACGAGCGTCGAACGCCGAGCGATCCGCGATGCCGCATCGAATGCGGGCGCGAGCGAAGTGTGGCTGATCGAGGAACCGATGGCCGCCGCGATCGGCGCCGACATGCCCGTCACCGAACCGATCGGTTCGATGGTCGTCGACATCGGCGGCGGCACGACCGAAGTCGCGGTGCTCTCGCTGCGCGGCCTCGCTTACACCACCTCGGTCCGTGCGGGCGGCGACAAGATGGACGAAGCGATCGTCTCTTACGTCCGCCGACACCATAACCTGCTGATCGGCGAAGCGACCGCCGAGCGGATCAAGAAGGATTTCGGCATCGCGCGCATCCCCGCCGATGGCGTTGGCCTCACGATCCACATCAAGGGCCGCGACCTTGTGAACGGCGTGCCCAAGGAAATCTCGATCAACCAGGCGCAGATCGCCGAAGCGCTGTCCGAACCGATCGGCACGATCGTCGAGGGCGTCCGCATCGCGCTGGAAAACACCGCGCCCGAACTCGCCGCCGACATCGTCGACCAGGGCATCGTCCTGACCGGTGGCGGCGCGCTGATCGCCGAGCTCGACGAGCTGCTCAAGGATGCAACCGGCCTGCCGGTCACGGTCGCCGATGACCCGCTGACGTGCGTCGCGATCGGCACCGGCCGCGCGATGGAAGACCCCGCCTTCCGCGGCGTTCTCCAGCAAGCCTGATCGCGTAGGTCTGCTTCATGGTCCGCCCGGCACATCGACGTCCGGGACAATCCCGAAAGGCTCAGTACAGCCTGTTCGTTGCCTATGTCATCGCGGTGACAGGGGCGGTGGCGGGCCTGTTGCTGGCGATCCTGTCGGTCGTTGATCCCGTCGGCTTCGCCCAATTGCGTGTGGCGAGCCAGGAAATCGTCGCGCCCGTCGCACGCGCGTCGCGATCGGTGATCGGGTCGATTTCGGGCATCGACGACACGGTCGGCGCCTATGTCAGCGCGGGCACGCAGAACCGGCGGCTGCGCAAGGAACTCGCCGACACGCGGCGCGAACTCGTCGCGACCAGCTCGCTGCAGGAAGAAAACCGCCAGTTGAAGGCGCTTCTCAAGCTGCAGGAAACCGACAAGACCGCGCTCGCCAACGGTTATCTGCTCACCTCGACCTCGACGAGCAGCAAGCGCATCGCGCTGCTCAGCATCGGGCGCAACCTCGGCGTCGCCGCGGGCCAGCCCGTACGCGGCGCCGACGGCCTGATCGGCCGCGTGCTCGGCGCCGGGCCGTCGGTATCGCAGGTGCTGCTGCTTACCGACGTCGACAATATCGTCCCCGTGCGCCGCGCGCGCGACGGGCTGCCCGCGCTCGCCAGCGGTCGCGGCAACGGCGACCTCGACGTCCGCACGCTCAACATCGCGAACAACCCGTTCAAGCCAGGCGACATTCTCGTCACCTCCGGCACCGGCGGGCTCTATCCGCCCAACATCCCGGTCGCGATCGTCGTGCGGCGGCAGGACGACGGCGCCCTCGCGCGCCCGCTCGCCGACCCGGGCAAGGTTGACGCGGTGTCGGTGCTGCGCCCCTACACCCCCGACAATATCGAGGCGCAGGGCCTGCCCGGCCCCGCGACGCCGCCCGCCGCCCCCGCCGACGCGCCATGAAGCAGAAGGGTCCGCGCCTCGGCGAACCGGCATCGCTGTGGCGGATGCGCTTCGTTCCGATTGCGAGCGTCATGTTCGCGTCGGCGCTGCCGCTGATGCTGCCGCTGATCGCCAACTCGCCGGTGCTGCCGCCGCTCGGGCTGCTCTTCTTCCTGTGTTGGCAGTTGCTGCGCGCCGAAATGTGGCCGGTGTGGATCGGCCTGCCGCTCGGCCTGTGGGACGATCTGTTCAGCGGCGCGCCGATCGGCACCGCGATGGGCCTGTGGACGGTCGCCAGCATCGCGATCGCCTATTCGTCGCAGCGCATTTATTGGCGCGGCTTTTTCCACGACTGGGCGATTGCCGCGGCGTCGGTCGCGATCATCCAGTCGCTCGCCGCGCTGATCACCCACCCGCACGCCGCGACCGGCCGCGTGCTCGGCCTTGTGGTGCCGCAGATCATCATCTCTGCCCTGCTCGTCCCGCTGTTCATGCGCCTGACCGGCAAGTTTGACAATTTCCGCCTGAAGCGCCGATAGACTGGTTCGAACCCCCTAATGCCGAAGAAGAAGAGTCCGCCGATTACCGAAGCCTGGAGGGGCATTACCTTCACCCGCCGCGCGCTGGTCGTCGGCGGCGCACAGGCGGCGGTCGGCGTCGCGCTCGCCGCGCGCATGGCCTATATTTCGGTGGTCGATAACGATCGCTATGTCCTTGAATCGGAAAGCAACCGCGTCAACCTGACGCTCGTTCCGCCGCGGCGCGGCTGGATCGTAGACCGCCGCGGCAAGGCGCTTGCGAACAACCGCGTATCCTTGCGCATCGACATCATTCCCGATCGCCTGCACAACAAGGACCTGGTGCTGGGGCAGCTCCGGACCTTGCTGCGCCTCGATGGCGATACGATGGAACGCATCAATCGCGACCTGAAGGCAGCGTCGGGATTCCAGCCCGTCGCGATCAAGGAAGACATGACCGAGGCCGAGTATAGCTCGATCCTCGTTCGCCTGCCCGAACTGCCTGGCATCGCGCCGCAGCGCGGCTTTGCCCGCAACTATCCGACCGGCGCGGCGGTCGGCCATCTGATCGGCTATGTCGGCGCCCCGAACGCCGAGGAATATCAGAAGGCCAAGGATCCGCTGTACATCACGCCGGGGTACAAGATCGGCAAGGACGGGCTGGAAAAATATTTCCAGGAAATGTTGAAGGGTCAGCCCGGCGCGCGGCGCGTCGAGGTGACCGCACGCGGCAAGGTCGTCCGCGATCTGTCGACGCAGGCCGACGTGCAGGGCAAGACCGTCCATCTGACGATCGACGCCGACCTGCAGGAATTTGTCGCGCGGCGCATGGGACGCGAGTCGGGCGCAGCGGTCGTCATCGACTGCCAGAATGGCGACATCCTCTCCTTCGTCTCGATGCCAAGCTTCGATCCCAACAGTTTTTCGGACGGGATCAGCAGCAGCGAATATGCCTGGCTGCGCGCCGACGATCACCAGCCGCTGATCAACAAGGCGACGCGCGGCCTGTATCCGCCCGGATCGACGCTGAAGCCGATGGCCGCGATCGCCGCGGTCGAGCACGGCGTCGACCCCAGCGAACGCCACACCTGCGTCGGCGGCTATCGCCTCGGCAGCCGCTTCTTCCGCTGCCTCGGCACGCACGGCAGCCTCGACATGCCGTCGGCGATCATGAAGAGCTGCAACAGCTATTTCTACTGGCTCGCGCACCGGCTCGGCTACGACGCGATGGCCCCTACCGCGCGGCTGCTCGGGCTCGGCGAGGAATTCCAGCTTGCGGGCAGCAACCAGCGCTTTGGCACCATCCCCGACAGCGCGTGGAAGATGAAGAAGTATGATCAGGAATGGTCGGCCTCGGACTCGCTCAACGCCGTCATCGGACAAGGCTATGTGCTCGCCAATCCGCTCCAGCTCGCCGTGATGGCGGCGCGCATCGCATCGGGGCGCCGACTTTACCCGCGCCTGATCAACCGCGAGTTCAAGAATGAGCCCCTGCCCTTTTCGCCCGAAGCGCTCGCCGTCGCGCGCCACGGCATGGACCTCGTCGTCAACGGCGCCGGCACCGCGGTGCGCAGCCGCCTGCCGCTCGACGGCATCACGATGGCGGGCAAGACGGGCACCGCGCAGGTACGCGGGCTCGGCACCGGGAACGGCAAAAGCGGGACGTGGAAATTCCGCGATCACGGCCTGTTCATCGGCTTCGCGCCGGTCGTTAACCCCCGCTACGCAACCGCCGTCGTGATCGAGCATGGCATGGGCGGATCGCGCGCCGCCGCGCCGGTCGCCAAGGATTTCATGACCTTTCTCTTCGACCGCGAAAAGGCGATGGAGGCGCTCACCACCCTCGAAGCCGGCTGGGGCGGCACGATCAAGGAACGCATGGACCGCGATTATGCCGCGTGGAAATCGGGCGCGTCGAGCGACCCCGAACCGGGGGCGCCGCAATGATCCCCGTGCCACCCGCCATCCAGCGCATCCCGTGGAAACTGATCGGCATCCTCGCCGGCATCACAGGCTTTGGCCTGCTCGTGCTTTATTCGGCGGCGGGCGGAAACTGGTCGCCGTGGGCGTTGCAGCAGGGCGTGCGCTTTCTCGTCTTTCTGACCGCGGCGCTGGTGATCGGGCGTTTTCCGATCCGCATCTTCGAGGATTTCGGCTATATCGCCTATATCGGCATCCTGTTCCTGCTGATTGCGGTCGAGCTGCTCGGTTTCGTCGGCGGGGGCAGCCAACGATGGCTCAATCTCGGCTTCATGAATCTCCAGCCGTCGGAGCTGATGAAGGTCGCGATCGTCATCGCGCTGGCGCGCTTTTATGCGCAGCTTCCCCCCGGCAACACGCGGACCTTCACCGCGCTGTGGCCCGCGCTGGTGATGATCGGCCTGCCCGCGGCGCTCGTCATGCTGCAGCCGGATCTCGGCACCGCGCTCGCGATCTGCATCGGCGGCGTCGTGGTGATGTTCGTCGCGGGCCTGCCCTTCTGGTGGTTCGGCAGCACCGCGGTGGCGGGGCTTGCGGCGCTGCCGGTCCTCTTCTCTTTCCTCCATGATTATCAGCAAAAGCGCGTGCTGATCTTCCTTGACCCCGAAAGCGATCCCTTGGGCGCCGGCTATCATATCAGCCAGTCGAAGATCGCGATCGGGTCGGGCGGTATCGGCGGCAAGGGCTTCCTCAACGGATCGCAAAGCCACCTCGACTATCTGCCCGAGGGTCACACCGACTTCATCTTCGCCACGATGGCCGAGGAATGGGGCCTGATCGGCGGCCTCGCGCTGCTCTTCGGCTTCTTCCTGCTGCTCCGCTGGTCGACGCGCGTGGCGCTGAAGGCGCGGACGCGTTTCGGGCAGCTCACCGCCGCCGGCCTCACGATGACGATCTTTTTCTACATCGCGATCAACCTGATGATGGTGATGGGCCTCGCCCCCGTCGTCGGCATTCCGCTGCCGCTCTTTTCCTATGGCGGTTCGTCGATGCTGACGATCATGACCTGCGTCGGCATCATGCTCGCGATCGAAAACGACAGCAAAACGGGCACGCGCCGCTTTCATTGAGAAAAAACTTCGGCAAAAAATCAACGGGGGCATTGCCATCCCCACAGAGCCATGATAGCGGGCCGCTCGCTTCGCAGCAAAGAGGGCAAATCTTCGCAGCAAGGCACGCCTGAAAATGGCAGTGGACGCATAGCTCAGTTGGTAGAGCAGCTGACTCTTAATCAGCGGGTCCTAGGTTCGAGCCCTAGTGCGTCCACCATTTTTCAATGACTTAGGCGCAGCCTTCTACCGCTGCTTACGCCGTGAGGCGCTACAGCAATCAGATAGCAAGCAACGCGTTGGCTTTCGCTCCCGCCACGCAGCACCTCGCGCCCACGCATAGAGTGGCGGCAACAACACCGAACTGGAAGGTCGATCAACGGATGCCGGTTTGGGATCGGCTACGCAGTTCATCATTGGCGAACGAAGCGACAATGATACTCCGGCCGGACTGCCAGCGATAAATGCCAATCGAGTATCCGCCGCCTGACGAATATGACACCTCTTCCCCATACCCGCCTAGAATGAACTCAACTTCGTTTTTTCGCAGTCCGATACGCAATTGAGAGTAGCCAGCAGCGTTCACCCCAGCTGGCCGAAATCCGGCAAGCGTCATCCCCTCTTCGAACGTAAGTCCATCCCTCTTACGAAAGCACTCTAATTGAGCAGCCACGGTCGCGTCCAATTGCTCGCAAGGCCCACGCAGAGCATCGAACACCGCCGAACCCACGAAGTCAGCATTCAACGTCCGCCGGAGATTAATAATCTCTGCAATGCCCAATGCAGTCCTATCGCGACATTCTTGGTCCGCACATTTCTCGACCTGCGGATAGACGCGCTCAACGTATTCGTTCTCATCGTCAGTCAACGCAGCCATACCCTCGGCACGCGGCGTCCACTTCCCATAGCCGGTCGAGAATGTCGAAGCCGCGATTGCAAGCGGCAATAATAGTCCGAAAGTCATTGTGATCCCCTGCAATTGGAGAGCTTTGGGGGATGGAAAAGCAAACCAGCGCAGGCCGACGCTATCGCGAGGCGCGTCGAAACGTGGGAGTGATTGTCACCGAAGCGTTGCCCGTGACCAGTCGATTGCCGCAGCAATCGCGGACGCCACCGCAATTTTCCCGACACAGCCAATTGCTCCTCGATCCCGGCAAGCCGGGACGGTTGACTGCGCGAACACGAGCACGCGCCCTCACGTATTTCCCGTGAGGGTATTTTATTCCGTGAGCCGCCCGACAAAGCGGGTGCTCGTGTTTGACGCAGCTTGTGCGTTGCCAAGGGAAGTCACGCCCCAGACACTTCGGCTACTATGCGGCGCGCTCAACAATGTCCACCAATCCATCGCCGGGATGCGGCGACGAAGGCAGGCGCGGCCTGCGGGGCAAACAAACCTCGTCCGCCGCGACACGGCGACATTCATGTAACCGTGCTTCTAGCCGCGTGGGTGTCCGCTCATCGGTCCAGCGGCGCAGCAATGCTTGCGCTGAAATCAGGTTGCAGACCTCGGCACCCAACTCCACGCGCGCGTAGCTGTCCCGTTCATTGTTCCCGCAAAGAGGAATACGGTGGCCGGGATGCGGATGATGGCATTCCGTGTAACACGGAATTTAACGAGCGGGATGGGTGCCCTGGACTGCCCTCAGTGGCGTTCATGCCTCTGCCGCGCTCCCCTGCGCATCCTTGGGGCATTTCCCGACCAGCCGCAATTCGACGGAGGCCATGCACCGCAAGAACTGATTGCCTCAAATATCAAGGCCGCAGGCTGTGCTTAACCTGCTCGATCAGCGCCGCCATCATTTCAGACGAAATCATGTCGTCGCCGTCCGCCTCTTCCTCAACGGCAATCGGTATGCTGGAGCCATCGGCGCTCGCCCGACCGCCATCAAGGCGGCTCGGGAGAGGCGAGCGCCGTGGCGTCTGCACAGCGGCCGGGTTCGGAGCGGCAGTTTTATTCCGGTTATTTTTTGGTTCTTTTATGGTTCGGGTGAACGTCGTTCGGGGGTGCGCTGAATTTAGTGCAGGGGTGGGGTGCATCTTGTTCGCAGGGTGATGAGCGTCATTCAGGGGTGCCGTTCGCCTCTGAAACTCGCAGGCTACCCCGGAATCTGATTCAGGGGTGCTATACCCGTCGAACAGGTAGAGATCGTAGTGCGAAACCCTGCCGCGAACCTCATTGCGTTGGAGCAATCCTTGGCCTTCCAGCGCCGTAATCGCCTTGGATATGGTCCTGCCGGAAAAGCCGGTCTTGGTCGCCAGTGTGTCAATTGAAGGAAAACAGAGGCCGGTCTTGTCGTTGGCATGATCGGCCAGAGCCAGAAGCACCAGCTTTTCCGTGGGCGACGTGTTCGCCTTCCACGCTGCGGCCAAGTATTTTATCCCCACTACCGACAACTCAGAGTGATAATGGCGGCCGTAACGCGCCGCCCAACATGAAGGTCCGAATTGCAGAAGGCCCCGGCATTATTTGCCGAGGCCCCGCTACGAAACGCCATGTTAGACCGCCTGACTGGTGGAATGCGTCAGCTTGGTTTCAAGCCATTCGTCCAGATCACAGCGCCGGTAGCGCACCGAACCGCCGAGTTTGACATAGGCCGGACCTTCCCCGCTGATGCGGAAGCGTTCGAGGGTAGGCTTGCCCAGACGCACATATTTCGCCGCCTCAGCGGTATTCATAACTTCCATTTGTCATCTCCAGCTATTTGATGACGTCAAGAGTATGAGGCTGTCATCTGGAGAGCATTTGAGAAAAATGGAGAATAATGGAGTGCATAATAAACCGCCCAAATCCGCACTTTATTCGAATTATTCTCTAAAAAGCGCGCGGTATTTTTTGGACAATCGCATAACTTTGGAATCGAACGTGCCATCACCGGCCGCCTCGCTGGCGACACGCAGCGCCGCCGAATGAGCGTTGAGGGCCGGATTATCCGTGATCAGGTCGCGCATCTTTTGCAGTAGCGGTCGATCCGCCACGTCAAATCCCGTGCCGGGGCGACGGCCACGCCTTTTCTGGCCCATTTTGGGCACCCCTCCCGCCGCCTGATCACCGTAGCGATCGATCAGCAACCCGCGCCAAAATGTCTCCCAGTCGTCGCGTCCGACCCATAGCGGCCGCCCCTCTAAGTTTTTGGGAGGGTTGTCTTGCGATAGCAATGCTCCGCTCGCCAAGCTGTTATGGCTAATCGCCGGAAGGGAACGGCGGTCAACAAGCGATGCTCCACCTTCCGCAACGATCCACACCGGAAACTGGCCTCCGAGAATGGCCCTCCTCAGAGCGATTTCGGCTACCTCTTCCATCAACACACGATGATTCCATTCGTCGGCATCAGGCGACCCCGACAGCATCACTCGAATCTGGCCAGCCAAAATCCCGTCAGCATCGATAGCAGGCCGCCCGGAAAGCAGTTCGCAAAGTTGTGCGTAACAATCATCCAGTCGGATCGCGCCGGGCTTGGCGACACCAAGGTAAGAATCCCCTTCCACGCGGCGGCTAACCGGCATTTTTGATTTGTTGGGCGAGAGTTTCGCGCCCGAAGTCCTCATCATCCTTGGTCATATATCCGCGCTCCACCATCATGGCTGCGGCAAGGTGGAACAGCTTTTTCTTCTCTGCGCCGGTGATACCTAAAACGCCGCGATAGGTGTGCTCGCTGCCGGATGCGATGTCCCGCCCGCAAATGTTGATGATGAGATTGAGGGCGACCTGTAAGGGCTTTTCACCCTCTATCAGGATGGCGTTACGAACGACATCGGGATGACTGCCAGCGGTCCTTCTGGCTTCCGATTGCACGGATTCAAAACAGAGCGTGCCCGCGAGCGGGCTATCATTCAGCCACGCGAGCGCGTGCTCCACGTCGTTCACCTCTTTGGCGCGAAACAGCTTTTTGAAGATGCTCATTATGCCCCCATGCCTGATATTCGATAGTCCACTTACGCCTCTTTGAGCGCGCGCCCATTCCTGCGGTGCCGACACCCTCCGCACGCGGGCGTGAAATCAACAATCGCTACGCCGTTCGCTTAACCGCGTTGATCGCCACGACATTTTCCGATTCGGCGGGTTTTAGGATCAACTCTACATGGCGCGCCCACGCGTCTAAGCCAGCCCTCTTTTCATCCTTCCAATCGTGTTTCTGATAGATGCCCGCAACACCGGCTTTGGCACCGCTAACATGGTTCAGTAGCGCCTCTGTGACCTCAAAGCGCACACCGAGGCGCTGGCACCCCGTCGCAAAGGTCCGGCGCAAATCATGGATGCGCCAAGCCGGTATCGCGTTCCCGTCCTTGGCCTCACCTATCACGGCATCGAGATCACGCTTGACCTTCGTAAAGCCGCTAATTGGGGTTTTGCCCGTTGTGGACAGGGCCAAGCCGGTCTTCGGCCATCGGTGAGCGTCCGATTCCCCCGCACCCTTCATCTGCTGCCCCAGCGCCACCTGATCCAATTCACCAACGGCTTGGATACTCAACGGAACGATATGCGCCACTCGATTCTTCGCCCGGTTGGCGGGAATAGTCCACGTTGCGGTCGCACGATCCAGTTCGTCCCACGCCATGCCCGCAACTTCCGACCGTCGCTGGCCGGTAAGAATGAGAAGGCGAAAAAATGTGCCGAACGGCGCAACGGACGAAGCACTGGCTTTCCATACAGCCGCCAATTCATCATCAGAAAGGACCCGATCACGTGCCCGTGGCGCTTCGGGCTTGGCCATATCCTTGAGCGGGTTCGCGGCGATGTCGCCCCGTTTCACAGCCCACCCGAAAAGGACCGATGCATACGCGAATACCGCCCTACGGATTCCTCGCTTCCGGCTAGGGATCGCATCGATGATTGGCTGGAGGTCGGACCGGCCGATATTCGGCAGTGGAATCCCCGTCAGCTTGGGCGTCAGGTGATTATCAATCACCGATTTGGCCAGCCTCACGCTAGATGAACGACGTTGCCGTTCGTTCTCATATTCGTCGAGCCAAATTGCCGCGATCCGTTCGAAAGCCAACTCGCTCTCCAATCTTGCCTTCTCTTGCGCCTGCCGCGCGTTCTCATCGCGCGCCGCCATTTCATCAAGGTCCCGTTGGCGCGGATCGATTCCATATTCGACAAGAGCAGCCAGTTCTTTCGAGCGCTTCCGAGCCTGATCCGGTGTCAGGCTTCCATGGCGACCGATAGTATATCGTTTGGCAGGCGTGCGTTCAGCTTCGCCGGGCCGGGCAATCCTATACTGGAAAACATAGACCTTCCCCCCTGCGGGCGTGACCTTGAGGCCAAAACCAGCAACATCCGCGTCCCAAATGAAGTGGTCCCGTTCGGCCGGTTTCGCAGCATCCACTGTCCGCTTTGTAATCGTTGCCCTCGCCATGCAGCCCCCTGTGCCATCAGCCTATCTCTGCCGCCGTCACACAGCCTCGCGGGCCAATCCAGCAACGTAGCAATCAGATAGTAAGCCGTAGCAATCCAATTCGCAATGGAAGCTGATGACGAAAGAGTATATTTGGCGATGTTTTCCGTTGATTTCCCGTTCGATCCCGCAGAAACCCTTTGCAATATCGCTAACTCTTAATCAGCGGGTCCTAGGTTCGAGCCCTAGTGCGTCCACCATTTTCTCCCAGTAACTTAATAAGTTACTGGACTTCAAAGGCGACACTTGCGGTCGCTGAAATCTTATAAAGACCTGTAAAGTGACCGAGCAAAAGTTTCGGCAAGGCCCCGAATTTGGCCCCCATTCTTCAATGGGTTCAGAATTCTCTTCCGTGGCAAATTCGGCGTCGATGGCCGAGTTATGGTTATCGGCAGACTGCGTTCCTCCATAACCTTGCGTTCGCAACTCGTTTCCTCGACGAATCTCTTCGTTTCGCTCAGATATGGCTACCGCCTCTTCTTCAACCTGTTGCTGCTTATCGGCCAAAAGTTGCTGACGACGGACAGTCCGCGAATCCTGCGGCGCCTGACCGCGCAGCCGTGACAGTCCGACAATATCCTGGGCGGCAACCGCATTCTGCCCATGAACCGCGCACCTATCGCGGTTTGGGCACCGAAATGTAAACACCGCCCGTGTTCGGATCGACCGAGAGATAAGGCGAGCTCGCGCACGGGAAGGCGGCGTTCATCGCCATCAGAAACAGATGGTGCGTGGACAATTGCCGCATCTGCGGATTGTCGCGAAGAAATTTGTGAAACACGTCGCGATACTGCTCATAGGTCGCGCCGGCCTGCGGGCAGTACACGGCCTCTTCGGGCGATTTCCCCGTGTTCATGACGGGCGCATCGGCGATGCCCATGAAATATCCGATGCAAGCGCTATAATCCTTCGGACCCGCTACGCATTGGCTATAATAGGAATTGCCGCCCGCAAGGCTTTCGCGCTTCTGAAAGGCCGCGCTGTCGGCCGACGACAGTGCCGCGAACAGGGCCAGAGCAATCAACCGCTTCATTTGCCCTCCCCAGGGATTTTCCTCTACCGGCTTCCTATACCCGATGTGCCGCCGGGGCCTAATGTTATGACGCGCGATCGAACCGACAGCATCGGTCCGCGTTGAAATGCGCCAAGTTTTTATCCTGCCAAACCGATCGAATTTGCTATCGCTGCCTGCTACGGATGCCGGCTGAAGGGATCAACGTGTTCGACTTCCTTGCGTTTCTGGCCATCATCATCCTGTTCGTCCTGTTGATGGACACCCGCGGCCGGTTGAAGCGGGCCGAGGCGACGCTGCTCGAGGCGGCCAGGCGGATCGGCGCGCTGCAGCGCGGAGCCGGGCCGCCGATAACGGAGGACGCGGATACCGGGGACGCGGCAGCCGTCCGTGAGGCCGCCATTCCGGAGCAGGGCCAGCCCGCCGTTGCGGCCGCGGCAACGCCGCTGCCCGCGCGATCCGACGATTCTGTCGAGACGCCTGACACGATAAGTACACCGCCCTCACCCGCAGCGGCGCCGACGCCGGCGCCGAGACAGGCACCCGCTCCGGCCGGACCGCCCATCAGTCTCGCGTCGCGGTTCGAGAATCTGTTCGGAAAGACGCTGCCGATCTGGGCCGGCGGGCTCACGCTCGCGATCGCCGGCGTCCTGATCGTTCGCTATGCGATCGATGCCGGCTTCTTTGCACGCATCTTCACGCCCGGCGTGCAGATCGTCGCGGGACTCTTGTTCGGCCTCGCGCTGATCGGCGGCGCCGAATATGCCTGGCGCAACGAGGCGAAATTGCGCGACGTCCGCGTCCCCCAAGCCCTCTCGGGTGCTGGCATCGCGACGCTCTATGCCGCGATCATGGTCGCGGCGAACGTCTATCAGTTGATCGGGCCATTGCTCGCCTTCCTCGCGCTCGCGCTCGTCACCGCCGCGGCGCTCGGCCTGTCGCTCCGGTTCGGCCCGCCCAGCGCGCTGCTCGGCCTCGCAGGCGGGCTTGCGGCGCCCGCGATGGTCGGGGCGGTCGAACCCAATGTGCCGCTGCTCGCGGTCTATATCGCGCTGACGATCGCCGGACTCGCGGGGGTTGCGCGCGCGCGGCGCTGGCCGTGGCTCGCGCTCGCGGCGCTGATCGGCGGAATCGGGTGGGGGCTGTGGATGGTCCTTGCGAGCGCGGCGCTCGATGTCGTCGCGGCGCTCTCGATCGGGGGTTTCGTCCTGCTCCTCGCCATCGCGCTGCCGATGATGGCGTTCGACGGGCCGCGGTCGAGGCTGCTGCGCACCGCCTCCGCGGTGGTCGGCGCGCTCCAGCTGGCGCTGCTCGTCGGTTATGGCGGCTTCGCGCCGCTCCACTGGGGCCTGTTCGCGCTGATCGCCGCCGCGGGGCAATGGCTCGCCTGGCGCGAGCGTGGCTTCGCGATCGTTCCGGCGATCAGCCTGCTGCTCTCGCTGGCCCTGCTCGTCGCGTGGCCCGATCCCACGCCCTTCTGGTTCGGCCTGATCGGACTGTCGCTGCTGATCATCCATGCCGTGCCGCTCGTTGTGCGGATGTGGGCACCCCCTAAAAGCCTGCGCCCGACGCTCGAACTTTGCGCGATCGCGCTCGCCGCCGCGCCGCTGACGAGATGGCATTTCTGGGGCATCACCGACGCGTCGCTCGCCCTGGTGGCGCTGGGCGGCGCGCTGCTGACCACAACCGGTATCGCGGGGGGCTGGAAAGTCGAAGGGCGGACAATCGACGGCCGTATGGCGTGGCTGGCGGCGACGACGGGCGCGCTGCTCGCGCTCGCCATTCTCCTCCTCATTCCCGCGTGGCTGGCGCCGCTTGGCATTGCGGCGGTAGCAGCAGCGCTGCTCTTCTTCGGAAAGACCGCTCTCGACCCCCGCATCGAACGCGTCGCGGCGGGTTTCGTCGGCGCCGCACTGATCGCGTTGGTCGCAACGCCGCGCGCGCTGGTCGAGCTGCCGCGGCTGGCCGAGGGCGCGAATGGCGCCGACGGCATGGCGATTATCCGCTGGGGCGGCCTGGCCGCCGCCGCGCTGCTGTTCGCGGTTCGCGGCGAGGGACTCATCGTGCGCCGGCTCGGTCAGATTGGCGCGGCATTGTTCGCTTACGGCGCCTTCGCGCAAGTCTTGCCGACGAACGCGCTGATGCTCGTTCCGGCGCTGGGCGGCGCGGCGGTGCTTCTTGCCGCGCGGCGCGTCGCCCTGGCCCGCGTCGACGGCGCGGCCGCCAGCCTCGCCGCGCTCAGTCTGGCGTGGGCAGCGCTCCCCATTGCCATCTGGTCGGCAAAAGCATCGCTATCGCTCGTCGGTGTCCCGATGCAATTCGACGCCGCGCCGCTCACGGTCGAGCCGCTGCTGCTGCGGCTGCTGCTTCCCGCATTGTTGTTCGCAGTCCCGGTCTGGCTGATCCGCTATGCGCTTCCGCGGTGGCTGTGGATCGCCGCGCTCAGCATCGCCGTGGTCATCGGGGGCATCGCCGTCCATTCGCTCTATCGCCTCGGCTTCGCTGCGATAGCGGGCGAGGACTTTGTCGCGACGGGCATCCTTCAGCGGCTATTGTGGGAAGCATTGCTGATCGGCGCGGGCTGGTTCGCGATGGTGCGCGGGATGGTTGGCATCGCCCGCCCGCTGCTTGTCGCGGGCACCGTGCACGCGCTCTTCTATGGCCTCATCCTGCACAATCCCTTGTGGTCGGCGCAGGCAGTGGGCGGCTGGCCGCTCGTCAACCTGCTCGTCCCGCTGTTCCTGCTGCCGTGGCTGGGACTGACGCGGATGCCCACGCTGTTCGCCAAGGCATCGGCACAGCTCGACCGCGCGATCCAGATCGCGACTATGCTGCTCGCCCTCGGCTTTGCGTGGGCGACGCTTCGCCAGCTCTTCCACGGCGCGCTGCTCGCGCAGCCCGGCGTCTCCGAGGCCGAAAATATCCTGCGGTCGATCCTCATCCTCGCGCTCGCGCTCGGCTTCCTCCTTTGGGGCATCCGGGCCAAGCGCCATGACTGGCGCATCGCATCGCTGGTGCTTATGATCGGCGCGGCGGCCAAGGTCTTCCTCTTCGACGCTTCGGGGCTCGAAGGGCTCGCGCGGATCGGCTCGTTCGTCGCGCTCGGTTTCAGCCTGATCGGGATCGGCTGGCTCTACAGCCGCCAGCTCGCCCCCGACCGCGACAGTTCCGCGCCCGCAACCTGAACAAGAATGATGCTGCGAAGCATGCCCCCCCGTCCCGGCCTGGTCCTCGGCGCTGATCGCCGCGCTCGTCGGCTTTGGCGGGACGATCGCGCTGGTCGTCCAGGCGATGCGCGACCTCGGCGCCTCGGGCGACCAGACGGGGTCGGCGGTCACCGCGCTGTGCCTGGGTATCGCGGGCGCGGCGCTGTCGTGGCGGCTGCGCATGGTCGTCGGCTTTCTGGCGCTCGCGGCGGGCCGATGGCTGGCGACGCGAAGCTGACGCGCCGTTATTCGTGCCGGAGCGCGTCGATCGGATCGAGCTTCGACGCCCGGCGCGCGGGATAAAAGCCGAAGGTGATCCCCATCAATGCCGAGAAAAGGAAGCTCAGCACGTTGACCAGCGGATCGAACAGGAAGGGGACGTCGATCACCCCGGCCATGCTCCACGAAAGCAGGAAGGCGAGCCCGATGCCGACAACGCCGCCAAAGCAGCAAAGGACGACGGCTTCGGTCAGGAACTGCAGCTGAACCTCACGCGCGAGCGCGCCGATCGCAAGGCGAATGCCGATTTCGCGCGTCCGTTCGGTGACCGAGACGAGCATGATGTTCATGATCCCGATCCCGCCGACGAGCAGGCTGATCCCCGCGATCACCGCGACCATCGCGGTGAGTGCGCCGGTAGCCGCCCCCAGCGCCTGGTTGACCTGCGCGGTATCGACGACGTTGAAGTCGTTGGCGGCGGTCCCCTGAAGAAGCCGCCGTTCGCGCAGCAGCCCGACGAGCGAAGCCTGGATCGTCGCGCTCGCATAGGCGCTGTCATATTTGATCACGAAATATTGCAGATCGTCGTTGCCGGTGAAGCGCCGCTGCACGGTCTTGAGCGGCATCATCACGACATTGTCGCTGTCCTGGTCGGGCCCGCCGCCTTCGCCGCGTTCCTTGAGCACGCCGACCACGGTGCACGAGACATTGTCGAGCCGGATCGTTGCGCCGAGCGGGCTCGCGCCCGCCACGAAAATCGCCGCCCGCACCTTGGGGCCGATCAGGCACACGCTCTTGCCCGCGCTCTCTTCCTCGGCCGAGAAGCTACGCCCGTCCTCGACCTCGACCGACCGCGCGCGAAGGAAGGCATTCTCGACGCCCTGCACGCTCGTCTGCCAGCTCTGGCCATTGTGGAAGGCGGTCGCGCTGGAGGACACGCTGCCCGACACATCTTCGACCCCGGCGATTTGGTTTCGCGCGGCGTCGATGTCGTCCTGCTTGAACGGCCGCGGCGCGCCGCGATCGCCGCGGACCGGAAAAACGATCAGCACGTTCGATCCCAGCGAGGAGATCTGGTTCTTGACCGACGCGGTGACGCCGTTGCCCAGCGTCACCATCGTGATGACCGCGGCGACGCCGATGATGATGCCGAGCGTGGTCAGGAAGGAGCGCAGCAGGTGCCGCCGGATTTCGCGGAAGGCGAGGAGCAAGGTCGCGCCGAACATGCCGAGCATCAGCCAGCCGCCCCGGCGATCGCCCGGGCGCGATGCTCGACGCTTTCGACCAACCCGTCGCGGAACCGGAACACGGTCCGCGCGAACGAGGCCATTTCCTCTTCGTGCGTCACCATCAGGATCGTGATGCCTTCGCCGTTGAGCCGGGTGAGCAATTGCATGATCTCGATCGAGCGTTCGGTGTCGAGGTTGCCCGTCGGCTCGTCGGCGAGCAGCACCGCGGGTTCGGTGACGAGCGCGCGCGCGATGGCGACGCGCTGTTGCTGGCCACCCGACAGTTCGGCGGGCGTGTGATCGGCCCATGGCGCCAGCCCGACCTGATCGAGCGCGCGCATCGCCGCAGCGTGGCGCACCGCCTTCTTCTCGCCGCGATAGAGCAATGGCAGCTCGACATTCTCGACCGCCGTCGTGCGCGCCAGCAGGTTGAAGCCCTGAAACACGAAGCCGAGATAGCGGCGGCGCAAAAGGCTGCGCTGGTCGCGGTCGAGCGCCTGCACCTCGACCCCGCGAAAACGGAATATGCCGCTCGTCGGCACGTCGAGGCAGCCGAGGACGTTCATCGTCGTCGACTTGCCCGAACCCGAAGGCCCCATCACCGCGACGAAATCGCCCCGCTCGACGCGCATGTCGACGCCCTTCAGCGCCTGAAAAGCCGCTTCGCCCTTGCCGAAGGTCTTGGTAATGCCCTCCAGCTCGATCAGCGGCGGCGTCGAGGACGGATCGGCGCTCACTGGGGCGCCGCCGCCTTGCCCGTCACGACTTTCATGCCCGCGCGCAATTGCTTCGAGGTCACCGCGGTCAGGCGTCCGTCGCTCTCGCCCGTGACGACGTCGATCGGCTTCAGCTTGCCGTCAGCCTGCAATACCCAGACGCGCTGCCGGCTGCCCGCCCCGATCGTCGCGCGCTGCTCATTCTGCTCCAGCCCGATTTCGGGATTGAGCACGCTCGCTTCGCCCTTCTCCTTCGCGTCGGGCTGGAAGCGCAGCGCGCCGTTGGGAACCAGAAGCTGCTTGCCCGTGCTTCCGGTGGCGATGGTTGCGGTCGCGGTCATGCCGGGCCGCAGCACCCCCTCGGCATTGGCGACGGCGAGGCGCGCTTCGTAACTGACGACGGCGTTGCTGCCTGCGGTCGCCGCGGACGCCTGTTGGCTCGCCTGCGACGCGGTGTTGCTCGACGCCTGGTCGACGCGCTCGACGCGCGCGGGGAAGCGGCGGCCCGGATAGGCATCGACGGTAAAGCTCGCCCCCTGCCCCTCGCGCACCTGCCCGACGTCGGCCTCGTCGATTTCGACGCGAAGCTGCATCGCCGACAAATCCTCGGCGAGGATGAACAAGGTCGGGGTGTTGAAGCTCGCCGCGACGGTCTGCCCCGGCTCGACCTGCCGCGCGAGCACGACACCCGAGACCGGCGAGCGGATTACGGCGCGGTTGCGGTTGGTGATCGACGTCGACAGCTGCGCCTCGACCGCGCGGACATTCGCATTTGCCGCCGCGACCGCCGCGACGTCGCGCTTGACCGCGCCCTTCGCCTGATCGAACTCGACCTGCGACGGCACCTTGCCGCCCGAGATACGGAAAACATTCTCCAGCCGCGCGAGCTGCGCGCGGTCGACGTCGAGCGTTGCCTGCGCCTGCCCCACCTGCGCGCGCGCGGCGTTCAGATTGGCCTGCGCCTGCGTGATCTGATCCTCGATCACGTCGGTGTTAATCTGCGCCAGCACCTGCCCCTGCGTCACGCGGTCGTTCACGTCGACATAGATATGATCGATCTTGCCCGACACTTCGGACCCGACTTCGACCTGGTTTGTGGGGCGCAGGTTGCCCGTCGCGGTCACGCTGAGCACCAGCGATCGCTGCGCGACCGCCTCGGTGATATATTTCGGTTCGCCGCCGCCGCGCGCGCAAGTCGCGACACCGAGCAGCACCACAAGCACCAGCAACCCCGGCAGCCAATATTTCATCCAGCGCCGCCAGCGCGGCCGCGGCTTGGCGCCGAGGAATTCGTCGAGCTCCTGCGGCTCGGTCGCGGTGTCGGTCATTGTGGCATTCCTCCGTCCGGACCAAGATTTGCATCATTTGCCCCGCCACCGAGCGCCTGATTCAGGGCGATGAAGGCGTTGGCGCGCTCGGCCTCGCTGGCGGCGAGCGCGTTGCGCGCGCCGAGCAACTGGTTCTCGGTGGTGAGCAAAGTCTGGAAATCGATCAGCCCCGACTGATACTGGCTGCGCGCGAGCAAGGCGGCATTGCTCGCGGCCTCGAGCGCCGTGCCGAAAAGCAGGACGCGCTCGCGGGCCGCAGCCAACGCGATCGCCGCGCTTTCCACATCCTCGAGCGCGCCGAGGATCCCCTTTTCCCACGCCGCGAGCGACGCCTGCGCCGCCGCCTCGGCCCCCGCGACCTGTGCACGGGCGCGTCCGCCGTCGAAGATGAGCTGACTGACCCCGGCGAAAAGCCCGCCGGTGACGATGTCGAACAGATTGTCGATGCCGAACGACGAGGTCCCGATATTGCCCGTCAGCCGGACGAGCGGCAGCAATTGGGCGCGCGCGACGCCGATGCGCGCGGTATCGGCGAGCAGCGCGGCTTCGGCCTGGCGTACGTCGGGGCGGCTCCGCAGGATCGCCGCGGGCGTGTCGAGCCCCGCCGCCTCGGGTGGAACGGGGATCGGGCGGGCGTCGGCTTCCAGCGCGGCCCGCACCGCGCCGGGCGGTTCGCCGATCAGCGTCGAAATCGTGTTCGCTGCCTGCGCGAAATCGCGGTCGAGCGCGGGGATGCTCGCTGCCGTTTGCGCGCGCTGCGCGGCGGCCTGCTCGACGTCGAGGCTCGACACGAGACCGGCCTGCAGCCGCCAGCGGGCGATCTGCAGATTTTCATCCTGGATTGTCAGCGTTTCACGCGCGATCGCGCGCTGCACGGCCAGCGCGCGCGCCGAAACCGTCACCTGTGCCACTTGCCCCGCGATCAGCCGCCTGAGGTCGGCAAGGCCATAGCCCGCCGCCGCGAGGTCGGCACGCGAGGCCGCGACACTGTTGCCGATCCGGCCGAACAGGTCGATTTCCCACTGCGCGTCGGCGCCGAGCGAGAATTGCAGCCGGTCGTCGGCAAGGTCGCCGACGTTGCGCCGGACGCCGCCCGAAGCGTCGATCTGCGGCAGGAAGCTGGCGCGTGCGGCCTGCACGCCGGCGCGCGCCTGCGCCACGCGCGCGGCCGCCTGTGCGATGTCGCGGTTGTTCGCCAGCGCGCGCTCGACATGGCGGTCGACCAGCGGGTCGTTCAACCGGGTCCAATAGTTTGCGGCATCCGCCGGCAGCGCCTGCGCATCGCCCGACCAATGGTCGGGCAAGGCGATGGCGGATTGCGGCGCGGTCCGCGTGGCCGTCGGGGCGCAGGCGGCAAGCCCGCCGGCAAGGGCCGTAACGAGCAGCCACTGCGTTCCAGCTTTTCGCATTCGTCCCCTCAAAACGGTTGAGACCGCGGCGTTTTCACATGTGAAACCGGCGAGGTCATAATGTATTGATGGGCATAATTTCCGGGCGAGACAATATCAAATCGCCCCGGATCGAAGCTATTTCTCTTCTATTTCTAATTCTCTAGCAAATTTGTCCCGCGTCCGGCGCGGCTAGCTGTTTGGTCCCGGCCTTTGATGGTGCATTATCCATGCAAGAATGGAAGGAAGCGCTATGGGACAGATTCTACACGGGAGCGCCCGAACGACAGAGGCGGTCCGTCGAGCGATACAGCATAGTCAAGAGAGCCTGAGGGTCCTGGCGAAGCGCTACGGGATCAACCAGAAGACCGTCGCCAAGTGGAAGAAGCGCACGGCGGTCAAGGATCTGCCGACCGGGCCGAAGGATGCTCATTCGACGGTGCTGAGCATCGAGGAGGAAGCGATCATTGTCGCCTTCCGCAAGCACACGCTGCTTCCCTTGGATGACTGCCTCTATGCCTTGCAGGCCAGCATCCCGCATCTGACGCGGTCATCGCTGCACCGTGACGTGACCCCCATTTTCTCCACCAGTTGAAGCTAGAGTCCGACCTGAAGAAAGGACGGACAGATGAAGCGGAAGCAGTTTTCGGAAGAGCAGATTATCGGCATCCTGAAGGAGGCCGAGGCCGGCGCGGTGGTCACGGATCTGTGCCGTCGTCACGGCATGTCGAGCGCGACCTACTATGCGTGGAAGGCGAAGTTCCGCGGATTGGAGGTGTCGGACGCAAGACGGCTTCGGGCGCTCGAGGAGGAGAACGCACGCCTCAAGCGGCTGCTCGCCGACACGATGCTCGACAATGCGGGTCTGTAGGACCTGCTTTCAAAAAAATGGTAACGCCCGCCGCAAAGCGGGACGCAGTCGCGCATCTTCAGACGACGCTGGGGATGAGCGAGCGGCGGGCGTGTGCTGTCGTCGGAGCGGATCGCACGAGCATGCGATATCGCTCGTGCCGGGCCGATGATGGCGACCTGCGGTCGCGCTTGCGCGAGCTGGCGCGGCAGCGTCGGCGGTTCGGCTATCGCCGCCTGCATATCCTGCTCCGCCGGGACGGCATCACCATCAACCGCAAGAAGACCCAGCGGCTCTATCGTGAGGATCGGGCCGGACCAGGCATTGATCCGGCGGATCATTGCCCCGGCACGACTGACGGTGCGCCGCCGGAAGGGACGAAGGCGCGCCGTCGGCGCGCGGGCCCCTGCGCCGGTGCTGGCGCTTCCCAACCAGCGCTGGAGCCTGGACTTCGTCCACGACCAGCTCGTCACCGGGCGACGCTTCCGGGTGCTCAACATCGTTGATGACGTGACGCGCGAGTGCCTGGCAGCGGTGATCGATACGTCGATCTCGGGTCGGCGGGTCGTGCGCGAGCTGGGCGATCTGATCGTCAGACGCGGTGCGCCGAAGATGATCCCGGATCAAGTCCGGGACCAGCGACAACGGGACGGAGCTGACGTCGAACGCGGTGCTGGCCTGGTCCGGCGATGTCGGGATCGAGTGGCATTATATCGCACCCGGCAGACCAACGCAGAACGGGTTCGTCGAGAGCTTTAGAGCGGTTTGTGATCTGACGGAATCATTGGGGATTCCCAAGGCGGTGGATTTCTGATTCAAGATGCTGGCTGTTGGAGGTCGGCATGGATGACCAGAGCCTATTCGCAGGATTTGCGGGATCG
>Ga0265296_1000448_pt1 | contig 64090 bp, 60 predicted proteins | sample MunlanPumphouse1_FD_189073 | JGI IMG/M metagenome (GOLD analysis project Ga0265296, IMG submission 189073) | Groundwater microbial communities from a municipal landfill in Southern Ontario, Canada - Pumphouse #1 | ecosystem: Environmental > Aquatic > Deep subsurface > Groundwater | place...
TGTCGAGCGTCGAAGCCGCTTCCGGCGTGATGTCCGACTTATCCCAGTCGAAGTACACGATATACGGTCCGGGCGCACATTCCACGACCGGCGGCGGCGGCGGAGGCGGCGGGGGCGGCGGGGGCGGGGGCGGCGGCGGCGGCGGTGCCACAACCGGCTCCGGTGCGCCACCGAAGTTGAACGTCAGCGTACCGAGGATCGAGTGCGAACGGAAGCGCGTCGAAACGTCGCGACCGACCTGGTCGACCAGGTCGATCTTGTCGGCGTTGAAGAAACGATACTTCAGGCCAACGTCGATGCTGTCGGTCAGCGGAGCGCGGACACCCGCGATCGCCTGCCAGGCAAAGCCCGTGTCCGAATCGTCAAGGAAGTTACCGGCATAGACCGGCTCAACCGAAACGCGCGCAACACCGACACCACCGCCGACAAAGCCCTGAAGGCCGTCGTCGTCACCGAAGTCGAGAAGGCCGTTGACCATGAAGCTCAGAGCGTTCGAATCGCCAGCGAGATCACGCGAACCGGTGGCAAGAGGACCCGCGCCGCTAACCGACTGCGGAATGCCAGGGGTGGTGAAACGACCCGACTTGATGTCGGCTTCACGGAAACCGACTTCGACTTCCGCGCGGAAACCGCCGAAGTCGTAACCGACGGTGCCTTCGGCGTCATAGCCAGCGCGATGATCAAGCGTACCGGCATTGTTGAACGTGCCAATATCGAGATCCAGGTCCTCGACGAGCATTGCGCCAGCACCCACACCAACATACCAAGAGTTGTCGCGCGCCAGAACAGGCGACGCCAGGGCGGTGGAGGCCAACGCCAGAGCGACGGCAAGCTTCCTCATAATAATTCCCCTTTCAATTGAGATATACGTCTCGGCAGACGTCCTACTCGCCGCTTTGGTTCCGTGCAAGTGAACAAATCGTCAATCTGTTGCCAAAAAGTCGCACTTGTTATGTCAAAGAACCGAAATTCAGCCTGAGATCAGAAGACCCTGCGCGGCGAGGTGAAGGATCAGTGTAGAGATCACGCTACGCGCTTCAGAGTCGATTGTCGACCCGCCGGAAGGCGCCATGATCGTCGCCGGCGCGGCCCATGCCGCACCGTCGAAGCGAAGCTGCGCGCCATCGGTCAGGCGCGTCGCCCGCATCCCCTCGCGCGGCGGTGCAAATCGCCATCCGCCCCCGGTCCGGATCGCGATCGAATTTGCCTGCCCCGTCCAGGTGCCGGTCGGTGCCGTACCGACGATCCAGCATTGTCCCTCTTCCGGGTCCACCGGCGGCGCGGCGATCGGCCCGGCCTCGACGGCCGCATGAACCAACGCGTCGAGCAGCGTCAAAGCTTCGTTGTGCGTTACCTCTTTCTGCGCCTGCGCCACCGCAAGTAACGGTAACGCGAAGCGCGGCGTGGTGGGCATGACGGTCATGGCATTATCCTTTTATGTCAACGGCAAAGACAGCGGCGGCGACAGGGCGAAATCCCCCGCCTGCCGAATCTCGATCGTGCACCCCGGTGGCAGCGTGGCCAGTTCGGCGGCACCGATATTCAGCGTCGGGGATGCGCTTTCCCATGGCCCGATTCCCGGAACGGGCGGCGACAGCGTAATGCGCCAGACCTCATGGCTTTCGCCAAGTGGCTGGTCGACATGGTCGCGCCACCCCGTGTCGGCGCGGCTACGCCTGACCCAGCCAACCGTCACGCCGCCCGCACCATCGGCGCGGAGCTGCCCGTGCACCGGCGCCAGCGGCCGCAGCGCCCGGTCGGCCGCCGGCACATCAACCTCGGTCAGCATCGTCCCGCCCCGCGGTGCCCATTCGAGGGTCGCCGCGCCGCTCTCGGCCAATCCGGCGAGCGTATCGGGCAGTGTCAACAGCGCCGGATCGTCGAGCAGAACGAAGGACGCTCCCGCTAAATGGGGCATATCCCTCTCGCTCCCGGCCCGCCCGCGCAGCAATCGCGACAGCCGCCAGCGTCCGGGTTCGACGACGTCAGCGACGCCGAACTGCAACAGCTCGTCAGCGACCATCGCCCGGTTCGCGCCGCCCAATAGCGCGGTGTCGCAGACCGATTCCAATATCATCGCCGGGTTGACCAGCTGAACGTCGATGCTGTTCAAAAGGTCGAACAGGCATTCGCTTGCGGCCGCCAGTGGCTCGACAAGCTGGCCCAGCGCCGCGGCGGGACGCACCGCGCCGACCGGGATCGGCTCGGCACCGGCCGAGGCGACGAACCAGCAATCGGCGCCGCGCCAGCCATCGTTGCTGCCGGCACCGGCGACCAACAGCCGCGGCGCCGATGCCGCCGGACTGCCCATATTGGGAAGATCGAACAGGCGGACCGACCCAATGGCGTCGGGCCAATCGGGCGCACTGACCGGAATCCCCGGCTCTGCCGGAAGGTCGGCGGCGGGAAGCGGCGCGTGGCGTTTGAGTTCCAGAAAAATGTCGCTCCCGCGAACCGTCCTCCCCGCCAGCCGCCAGCGGCTCCCGTCGGCCAATTGGACGACATGCCCGACCGTCAGCGCCAGCGCCGCAAGATCGGCGCGCCAAATCAACGTTTCGCGCCCGTCCGCCGCGGCAGCGGCAAGCCGCTGCGCCAGCGCGCGCGCAGAGGTTGCCGGCAACACCGCGGGCAAGTCGATCCGCTCCTCGCGGACGCCGCCGCCCGCGACCTGGCTCGTCTGCTGGCCGAGCTGATAATCGCGTTCGGGCTCATAATGCCGCAGCCGGATCGTTCCCGGCAGCGACGACAGCGGGGCGCGGCGATGCTCGGTCCGGTCGCCCGGCGTATCGCCCCGCCCTGCCTCGCAAAAATCGGCCAGCGCCAGCGGCGCCCCGGTCAGGGCCGGCGGCGCCATCCGCCATCCCGTCGGCCCGCTCAGCAGCCGCACGCCGTCCGCCTCGAACAGCGGCGCGAGCGCGTCGCGCAATCGATCTCCCGATGCGGCATAGCCCGCAAAAGGCCATTCGCCGTCGCAGCGCGCGATTTCTCCGAACAGGCTGTTGCCGACCATCCCGGCATCGACACTCGCAGCATCGGCCTCGACCTCGAATGTCAGCGACGGAATCCGGTTGCCGAACGCACCGAGCTCGAACTCTTCGAACACCGCATAGGCACAGCCCCGAAACGCACTCGCCGACGCGATGCCCAGCGCCGACGCGATCAACGGATCGACCGCCTGATCCTCGCTTCCGTCATGCCAGCGAAAGATGCACCGCTCCTGAAACGTCCCGCTCGTCCCGCGCAGCAGATTGCCGTCGGCCCATATCCGCCCGATTCCCCGGATCGGCCGCGACGACAGCGCGACGGCCAGCGATACGGCATAACTATATTCGGTCGTCGACGGCCGCCCCTTGCCCCCGCCGCGCTTGCTCCGCCGTTCGATCAGATCGGTCGCCCAGATCACGCTGCCCGCGACGCGCATCGTCCCGAACAACTGCGGGATCTGCTGGCCATAGGTCGACGCCTGAATCTTCAGATCGGCCAGCCGCGGCCCCTCGCGCCCCTTGGGTTTGAAGATCTCGGCGTCGATCTGCTGACCCACCGCCGCGCCGATGGCGGCGCCGACAGGCCCGCCGACAATCCCGCCAACCACCGTCAGCACCAAAGTCGCCATGATGCACTCCCGAATGAATGATTTTCCATCCCCTCCCGCAGGCGGGAGGGGCAGCGAGACTTGCCAGCCTGCTGGCTAGTCGCAGCGGGGTGGGCAGGGCATCAACCGCCATTGCACCCCACCGAATGATCCGTCATCGATCGGCGTCTCGACCACGCGTCGCAGGCCCGCATGCGCATGCACCAGCCGATCGAGCCCCATCAGACCGAGATGAAACTGCCCCGCCGGATAGGCGATCAGCACCACATCGCCCTCGCGCCCGTCTCCAACGATCGGCACGAAGCCCGCGTGAACCAGCCCCGCTTCGACCTGAACCCGCGACCAGCCGCGCAGCGGATAGCCGTGTGGCCGTTTCAACACGCATCCCGCCACGGAATAGGCCGCCCACACCAGCCCCACACAATCGAGCCCCGTCGCCGGATCGCTCCCCTGCGGCCGGAACGGCGCTCCCACCATCGCCCGCGCCGCCGCGAAGGCGCGCGCTCCGACCTCATCCACCGGGATAGCGCGTCAGCAAATCATTGCCGGGCAGATGCGCCTCGCCGCGAAAATTGACCGCATTGGCAAAGCGGTCGCGGCACGTCGCAAGCTGCTTGTCGCATCCTTCGGTGAGCCGCACGCGCACTGGCTCTGCGACCGCGAAAGGCGGCGCTTCGGCCAGATGCAGCACCGCCGCCTCCACCGCGATCACCGGACTGGCCAATCCGCAATTGGCGCCCTCCATCCACAGGAGCTCGCCGAACGCCATTCCGGGCGCCGCGGCATCCAGCGTCGCCCGGCGCCCGTCGATGGCAACGATCCGCCGATCATGCGTCAGCGGCGCCAGATCGACACGGCACGCCCGGTCGCCCAGCATCGCACGGCACGATGGCGAGGTTGCCGGGCACACCGGCCGGTCGAGCAGCCGTGTCACCCCCTGCAACTCCGCCGCAAAGGCCGGCCCGCGCCGCTCGATCGCCCCCAGCGATCCGCGCGCCACGGTGACCGGCGCGACGTCGGCCGCGCTCCAGTCGGTGACGAACAGCTCCAGCTCCGCGCCGTCCCACCGCCCGGCGTCCAGATCGCGCGCCGCAATCGCATCGCTGGTGACCGCGCCCTCCAAATCCATCGTCGCCACATCGAGGCTGTCGCTCGTCTCCAGCGCCGAAGGCTTCATCCCCGGCGCCGCGCGGTACATCGTGCCGCCGATCATCAGGTCATGGTCGTGCGAGGTCAGCCCGACGACAACCCCGTCACGCCGCGCCAGCCGCCAGCACCACGCCAGCGTCACCAGCTCTGTGCGCAACCAGTCGGGCGCGCGCTCCATCACCATGGCGCCCGCACCTCGACCAACGGCACGCTCGCCATCTCGCCCGCCAGGAAGGTCGCGCGGCTCACCTCCAGCCGATCGTCGGCAAAGCGCACCGGCACGTCGAACAAATATCCTGCGCGCACCGCGACGCCGACCGCCGGCGCGACGTCGAGCAGCACCTCGCCCTCGCCGGTCACCAGAAACGCCGCCGTCTCCAGCCCGTCGATCGACACGCGCACGCTACCCTCGACCGGCAATCTTATGCCGCGCACCTGCTCGGAATCACCGGCGCCATAGCGCTTCACCAAGGCAAACTGCCGCCGCGTACCATCGCCGACGCCAAGCATCTGATCGGCCGCAGTCGGCAACCCGCCATCCGCCGCCGAACTGCCATCGAACGGATCGCGAAAGCGGAACCCCCGCGCCGCCCCGCGCCGCGCGCGGAAGAAGTCGATGAGCGTCCGCACATCGGCCTCGGACCGGATTCCCGGCCCGGCGTCATAGCGCATTCGCGCCTCGGCCCATTCGGTCGCGCGCTGCTCGTGCCCCGACGGCGAGCTCACGATCTGCGTCGAAAATTCGGTCGCGACCATCGCCTCGCGCCCGATCGCGAGCGGGAAATCCACCGCATCGAAAGCCTGCACGTCATCCTCCCCATCAAACGCAACGAACCCGTCGCGCGCCACCTGCGGCAGCGCCCAGACGAAGGTTCGCGCCACCCCCGCACGCCGCGCGCCATCGGCCGCGTCGGCAATCGCCGCCCATTGCGCGCGATCCTCGGCCGCGAGCACGAAACCCGAAAAATAGTGCTGTTCCTGGGTCGGATAACCCAATCGGAGCACCATCGCGGCGCGCCCGCCGGCCGTCTCGGCCCCGCGCCCGCCGGTCACCCAGTCATAATCCTCGAGCTGCAGCACATCGAAGGCCGGCGCCGCCCACCCGAGCGGCACATTGGCGCGCCGCACCGCCGGCGCCACCGGGTCGAGCACCGTCGGCAGATAGACGAGCAAATGGCTCACCAGCCCCGCCGCCCCCGCCTCGTCACGCGCCGCCGCAACCAAAGCCGCGGTCGACCCAGCCAGCAAAGCCCCCAACGCATCGAGCATCGCCAGTTGCGCCGCACCCAGCGGCGCGCGCACGTCGGCGATCGGCACGCTCGCCGCCCCCAAAGTCGCCGTCGTCGCGGCATCATAGCCGCAGATCCGCCCGCCACTCGCGATCCACCACCACGGCTCGCCGACCTGGAAGTTCAGCGGCAAGCCCGCCGCCGCGCCAATCGCCACAAACGCCCGCGCAACCAGCTGCAAATATCCCATCGCCGCCGCACTCGCTGGCGACAGCAAGGTCGACGGCGGCTCCCACCCGGTCAGCGCGGGCGCCCCGTCGCTCGCCCGCTGTTTCCAGTCGCCCCGGCAATAGGCATCGAACAGCTCGTAGGAGAGCGACCAGATCACCCCCAGCCCCGCCTCGCGGCACGCCGCCGCAAACCCCGCATGCCACGCCGCGCACGGGGCGTTGAGCGCCCCGCCCGCCACGCTCGCGATAAAGCCACCCCCCGACGCCTCGAGCCGCATATAATGGCTCATCCCGACATAATGGACGACGTCGCCGCGATAGCCCAATTGCACCATCTGCCGCACCAGCCGCGCCGGGGTCAGGTGATAGCTGTCGTCATATCCGCTCGCGATCCCCAGCCCCTGCTCGGGCATCACCACATCGCCAATCGCGAGCACCGAACCCGAACCCGAGCAGACAATCCCGCTCATCTCGGCCCAGCCCGCGGCCGGCGCGCCCAGCACGCCCTCGCCGCCATCATAGGTCGGCGGCACCAGCGAAATGAACATCCGGTCGATGTCGCCCGCCCACACCGGATCGGCCTCGCCCGGCAGCAGGAAGCCGCCGTCGAGCGCATCGAAATCGAGGCTGACGAGCGCATCCTCGCCCGTCCCCTCGGCATAGTTCCAGAGCCGCACATACCAGGCGCGCGGGCTCCCCGCCGCATCGCGCCCCTCGATCGTCAAGGTCGGCCCGTGCAGCGCATCGAGCGGCTTCACCCCGCCCGACCGCCACCGGAATTTCAGCCGCGTGTGCCGGAAATCGCGGCGGGTCTCATAGGCGAGCAAAGGATGATCCCACCGATCCTCGGCCTCCCAGATCAGCCCCGCCAGATCCTGCTTGCGGTAAAAGACCGTCTCGACGCGCAACGCCCCCGGCGTATCGCTCGTCACGCTCGCCATCATCGGCCGCGCAAAATCGACCGTCCAATATCGCGGATCGAACCGCTTCAGCCAGCCCTTGCGATGATGCGGCTCGGCGGCTGCGACCAACGCCCAGCCCATCAATCCTCTCCACTCGCGACCGCGCGTCGCACCGCGCGCGCCAGTTGCCGTCCCGTCTGCGCCAGCCGCTGCGGCTCGCTTCCCGCCTCGCCCCGCACATTCACCGTGATCGCGATATTCCGCACACCCCCGGCGCCCGCCGCCTCGATCCGCCCGCTCGCGGTCGGCACGAACAGCTCGGGCCCGCGCTCGCCGACGCGATAGGCGCGCCCGGCGCTCACCGGCCCGCCGGTCGCGCGCCCCGGCGCGCCGAACAGCGCCATCGCGATCGAGGTGCCCAGCGACAGCAAATTGCCGCTCCCGCCGCCCCCCGAGCCGCCGCCCGTCGCCGCGCCGATGCCGTTCGAAATCGCCGCCCTTGCGATGTCCGCCATCACCGACAGCGCGAGCCGCTTCAGATCTTCGAACCCCATCTTGCCGCTGACGATCGCGCGCGACAGCGCCCGCTCGATCGCGCGTCCGCCGGCATCGGCGCCCGAACCCAGCGAGCCCTCCAGCTCGCCGCGCAGCGCCGCAATGTCGCGCCGGAACGCACCGGAGTCGGCGCGCACCGCGACCACCATTTCGTCGATCTCGTCACCCATCGGGAAACCTCTCCATCATCGCCCGCAGCGCCGCGCCGTCGAAGCACGCCTCCGCGTCATTCTCGACCCAGCCCGCCAGCACCGCGCGCACATCGGCCGGCGTCGCGGCCCAGAACTCGCCCGGCCGCCATCCCGCGACACGCGCCATCACGCCGAGCAAGGAAACTGCGGCAGAGCCAATATCGGTATGGTGCGACCGGACGTTCATTTCTCGCATCGGTCGAAGAACGAGTTTCGCGCGAAGACGCGAAGACGCGAAGAAAGAAAAAGGGTGGCAAAGCCGCCATCTTGCCAAAACCGTCGGCGCTTCGACCGACGGGTTCGGGATTTCCAGGCGGATCGCCCGTGACCAACATCTTCGCGTCTTCGCGTCTTCGCGCGAAACGCTTTTTTTCTTACTTCGAAGCCACTCCTCACCTTACCGCCCCTGCAAAATCTGCCCCAGCAGCACGCGCAGCGCCGGGGTCGCCGCCGCCAGGCCCTGCGCGACGACCGCCTCGCCGACCGCCTCGCGCGTCAGCGTCTCGGGCCGATCGTGCACGCAATGCCAGAACAGGCACGCGAGCTCGCCCAGCCCCAGCCGCCCGTCCGCCGCGCGCTCCACCAGCGCAAACAGCGGCCCGAGTTCGGCTTCCGCCGCAACCAACGCAGCAAAACTCGGCCGCAGGACATGCACCTGGTCACCGGCGCGCAATTCCGCCTCGCCGCGCAGCGCGTTGGCGGCGCTCACAGGCTCACCACCGCGCCGCTCGATTCCAGATTCAGCGTGTAATTGCGCTCGCCATTATAATCGCCGGCATAGTCGAGCCGCGTGACGAGGAACCGCCCGCGCATCCGCTCGCCGCTTTCAAAGCTCAGCTCATAATCGTCGATGACGCCCGAAAGCGCATGACCGCGCAGCCGCACCTCGGCATCCGACCCGGTAAAAATGCCCGCCGCGCTCACCGAAACCGATCGCACCCCGGCGCAGGGCAGCAGCTCGCGCCAACCGCCCGAATCCTTCGTGGTGACGTTCACCGCCTCACCGTTGACCGACAGCTGCGTCGTGCGCAGCCCCGCGACCGTCCGATAGGTTGGCGGGGCTTCGCCATTGCCGATCTTGAGCAGAAAATCGCTCCCATTTTCAATCGCCATCGTCTATTCTCCTCGGGTAAAAAATCATCCGCTAATGGGGAGTCGCAGGATGCTGATCACAACATTGATTTTGGCCTTCATGGTGCAGTCGCCCTCGGCGACGGTCGACACGACGCGCGCCGCCTTCACCAAATGCCTGCGCGCCGACATGAAGAAGGCGCTGGAGGCCAAGGTCGAAGAAGCCGAATATGAAATGACGGTGAAATCGAACTGCGCGACCGAGCGCGACGCGTTCCGCAAGGCGGTGATCGCGCTGGGCAGGTCGGGCGGCGATTCCGAAAAGGTCGCGAGCGAAGACGCCGATATGCAGATCGACGATTACCACGCCAATTTCACCGACAAGTTCAAGGACTATAAGTCGACGAACACGATGCCCGGCGAGTAAGGCCGGTCGGCTTTTCAGCCACCCATCTTTCGCACGAAAACCGTCGGCCTTGGGGTGGGGAACTGCCATTGAAGTAGCGAGCTGATTCCCCTCCCGCAGGCGGGAGGGGCAGCGAGGCTTACGAACTTGTTCGTTAGCCGCAGCGGGGTGGGCTTTCGCGCCGTCGCTGCCCACCCCCGACCCCTCCCGCCTGCGGGAGGGGAGAAGAATGTCGGCTATCGGTCGGGAGCCGCTACACCCGCCCCGATGCCTATCCCGCCAAACACCGACACCGCACGACCACCTCGTGCCGCCAACCCCCGTCGCGCGCAAAGGCAAAGCGCGTGCGGATCGTCCTTGCGCCAACCACCGCCCAACCGTCCGCGACCCCGCGCATCGCGGCTACGACAGCCTCGACGCGCGCCGCGGCCTTGTCGTCGATCGCGCTGCCCACGCCGACCAATGTCAGCGTCAGGCGGATTTCGCGCCCCGCCCGGTCCTTGGTCCCCCAGTCGGCGCCTTCCGCGGGACCGACCGCGACATAGGGCGCGCTCGCCCGCGGTGGTGTGCCGTCGAATATCCCGTGCACCATCGCCGCCAGCGCGTCGTCGCGCGCCAGCAGGCCGATTGCCCGCGCGCGCACCGCACCTTCCGCGCTCGTCATTGCCCGCCCCCCAGCGTCAGCCGCCGCCACGGCTGCCACAGCGCCGCAATCGCCGCCGGCGGGGCCGCGCCCGCGCCGTCGCGCGCCTCATGCAGATGCTGCGTCATGCGGACGATGCCCTGACGGATCGCTTCGGGAATCCCGTTCGCTCCGTCGGCGATCCCAGCGCGATAGGCGATGCGCACCCGTGCCGCGCCGCGCAGGTCTTCGAGTGTCACCCGCGCGGTGCCGTCGCGGCCGATCGATGTCCGGTAATCGCCGTCGTCCAGTGCTGCCTCGTCCCCGCCGGGCAACAACAAGGTCACGCCATCGATTCCGACAACGGGCCGCGCTCCGGGTTGAACCGCGCCGTTTTTCAATGGCAAAACCTCCTCGGCCGCGCGAATGACCAGCCACTGCCCGATAAAGGCTTCGCAGATGTTGGTCGCCGCGCGGACAAGCCCCGCCACCACGGCATCGTCGATCGTCGCCCCCAGCCGCAACCAGCCGCGCGCTTCGTTCAGGCTCACCGGGGCCTCGCCCGGCACCGGACTTTCCGTCATCACCGTTCCTCCACCCGCACCGTCATCGATCGCTCGTCGATCTGCCCGTCGCTCAGCGTCACCCGGTTGGTGACGTGATAGACATGGCCGGCGATGCCGCCCGCCAGCGTCGCGGTCGTCCGGGTCAGGTCATGCGCTGCGGCGGCCACCTCGATCCCGTCGCCCCCGTCCGGCGCCACCGTCCAGCTGCTCGCCATCACCGCTTGCCCGTCGGGATAGGCGGCCGCCCAGTCGAACTCATAATCGATCCGCGCATCGGGATCCTTCACCACCATCGCCATGGCTGCTCCTCTCTCTCTCGATCCTATGGTTTTCTCGGCGTCACCCGGCGGCCCGGCTCGCGCGCGATCGGCACCGTGCCGCGCGGCGCCGACGGCTCGGGTCCGCCCCATTCGCTCGCCAGATCGCGCGGCGCCGTGTCCCCGACCGCACGCGATGCCAAAGCCGACCCGCCGATCATGCCGCCGCCTCCAGCGCGGCGAGCCGCGCCTCCTGCGCCGCGATCAGGAACAGCGCCAGCTGGTCGGGGCGGATGCCGAAACGGTCGCCCGCTTCGTCGCCCTCCGCCCATGCGTCCCAGCACAGAAAGGCATAGGGTGTCGCGCCGGGCCGTCCCTCGGCATCGATCGGGTCGATCAGGCTTTCGTCGGCCATGATCTCCCACACGCGCTGCGCCTGGACGCCGAAATGATAACGCGCATCGGCCGCGCTCTTCGCGGCGATCGCATCGTTCCATTGATAAAAGCCCAGCTCGGCGATGATCCGCCTGCCCGCGCGCATCTCCGCCGCATCGGCTGCGCCGCGCCAGGTTTTTTCGCGCGCGTCCGACGTGTTGATCGTACCGGTGGCCGCATAGACGACCGTGGCACGGTTACCGGCGCCGCCAAGCGAATGGACATTGTCCGACACCGGCTGAAAATGGCCCGCCGTGACCAATTGCCAGCGCGCGGCATTGCCGGTCGCAAAGATATGACCGCCGGTCGGCCCGACGCTATTCCCGGCATAATGCCAAAGGCGGCCCAGATTATCGACCGTCCAGCCATAGCCTTCGGTAGCGCCGACGGGCACGAGGTTCAGCTTCAGCTGCTGGTTGGTGGGCGCGGGAGAATTCGCATAGGATGTATCGAGGCTGATCCGTGTCGGCGCGCCTTGCGGCCCTGTCAGGGCGCCAAGTTGCAGCACGCTGCCCCGAAAGGCGACCGCACCCGTCCCCGCAGCGATCTGCATCGAAGCGGCCGCGGCCTGATTGTCCCAGACCGCAAATTCGCCGCCGCCGTTGACCCCCAGACTATAGCTGCGCGCGGCCACATTGCCGCCCAGCGTCACACAAGGGTAATCGCCCTGGATCTGCAGCTGGCGATTGAAACCGCCGCTGTTGCCGGGCGACGCGGTGCCGATCCCGACATTGCCCGCGCCATCGATCCGCAATCTTTCGGCCGCACCGGTGTCCAGCGCGACGAAATCGCCGCCGATGCGCATGCCGTCACGGCCGGCGCCCGCGCCCGCGACGTTGAACAGGCCGGCGAACGCGGCGTCGGCGTAAAGATAAAGCGATTGCCCGCCCAGCGCGCCAAAGCGCGCGACATCGCCCACACTGCCGGCCTCGACATGCAAGCGCACCGCCGGCGCGCTCGTCCCGATACCCAAATGCCCCGACGGCGACAGCCGGAGCCGCTCGACGCCATCGGTCGCGATGCCGATCGCATCCGCCGCCGCCCGGAACAGGCCCGTATCGGAGTCCGCCGCAAAACTGATCGCAGGCGCAGCGGCACTGCCGTTCTGAACACTGAGCGGACCATCGAGCGCGTACCGCCCATCGCCGGCCCGAAAGGCAAGCGCCGACAGCGGAATATTCACCCAGCCTTCGCCGCGCCGCACGGTCACCCGGTCGTCCCCCGCCCCCGTCCCCGCCGCGGCGTGCGTCGTCGACAGCGGCTGCTTCGCCGCCAATGCGTCGGCCAATTCGCCGTCCTCCGCATCACGCGCAGCGAACCATTCGGCGCCGACGGTCAGTGCGATCGTCTTCAGCCCTGGCGCGAAATCGACCCGGTCGCCCGCGTTCGACGAGGCCGCGACGCTGTCGCGCTGCAATCGGCCCGTGCCGTCGATCCGGCCGATGCCGACCTCCCACTGGCCCGGCTGGGCGATACCGGCGATGGCATAATGAAAAGGATCGTCCGCCGGGACGATCCCCGAAAAACGGCGATGGCCGGGCACCGCGCCGGTCGGCATCAATGGCCCGGTCCCGCCGTCCTGGCACAGCTCGCGCACCAGATCGGCGAAAAAGAAGGTCGGCATGGCAGGGCCATCCTTTCCAGTATCGATAGGGAAGAAAATTGGCGCCCGGCCCGCCCGAAAGGGAAGAGCAGGACCGGGCGCCCATCGCGCGCCAGTTTAGCTAGCGGCGAATTTCATCAGCTTGATCGCCTGCGTGTCGATGATCGCACCGCCGACCCGCTTGGTTGCATAGAAATGCACGAACGGCTTGTTGCTGAACGGATCGCGCAGGATGCGCGTCTCGCCGCGGTCGGCAACCAGGTAACCCGCGCGGAAATTGCCGAACGCGATCGACAGGCTGTTCGCGCCGACATCGGGCATGTCCTCGGCCTCGACGACCGGATAACCCAGCAACGTCGCCGCCTGCCCCTCGACCATCCCCGGCTGCCAGATGAAGGCGCCGTCGGTCGTCTTGAACTTGCGGATGCGGCTCAGCGTATCCGAATTCATTACCCAGCTCGCGCCCTGACGATAGGGCGCCTTCAGCGAATGAACCAGCTCGACCAGCTTGTCCTGCGGGTTCGACGCCGGAAAGGCACCCGCGGTGCCCGTCGCCAGATGCTGGAGCGTCCCGAACGCCCGCACGCTGTCGAGCTCGTTCGTCGTCGTATAGGTCAGAAAACCCTTCGGCCGGTTCGTGCCGTTGCCATTGACGAACGCGCTGCCCTCGGCGACCGCGAACTCGCGGCCCAGCTGCTCGGCCAGCCAGTCCTCGACGTTGAACATCGCATCGTCGAGCATCGCCTGGCTCGCCGCCGGGTTGGCGTAAAGCTCGCCCGACGGCGGTGCGATTTCGGCAAAGCTGCGCGTCGCGGTCTCGGGCCGCGCCGCGGTCTCGCCGACCCAGCCCGCGCCCATCGATCCGGTCGCGATCAGCTTGCGATAGCCGCTCGTCCCCGTCTGCACGACGGTCGCGATCGAGCGGATCGGCGACAGCGTCTTCAGCGTCGCCGCGATGCTGCCGTCGATCTCGCGCGGCACCGCAAAACCGCCGTCGCCGCCCGACGCCCCCGACAGGCTCTTCATCTCGACGCCCGCATCGATCCCGCGCCGCAGGTAGCGTTCGACAAAGGCATCGCGCGCCGGATCGGCCGCCTTCGCGCCATCGAGCGGCAGCCGCGACGCCGCCACCGTCTGCGCATCGACCTGTGCCTTCAGCGCCGCCACCGACGCCTTCAAATCATCGACCGCCTCGGCCGCCAGCACCGCATCGAACGCCCCCTCGAGCGCATCCGCCTTCACTTCCGTCTCCATATCCATGCCCGTCACTCCTTCAAGAAATCTACTGCAATCACCCGCGCCAGCGGCTGCATCGGCGCCGCGACCAAACTCACCTCCGCCAGATCGAGCCCCAGCAATTCGCGCGGGCCATTCCCCCGCGAAGCCGTGACCCGATACCCAAAAGACAATCCCGTCAGCGCCCCGCGCGCGACCAGCGCTGCCGCCGTCGGATGCGTCACCCGCGCGACAACGCGCAGCCCGCGCGCATCCTCGGCCAATGTCTCGATCACGCCGATGCTCGCCCCCAGCCGATGCTGCCAAAGCAAAGGCACCGCCCGCCGCTCGCGCAAACTCGCGGCAAAAGCCCCCGCCCGCACTACATCGCCCCCGCGATCGACCCGATCGAACACCGAAGCATAGCCCGCGAACCGCAATAAATAGGGACAGTCCCTATTTAATCGCACCGGCCATCGGGGCGCGCTTAATAAATAGGGACTGTCCCTATTTATTGCCGCCCTCACCGCAACAACCCCGGCAACCCCAACTTCATCGCGAGGCCCACGACCAACAGCGCCAGCCCGCACCGCACCGCCCAGTCGACCGCCGCCTTCCACGCGCTCGTCTTCGCATCGCGCCACGCGCCGAGCAGCTGCCGCAAATCGACCATGTCGTCGCGCGCCGCCGCATCGGCGAGCCCCAGCCGCGCCAGCGCGCGCCGCGCCCCCAACTCGCTCGCCTCCTCGACCACCGCGCGCAGCAAAGCCGCGTCGGGCGCACTCGTCCCCGCCAGCGCGATCAGCCGCGCCAGCGCCTCTTCCTCATCCATGTCGCAATCTCCGGGTTAAGCGACGCCCAGCAGCGCCTTCTTCTCATCCGCGCTCAGCCAGTCCGCCGCCGACACCTCGCGCCACAGCGCCATCCGGTCCTCGGCCAGCGCCGGCACCTTGTCCAAATCCACCCGCAGCTCCGCGCCCTCGAACCAGCCCGATAATCCCTGCGAAACCGCCCCCAATATCTTCGCGCACAAGGGCAGCACGGTCAGCCGCCACAGCGCCCGATTGGCCTCGCGATAATTGGCATAGGTCGCATCCCCCGGCAGCCCGAGCAGCATCGGCGGCACCCCGAACGCTAGTCCAATCTCGCGCGCACTCGAATCCTTGAGCGCAAGGAAATCCATCTCCGCCGGCGACAAAGACAGCGCCTGCCACCTGAGGCCGCCCTCGAGCAGCAACGGCCGCCCCGCATTCGCCCCGCCCGTGAAACTCTCCGCCAGCTCCTCGCGCAGCCGGTCGACCTGCTCCGCCGACAAGGGCATCCCCTTGTCGCCCGGATCATGCACCAGCGCCCCCGAAGGCCGCGCCGCATTGTCGAGCAGCGCCGCATTCCACCGCGCCGCCGCATTATGCGCCGCGATCGCCCCCGAAGCCGCCCCCAGACACCCCGCGCCATAATGATCGTCGAGCGGATGCAGCGCCTTCACATGCACCACCGCGACGCGCCCCGCGCCATCCTCGGCGGGCAGCACGACCCCCGCTCCGCCGGCCTTGTAGCGATAGGCCACCGGCCACCCGCGCGCGTCGGCCTCGACCGTCACCCGCTCGGGCCGCAGCGCAAACAGCTCCGCCGGCGCCCCCGCACCATCGGCCAATATCTGCACATAGCCATTGCCATGCAGCAGCAATTGCGACGCCAAAGTCTCGACCAGCCCCTGCCCGCCCGACGTCGCGGAAACGAGCGCCACCAGCGCCGGATCACTCGCCACCACGGGCGCCGATCCTGCCGCCTCGGCCACCAGCCGCACCGCCCGCTGGACGATCGCATTGGACAAATAGCCCTCGCGCACCTGTGCCTCCCACGTCAAAGGCGCGGGCGCCGACCAAGTCCCATACACACGCGACAAAGCGGGCCGCGCAGGATGCTGCGCAGCCTTGCGGCCAAACCAGTTCATGAAAGTCTCCTCCGACCACCGCAATCGCGTCATTGCGAGCGCAGCGAAGTAATCCAGAGCGGCTTGTCACACCCTGGATTGCCTCGCTGCGCTCGCAATGACGGACGAATTAAACCCGCGACACCCCCGGCTCCCGCCCCTTCCGCAATCCCTCCAGCAAAGCAGCCAGCGCCCAAACGCACGCATCCGCCCGGTCGGGCGACCGCCCCGGCCCCGCATAACCGCCGCCGATCTGAAGCCCGCAAAGCTGGTCCTCGAGCGCCGGAAACACCGCGCCATGCACCACCTGCCCGCGCTCATAAGCGATCGCCACCGGTTCCGCCCGCCGCGCCTTGCCGACGCTCGCATGCACCGGCACCACCGGCAGCGCGAGGTCGGCCTGCGCCAAAGTGCTCGCGACCATATCGCCGCCCATATTGCTCTCGGCCACGACCCGCTCGGCGCCCCAGCGCGCCGCCGCGCCCGCCACCGCCTGTGCCCAGACATGCGGGGGCGGATTCTCGACGCTCGCATCCTCGACCACCGCCAACCGCCCGTCGCGCAGCAAGGCCGCGACCACGATCCCGCACGCATCGCCGTGCGCCGTCGCCGGCGGATCGACCCCGATCACGACGCGTACCGGCTTGCCGATGCTTTTCGCGCTCACCCGGCACCGCTCGATCAGCGCGCGCGTCCACAGCGCACCCTCGACATCCTCGAGCATCTCGCCGTCGAGTTCCTGTCGCCCCAGCCGCGTGCCGCCATAGGTTTCGAGCATCGCGCTCACGAAAAATTCGGGCAGCCAGGGATTCTCGCCTGTCTTGCCCAGCGTCTCCACCTTTCCCGGCGCCGCCAGCACCCGCTGCATCGACGCATTGACGCGCGGCGTCGTCGTCACCACGACGCGCGGCCGTTCACCGAGCCGCATCCCCAGCATCAGATTGTCCCACGCCGCCTCGCCGCGCCGCCATTTGGCCAGTTCGTCGCACCAGGCGAAATGATGTTCGGGTCCGCGCAGTTCCTCACCCGCCTCGGCCGAATAGAGCGTCGCGACCGCCCCGCTTGAAAAACGCAGCTCACGCCGCGCGTTCACCCAGCGCGGTTCCTCGTCGGCGCGCGCGACGGCGAGCAGCCCGCTCGGTCCCTCGATCATCACGCGCTGTCCGTCGACCTGCGTCGCGGCGACCAGCGCGATGCGCGCATCGCCATTGCTCCGCGCAACCTCGCTCACCCATTCGGACCCCGCACGCGTCTTGCCAAAGCCGCGCCCGGCGCGGATCAGCCAGATGCGCCAGTCGCCCGGCGGCGCACGCTGTCCATCATTCTCGAACCCGTACCAGCGCCGTTCCAGCTCGCGTATCTGCGCCCGGCTCAAATCGCGCAGCACCAGCCGGATTTCCTCGTCGCGCAATCCGGCAAGCTGGCGCATGATCGTGTGCGACCAAGCGCTCAGCCGCTGCGGCGTCCATCGCTTTCCGGTTCGCCCGCGGGGTTGTCGCGGCATCGTCAGGCGTCCCCGCCCGGCGCCGCATCTCCGGCGCGTGGCGGCGGCAAAGCCGCCTGTCCGTCCGCCCCACCCGTCAGCTGCCGGCGCTGGCGCTTCACCATGCGGATACGGCGGATCAGGATCGCGTCGACTTCCTGCTGGGTCGCGACTTCGCGCGCCTGCGACCGTCGGCCCTTCGCATGACCTAACTGAATGCTCGCGCGGTGCTTGTTCAGGAAACCGATCGCCTGTTCGACGGTCATTTTTTCGACCGGCTCGGCAGCGTCGTCGATCTCGATGGCTCCCGCCGCTTCGAGCGCCCTACGAAGCAGCGCGGTTTCCAGCCGCTCATAACCGATCTCGAGCGCCGCCTGCCATTGGGCCGCAAATTCCGGATCGCGCCGCCGCAGATGATAGCCCGCCGCCATCGACATGCCGGCGACGGCGTGGGCGCGCTTCACGTTGCAGCTCTGCGCAAGCTCGGTCAGGAATGCCGTGCGCCGGGCCTTGGTCCAACCGTTCGACCGCACGCGCTTCACCTGCACGGGGCGATGGCACTGCGGTCCGATCTCATCCTTTTCGCCATCGGTCATGGGCTGCTCCCTCAAAAGCAATCGGGCCGGACACCCCCTCCACATCGGAAGGGGCACCGGCCCGACTCGCAATTCTTCATGATGTGACACTTGTGCCATAACAGCGTGACGATGTCAATAGAAAAGAACCTATTTGGTTATTTCATGGAAATCGTGCCCGCGGCGATTGGGCGACATCCCAAGTCAGAGATTCAGCGCCCACCCGGCAACACCGCCCGCCAGCACAAGCGCCGGCGCCGTGAGTTTTCCCCGCCACCGCCAAACCACCAGAACAGCGGCGGCAAAGAGAAGGGCTACCGGCACAAGGTTCGCGGCGCGTTGCGCGGTCGACCAGCCCAGTTGCAACAGCGTCGCCGCAATCACCCCGACCACCGCCGCCGCCACGCCGGCGAGCACGCGGTGGAGCGCCGGATTGTCGACCACCGCCTCCAGCCGCTCGAAAAAGATCATCGAGAAGGCAAAGGCGGGCAGGAACATCCCTGCCGTGATCGCGACCGCGCCGGGCAGGCCCGCCGCGACATATCCCGCAAAGGTCGCGAAAATGACGAGCGGTGCGGGCAGCATGCCCGCGAACGCGACGCCGTCGAGGAAACTCGCGTCGCTGATCCACCCGCGCCCGACCGTATCGGTGCGCACATAGGGAATCGCGGTATAGGCGCCGCCAAAGGTCAACAGGCCACCTTTTAGCCCGGCGATGAACAGCGCGGCGATCCCCACCTCGCTCGCGGCGATGCTTGCCTTCGCCGAGGGCGCGGCGCCCGTCACCAGGACGGCGAGCACGACCGCCGCCACGAATATCGCCGCCGCCGGGGCCGGCCGCTTCGCATAGGTATAGATCAGCCCCGATGCGATCAGCGGAATCCAGAACGGCACGCCCGCCAGCGTCGCGGCGAGCGCGGCGCCCGCGAGCAGCCACAGCAGCCGGTCTTCCAATATATGCGTCCCGATCCGCTGCACCGCGCGCAGGATGATCGCCAGCACGACGACCTGCACGCCCAGAAAGATCGGCACCATCGCCGGATTGCCGACGATCCAGCCCTTATAGAGCCACGCCGCGCCCAGCATCAGCACGAAACCGGGCAGCATGAAGCCAAGCCCCGCGAGCAACCCGCCGATCCGCCCGCGCGCGACCATCCCCAGATGGACGCACAATTCATGCGCCTCGGGCCCGGGCAGGATCTGCATCACCGCGAGCAGCCGGTTGAAACGCACCGGCGAAATCCAGCGCTCCTCTTCGACCAGCGCCTGTTTCACCATCGCGATCTGCGCGACCGGCCCGCCAAAGGCGAGGAAACCGAAACGGAGGAAGCGAAGGAAAAGCCGGAACAGCGAAAGGCTGGGCGGAGAATGTATATCGGTCGTCATGGCAAGCACGCTCCTTGCCGCAGTCGCGGCTTATGGAGCGGAACTTGGACGGCGCGCCGTCTGAACGGGCGTCCGCATGGCCCGCACCGCCCCTATTACCGCGTCCGCCTGAAAGGGGAAGATAGACTTTGTTTCAGCGCGACGCATGGACGTCCGCGATGGGGTGTATTGTGTTGAAAAACTCCGGAGACGCATCTCGCCCAAGCCGCCTGCGTAAGAAACATATCGAGCGAGGCCGGACAGTGATCTAAAATTATACGGCGACTGGGAATGATGTAATATTTTCACTCGCTCAGATGTGTCCAAAGCCAATGACAGAGTTTTTCAACAGAATAGGGTGGGAAGCTGCCATCCCATTTTCGTCATCCCCGCGAAAGCGGGGATCCCGCTTGGCGGCGGAGAGTAAAAAGCGGGATTCCCGCCTTCGCGGGAATGACGGAAAACGGTCGAAACCGGCCCTCCCCACTACCGCACCACCCAATGCCGGCATCCCTCATCAGCCCGCACCGGCTCTTCGTAGAACAAGAGTTGACATCGCCCCCACCCCTGCCGGCAGCGCGCGCAGGTGCCGCCGATCGCGTACAAGGAACGCATCCTGAAAAACGGCCTCCGCGTGCTGTCGCTGCAGGATAATTCGACCCCCAATGTCATGGTGTCGGTGTGGTACGATGTCGGGTCGAAGCACGACCCCGAAAAACGCTCGGGCTTCGCGCACCTCTTCGAACATATCCTCAGCCGCAAGACGGTGAACATGCCGTACAACATGATCAACCGGCTGACCGAGGATGTCGGCGGGGTGCGCAATGCGTCGACAAGGAGGTGTTCGAGACCGAACGCAATGTCGTGAAGGAGGAGCTGCGCCAGCGCGTGCTCGCCGCACCGCCGCCCGGTGATCGGCACGATCGCCGATCTCGACGCCGCGACGCTCGACGACGCCCGCGCCTTCCACGAAGCCTTCTACGGGCCCGACACCGCGACGCTGATCGTCGCGGGCAATTTTGACGAGGCGCGATTCTCGGCGGCGGCGAAAATTCGCTGATGCACAAGGCGCTCATACGCACCGGCCTTGCGACCGAGGTGAACGCGAGCTTCGACTATTCCGAAGAAGCCAGCGGCATCACCCCCTTCGCGATCCTCAGCGACGGGCAGGATCCCGAAAAGGTCGCCGCCGCGCTCGACGCGGTGCTCGCGAAGCGCCTGTTCGGCGACTGGAAAGCCGAAGGCCCCGCGCCCACGCTGCCCAAAACGCGCGCGGGCGCCGCGCAGCCGCCGCGCACGATCGTCGTCGACCTGCCGGGCGCGGGGCAGGCCGCGGTGCTCGCCGCGGTGCGCGGGGTCAGCCGGTCGAGCGCCGATCACCCCTCGCTCCTCCTCGCCAATTCGGTGCTCGGCGGCGGCTCGTACGGCCGCCGGCAGGAGACCGGCGGCGGCTATGGCGCGATCGTCGCGGGGCTGATCCTCCAGGGGCTCCAGCCCGCCGACGCGCTCGCCGACGCCGCGCGCCTCGCCGCGGTGACCCCCGAAGCCGCGAACGCGATCGCGGCAACGAATGTCACTCCGGAAAACGCGTCGCTGATCGTCGTCGGCGACTCCGCCAAATTCATCGACAAGCTCCGCACCCTCCGCCCCGACCTTGTCGTCATCCCGGCGAGCGAGCTCGACCTCGAGTCGCCGACACTGGGGGCGACGCCTTAGCGTTGCCACCCAAATGTCAGCCGCCGAGGCGGGGCAACCCATCCATGATCGCCGTCAGCGCGAGAGCATTCTCGCGCTCCATCGCGCTATGCCCGGCGTTGGTGACGACATAGGTCGCGGGCGCGCTTCCCGCGCCGCAAAGCGCCGCAACCAGCCGCGACGCCTGCGTCAGCGGACACACCTCGTCGAAGCGCCCATGCACGATATGCACCGGCAGGCGCGCGAGCGTCGCAATATTGTCGAAAAAATGCCCCGCCGGGATAAAAAGCTCGTTGGCGAAATAATGCGCCTCGATCTGCGCAAAGCTCAGCGCGAAATCGGCCTCGCCAAACTTGCCGGTATCCGCCGTCTCGGGGATCATGTTCGAGATAACACCCTCCCAAAGCGACCAGGTCAGCGCGGCCTTCAGCTGCCGTTCCTTTTCGGCCGCGGTCGCGGGCACCATGTCGAAAATCGCCTTGTACGACTTCATCACATCCTTGCGCTCTTCGGGCGTCAGCACCGACAGCAGCTCGGCCCATTCCGCGGGATATTTCATATAGGCGCCGGGCTCGGTCAGTCCGTACGGATCGGCCTCCCACGTCGCGGCATTGCCCTGATACAGATACAGAAGATCCTCCGACGAACCGAGGAAGATGCCGCGCAGGATCAGGCTCGCGACATGCGCCGGATGCTGGGTCGCATAGGCCATCGCGAGCGTGCTCCCCCAACTCCCCCCGAACACATGCATCGGCCCGCCGATCTCCAGCTTCTCGCGCAATTTCTCGATATCGCCGATCAGGTCGGCGGTCGTGTTCTTCGCCAGCGCCACCGCCGGCCCCGCCGACGCCACGGTCGGCTCGCTCTTCCCGCACCCGCGCTGGTCGAACAGGATGACGCGGTAGCGCTTCGGATCGAAAAAGCGCGCCATCGCCGGCGCGCACGCGCCGCCCGGCCCGCCGTGCAGGAACATCACCGGCTCGCCCGCCGGATTGCCATATTCCTCCCAGTAAATGCGGTGCGCCGGGTCGCGGTCGACCTCCAGCCAGCCGAAGTTGAGCAAAGGCGGCTGCGGATAGACCCAATCGTCGCCAATCTTGCTCGACGCCTGCAACCGCGAGAAATCCATATCGACGCCTTCTCTCCAAATCCGCCCGGGTCGGGCGACGTGACTATCGCAGGCAGGGTGGCCGAATATGATGACGGGCGCAACGCTCGCCAAGCGAGCAAGGCTCACGCGTATGCCACCGTAATTTCTCCAGGAATGACGGCAAACGAACGGTTGCGGACTCCAACACTCTCGTCACCCCGGACTTGATCCGGGGTCCCGCTTGACCTCGAAACCAGTGAGTGCGTCAGAAAGCGGGATCCCGGATCAAGTCCGGGATGACGAAGGGAAAGGAAGCAGCGACGGCTCTCCACCCCTAAACGGACCATCACCCTCAGTGCAGCTCAGGGAACCTCTTCCGCAGGTCGACGTTCAAAAAACACCCTTGATCGCGGGATGGATGACGCATCGTCGAACGGGCGCATGGCTGAAATCTCGGGGTTGGGCACTCGCGCCTGAGAATCGATTTTCAAGCGCATTGAAAAGGAGTGGTCACATGCGTTTCCAACCCATCATGCTCAGTGCGCTCGGCGCGCTGGCGCTCTCCGCCTGTACGCAGCAGGAAGAAATCGCCGCCGCGCCGCCTCCGCCGCCACCGGGTGCAGTTCCGGGCAGCATCGCGGCCGACCGCGACGGCGACGGCATCATCGACGGCTATTACACCTCGGACGGCGTTTACCACCCGAACTATGTGCCGCCCCCGCCCCCGCCGCCGCCCGCCCCGACGCGACTGGGAGAACGCGGCTGATCACCAAGTTTCGGGGAGCGCAGCGCCGCTGCGTCCCCCTTTTCCTGATCGGGTTGGCGCTCGGCACCACCTTCGCCCCGCCCGCCTTCGCGGCGCCCGCGGCGCAGGGTGCTGCGATTCCGCTTGCCGGCGCGATCCGCGAAGAAGCCGGCGGCGACGTCAAACGCTTCTACGCCGCGCGCGGCTACAAGCCGCTCTGGATCCGCGCGGGCAAGGTCGGCCCCGAAACGGCGATTCTGCTGGGCTATCTGTCGACCGCGGCGCGCGACGATCTCAAATCCTCCGCCTATGACCTCGAAAAGCTCGAAGCGCTGATTGCCCGCGCCCGCGGCGGCGACCCGCAAGCGCTCGCCCGCGCCGAAGTGGCGCTCTCGACCGCCTTCGCACGCTACGTCCGCGACGTGCGCAGCCCCGGCAAGACCCCGATGGAATATGCCGACAAATCGCTTCGCCCGAAAAAGGCGGATGCCGACGCGGTGCTGCGCGCCGCCGCCTTCCCCAAGGATTTCGGCACCTACATGAAAAACATGGGCTGGATGAGCGAACATTATGTCCGCCTCCGCGCCCTCATGGGCCGCGCGCTGGCAGAGGGCGTGCCCAGCGACGCGATGGCGCGCCTCCGCCTCAACCTCGACCGCACGCGCATCCTCCCCGGCCCATATGTCCATCACATCGTCGTCGACGCCTCGTCGGGCCAGCTCTGGTATTATGGATCGGGCAAGCGCGCGGGCACCATGAAGGTCGTCGTCGGCGCCCCCGAAACACAAACGCCGATGCTCGCGGGCAAGCTGCAATGGGCGATCCTCAACCCCTATTGGAACGTCCCCGACTATCTCGCGCAGAAAAGCATCGCGCCCAAGGTGCTCGCGGGGCGCAGCCTCGCCTCGCTGCGCATGGAGGCGCTCTCCGACTGGGGGCCCAACCCGCGCAAGCTCGACGCGTCCGAAATCGATTGGCCCGCGGTCGCATCGGGCGACCAGGCGCTTCGCCTCCGCGAACTTCCCGGCGGCGCCAATTCGATGGGCCGCGTCAAATTCCTCTTCCCCAACGACGAGGGCATCTACCTCCACGACACGCCCGAACGCGCGCTGCTCAAAAAGCCCGATCGCCATTTTTCGAACGGCTGCATCCGCCTCGAAAATGCCGCCGCGCTCGGGCTATGGCTGCTCCACCGCTCGATCAACACCAAGTCGAAGACCCCCGAACAGGCGGTCGCGCTGCCGGTCGAAGTCCCCGTCTACCTCACCTATATCACCGCGGTCGCCACCGACCGCGGCCTCGCCTTCCGTGACGACGTCTACGGCAGGGATGGGTAGGCGACGAAAATCGCACCGCCAAATTTCGTCATCCCCGCGAAGGCGGGGATCCCGCTCTTTTTCGTAGAGAATTGCGAGAAAGCGGGATTCCCGCCTTCGCGGGAATGAAGAGAAAATTCATCCCAGCACCCGACAGTTGACCCGCCCCGGCGAAACGTACAGACCTGCCTCCTCACTGAAAAAAGGGGCGAATCTTCATGCGCAAACTGGCCATGCTCGGCGCGAGCCTGCTCGTGCTCTCCTCGCAGCCGGGCTTCGCACAGGAAGAACCCGCCGCTGCCGCGCCTCCCGCCCCCGCCGCCGAAACCGCCACCCCCGCCCCCATGTCCGCGTCCGCCGCCGGCAGCGCGCGCAAAGGCCCCGAACGCCGCCTCACCGGTGCCGACCTCTTCGACCTCTCGATCGCCTCCGACCCGCAGATCAGCCCCGACGGCCGCCACATCGCTTATGTCCGCCGTTCGAACGATATCATGTCCGACCGCGCGGTCAGCTCGATCTGGCTGATCGACACGACGACCGGCGAGGAAACCCCGGTCGCAGGCCGCGGCGGCGGCGCTTTCGCCCCGCGCTGGTCGCCCGACGGCAAGCGCCTCGCCTTCGCCTCGACCGAGGGCGGCAGCGCGCAGCTCTGGGTGCGCTGGATGAACGGCGGCGAGGCGGTGCGCCTCACCGGCCTGCCGACCAGCCCGTCGAGCCTCGCCTGGTCGCCCGACGGCCGCTCGATCGCTTACACGATGCTCGTCAAGGACGACGGCCCTTCGTTCGGTTCGGCACCGAAGAACAAGCCCGAGGGCGCGAAATGGGCCGAACCGCTCGAGGTCCACGACCTTCTCGCTTACCGCGCCGACGGCGAAGGCTATCTCGAACCCGGCTTCGAGAAGATTTTCGTCGTCCCCGCGAGCGGCGGCTCGCCGCGCCAGCTCACCTTCGGCCCCTATCACGACGGCGGCCCCCTGAGCTGGTCGCGCGACGGCCGCACCCTCTATTTCAGCGCGAACCGCAAACCCGATTGGGAGAAGGATCCGGTCGAGAGCGAAGTCCACGCGCTCGACCTGACGAGCGGCACGGTCACCGCGCTCACCGACCGGGGCGGCCCCGACAGCAACCCGCTCGTCTCGCCCGACGGCGGCAAGATCGCCTATCTCGGCTTCGACGACAAATTGCGCGCCTATGAGAACACCCAGCTCTACGTCATGAACCGCGACGGGTCGGGCAAGCGCAGCCTGACGGGCAATTGGGACTATGGCATCGACGCGATCCAGTGGGGGGCCGACGGCAAGTCGGTCTATGCGCAGTATGACGATCATGGCGAAACCAAAGTCGCACGCATCGGGCTCGACGGCGCGGTGCGCACCGCCGCGACCGGCCTGTCGGGTGGGGGGCTCGACCGCCCCTATACGGGCGGCAGCTTCACCGTATCCGACGGCGGCGCGATCGCCTTCACCGGCGGCACCGCGACCCGCCCGGCGGAGGTACAGCTCAATCGCGGCGGCACCGCGCGCATCCTCACCGACCTCAACCGGTCTTTGCGCGAAGTGAAGTCGCTCGGCGAGGTCCGCAAGATCACCGTAGCGTCCAGCCACGATGGCAAGACGATCGAGGGCTGGCTGACCCTCCCGCCCGGCTACCGCGACGGCCAGCGCGTGCCGCTGATCCTCGAAATCCACGGCGGTCCCTTCGCGGCCTATGGTGGCCATTTCTCGACCGATAACCAGCTCTACGCCGCGGGCGGTTATGCCGTCCTGTCGGCGAACCCGCGCGGTTCGACCAGCTATGGCGCGGCCTTCGCGAACGAGATCGACAAGCAATATCCGGGCAATGATTATTTCGACCTCATCAGCATCGTCGACCGCGCGATCACCCTCGGCGTCGCCGACCCCGACGCGCTCTTCGTCACCGGCGGTTCGGGCGGCGGCGTGCTCACCAGCTGGATCGTCGGCAAGACGGGCCGCTTCAAGGCCGCGGTCACGCAAAAGCCGGTGATCAACTGGACGACGCAGGCGCTCACCGCCGACGGCCCCGGCTTCTTCGGCCCCTATTGGCTCGGCGCGCAGCCGTGGGAAAAGCCCGAACTCTTCTGGTCCCGCTCCCCGCTCTCGCTCGTCGGCAATGTCGAAACCCCAACGCTCGTCATCGTCGGCGCCGAGGATTACCGCACCCCGGTCAGCGAATCCGAGCAATATTACACCGCGCTCCGTCTGCGCGGCGTGCCCAGCGCGCTGATCAAGGTCCCCGGCGCCAGCCACGGCACCATCGCCGCGCGCCCGTCGCAGTCGGCCGCCAAGGCCGCAGCGATCCTCGCCTGGTTCGAGAAGTATAAGAAGGGCTGGACGCGCCCGGCGGGGGATGCGGCCGGGAAATAGGTCTCTCGTCTTTCGGCGGCTTTGGGGTGTATTGTGTTGAAAAACTCTGTCATTGGCTTTGGACACATCTGAGCGAGTGAAAATATTACATCATTCCCAGTCGCCGTATAATTTTAGATCACTGTCCGGCCTCGCTCGATATGTTTCTTACGCAGGCGGCTTGGGCGAGATGCGTCTCCGGAGTTTTTCAACACAATAGGGTGGGAAGCTGCCGTTGCTTCATTTTTCCTTCGTCATCCCGGACTTGATCCGGGATCCCGCTTTTTTGGGGCACCGGATGGCTTCGACCTCAAGCGGGACCCCGGATCAAGTCCGGGGTGACGACTAATAGGAACGGCAACTAACGGTTGAAAACTGGCCTTGGGCAGCCATAACGACAGAAAACACCGGCTGAGCCGAAATTATATCAGCCCGATTCCAATATCTTATAATTACATCGTATCCGATTTAATCGGCTACGCTTGACTCCATCCCGCGGCCTCGCCGCCGAGAATCTCTTCGCCGCCGCCTGGTCGGCCTGCTTCATCGGCGCGCTTGAGTTCGCCGCCGGACAGCGCAAGATCAAGCTGCCCGCCTCGCCTGAAGCCGACACCACGATCGAGCTGCTGAACCGCGCCGACGGTTTCGTCCTCCGCGCCCGCCTCGACATCCAGGTCCCCGGCATCGACCGCGACATCGCGCGCGAACTGGTCGACACCGCGCACAAGATCTGCCCCTATTCGAAGGCGGTCGAAGGCAATATCGACATCGAACTCAACCTCGTCTGATGTCTCCCCGGGCGGTGTTCCCCGCACCGCCCGGTTGACACCCGCGGATTCCGATTTCATCGTATGCGCTTGAATTTTCGGACATGCACCAAGGAACGCCCATGACGAAGTCGCCCGCTCCCGAACGGCCCAAACTCGGCGAATTCCTCTGCTTCGCGGTCTATTCGGCGAACCTCGCCTTCGGCCGCGCCTATCGCCCGATCCTCGAAAAGCTCGGCCTCACCTATACTCAATATGTCGCGCTCGTCGCCTTGTGGGAACAGGACGACCAGACCGTCGGCGAACTGGGCGAAAAAATGTTCCTCGAATCGAACACGCTGACGCCCATCCTCAAGAAGCTCGAACAATCGGGCTTCATCGAACGCCGCCGCGACCCCGCCGACGAACGGCAGGTGCGCATCCGCCTGACCCCCAAGGGCCGTGAGTTGCGCAGTCATGAGATTGGCAACGAGCTCTTCGACGCAACCGGCCTCGGCGACAGTTTTTTCGACGTCCAGAAGTCGGTCGCCAAACTGCGCGACAATCTGATGCGCTCGCTGGGCGACTGAAGGCGTTCAGGCGGCGTCGTGAAAAATGACGCCCAGCGTGTGCCGCCGCCCCGACCGGATTGCGCTCACGCCATGGCGCATCGCGACGCGATATTCGCCGCGCGCGCCCTTTACCGGCCGCACATTCACCGCGAACACCACCGCATCGCCCTTCGCCAGCGGCACGACGTCGGCGCGCGACTGCATCCGCGGCCGTTGCTCGGTCAAAACGAACTCGCCGCCGCAAAAATCCTCCCCCGGAGCCGATAGCAGCACCGCGACCTGCAACGGAAAGACATGCTCGCCGTACAGATCCTGGTGCAGGCAGTTATAGTCGCCCGCGCCATATTGCAGCAGCAACGGCGTCGGCCGCCGCTGCCCCGCATCATGGCACCGCGCGAGAAATTCGGCGTGTTCGGCGGGAAAGCGCACCGCCATCCCCATCCGCTCGTGCCAGCGGTTGGCGATCGGCACGAGCTGCGGATACAGCCCGCTCCGCAACGCCGCGACCAGCGGCGGCAATGGATAGGCGAAATAACGATATTCGCCGCGCCCGAAGCCGTGCCGCGCCATAAAAACGCGGCTGCGAAATCCCGCCTCCTCGGCATAGAGCGCCGCGGTGTCGTCGCACTCGGCATCGCTCAGCAGCCGCGGCAGCACCGCCCATCCGTCGCGGTCGAGCGCCGCGGCGATCGCGTCCCGGTCCAGCGCCTCGATACGCGCGCCGATGCGTGTTTTCATCGTTTCCGTCATGCGCCGGGCCATGCCACCCTGCGCCCCGACCCGCGCCCCGTTTCTTGCTTTCAAACCGGAAGTCCCATGCCGGGCCACCATCCGGCGTATCCGGGGCACAACGGGCCCGATCGGGGCTTTCGCGCCCGTGCATCTTCTCTCTAGTCGATCGCACAGGGGCGAGTGAAGACAGGAGCAAGGATCATGAGCGCCCTTTCGACCCGACACGAGCCCGATCCGATCGGCCCGCCGACGGCGGACGACTATGCGCTGGGGCTCCAGTTCTGCCGCGTCGGCTTTCTGTCGCTGACGCGGCTGCAACTCGCGCTCGAACGCGGCGACCGGTCGCGCGCGATGGAGGCGATCGACGACCTGCACGCGCTCGATATCGAGGTCGAACGCCTCGTCGGCACGCTCCCCGTCTCGTCCGGCGATCCGCGTCAGGGGCGTGTCGCGCGCATTCTCAAGGAGGGAAAGATGGCGGTCGCGTTCGAGAAGCTGGCGCTGGCAAGCGGGATCAGTGGGCCGGGCCTTTCGTCACGCCCCGGCGGTCCGGGGCGCATCGGCGGCTCGCCGCAGGAAGCCGAGCCCGCCGGCATCGCCGATTGGCCACCCGCCGAGCCGCGAACGGCGCGCCTCGTGCGTGTCTATGGACCGCGCGTGGCGGTGCTGCTCGCGGTCGCGGCCGCAACGCTCGCCGCATTGCTGACAGCACTCTAGGCCGCCGCCGTCAATCGTCCCGGCAGACGCTCTTCGCCGCCATCCCTGCGGGCCAGCGCAGCTCATAGGTCACCAGAAACCCGTCATGGTCGGACAGCTGCGCCCCGCTCGCGCCGCCGTCGAACAGCGCCTCGACGCGCACCGGCCGCACCGTCAGCTTCTCGCCATCGGCGAAGAATTGCAGGTCCTGTGTGTCCATCCACGGCGCGTCGCCGTCCCACGACATCTTCACCTCGCATCCCGACGTGGAGTCGACGCACACTTCGTGCACCAAAGTCAGCGGGTGATATTCGGAAAATCCCGCCCAGCGGTCTTCCGAATGGCGCATGTTGAAATCGCCCCCGAAAATCAGCGGCGCCGTGACGTCCTGCGTCCGCGCGATGAATTCCGACGCCGCGATCGCCTGCCGCGCATGCGCCTCGCCGTCGCGCGCCGCCGACACCCCCGACGCGCCGCGCGAATTCATGTGGGTGTTATAGATGTCGATCGGCGCGGGGACGCCGGGCATCGCGATCCGCGCGAGCATCACCCCCTTGTTCGACAGGCAGTCGAGCCCCGCGCACGCACGCCGCCCATAGGCGTCGAGCGCGGTTCCGACGATCGGATAACGTGACGCGATCGCCAGCCCGCCGCCGACGAGCTTGATACCCAGCTCGCCCTTGAACGGCTTCGCCTTGCCCGCCATCTTGCCCTGATCGGCGATATAGGGCTTCGTCGTGCGCCGCGGCCCCGGCGCGATGGCGGAATAGCCGCTCGATTCGACCGCGCGTTTCGCCGCGCCGCTGAACATCTCCTGGAACAGGATGACGTCGGGTCCCGTGCCCGCCTCGCGCATCGCCGCCAGCCGCGCGCCGATCTCCTTGAGTTCGGCCGAGCGCCCCTTGCGCGCCGGCCAGCCCAGCCCTTCGAGATTATAGGTCAGCACCGACAGCGTCGCGGCGGCCGATTGCCCATCTTCCGACACTCTCACCGGTACGGCGGGCGAAGCGTCGCACGCCATGACGCGCAGCGGCGGCTTCGGTCCGCACGCCGCGAGCGCGAGCGCGCCGACCGCGACAAGCGATCGCAAATGCAGGAAAGGAAAAGCACGGCGCATCGCCCGCTCCTACCGCACTCGGTCGCGCGCGTCACCGCCACGCCGGTTCACAAAGCGCATGACCATGCTAGGGCTATGTCTCCTCTCCTAAAGCGGAACCGATTCATCATGTCCTTGCGCCACGCCGCCGCCCTTCTTTTCTCCCTCAACGCAGCCCCCGCCGCCGCCCAAAACACCCCCGCGATCGACGCCGCGAACCTCACCCAGACCGTCCGCACCCTCGCCTCCGACCAGTTTCAGGGCCGCGCCCCCGGCACGATCGGCGAGGAACGCACGATCGGCTATCTGATCGGCCGACTGCAGGCGCTCGGGCTCGAACCCGCGGGCACCGACGGCGGCTGGACCCAACGCGTGCCGCTGCTCCACACCCGCCTCGGCACCGCTACGACGCTCGGCTTCGACCGCAAGGGCGCTGCGACCCCGCTGACCTTCGGCATCGACATCTACGTCTCGACGCTTCAGCCGAAGGACCAGGCGGTGGTCCAGAACGCCCCGCTCGTCTTCGTCGGTTATGGCGTCAGCGCCCCCGAACGCGGCTGGGACGATTTCAAGGGGCAGGACCTCAAGGGCAAGGTCGCGGTCTTCCTGATCAACGACCCCGATTTCGTCGCGGCGAAGGGCGAGGACGCGTTCGGCCAGTTCGGCGGCCGGACGATGACCTATTATGGCCGCTGGACCTACAAGTTCGAGGAAGCCGCGCGCCGCGGCGCCATCGCCGCGCTGATCGTCCACGACACCGACGGTGTCGGTTACGGCTGGAACGTCGTCAAAAGCGGCGGCGGCGAAAATTACGGCCTCGTGGCACCGCCCGAAAAGGTGACGAGCCTCGCGCTCCAGGGCTGGCTTTCGAGCGAAACCGCGACGAAGCTCTTCGCAGGCGCCGGACAGGATCTGGCGAAGCTGCGCACCGCCGCCCGCCGCAAGGATTTCAAACCCATCGACCTCGCCACCAGCTTCAACGCCGCGATCCCGGTGAAGCAGGCGGTCGTACAAAGCCAGAATGTCCTCGCCAAAATCCCGGGCGCCAAACGCCCCGACGAGGTCATCATGTACGGCGCGCACTGGGACGCCTATGGCGAGGGTGCGCCCGACGAAAAGGGCCGCATCTACCGCGTCGGCGCCAACGACGACGCGCTCGGCGTCGCGGGACTGTTCGAGATCGCGCGGCTGTTCAAGGCGGCACCCGCCCCCGACCGCACGATCGCCTTCGCCTTCTGGACCGCCGAGGAACGCGGTCTGCTCGGCTCCGAAGCCTATGCCCAAAACCCGATCTTCCCCGCCGAAAAAACCGTCGCCAACTTCGGTCTCGACATTCTCCAGACCGCTGGAAAGGCAAAGGACGTCGTCCTCGTCGGCAAGGGACAGGGCACGCTTGAGGACGATCTCGCGCGCGTCGCCGCCACGCAAGGCCGCACCGTCTCGGTGGAAAGCCTCCCCGAACGCGGCCTCTTCTACCGCGCCGACCATTTCAGCCTCGCCAAGCGCGGCGTCCCCGTCCTCCTCATGATGGGCATCGCGGGCGCCTCCGATCTCGTCGAGGGCGGCAAGCCCGCCGGGCAGGCATGGGTCGATGCCTATACCGGCAAATGCTATCATCAGGCATGCGACGCTTGGGACGCAGGCCGGAACCTGGGCGGCGCGGTGCAGGACATTTCGATCTTCTACACGATCGGCGACGAACTCGCCCGCTCGGCCAAATGGCCGGGCTGGAAGAACGGCAGCGAATTCAAGGCGATCCGCGACAAGAGCGCCGCATCGCGGAAATAAGCGAACAGCGACGACTGTTGACGGCCGGTTGCGGACGCACCTTCTCCCCTCCCCTTTAGGGAGGGGCCGGGGTGGGTAGCCGCCGAAGGCGGCGCTCTACGGCAACTCGCTTCGATCGTACCCACCCCTAACCCCTCCCCAAAAAGGGAGGGGAACGTCTCAAATTCGCCGCCAAACCACTGAAATATTATTGCGCCCGGCTCGGCGCTGCGCAACAAGCCCATCATTCGATAGGAGAATGTGATGCGCCTTGCCGTTGCCCTGATGCTGCTCCCCGTCCTGCCCCTCGCTGCGGTGAATGCGCCCGCTTTCGCACAGGCGGCACCGCAAGCGGGGGCACAAGACCAGGCCCTGCTCGACTTCCTCGATCAGGCGTTCGAAGAGCGGCTGGGCCTCAGCCCCGAATCGCAAACCCAGCTCGGCCTCAAGACAAATTACGGCAAGCTCGACGACTATACCGACGCCGCATCGCTGCACGAGCAGGAACTGGCCGAGCGCCAGCTCAAGGCCATGCACGCGCGCTTCAAGCCCGAGCAGCTCGGCGAGAGCGCGCGCGTCAGCTACCGTCTTTTCGAATATGAAGTCGAGCGCGGCCGCGAATCGCTCCGCTTTCGCAAGCTGCGCTTCCCCGTCTCGACCAACGGCAGCCCCGCCGGCGCAATCCCGGCGCTGCTCATCAACAATCACAAGATCGACACTCTCGCCGACGCCGAAGCCTATATCGCCCGCCTGCGCGACACCGACCGCGTCATGCGCGAAGTCGCCGCGACGATGCGCGAACAGGCCGCGGCGGGGATCGTCCCCAACAAGGTCAATTTTGCCCCCGCGCGCGCCGACGCGCTGAAGGTCATTGCGGGCGCGCCCTTCGACGGCGGAGGCGATTCTACGCTGATGGCCGACTTCCGCAAAAAGGTGGATGCGCTGGGTGCCCCCGCGGCGACTAAGGCAAAGCTGCTGGCCGACGCGAGCGCCGCGCTGACCGGACCGTTCAAGCAAGGCTACAATACGCTGATTGCCGCGATCGACGAGATCGAGCCCCAATCGAAGGGCAATTTCGGCGCGTGGAACCTCCCCGACGGCGCCGCCTATTATGCCGACCGGCTGAAGAGTTCGACCACCACCAGCCTGACCGCCGACCAGATCCACGACCTCGGCCTCCAACAGGTCGCGGCGATCCGCGGCGAGATGGAGGCGATCAAGCGCGAGGTCGGCTTCACCGGCACGCTCGAACAATTCTTCGACCACATCCGCACCGATCCGCAGTTCAAATATCCGAACACCGCGGCCGGCCGCGAAACCTATCTCGCCGACGCCCGCGCGGTGATCGCGTCGGTGATGACCGCCGCACCGCGCTATTTCCGCGTGCTGCCCAAGGCGGCGCTCGAAGTGCGCGCGGTCGAGAAATGGCGCGAGGGGACGGCATCGACCGCCTTCTACAACCCGCCCTCGGCCGACGGGACGCGCCCCGGCATCTATTACGTCAACCTCGTCGACATGAACCAGACGCAGAAGGTGCAGGTCGCCGGCATCGCCGCGCACGAAGGCGCGCCGGGCCATCATTTTCAGATCGCGCGCCAGCAGGAGCTCACCGGCATCCCGAAGTTCCGCAAGTTCGGCGGCTATGGCGCCTATATGGAGGGCTGGGGACTTTATTCGGAACGGCTCGCAAACGAGATGGGCGTCTACGAGACCCCCTATGACCGCTTCGGCATGCTGTCGCTTCAGGTGTGGCGCGCGATCCGGCTGGTGCTCGACACCGGCATCCATTCGAAGCGCTGGACGCGCGAACAGGCGATTGCCTATTTCAAGGCGAACAGCTCCGTGTCGGACACCGACATCGCACGCGAGGTCGACCGCTATTTCAACTGGCCGGGGCAGGCGACGAGCTACATGGTCGGCCAGCTCAAGATCGCCGAGCTCCGCAAGCGCGCCGAAAGCGAACTCGGCCCGCGCTTCGACATTCGCGATTTTCACGAAGCGGTGCTGAGCGAAGGCGCGCTGCCGCTCGACATTCTCGAAGAGCAGGTGACGCGCTATATCGCGGCGAAGAAGAAGTGATGCGGCGACGCTGAGGTCCGCTTTTTGGGGGGAGCGACATCCCCACCTTCGTCATCCCCGCGAAAGCGGGGACCCAGAGCTTCCGTCGGCTGGCCCATCGCTGGGTTCCCGCTTTCGCGGGAATGACAAAGGGAGAGTGCGGCAGCTTCCAGTCGAAATCCGTCCTTCCGTCATCCCGGGCTTGACCCGGGATCCCGCTTTTTTTTGCCGCACGCATCGGCTTCGACCTCAAGCGGCACCCCGGGCCAAGCCCGGGGTGACGGTGAATGATTAGTCGGCTTCCGGTCGATACCCGCCTTGCCCCGCTCCTCGCGCACGCTTAATCCACGTCCATGACCGACGCCAAAATCTTCATCAACGCGAACGATCTGCTCGCCGACTCCTTCCGTCTCGGCATGCAGGTCCTCGACAGCGGCTTCAAGCCGACGCATCTCGTCGGCATCTGGCGCGGCGGCGCGCCGGTCGGCATCGCGGTGCAGGAGTTGCTCGACTATCACGGCCAGCACTGCGACCATATCGCGATCCGCACCTCCTCCTACCACGGCATCGACAAGCAGGATGCGCACGTCAAAGTCTTCGCGCTGGGCTATCTGATCGACACGCTGAACCCCGAAGACCGCCTCCTCATCATCGACGATGTGTTCGACAGCGGGCGCAGCATCCGCGCCTTCATCGCCGAACTCAAGGCGCGCTGCCGCCACAATATGCCGCGCGACATCCGCATCGCGACCGTCTGGTACAAACCCGGACGCAACGTCACCGACCTCCGCCCCGATTTCTTCGTCCACGAAACCGACCAGTGGCTGATCTTTCCGCACGAGGTCGACGGGCTGACGGTCGAGGAAATCCGTCGCCACAAGCCCGAGGCGGCGATCATCCTGCGCGAGGAAGGCACGTCCGATGTCTAACGGTTTTGCCTCAGCCGAAGAGCGCGCCGCCTTCATCGCCGCCCTGCCCAAGGCCGAGCTCCACCTCCATATCGAAGGCTCGCTCGAACCCGAGCTGATGTTCACCCTCGCGCAGCGCAACGCCGTCGCGATCCCCTTCGCATCGGCCGAGGAAGTGCGCGCCGCCTATGCCTTCTCGAACCTCCAGGATTTCCTCGACATCTATTATCAGGGGATGGGCGTCCTCCACACCGAGCAGGACTTCTATGACCTGACCGCCGCCTATCTCGCGCGCGCTCACGCCGACGCGGTTCGCCATGTCGAAATCTTCTTCGACCCGCAGGGCCACACCGAGCGAGGCATTGCGTTCGGAACCGTCATGGCGGGCATCACCAGCGCACTCGACGACGCGGCAGCAAGCTACGGCATGACCTCGAAGCTCATCCTGTGCTTCCTCCGTCACCTCAGCGAAGCCGACGCCGAAAAGACGCTCGACGAAGCCTTGCCTTACCTCGATCGCATCGACGGCGTCGGCCTCGACTCCTCCGAAGTAGGCCACCCACCCGCCAAGTTCGAACGCGTCTTCGCCCGCGCGCGGCGCCTCGGCCTCAAGATCGTCGCGCATGCCGGCGAGGAAGGTCCGCCCGCCTATGTCCACGAAGCGCTCGATCTGCTCAAGGTCGACCGCATCGACCATGGCAACCGCAGCCTCGAAGACCCCGCGCTTGTCGCACGCCTCGCGGCGGAGGGCATGACGCTCACCGTCTGCCCGCTCTCGAACCTGAAGCTTTGTGTTGTCGACGACATCGCCGACCATCCGCTACGGGCGATGCTCGAAGCGGGCCTCGTCGCGACGGTCAATTCGGACGATCCCAGCTATTTCGGCGGCTATGTGAACGCCAATTATCAGGCCGTCGCCGACGCGCTCGACCTGTCGAAAGACGAACTGCTGACGCTCGCGCGCAACAGCTTTACCGGTTCCTTCCTCGGCGACGCCGACAAGGCCAAGCACCTCGCGGCGATAGACGCCTACGCCTGATCGGCGTTACGCCGCGATCAGCACGCCATGATAGGCGGGATCCTCGAACGCACGCCCGGCACCCATCGCGACGCAGATCAGCGCATCGTCGGCCACCTTCACGGGCAGTCCCGTCGCGCGTGCGATCGCCTCGTCCATCCGGCGCAGTAACGCGCCGCCACCGGTAAGCGTGATGCCCTCGTCGATGATGTCGGCCGACAGTTCGGGCGGCGTCTGTTCCAGCGCCGCGCGCACCGCGCTCACGATCTGCCCGACCGGCTCGGTCAGCGCCTCGGCGATCTCGGCCTCGGTCACCTGCACCTCGGCGGGGCGGCCGGTCACCAGGTCGCGGCCTTTGACGCCCATGACCATGCCGTCGCCAACGGGCGCGGTCGCGCAGCCGATCGTCAGCTTGACGCGCTCGGCGGTCATTTCGCCGATCATCAGATTGTGCCGGCGGCGGATCGACGACGAAATCATCTCATCCATCTTGTCGCCGCCGACGCGCACCGAATTGCTGTACGCGATGCCGCTCAGCGAAAGCACCGCGACCTCGGTCGTGCCGCCGCCGATGTCCACCACCATCGCGCCGCGCGGCTCGGTGACATGCAGCCCCGCGCCGATCGCCGCGGCGAGCGATTCCTCGATCAGCTGCACCGACACCGCGCCGGCGTTCGTCGCCGCATCGCGGATCGCGCGGCGTTCGACCATCGTCGAACCCGACGGCACACAGATCACGACATTGCTGCGCCGGGCAAAACGGCTCGCGCCGCCCTGCGCCTTGTCCATGAAATGCTTCAGCATCTGTTCGGCGACGTCGATGTCGGCGATCACGCCGTCGCGCAGCGGCCGGATCGCCTGGATATTGTCGGGGGTTTTGCCCATCATCGGCTTGGCTTCGTTGCCGACCACCTTGACGCGCCGCACGCCGTCGCGCGTCTCCAGCGCAACGACCGACGGCTCGTTGAGTACGATGCCCTTGTCCCGCAAATAAACGACGGTGTTCACCGTACCCAGGTCGATAGCCATGTCGTGCGCGGTCGAGGCAAACCGATTAAAAAACTTCATATACGGGGCAAATGCCTTCGCGGATGGATGGAAGAATCAGGCGTGGCTGGCCCGTCAGTGCCCCCGTCACCTGTCATAATCGACTGCGTCGAAGGCACGAGCGCGTCAACGAATGCCGCGGCCAATAGTGCCAGAACGGTGGTTTCTCAGGTCCGGCCGATCGATCGGTGCACTATTTGCGACCATTCGCATCGGGGACGAGAAACTCAGACCGTGCAGCTTGACGACGTCATCGCCCACGCAGACCGGCGCCGCAATCAAGCGCATCCACCGCCGCGGCGCCTGCGCGGGCTTGATTTCGACGTCGATCGTAAAGCCGCGCCGGTGCCGGATCGCATAGGCACGGAGCTTTTCCATCGCGGCGCGCGACCCTTCGCCATAGAGCGCAACGGCCTCATGACGCGCCACCGCCACACCCCGCGGAATGCCGAAAATATCATAAACCTCGTCCGACCAGCTCAGCCGGTTGCCATCGGTCAGATCGCACTCCCATTGGCCCAGCCGGACGGGCCGCACCGGCGCCACGACATCGTCCAGATCGGGAACCGGATCGAGAATGTCATTCCCGTGCAGCTGCCCAAGCTCGAAAAAGCGGTCGCGCTCATAGAGCGGCCAGCTGTGGTGGACGGGCAAGGGATAAGTCTGCTTCAATGCGCCGGTCTTCCATTGGGTCACACAAGAATAGGCGCATGGCGCTTAACAACTCGTGATCCCGATGGACAGCCCTTCGGCGCGCTATCGTCCGCGCGCCAACGCGATGCCCGCCAGATTCTGCGTCCGCTTGATATGGCGTATGTTCGGCATCGGGCCGTCACCGACGAGCGCGCGGAAGTTGGCGAGATGCACCGCGGCATCGCCCCTCGCCCGCACCACATCATTCGCTTGTTCCACCACCGCCACCGCATCGCCGAGCAGGACAAAATTGGTGAGGCCCAGATCCTGCGCCAGCCGCAGCGCCGCGATCAGCGCCAGCCACTCGGCATCCATGCTGCTGCCGATCCCCGCGTCACGCACGACCATCGCGGCGGCGCCGGTCACGACGGCGGTTTCCATCTTCCCCGGATTGGGCCGGCACCCGCCGTCGAAATAGATTTTGATCCGGCGCGCCACCATCACACTCCCTTAGACGGTCAGAACTTTCCGCGCACCGAAAAGGAAAAGATCGGACCGATCAGCCGGTCGCGTTCCTCGATAAAGCTGACCGGGCTTTCGCCGCGAACGCCGGTGTAGGCCGTCCGGTCGCGCTTCGAGCGGGCGTTGGCGATGTTGCGGATCGACGCCCGGACGGTCAGGCCCAGCACATCCTTGTGCTCGACAAAGACCGACGCCCAGACCGGGCCTTCCCACACCTTGTCGATCTGAGTGCGGCGATAATTGGGCTGATAGTGCGCATATTCGGCATCGCCGCCCCACGCCCAGTCGCTGCCCGGAATATCGTGACGCAGACCCAGGCTGATCACCGTGTCGGTGAAGCCGTTCCACTGCCTTTTCTCGCCGGTGAAGGGATCGCGCAGCGAACTTTTCTGGAGCAACATCCGGGGTTCGAGTTTCATGCCCTTGATCCCGGCGGGGTCGAGGTTGATCGTCGCGGTCCAGTCGATCGCGCCCGCCCTCGCCTTCGCGATATTGCCGACCGCCTCGCCGTTGGTCCCGATCGGGATCACATCGACGCGGTCCTCGACATCGCGATAGATCAAGATGATCTTGGTCGAACCCCACGCCCCGAACTTCTTGTTGATCTCGGCCTCATAGGTCCAGTCCTGCTGCGGCCTCAGATCGTTGTTGCTCTCATTCTGGTTGCCGTCGTTCAGGAAAGCCCGCGCGAGAAAGTCATAGAAGCTGAGCTGGAGCACGCGCCGCCGCAGCTTCACCGAAACGTCGAAATCGGGCGACGGCATCCACGCCAGCGAAATCGAGCCCTTCGGCCGGAAGAAGCTGCGCGTCAGGCCGTTCATGCCCGTCTGCGTGATCGTCGAATGTTCGGCGCCCGCGATGATCTGGAAATTGAGCTTGTCGGTCAGCTTGCGCCCGAAGCTGAGCAGACCTTCATAGCGATCCTCGCTGACCCCGCCAGTGCCGCCCTCGAACGGCTGGTCGACCCACGCGCCCGTCCGATCGAGCACCGCGATCGACGCGACATTATCGAGCGTATTGAACGCCGCCTCGCCCGACAATTGCCAGTCGCCGCCGAACATCTTCCACTGATATTCGCCGCGCCCGATCGTCTCGCCCAGGTCGCCGGTCTGCGCAAAACGGTCGCCGGTTGCGACGCCGCCTTGGGGGGTCGTGACAATCTCCTGCCGGTAAGGCTCGTGGCTGAAGCGGCGGAGGCCGATCAGCTTGAGTTTTCCCGGACCGACGCCGAACTGATAATCGCCGCTAACCTCATAATTCCAGCTGTCGGCATTTTCATACACCGTGCGGACACGGTCGGGCAGGCCGGGGCCGATCCGCACGCCATCCTCATAATAACGGTCATATTTGCGCTGATAATGGCCGCCGAGGTTGGCGACCGTGTCGCCCGCGGGATCCCAGGTGATCCGCCCCGACAGCTTGGGCGTGTCGTAATGCGTGTTCCAGATGTCCTTGCGCCGTTCGGTGATATTGCCCGCGCCGTCATAGATCAGGGTCGGCCCGCCCGCGCCGCTGCGCGCCGAATCGTCGTTGTTCAGCGCGACCTCATATTCGACCGCGCCGGTGCGGCCGCGCACCGACACGTCGGCGCGGGTGAACAGCGGGTCGGTGTAATGCGGACGAAACTCGGGCTTCCACGAAAACTGCCCCGAAAAGGCGTCGGCGCGGTAGACGATATTGGCGACCTGCCCCGAAAGGCCCGGAATATCGAGCGTCGCGCCGTCGACGACCTCGATCCGCTCGACATTGCCCGCGGGGATGCGCGACAGCTGCGTATACATGTCGTCGGCCTTGTTCGACGGCCGTTCGCCGTTGAACAGCACATTGCCCGTCGCCTGCCCCAGCCCGCGCAGATTCTCATTGTCACGGATCTGAAAACTGGGAACCTGGATCAACATGTCGTACGCGTTCTTCGGCGCGTAGCGCGCGAAGTCGGCGGGCGTATAGACCTGCCGCGCCGTACTCGTCGCGGTGGGCGCGATCTCGGTCGGCGCGGGCGGCGGCGTGTCGCCGGTCGGCGCCGCCGTCTCCTGCGCCAGCACGGGCGTGGAGAGCACGGCCGCAACCGCAATCAGGCTGGTCCATCGGCTCACTTGGAAATTCCCACCGCCGCGCGGTTCATCGCCTGCGCATATTCGCCCGTAACGCCCATCGCCTTCATGCTGGCGACCTCGTCGGCGCTGAGTTTCCTGTATCCCGCCGCGGCGAGCACGCGCACATAGGCGCCGTCGACGCCCAGCGCCTTGCACGCGATCGCGTCTTCGATTTCGGTCAGCACCAGCGCCTCGGACTTCAGATCGCGGATATATTCGGGCCGCACATCGAGCGCCGCGGCCGCGATCAGATCGTCGGCATCCTTCGGCCGCACGCCCTCGCGCGTCAGCCCGTCGGCAAGCTCGATCGTCGCATCGACAAGCAGCATCGCGAGCAGGGTCGAACGCCGGTCGGGCACCAGTCCGCGTTCGCCGAGCGCGCGCTCGAAAGCGGGGTCGGAGGTGAAGCGGCAGTCGCCCTTCCCCTCGAACGCCCGCGTCAGCGTGCCGGTGCACGCCAGCGTCCCCGCATCATGCGTCACCGTAAAGCTGACCGGCCCCGGCGTTTTCCGGCCCAGCGCGGCCTCGGCGGCGGCAAAATAGGCGCGCGAGCCGTCGAACGTGTGATCGCTGCTCGACTGTTTGTGCCGGATGAGGACGCGCGGCGCGCCCTTGTTTCCGCCCGTGGGCTCGGCGACCCAGCTGACGTCGCTCAGGACGAGCGGATCGGCGGCGGCGGTCGGCGCCGAACAGGCGAGGATCGACATCAGCGCGGCGCTACCGGCGAACAAAAAGGCTTTCATGGCGCACTCCTCCCGCCGTGCGCCAGGCGAGCGTCATCGCTCGCCGCCGCAACGGCAATTTTGAATCAAGTTTCGATTAATCGTCGGTCGCTACGGACGAATGTCCGGGCGTCAGTCGCGGACGGGCGGCTCGGGCGGTTCCGGTGTTGCGGGGAATTCGATCCGCGCGGTCCGGCCGTCCCCGCGGCGCGCCTCGATCACGCCGCGCTCCATATCGACGACCGCAACATTGTCGCCGCGCACCGCCTTCGCGACCGGACGCGGCGCCGCCGCGGGACGAGGTTTCACGGGCCGGAATCCGCTCGTCGCGCGCAGTTCGATCGCGTCGTCGGCGTCGCGCATCCTCACGCCCGACTTCTGCATGTCGGTGACGAAGTCGCAGTCGATCCCCATCGCCTTCAGCGCGATCAGATCGTCGACCCCGATGTCAGGAAAATGCGATTTCATGTCGCGGGCAAAGACCGCGTTGACGCCGACCTGCCGCGCGCCCACCAGCTCGTCGAAATCGGCGCCGGGAATCACGTCGCGCATCTGCCGGATATAGGCGGGGTCGATCCCGCTCGCCTTTGCCGAGATGATGTCGTCGGCGTCCAGCGACCCGCCGCTCTCGCGCATCTCTTCGACATATTCTGGAGTCACGCCGACCGCGCGCATGCTCACCAGTTCCTCGGCGCTCAGCGTCTTCGATGTCGCCGCGGCGGCGGCCGCATCATCGGTCGGGGCGGCCTTTGCGGCGGCGGGCTGCGAAGTCGCGGTCGCCGTTTCCTTGATCGTCGAGGCGACCACGGAGTGGACGTCCGCCGTCGCCGCGGGCCTTGCGGTTGCGGAAAAAGCCGCCAGCGGCGCGGTTACGCCCGCCAGCACCACCAGGCTCATCAAGATCCAGCTCGCGCTCGCCGGGCCGCGCTTCAGGCTGCCGTCGAGGACGCGGGTGATCCGGCGCTTCAGGCTGTCCTTGCCCGGCGCGACGCCATGCGCGGCGAGCAGCGCGCCCTGATTGTCGTGCCGCGCCGCGCCGACCAGCAAAGTCGCATAGTCGGGCCCGTTGATGTCGGCCATCAGCACCGCGTCATCGGCGGCTTCCTCGCGCAATTGATGGCTCTCACGCGCCAGCATCCACACCAAAGGATTGAACCAGAAGACCGCGCAAACGACGCGCGCGCCGAGCAGCTTCGCCCAGTCGAGCCGCGCGACATGCGCCAGTTCGTGCGCGATGATCGCCTCGGCCTCACCCGATGCCGCCACGGCTTTGGGGCTCAGCACGATCGTCGGGCGCAGCACGCCCCAGCTGATCGGCGAGCGCAGTTCGTTGCTGACCAGCAGCGCGGTGCCATGCTTGAACCCCATGCGCCGCTGCGCCTCGGCGAGCGCCGACAGCCACGACCGCTCGACGAGAATCTCGGCGCGCCCGCGCATCGCGAACAGCCGCACCACCGCGAGCGCCATCACTCCAGATAATAGCAGGAGCGGGACAAGATAGAGAAAGGGGGCAAGGTCGCTCCCCGAAAAGACGATCGGCGTCGATCCGGCCCCATCCCCTTTGAAAGGAGCGTCGACCACGACAGGGACTGACGTCGCGGCGGGTGCCGGATCGATCGCCGATCCCCCCGTTGTTGCCGTTTGCACGATCGGCGCGGCGGGTTCGAAGGACCAGCTGACGGGAAGCGGTGCCCATTGCGGCAGCAACAGGATCGCTGCGGGCAGCGCGAGCAGCGCCATCAGCCCGGCGTGCGCGATCATCGACCGCTCGCCCGCCGAGCGCGACTGCGCGAGGCGCAACAACCCCAGCGTCAGCGCCGCGACAATGACGGATTTCCAGGCAAGGCCCAGCAACATGGCGGTGGTCAACATCACGCTCTCCCTTCGCGCGCTTTGGCGATCATCTGTTCAAGCTCGTCGAGTTCATCGGTGCTCATCTCGTCCTGCATGCCGAGCAGCGCCGCGGCGGCGCTCGTCGCCGATCCGTTGAAGAAGACGCGCACGACTTGGCTCAGCGCCGACTTGCGCGCGGTCTTGTCCGACACGCTCGGCGCATAGACGAAACCGCGGTCCGACTGTTCGCGGGCGACAAAGCCCTTGGTCTCGAGCCGCTTCAGCATCGCGCGGATTGCCGAACCGGAAAGCTCGTCGGCCAGCGCCTCGCCGATCTCGATCACGGTCGACGCGCCGCGCTCATAAAGAATATCGACGATCTCGCGTTCTCGCGGGGGCAGGCTGGACAACATACGACTCACCTCATGCGCTACATTTGTAGCGTGCTACATTTGTAGCGCATGCTTGGCAAGGGGTTTTATTCGGATAACACACGGGGGCGATGGAGTGGCGAAAATGGAGTGGGAAATGGACGCTGCCCCTTCCTTACTTCGTCATCCCCGCGAAAGCGGGGACCCAGAGCGTCCGTCGGCTGGCCCATCCCTGGGTTCCCGCTTTCGCGGGAATGACGAAGGGAGAGAGTGCGGCTACCGGTCGTCAGAAGCCACTCCGACAACCACGATTGCACCAACCCACCAAGCACCCTACATTAACCGCTCAATCAATCGGAGACTCCCACCATGGACCACAACCTGACCGCAACGCAGCCCCGCCTTGCCGCCAGGAAAGCTCATGTTCATGCCCCCCGTCTCTCCATCCATTACGATCTCCAATCTCAGCTGGTCCACCCCTGACGGCCGCGCCGTCCTTTCGGACCTCGATCTCAATTTCCTGCCCGAACGCACCGGCATCGTCGGGCGCAACGGCGTCGGCAAATCGACGCTGCTGCGCCTGCTGACCGGCGAGCTGTCGCCCGCTGCGGGCAGCATTGCGATCGGCGGCAGCATCGCGATGCTCCGCCAGACCGTGCAGGTCGCGGCGTACGAGACGATCGCCGATCTGTTCGGTGCGCGGGGCGGTCTCGCCTTGCTCCGCAAGGCCGAAGCGGGCGAGGCAAGCGTCGAGGAGATCGGCGACGCCGACTGGACGCTTGAGGCGCGGATCGACGAGGCGCTCGCGGGCGTCGGCCTGCCGCTGCCGCCCGACACGCCTTTGGCGCAGCTGTCGGGAGGCCAGCGCACGCGCGCCGCACTCGCCGGGGCGATGTTCGCCGCGCCCGACTTCCTGCTCCTCGACGAGCCCACCAACAATCTCGACCGCAAGGGCCGCGGAGCCGTGCGCGACCTGCTCGCGCGCTGGCGCGGCGGCGCGATCGTCGTCAGCCACGACCGCGAATTGCTCGAAGAAATGGACGCGATCGTTGAACTCACTGGCCTCGGAGCCGCGCGCTATGGCGGCGGCTGGAGCGCCTATCGCGAACGCAAGACTATCGAGCAAGCGGCGGCCGATGCCGAACTCGCGGGCGCCGAAAAGCGCATCGATGCGGCGCAGCGCCAGGCGCAGGCGGCAACCGAACGGCAGGACCGCCGCGATTCACGCGGGAACCGCCAAGCGGCGCGCGGCGGCATGCCGAAAATCCTTCTCGGCGCGATGAAACGCCGCGCCGAAGAAACCCGCGCGGCGGGGAGCCGCCTCGCCGAACGCCAGCGCGGCGAGGCCGAAGAGCAACTGTCCACCGCGCGCGCGAAGATCGAGATCGTCGCCCCCCTGTCGGTCGGCCTGCCTTCGACCGGTCTTCCCGCATCGCGCACCGTGCTCGCCCTCGACCATGTCACGGCAGGCTATGCCGAAGAACGGCCGGTCGTCGAACGCTTTTCGCTCACCATCACCGGTCCCGAACGCGTCGCAATCACCGGCCCCAATGGCTCGGGCAAATCCACCCTCCTCGCGCTCGTCGCTGGGACGCTCGCGCCATGGTCGGGACAGGTGCGGGTCGGTGTCCCCTTCGCGCTCTTCGACCAGCGCGTCAGCCTGCTCGACCCCGCGCTGTCGATCGCCGGCAATTTCCTCGCGCTCAATCCCGGAACCACAAACAACCAGTGCCGCGCCGCGCTCGCACGCTTCCGCTTCCGCGCCGACGCCGCCGACCGGATCGTCGGAACCTTGAGCGGCGGCCAGATGCTCCGCGCCGGGCTCGCTTGCGTCCTCGGCGCGCCAGAGCCGCCACAGCTGCTCATCCTCGACGAGCCGGGAAACCATCTCGACATCGAGTCGCTGACCGCCATCGAAACCGGCCTCGCCGCCTATGACGGCGCGCTGCTCGTCGTCAGCCACGACACGGCGTTTCTGGGCGCGATCGGGATCACGCGGACCGTCGAATTGCCCCGCATCGCGAACGGCGAGGTCTAAGGTCCGCACATTTCCTACTGATCCGCCATCTTTCGGCGCCCTTGCTAACCTTCTTTTAACCAGCGCCCCTCAACAACCGCTTATGCCTATTTTCGGACATTTTCTTCCATCGGCGCCCGGCGCCGAAAAACGGTTCGACGCGCGCCGAAAACTCAGCCTTCTCGCCTCGGGCTTGCGGCACGACGGCACGGGCCTCGAAGTCCAGATCCACAATATCTCCGGAACGGGCCTGCTGCTCGAAAGCGACATCAAACTGACGGCAGGCGACCGGATCGAGATCGAGCTTCCGCACGCCGGCGACATAACCGCAGTCGTCATCTGGGCGAGCGGACGGCTTTTCGGATGCCAGTTCGAAGGCCCGGTATCGCCGGCAACGCTGAGCGCGGTCGAACTCAAGAGCGCCATCGGCCCGGCGCCCGGACTGACGCCCGAACTGACAAGCGTCATCGATCCGGCGCCCAGCGTCGACGAAGATGCAGCGGCACCGGCGAGCGACGCGGAGCCTGAAGCGCTGCTGGATCTGATTGACCGCAGCCGCGAGCAGATCGCGCTCGCCGCCGGCATCAGCGCCGACAGGGTGCGGATCATTGTCGAATTCTAGCGGGAAAAAGATCTAGGCCGCCAGCACCCGCGCCATCAGCTTTTCCTCCTTCGCAATCCACGTCGCCATGCTCGGCCGCGACAGGATCGCCTCGCTCCACGCCGCGATCTTCGGATGCGTCGCCGGATCGATGCACGCGCCGCAGTGGCGGAAGTTCATCAGCGGCGACGACACCGCGAGGTCGGCCAGCGTCAGCCGGTCGCCGACGAGAAAACCCGACGCCGGGATCGCGCTTTCCAGATAGGCGAGCAGCCCCGGCAATTCCTCGCCCTCCGCCTGCGCCGCGGCGGCCAGATCGCCTTCGCGCCCGAGGAATTTCGGCGCGACGATCCGGTTGAAGAACATCTTGCCGCTGCATGCTGCGAACACCGTATCGCCGAACTCCTCCCACCAGATCACCCGGCCGCGCTCCTGCGGGTCGGCGGGGATCAGCGCGGGTTCGGGATATTTCGCCTCGACATATTGGATGATCGCGCTCGAATCGGCGAGCAGGAAACCGTCATCGTCCATCGCGGGCATCTTGCCGAGCGGCGAGGCGGCGCGAAACCCCGGATCGGGATCGCCGATCCCGACGCCCTTCAGTTCGAAATCGATCCCCTTTTCGCCGAGATATGCCAGCAACTTGCGCACGAACGGCGACACCACCGACCCGTAAATTATCATCGTGCTTCTCCCATCCTGTACGCTGCATCATAGGCAACAGGTTTTCGCTTGCAACCGGCCAGCGATGGGGCCGAACCGGCACGAAATTTACTTGCTATCAGTCCTTCCGCATGAAACATCTCGGCATGGAGGGGGGCGCTGCTACGGCAGCCATCAGGCAGGACAAGATAATGCGCCCTTCAACCTGGGCAGATCGGCTGTTGGCGCTGCTGGTCCGCTTCGTCGGGCTGGTCATCCTGCTCGCGACCATCGTCGCGGCCGGCGCCAGCTTCCTCTATAATCAAGCCGAAGAAGCCGATCAGGCCGAACGCGTCGCGGCGCAATTCAACATGCGGCTGCGCGATCATGTCGCGATCCTCGAAGGCGTGCGCGCGCTCTACCAGTCCGACGCCGCCGCAAGCGGCCCCGGCATCCGCGCCTATCTCGGCGCGCTCCAACCGCAGGTCCATGCCCCGGGGATGGAGGGCATCGGCATCGCCGCCGCGATGCGCGCCGGAACCCCCGCCGCACTCGAAGCGCGGCTGCACGAAAATTACGGCAAGGACATCAAGGTGTGGCCCGCAACTGACCAGCCCGTCGGTTTTCCCGTCATCCTCATCGAGCCCTATACGCCGCGCCGCCAAGTCGCGCTGGGCTTCGACATGTACAGCGAACCGGTGCGGCGCGCGGCGATGCGCCGTGCCTGGCAGACCGGGCGCCCCGCCGCGAGCGGCATCGTCTATCTCGCGCAGGAACGCGCTGCGAAGGTCAAGCAGCAGGGCTTTCTTATCTACCTCCCCGTCTATACCCGCGGGTCGCAGCCGGGGGTGATGGACAATGCAGCGAGGGCGCCTGGAACCCGGCCGGTCGAGGCGTTCGTCTACGCCCCCTTTCGCATCAACGACATGATGAAGGCGGTGCTCGGATCTCAGCTGGGCAAGATCGACGGGCTCGAAATCCGCGCCGGCGCCGGGCCCTCGGCACCGGTCATTTTCCGCCACGGCAAGATGGGTTGGGACGCGCAGGAGCAGGTGCTGCGCGTCGCCGACCGGCAATGGACGATGCATATCTCCTACGGCCGCTTCCTCGAGCGGTTGGGCCGCCCGCTCGGTATCTTCATCTTCGGCGTCGCGCTTGCGCTGCTCGCGACCCAGCTTCACCGCGTCCAGCGCCGCCGGATCAACGCGTTTCAGGCACTCGCCGCGCAAAGGGCGCGCCACGCCGAAGACCGCGAATTGATGATCGGCGAGATGGCGCACCGCATGAAAAACGCCTTCGCCCGCATCGGTGCGCTCGCGCGCATCACGCTCCGCGAATCCGAAAGCCTTGAGGATTTCGAGGCGAAGTTCGACGGGCGCATGCGCGCACTCTCGGACGCCAAGCAGATGCTCGTCACCGGCGCGGTCGACAGCGTCGAACTGGGTCGCATCGTCCACCGCGAACTCGAGCTCGCCGGCCGCTCACCCGAACAGCTCGCCGCGATCACCGGCCCCGAAGTCCGCCTCGACGACGAAGGCGCACAGGCGCTGTCGCTCGCGGTCCACGAATTCGTCACCAACAGCATCAAATATGGCGCGCTGGCGGGCAAGGGCAACCTTGCCGTCAGCTGGCACCGCGACGGGGGCAACATCCAGCTCGACTGGATCGAAAGCGACCTTGCCGAAACCCCGCACATCGACACCGAAAGCTTCGGCACCCAGTTCATCCGCACCCTGATCGAACGCCAGCTCAAGGGCAGCTGGCAGCGCACCGCGGTTGACAACAGCCTCGCCATCGTCATTCGCTGGCCGGACTATGCCCCGACAAACTGACGAGTGCTGGCACATCTGGATCGACCGCGGCGGCACCTTCACCGACGTCGTGGCGCGCAGCCCCGACGGCGCCGTCGTCACCACCAAATATCTCAGCGAAGACCCCGCGCGCCCCGGTGACGCTGCGGTCAATGCGATCCGCGACCTGACGGGCGCGGGCGTCGGCGCGCTCCCGCCGCTGGCGATCCGCATGGGAAGCACTGTCGCGACCAACGCGCTCCTCGAACGCAAGGGCGAACCGACCCTGCTCGCGATCACGCGCGGCTTCGGCGACGCGCTGACGATCGGCTATCAGGACCGCCCCGAGCTTTTCGCGCGGCGGCTCGACCGCATCCCTCCGCCCCATGCCGCGGTCGCCGAAATCATCGAACGCGTCGGTCCGGGCGGCGACATCCTGACCCCGCTCGACGAGGAGCAAGCGCGCGCCGCGCTGCAAGCCGCGCGCGAGCGGGGCCTCACCAGCATCGCGATCGTGCTGATGCACGGTTACCGCTACCCCGCGCACGAAGCACGCCTCGCCGAAATCGCCGCCGACGTCGGCTTCACCCAAATCTCGACGAGTCATGACGTCAGCGCGCTGATCAAGCTCATCGGCCGCGGCGACACGACGCTCGCCGACGCCTATCTCTCGCCCGTCCTCCACCATTATGTCCGGCAATTCGTCGCGCAGCTTGGAGAGGGCGTCGACCCGCAGTTCATGAAAAGCTCGGGCGGCCTCGCATCGGCATCCGCCTTCCACGGCCGCGACGCGATCCTTTCGGGCCCCGCGGGCGGCATCGTCGGCATGGTCGGCAGCGCCGCGCCCTTGGGCAAAACCCGCCTCATCGGTTTCGACATGGGCGGCACCTCGACCGATGTCAGCCATTATGCCGGACGCCTCGAGCGCGACAATGAGACGATCGTCGCGGGCACGCGCATCCGCGCCCCGATGCTGCGCATCCACACCGTGGCGGCGGGCGGCGGCTCGATCTGCCGCTGGGACGGCGCGCGCCTCCTCGTCGGCCCCGAAAGCGCGGGCGCCAACCCCGGCCCCGCCGCTTATGGTCGCGGCGGGCCACTGACAGTGACCGACTGCAACGTCCTGCTCGGCAAGATCCAGCCCGATCATTTTCCCAAACTCTTCGGCCCGAACGGCGACCAGCCGCTGGGTCGCGATGTCGTGGTGGAGAAGTTCGCTACCATGGCCACCGAGGTCGGCAACATCACTCCCGAAGCCCTCGCCGAAGGTCTGCTCGCCATCGCGGTCCAGCAAATGGCGAACGCGATCAAGCGCATCACCATCGCGCGCGGCCACGACGTCACGCAAGGCTACAGCCTTGTCGGTTTTGGCGGCGCCGCGGGCCAGCATGTCTGCCTCGTCGCCGACGCGCTCGGCATCGACGAAATCCTGCTCCACCCCCTCGCGGGCGTACTCTCGGCCTTTGGCATGGGCCTCGCGAAGCCCTCGGCGATCCGCGAGCGCACGCTGGCGCTCAAACTCGACGCGCATTGCGCCGCTGCCCTTGCCGCGACCGAAACCGCGCTGTCGGATCAAGCCCGCACCGATCTCGCCCCCGACGCCGCGACGACGCGCGAAACTTTGCTTTTCGTCCGCCTTGCCGACAGCGACAATGCAATCGAACTCCCGCTCGCGCCGCCCGCCGAGGTTGCTGGGGCCTTCGCCGCCGCGTTCCGCCAGCGCTTCGGTTACGCCCCGCACGCCAACCTCGTCGTCGACCGCATCCGCGTCGAACTGACCGAGACGGGTGCCACTCCCGCTACCTTGCCACCGCCCGCCGCCACGACCGAGACAGCGCCCGAGACCGTGACCGCGTGGCTCACCGGCGCCGAGCATCGGGTCCCGCTCCACCAGCGCGGCGCCCTCGCCCCCGGCCGCACCATCGTCGGCCCCGCGATCATCATCGACGCGCTCTCGACCACCATCGTCGAGCCCGGCTGGCGCGCCGAGGTCCAAAGCGAGGGCACATTGCTCCTCGCCCGCACGCGAACGACCGCGACGCAAATCGTGGCGGGCGACGACCTGACCACCCCCGACCCCATCCGCCTCGAAATCTTCAACAGCCTGTTCATGGCGATCGCGGAGGAAATGGGCGGCGCGCTCCAGCATAGCGCCTCGTCGATCAATATCCGCGAGCGGCTCGATTTCTCGTGCGCGATTTTCGACGGCGAGGGCCGGCTGGTCGCCAACGCGCCGCATATGCCGGTGCACCTCGGCTCGATGGGCGAGAGCGTCCGCACGATATTGCGCCAACGCACCAACGACGGCCGCGGCATCCGGCGCGGCGACGCCTATGCCCTCAACGCGCCCTATGACGGCGGCACGCACCTGCCCGACATTACCGTCATCATGCCGGTGTTCGTGAAGGGCGATACCCCCAGCTTCTTCGTCGCCGCACGTGGCCACCACGCCGACCTTGGCGGCATCGCGCCCGGCTCGATGCCGCCCAACAGCCGCAGCATCGAGGACGAAGGCATTCTCTTCGACAACATGCTGATCGTCGATGACGGAAATTTCCGCGAAGCCGCCGTCGCCGCGCACCTCGTCGACAGCGACTGGCCCGCGCGCAACCCCGCGCTCAACATCGCCGACCTCAAGGCGCAGGTCGCCGCCTGCCAGCGCGGCGCGAGCGCGCTCGCCGACCTCTCGGCGAACCATGGCGTCCGAACCGTCGCCGCCTATATGGCGCACGGCCAGCGACAGGCCGAAGCCGCCGTGCGCCAGCTCATCGCGCGCCTCGACGACGGCGCCTTCCGTTACGCGATGGACAATGGCGCCGAGGTTGCCGTCGCGGTCAAAATCGACCGGACAGCGCGCCACGTCACCATCGACTTCACCGGCTCATCGGCGACGCTCCCCGACAATTTCAACGCGCCGATGCCAGTCGTCCGCGCCGCGGTCCTCTATGTCCTGCGCACGATGCTCGACGATCCGATCCCGATGAACGAGGGCTGCCTCGCCCCCGTCACGCTCATCGTTCCCGGCAATTCGATGCTGTCCCCGGCCTATCCCGCCGCGGTCGTCGCGGGCAATGTCGAGACGAGCCAGGTCATCACCGACGCGCTCTTCGCCGCCTTCGGCGCGATGGCCCCCGCGCAGGGTACGATGAACAATTTCACCTTCGGGGGCGAGACGCACCAATATTACGAGACGATCGCCGGCGGCTCGGGCGCCGGTCCCGGCTTCGACGGCACCAGCGTCATCCAGACGCATATGACCAACAGCCGCATGACCGACCCCGAAGTCATGGAAACGCGCTTCCCCGTGATCGTCGAGGAATTCTCGATCCGCAAAGGCTCGGGCGGTGCGGGGCAATGGCGCGGCGGCGACGGCGCCACCCGCCGCATCCGCTTCCGCGAGCCGATGGCGGCGAACATCCTCGCCAACCGCCGCCAGATCGCGCCGAAGGGCCTCGCGGGCGGCGAAGACGCCGCGCCAGGGCGCAACTGGGTCGAACGCGCCGACGGCCGGATCGAGATACTGGCCGCCACGGGCAGCGCCGACCTTGCCGCGGGCGACGCCTTCGTCATCGAAACGCCCGGCGGCGGGGGATATGGGAAAGTAGGGGGCTAATTCGATGCGGGATCAGGGGAAAAAAAAATTCACGCGAAGATGCGAAGACGCGAAGGGGTCGTGTTTGCCGCGAAGCGGTTTTCTCTTTCGACGCTGCTGCCAAAGCAATCGTGGAAGGAATATAGGGCCTGACGGCCCGAGCCTTCCTCTTCGCGTCTTCGCGTCTTCGCGTGAACCCTTTTCATCACCGGCATCGCAGGCGCACGCCTGATGCTCGTGCTGATCGGCATCCTGATCATCATCGCGGGCTTCCTGTTCCGCTTCAATCCGCTGCTCGTGATCATGGCCTCCGCGCTCGCGACCGGCCTCGCCGCGGGGCTCGACATCGCCGCGATCATCGCCGCCTTCGGCAAGGCGTTCAACGACACGCGCTATGTCTCGATCGTCTGGATCGTCCTCCCCGTCATCGGCCTGCTCGAAGCTTATGGGCTGCAACAACACGCTCGCACGCTGATCGGCCGCATGAAAGGCGCGACGCTCGGCCGCCTGCTGACCTCCTATCTGCTGCTCCGCCAGGCGATGGCCGCGGTCGGCCTCACCTCGGTCGCGGGGCATCCGCAGACCGTCCGCCCGCTCGTCGCCCCGATGGCCGAAGCGGCGGCCGAGGCGAAAAACGACGCGCTCACCGACGACCAGCGCGAAGAGGTCAAGGCATTCTCCGCCGCGACCGACAATGTCGGCCTCTTCTTCGGCGAGGATATCTTCCTCGCGATCGGCTCGATCCTGCTGATGAAGGGCGTGCTCGAAGGCTATGGCTATGTCATCGAACCGTTGCACTTTTCGCTCTGGGCGATCCCGACCGCGATCGCCGCCTTCCTGATCCACGGCTTCCGCCTCCGCCGCCTCGAGAGGCGCATGGCCCAAAAGGATGTGGCGCAGGAGGCGGGCGCATGATCACGCTCGGCTTCGTCTATGTGCTCGCAGGGCTGACCTTCGCGGCCTTCGCCCTCCTCGGGCTTCGGGACCGCAGCAATCCGAAACGCTTCGGCAACGCGGCCTTCTGGGGCCTGCTGGCGGTCTCGATGCTGGCGGGCGACCGGCTCGGCGATTTCGGCAACGGCTTGCTCGTCCTCGCGCTCGTCGCGATCGCCGGCACCGGCCAGATCGGCCGTGCGCCCGGCGGCGACGTCCCCGCCGAAATTCAGGCCGAACGCGCCGCACGCCATGGCCCCTTCCTGCTCCTCGTCGCGCTCATCATCCCTGCGGTCGCGCTCGCGGGCACCTTTCTGTTCAAATGGCTCCCCGGCCTCGCCGACCCGAAGCAGGCGACGCTCATATCGCTCGCCTTCGGCGCCCTGATCGCGCTCGCGGTCGGCATGGCGCGTTTGAAGCCGCCACCGCTCCTCCCGCTCCAGCAAGGCCGCCGTCTGCTCGACGCCGTCGGCTGGGCGGCGATCTTGCCGCAGATGCTCGCCAGCCTCGGCGCGGTTTTCGCGCTCGCGGGCGTCGGCGAGGTCGTCGGCGACCTCATCGGCGCGGCGATCCCGCATGGCAGCCTGTTCGGCGCGGTGCTCGCCTACGGCCTCGGCATGGCCTTTTTTACCATGGTGATGGGCAATGCCTTCGCGGCCTTTCCGGTGATGCTCGCCGCGATCGGCATGCCCTTGCTCATCATGCAATATGAAGGCGATCCCGCGGTCGTCGCGGCGATCGGGATGCTCGCGGGCTTCTGCGGCACGCTGATGACCCCGATGGCGGCGAACTTCAATCTCGTCCCCGCCGCGCTGCTCGAACTTAAAAATCCCTATGGCGTGATCAAGGCGCAGATCGGCACCGCGCTGCCTTTGCTCGCGGTGAATATCGTCTTCATCTGGCTGTTTGCCTTCTAGCGCGCGCCCCAAATTCCATTCGTGTCGAGCGAAGTCGAGACACCCTGAAGGAGCGCGCTGCAGATGGGCATCTCGACTTCGCTCGATGCGAACGGATAGAGAGTAACCATGCACCTCACCCCAGTCCACGCAACCCGCTTCGCGGCCGCCACCCTCTCGCACCTCGGTCGCGTATATCCGTACAAGATGGACCTCGTCCTGAACGGCCCCGAGGACGCCAAACCCCCGCGCGAGCATCACCCGATCTTTCACGGCAGCTTCGACTGGCACAGCTGCGTCCACGGCTGGTGGCAGATCCTCCGCCTCGCGCGCCGCTTCCCCGACCTCGCCATTGCCGCCGACATCCGCGCCCGCGCCGACACGATGCTCGTGCCCGAAAAGGTCGCGGGCGAGCTTGCTTTCCTTGATCGACCCTACTCGGCCGCCTTCGAGCGCCCCTATGGCTGGGCGTGGCTCCTCGCGCTCCATGCCGAGGCGGCACGCCACGACGCCCCGTGGGCGGCCGCACTCGAACCGCTCGCCGCCGCCTTCGCCGCGCGCTTTCACGCCTTTCTGCCCAAGCTCACCTACCCCTTGCGCGTCGGCACCCATTTCAACATCGCCTTCGCGCTGCTCCTCGCGCGCCACTGGGCCGGGGCTCGCGATCCTGCCCTCGTCGCCCTCATCGACGCCCACGCCCGCGACTGGTTCGCCGGCGACCGTGACTGTCAGGCATGGGAACCGGGCGGCGACGAATTCCTCTCCTCGGCGCTCACCGAAGCGCATCTGATGGCAGTCGTGCTCGGCGGCGATTTCGCCGGCTGGTTCGACGCCTTCCTCCCCTGCGCGGCGCAGGAACAGCCCGCGACGCTCTTCACCCCCGCCACCGTCTCCGACCGCAGCGACGGCAAGATAGCGCACCTCGACGGCCTCAATCTCAGCCGCGCGTGGAGCTGGCGCGCGATCGCCGCCGCACTCGGCCCGGCCCACCCCGTCGCGCCCGTCGCCGAAGCCGCAGCACAGCGTCATCTCGCCGCCGCGCTCCCGCACGTCACCGGCGACTATATGGGCGAACATTGGCTCGCGAGCTTCGCGCTGCTCGCGCTTGATGGCCTCTCCGATTGACAAGCCTCCCCCTCGCGGCGAGAGACGGCGCAAGGGGGGAGAGAGGCCAAGGTGAACGGAAAGATGCTGCGTCCCACATCGTTCGACGTTGCCGAGCGCGCCGGCGTGTCGCAATCGACCGTATCGCGTGCGCTGCGCAACAGTCCCGGCGTCAACGCCGAAACGCGCGCGCGTGTATCCGCCGCGGCGCGCGAACTCGGATATGTCGTCGACCGCCACGCATCGTCGCTGCGCCTGAAAAGCAGCGAGACGATCGCGCTCGTCACCATCTGCCGCCCCGGCGAGGATCGCAGCGCGATCAACCCCTTCTATTTCGCCCTGCTCGGCAGCATCGCCGCCGCGACCTCGGCGCGCGGGTTCAACCTGCTCGTCTCGTTCCAGGAGAACCCCGACAATTTCCGTGCCGATTTCGTCGCTTCGGGCCTCGCCGACGCGATGATCGTCATCGGCACGACCAGCAACCGCCCGGCGTGGGACTATTTCGCACAGGCGCAGGCGTCGGGGCTCGACTTCGTCTGCTGGGGCAGCCCCGGCAGCCCGTTCCACTGGATGCGCAGCGAGAATGATTTCGGCGGCCAGCTCGCCGCCGAGCACTTCATCAAAACCGGCCGCCGCCGCATCGCGTTCGTCGGGCCGCAGCAGTCGCCGCAGCGCCAGTTCGACGAACGCCGCGACGGCTTTTCGGCCGCGCTCGCCGCGCACGGCCTGACCGCGATCGTCGCCGAGCCACCCGCCGCCGCCGACCGCCACGCGCAGGGCGTCGCCGCAGTGCAGGCGCTTCTCGAAGCGCACCCCGACACCGACGCGATCTTTGCCGCCTCGGACATGCTCGCGCTCGGCGTCTTGCAGGGCCTGAAGGACGCCGGCCGCCGCGTTCCCGAGGATGTCGCGCTGATCGGCTTCGACGGCATCCGCGCCGGCACCCTCGCCGACCCCGCGCTCACCACGCTCGAACCCGACCTCGACGCCGCGGGCGAGGCACTCGTCGCGATGGCGCTCGAGGATGACGAACGCACGCGCAGCGGCACGCGCATCCCCGTCCATCTGGTGGTGCGCGGGACCGCCTGAACGCCCGGGCCCAAGCGCGTTACCGTGACTTAACTCCCCGAAAAGTAACGGCTCGTTATCCATCGACTGCTACCCAAGGGGGCGGGGGCAGAAAGCGGTAGTGTGAACGGTCAATTTTTCATCTCGCTGCTCAATCCGGGCATCGGCCTGCTGTTCGCCATCGCCTTTTTCCTGCTCTGGCTGAACCGCCGCGAACGCTATGTCGCCTATGCGGCGGGCGCCTATACCGCGTCGGCCATCGCCTTCCTGATCCAGGACGTCGGCCCGGTGCTGCCGATGGAATTGCAGCGCCTGCCCGCTAACCTCGGTTTCCTCGCCACCGGCGTCCTGTTCGCCGCGGCGATCATCAAGCGCTACGGCCTGCCGATCCCCTGGCGCGCGATGGCGGTGACGACCGCGATCTCGATCACCGTCTTCATCTGGTTCCTGCTCGTCCAGCCAAGCATCGCCGCGCGCATCCTGTCGATCAGCATCGGCGCGGGCCTCATCGCCGCGATGGTCGTAAAGTCGCTCTGGCCGATCGAAAAGCCCTACCTCCTCGACCGCGTGCTGTTCTGGGTCGCCGCGATCTCGGCGCTCAACCTCATCATCCGCCCGATCGTGCTGCTCTCGCTCGTCGGCGGCTTCGACAATTATGTCGGGTTCCAGCAGTCGGTATACTGGACCACCGTCCAGTTCAGCCAGGCGATGGTGTCGATCGTCGCGGCGATCAGCCTGATGGTCGCGGTCGCGATCGACCAGATCGCCGAGCTCCGCCGCGAGGCCGACAACGACAATCTGTCGGGCCTGCTCAACCGCCGCGGGTTCGAGGCGCAGGCGGGCGCGGCGCTCCGCCGCTGTGTCGACGAGCACGCCTCCGTCGCGCTGATGATCGCCGACCTCGACCATTTCAAGCGGGTCAACGACAATCACGGTCACGCCGTCGGCGACGCGATCATCGCCGCGTTCGGCGCGCATGTCCGCGCCATCGGCCCCGCCGACATGATCGCGGGGCGGATCGGCGGCGAGGAATTCGCGCTGCTCGTCCCCGGCGCGAGCATCGAGGCGGCGCGCCAGCTCGCCGAGGCGGTCCGCACCGGACTGCAGGCCGCGTGCGCCGACCGCATCCCGGCAAAGCTCTGCCCTACGACCAGCATCGGCGTCGCGATCGGCGCCCCCGGCGCGACGCTCTCGGCGCTTATGCAGGAAGCCGACCAAGCGCTCTACGAAGCCAAGCGCACGGGCCGTAACCGCGTCCGCACCTTCACCCCCAAGCCGGTGCGCTTTGCCGCGGGCGGCGGCTGAGCCGCCGCGCTATTTCGGGGGTTTCACCGCCACCACCTTGATCTCGACCACCGCCGTCGGCTCGTAAAGCCGCGACACGCCGATCGCGGTCCACGCCGGAAAAGGCGCCTTCACATAGCGGTTCTTTACCGCTGCAAAGCCGTCGATATGCGCGGCGAGGTCGGTGTGAAAAGTCGTGATGTCGACGACATCGTCCCAGCTCGCCCCCGCGCGCGCCAGCGTCGCGGCGATCATCTTGAAGGCACGGTCATATCCGGCCGCAAGGTCGGTCTCCCCCTTCGCCGGTCCCGCGACCACCCCCGACAGATAGATGGTGTCGCCCGCGATCACCGCATCGGCATAGCCCACGGCTTCCTGAAAGGCGCGCGCCTGTACGTTTTCGGCCATCAGCACCGTATCGGCCCCGCGCGCCATTGCGGGCGAGGAAAGAAGCCCCGCCGCCAGCGTCGCCGTTATGGCTGCCGTCCGCACGATGTGCATTGTCTTCTCCCTGCCTTGAACCCGCGAGCAGACGAGCGTGACACCGGGCTGATGAACAAGCAAGAGGCGCAAAAGCGGGTGAACCCTATCTGCCAAACGAAATTTCGGCTAGAATGCTCCGGTTTCCGGAGTGAGCTCATGCCATCGCGTCTCGATCCGATTCCGGTGCTTAACCAGCTTTACGCAGCTGCGCTGGACTTCGATGCCTGGCCGGACGCCCTGTCCGCAATCAAACATGCTGCGGGCGCCAACGGCGCCCAGCTCCTGCTCGCCGACGGCGCCCATAAGCGCAGCCTGATCTCGGCCGGGATCGATCCGGAGCAAAATAGACTCTATAATCAATATTATAGCCGGTTCGACCCCGTCCCTGCGAAATTGACGGCGCTCGGCCAAGGGAACATCGTCTCGTGCAGCCAGATCCTGACCGAAGACGCGCGGCAATCCGCCTTCTTCCAGGAATGGGCCGACCCCAACCATATCTCCGACGCCGTTTTTCTGAAGCTGTCGAATGGCGGAGACTCGCTATGGGCCCTTGCCCTCGGGCATTCCTATCGGGGGGAACCGTTCCTCGATCGATCGCTTGGCCGCTTCCTCGACACGCTCGCCCCGCATCTGGTCAATATACTCCTGATCAGCCGCAAGCTCGAAGCCTTGGCGGGCGAAGCCAGCGGGTCGAGGGACTGGTTGGATGACTTGGGCTGCGCGTGGATGCTGCTCTCCGGCGACGGCCGGTTGCTGTGCGCCAACGAAACCGCGCTAGCGATGACCCGCGCCGGTGACGGGCTTGCCGTGCAGGGCGGCGCCTTGGCCGTCGGCGATGCCGACACGAACGCGACCTTCCGCAAGGCGGTCACCGCCGCCGGGCGATCACGGGACGCGGTCGATTTCGGTCGTCCGATCCATGTTTGCCGACCATCGGGCGCCACGCCTTACGTAATCCGGATGATGCCGTGCCGCCAGGATGGGATATTTCTCGGCGAAACGCCGGGCAAAGTTACGATCATCATCGCCGATCCGGCGCGCGAGGACGCCCGTCTCGTGGGGGCCTTGACGGCGAAATATGATCTTACGCCGGCCGAGGCACAGGTGGCGCTGCTCGTCCGTCATGGGCACGGTCTGGGCCGGGTGGCGGAGAAGCGCGGTGTGAGCCTGTCCACCGTTCGCGTTCACCTGCAGCATATATTCGAGAAGACGGCGACCCATCGACAGGCCGAACTCGTCGGCCTGATCGAGCGACTGCGCAGGCACGAACCCCTGGAATAGCGGGTGCGTTCCGGCGGCACCCGCCTTGCGGCCGCATAGTATGAACGGATGGCGCGACGCACGGCGCATCTCCCTAGACCATGGCTCAAAGGAGTCCGCTCATGGCGATCAGTCCGCGATCCGTTGCCTCTCTCTTCGTGCTCGCCTTGTGCCTGACCGGATGCGGAGGTGAGGACGGCAACGGCGCCGCCGCCCCGGTCGTGGTGACCCCGCCGCCGCCGCCGCCGCTACCGCCGCCACCACCGCCGCCCCCCCCACCGACCTATGTCGGCGCGGTATATGCGGGGACAAACAGTAACGGGTCGGCGGGGAATTGGGTCGTCGGTTTTGGCCGGCGCGCCGACGGTACGCTGGTCCCGCTCGATCTCTATGAAACGGGCGGCACCGGACGCGCCAGTTTTTCGTCCACCCCGCCGCGGCTGAATTCGCTGATATCCGAAGATTCGATCATCGCGGTCGACGATCGCTTCCTGCTCGTCGTCAACGCGGGCTCCAACGATGTCACCTCGTTCCGTGTCAACGCGGATTTCAGCCTGAGCCGGGTCGACATCGCGGCCAGCGGCGGCACCGCGCCAATCAGCCTCGCCTACCGCAATGGCGTCGTCTATGTCGCCAATGCCGACGAGGATGGCACATTTACCGCGCCCGCAAATCAGAGCGGCAACATCACCGCCCTGCGCCTCGACACATCGACGGGCAATCTGACCCCCATCGCCGGCTTCTCGCTCAGCCTGCGCGGCCGCCCCGCGGACCTCGAGGTGACACCCGACGGCAATTATCTACTCGCATCGTCGCTGAACGCCTCGTCGCCCCTGTTGCCGCCACCCACCGCGGCGGAAATTTCCAGCTTCCGAATCCAGACCGACGGGACGCTCGCCGCCCCACCCGTCGGCACCGGCCAGTCGACCGCGATCAACAACGCCGCCGGCCGCCATCTGCCCAACGCCATCGGCATCGAAACCTATGCCGCCGGGGGCCGTCAGTTTGTCATCGCCGCCGAAGCGCGGACGGTTTCGTCCACCGGCGCTCCGTCGGCGACGTTCGCGGCGCTTCAGACGGGTTCGGTCTCAACGTGGGAAATTGCCGGCGACGGGGCTCTGCTGCCCCGCTCGCAGGACTTCCTGCTGGGGCCATCGACCACATCGGGACCGACCCAAGCCGGATTCCTGGCTTACTCGCCCCTCTATTCGACGTTCTGGGTCGTGACCTCGGCGGGCGCAACGATCTCGGGATTCGGGCTGAACCCCGACGGCAGCATCGCGCGCGGCGAAATGGTCGCCAGCGGCATCGCAGTCGACCCCGCCAGCGCCACCCCGCTCGCCAATGCCGATGGCTTTGTCGACGTCGCGGTCAGCCCCGACGGGCGCTGGCTCTACCAGCTCGTCGGATTGAAAGGCCGCATCGACGTCTATGAAATCGACACGCTGGTCGCTTTCAACCTGGCCCGCCGCCAACAGCTGTCGACCGGCCTCCTGCCGATGGACAATTTGCAGGGCCTGGTGGCGGTTACGACGGCGACGCCCTGACCCAAATCTTTGGCAAGCAGCCCAAATCGCCGACGAATGCGGCGCAGCCGCATCGATAATGGGCTGATGGCTGCTCCGATCTCGCTTGCACGCATCCTTGCGTTCCCGATGCCCGGCCTCAACCTCGCCAACATATTCAACACGATCCACAACGCGCCGAACCGATCACGGCGAGCGAACGAACCGCCCCACCCCCTTGCATTTCCCCACCCCCGGCGTAAGGCGGCGCCAACATAAACCCGCGCGTGCGACTCCCGTTGGCCCCGCTCTCCCGCTTCGCCATCGGACAGTCATTCCCCGCCGCGCCAACATGGGGACTGCAATCCTATGACGACCACGGGCAACGACACGCTTGGAACCCGCTCGACGCTGAGCGTCGGCGGCAAGAATTACGCTTATTATTCGCTCGACAAGGCCGCGGCAAAGCTGGGCGACGTCTCGCGCCTGCCGTTCAGCATGAAGGTGCTGCTCGAAAATCTGCTGCGTTTCGAGGATGGCGGCTTCACCGTGTCGAAGGATGATGTGCAGGCGCTGGTCGACTGGCAGAAGGACCCGCATTCGAACCGCGAGATCCAGTACCGCCCGGCGCGCGTGCTGCTCCAGGATTTCACCGGCGTTCCGTGCGTCGTCGACCTCGCCGCGATGCGCGATGCGATCGCGACGCTCGGCGGCGACACGACCAAGATCAACCCGCTCGTCCCCGTCCACCTCGTCATCGACCACTCGGTCATGGTCGACGAATTCGGCCATCCGAAGGCGTTCGAGCAGAATGTCGAGATCGAATATTATCGCAACGGCGAACGCTACGACTTCCTGAAATGGGGCTCGAAGAGCCTGTCGAACTTCAAGGCGGTGCCCCCGGGCACCGGCATCTGCCATCAGGTGAACCTCGAACATATCGCGCAGGCGGTGTGGTCGAGCGAGGACGCGTCGGGCGCGACCGTCGCCTATCCCGACACCTGCGTCGGCACCGACAGCCACACGACGATGATCAACGGGCTGGGCGTGCTCGGCTGGGGCGTCGGCGGGATCGAGGCCGAGGCCGCGATGCTGGGCCAGCCCGTGTCGATGCTCATCCCCGAAGTCGTCGGCTTCAAATTCACCGGCAAGCTGAAGGAAGGCGTCACCGCGACCGACCTCGTGCTCACCGCGACGCAGATGCTGCGCGCCAAGGGCGTCGTCGGCCGCTTCGTCGAATATTTCGGTCCCGGCCTCGCCTCGCTGAGCCTTGCGGATCGCGCGACGCTCGCCAATATGGCGCCCGAATATGGCGCAACCTGCGGCTTCTTCGGCGTCGACGACAAGACGCTCGACTATATGCGCCTGACCGGCCGCAGCGACGAGAATATCGCGCTCGTCGAAGCCTATGCCAAGGCGCAGGGGCTGTGGATCGTCGAGGGCGCCGCGGACCCGATCTTCACCGACACGCTCGAACTCGACCTTGGCAGCGTCGTGCCGTCGCTCGCGGGGCCGAAGCGTCCGCAGGACCGCGTCTCGCTCCCCGACGTCGACGATGTGTTCAACGCCGACATGGCGAACGTCTATAAAAAGGCGCAGACGCGCGTGCCGGTCGAGGGCAAGGATTTCGACATCGGCGACGGCGACGTCACCATCGCCGCGATCACCAGCTGCACCAACACCTCGAACCCCGGCGTGCTCGTCGCTGCGGGCCTCGTCGCGAAGAAGGCCGACGCGTTCGGGCTGAAGCCCAAGCCGTGGGTCAAGACCTCGCTCGCCCCGGGATCGCAAGTCGTCACCGACTATCTGGTCAAGGCGGGGCTGCAAAAGCATCTCGACAATATCGGCTTCAACCTCGTCGGCTATGGCTGCACGACGTGCATCGGCAACTCGGGCCCGCTCGCCGAGCCGATTTCGAAGGCGATCAACGAAAATGGCCTCGTCGCCGCCGCCGTCATCTCGGGCAACCGCAACTTCGAAGGCCGCGTGTCGCCCGACGTGCGCGCGAACTTCCTCGCCTCGCCGCCGCTCGTCGTCGCCTATGCGCTGAAGGGCACGGTGATCGAGGATTTCACCACCACGCCGATCGGGCAGGACCAGTCGGGTAACGACGTCTTCCTCGCCGACATCTGGCCGACCAATCTCGAAGTCGCCGAGGCGGTCGCCGGCGCGGTCGACCGCGACATGTTCGTCGCGCGCTACGCGCATGTCTACAAGGGCGACGAGCATTGGCAGAAGATCGAGGTCGAGGGCAGCGACACCTATCAGTGGCGCGCCGGGTCGACGTACGTGGCGAACCCGCCGTACTTCGAGGGCATGACGATGACCCCGGCGCCGGTGAAGGACATCATCGACGCCAAGCCGCTCGCGATCCTCGGCGACAGCATCACCACCGACCACATCAGCCCCGCCGGCAGCATCAAGGCGGACTCGCCGGCCGGCAAGTGGCTGATGGAGCATCAGGTCAGCAAGGCCGACTTCAACAGCTACGGCGCCCGCCGCGGCCACCACGACGTGATGATGCGCGGCACTTTCGCCAACATCCGCATCAAGAATGAAATGGTCCCCGGTATCGAGGGCGGCATGTCGCGCTATGGCAGTGAAGTCATGCCGATCTACGACGCCGCGATGCGCCACAAGGCCGACGGCACCCCGCTCGTCGTGATTGCGGGCAAGGAATATGGCACCGGCTCGTCGCGCGACTGGGCGGCGAAGGGCACCAACTTGCTCGGCGTCCGTACCGTTATCGTCGAAAGCTTTGAGCGCATCCACCGCTCGAACCTCGTCGGCATGGGCGTGCTGCCGCTGCAGTTCCAGGACGGCGACACGCGCGAGACGCTGGGCCTGACCGGCGACGACACCTTCACCATCACCGGCGTTGCCGACCTCAAGCCGCGCCAGACCGTGACCGTGAACGTCACCCGCGCTGACGGCTCGACCTTCAGCTTCGACACGCTCTGCCGCATCGATACCGCGAACGAGGTCGAATATTATATGAACGGCGGCATCCTGCATTATGTGCTGCGCAAGCTCGCCGCCTGACGCGGCAAACGCCTGATGCTAAAAGCGCCCGCCCCCTCACCGGGGCGGGCGTTTTCATTTGGAGAGGATGGGCATGAGCGCGGAAATCATCGTCATCGAGGCCATCGGCTGGGCGGCCGCCGCAATCATCCTCGCCGCCTATATCCTGCTGTCGCTCGGCAGGCTCGAGGGGCGCAGCTATCTCTATCAGTGGATGAATGTCGTCGGCGCGGGCGGCTTCATCGTCAATTCGGGTTACAATGGCGCGATCCCGTCGGCGGTCCTCAACGTCATCTGGGCCGCGATGGGGCTGTTCACGCTTTGGAGCGTCTGGCGCGCCCAGCAAGCGGCGCGCGCCATCGTCCCTTAGAGTCTGATTCAAAACTATCTGGCGTAATTTCATAGCTTTGCGATTCTGCGGGTGAAGAGCTGGATCGAGGCGATGAAGAGCCATGCGGTTGCGGAAGCGATGGTCTGTTCGAAGTCCTTGGC
>Ga0265296_1000450_pt1 | contig 63950 bp, 61 predicted proteins | sample MunlanPumphouse1_FD_189073 | JGI IMG/M metagenome (GOLD analysis project Ga0265296, IMG submission 189073) | Groundwater microbial communities from a municipal landfill in Southern Ontario, Canada - Pumphouse #1 | ecosystem: Environmental > Aquatic > Deep subsurface > Groundwater | place...
TAATTACGGATCAGTTCCGCAAGTGGCTGTTCCCAGACGTTTCCTATACAGATCCCCTGGCAGATCTGGACGTTGCCATATGCGTCCACGTGAAGTCGGGACGGATTCTGGAGATCTTCATACGGGCAGGTTGTGAACTGCCGCCAGTTATGAAGTTCCGCGTACTGGCTCAGTCTCGTAGCGGCCCGGCCCCGGAACATGATGCCCCCCTCCGTTATGACCCCTTTTCCCTCTTCCCGAAGGGCAGCCTGGTTATCCGGCCCAGATCCACCGGGGTTAAGTGCCAGCACCAGCGTTGGCAGCCCCATCTTACTGGCAACCTCCAAAGCACGCCGGGCTGGATTCTCCTGACGGTTCTCATAATGGAAAATGTCGTCGCTGACACTGAAGTCCACAACGCCGAGTGCAGCAAGCGGTTCCAGGAAACACCGGGCATTCTCCTCTGATGTAGCAAAGTAGCCGTTGGTAACGATTCCTACTGAAAAATTCCGGCTCCGCGCCTGCCGGATGCCGTTGAGCAGGACCGGATAAAAGAGGAATGGTTCACCACCCTCGAAATAGATCGTATCGACCGTTCTGATATGTGATGCCTGATCGAGGACCCGTGCGATCTGGACGGGTGTGAACGTTCCCTCCGCAGAGGGGCTGCTGCAGACAAAGCAATGTTCGCATGTGAGGGTGCACATGTAAGTAAGAATGAAATGGATCTGTGTCATCATAGCATGAAGTCACCGTTTATTCTTACAGGAATACCCTTTGATAAGGTCTTAATGCTTATTGCTGGAATGCACCCTTGGAGATGTCTTCCTCACAGAGGAATTTCAGGATGGTACGGGCGAATGCTTCCGGGCACTGGTACTGGAGACCATGCCCGGCACCCGGGAAGCGGGCAAGCCGAGCTCTCGGGATCCGGTCTGCAAGAACATCGGCATTTGCCGGAGGGATAACAATGTCCTCAGTTCCGGTAATAACCAGCGTCGGGTTCCGGATCCCGGCGAGCCGGTGAGCGGATCCCGTCCATGAGAAGAATGCCTCTGCCTGTCGTGCGGCCATCTCCTCACCGGTGGTTTCGTGTACCTCCGGACAATACTTCCATGGATCGTGCGCTGCAAGCCACTTTCCTGTGAAGAGCAACGAGAACATTCTGTCCGCAAGCTCAGCGGGCGTCCCGCTTTTATCCGTGAGTGTCTCCCACGTATCCGGGCGCATTCGTACGGCTTCGCCTCCTCCGCAGGTTCCGGCAACGAGAATGAGCCGGTTTACCCGTTCCGGATGTGTAAGGATCATCTCCTGGGCAATGGATGCACCCATTGAGAGACCGAGGATGTGGGCGCGGTCGATCCCGCAGGCATACATCAGGGCCGCTGTATCCTGTGTAAAAAGTGATATGGAGAATGGCTCCTCCGATGCGGTGGAAAATCCGGTACCCCGGTTATCGAAGATGATAACGCAGAATTTTTGCGCAAGCAGCTCAAGCAATGGCGGGCTCCACGTGTCCATTGCCGATGCGAACCCGTTGATCAGGAGGAGCGGATAGCCTGACCCGATCTCCCTGTACGCGAGCGAGATCCCGTTCACGTCAAGGTGTTTCACACCTGTTTCCGGCAATCCTGTCATGTCCTCATTCCTGAAATCAAGCCCTTGTCCAAATAATTCTGCGTTCTGTGTACGGGGGAGATCCGGTTGGAGGTTTTTTCGTTTTTGACTCAGCGGTAATCCCTGATATGGATAATATTGCCTTTACTATCTGCATGATTTTTTCAAAATAAAAATCATTTGTCCTTACACTGCATTTCCCGTACCTGGAGGAGCCAGATGACAACCTCCGATAGCAGCTCTCAATCGGATATTGTGGTAAGTATATTTGGGAGCCTGTTGTGCCTTCGAGAAATGAGTTGCTAAGACTTCAGGCTTTGATATTAATCAGAAATTTTTTTGAGGCACCTGCTATGTCAGAGCCTTCTGTTGCCATATGGAAAAAGAACAATCTCCTTACTGATTTCCCCGGATAAACATAATCCCTGAATAGAGTGGGAATTATTCATGTCCCCGAGACATGGTTCCCTGCACACGGTCTCCAGGCCGTCTTCGGGACCGTGATCTCGAACAGAACCCCGCACCCGGCGATCCCGGTCTCCCGTATGGAAAGGCCGGTTATTCCCAGGATCTCCCGGATGATATAGAGACCAAAGCCGGTATTTTTTCCATATCCCTGTTCAAAGATCCGCTGCTTCTCTTCCGCAGAAATCCCGATCCCGTCGTCACGGTAACGGATAACAAGATCTCCATCCGGTACAAACTCTGTCTCAATTGTGATATTCCGGACCGATCCGCCATGCCGGAAACTGTTATCGATCAGGTTGTAGAATACCCTGCAGAGGAGTGAGTCTGCATAGATTTCAGTCTCGGTTCCGGGAAGAGTTAATTGTACCTCCGTCATATCCCGCCCGATTGCTGATGCTGCACTCCCGATACTCTGAAATAGGCCATGCCACTGCGGAGCTTTCACCCCGACATCCTGGTATTCCCTGGTGAAGATGATCTGGTCTTTTATCTTGATGACCTGGGTGTGGATCTCTGAAATGAGTTCCTGTGCACTGCGGTCCGCTGTTGTTGCACTCAGCATATCGCAGAGGCCGAGGAGTCCGGTGATATTGTTCAGGACATCATGGCGTGTTATGCTGTTCATCATATTCAGTTTCTGGTTCGTTACCTCAAGCGCTTTCTCGAGACGGACCTGTTCCGTGATATCAACGATGACCCCGTGGATTCCTGCAACGCGTTTCTCCCCGATAATCGGGGAGGCATAGATGACCGCGGGAATTTCCCTTCCATCATGGGTAACAATGCAGCATACGGTATGGTCGCTGGTGATGTCCCGCTGGAGGCGGGCAAAAAACCGCGCAACCTCCATCCGATCAGCCTCCCGTATGATATCCGATATGCCGGTCCTCTTCTGTGCCAGGTCGTCATACGCATATCCTGTTATTTCGATGGTATTCCAGTTGTAGAACGTGAACATCAGATTTTCATCAAGTTCGAATACGATCTGGGGAAGGAGGTCGGCCAGATCCCGGAACCGGCTCTCGCAATTTTTGAGGAGATCCCGTTCTGCACGCTTGCGGCCGGTGATGTCGCGGACAACGGCGAAGACATACTCTCGGGCGTCTCTCGTGACACCGGTCAGGGCAATCTCGATGTCCAGGATCTTCCCGTTCCTGACCCGCTGATGTGATTCGTGAATCATGGACCCGTTTTTTCTTATGGTATTGATTATATCCTGCCAGGTTTCCGGATTGATCTCCGGAACTAATGCAGAGATCTTCATGGCAAGGAGTTCCCCGCGGGAATAGCCGGTTTTACGCGAGCCTGCATCGTTCACGTAGTGGATGGTACCGTCAGCATCCAGCAGGAATATCGCATCGGATGCCCGGTCGGAAAAAGCCTTGAACAGTTCCGGATCATCAACCATCCATGCTCCCCCGTGAACGATCCCAACTTGTTTCCACTGAATAACAGATGCTTTGGGACATGGTAGTTATGTACTTGCGACTGGGCCTCTATTAAAACCCCCGAAAACGCATGACCGCCGGGTGACGTTTGCGTTCTTTGGATTCGGTTGTCCAAATACCATTCTGTATTTCCGCGCTCTCCGCCGCAATACACTCCAGCAGATCAATGGTATGGTGCCCTGGTTATCCAGAGCCCGACAGCCCCGGACGCCATGATTATGAGAAATCCGACAACTAACCCGAGATAAAAACCCGCCTTCTCATTAAAATGACCGAAGGTATCTGTAATTGACAACCGCAGAATGTCGGTATTCTTTTTCTGCCCACCAATATTTGCACCGGGTGCCTATTCGTCAGTTTCACCCCTCGCACCTTTCCTTTTTACATCCCGGCATTGAACCTCCTTTCAGGAGCCGGATTATGGTACCCCATGTTATCCTCCATACTGCGACAAGCCTCGATGGCCGTATCACGAACTTTCCTGCTGATCTCGAACTCTACTATGCCCTTGCGGCCCGGTGGAATCCGGATGCTGTCCTGCTCGGCAGTTCCACGATCCTTGCCGCCCCCTCGCTGGAAGTCCCGGATGAACACCGGGACCGATTTGAACCAAAAGAAAAACTAAAACACGATCCCCGCCCCCTGATGGTTGTAGCCGACAGCAGGGGAAAGATTCGTTGCTGGGATACTTTAAAGTCCTGGCCGTATATGCGTGATCTCGTGGCGCTCTGTTCCACGACAACTCCTGTTGAATACCTGGAGTACCTGAAAGAAAAGCGGATCGGCACCATCATTACCGGCAACGATCAGGTGGATATGCGTGCGGCCCTTGAAGAGCTGCACCGGAGTTACGGTGTCAACGTTGTCCGGGCCGACTGCGGGGGAACCCTGAACAGCGTGCTTCTCCGGACCGGGCTTGTTACCGAAGTGAGCGTACTTATCCACCCATTTCTTGCCGGGGGAACTTCGGATCCCACGATGTTTGACCCGGACCGCGCCGGTATTCCGGGTCTTCAGGTTCCGCTCCGGCATCTCACCACCGAGATGCTCGGAAACGGGATAGTCTGGGTGCGCTATACGCCCGATATGAGAGAAATATAAAAAACCGTTTTTCCGTGTCTATCCGTATATGATCTTTTTCTTGTCACTCATTTTCCCGCTGCACAGGAATTTATGCACCATTTTTTCTGTTCAGGATAACCGGGATCGCAACTCCTGCTGTAATGAAACCGGAAGCAAGGATCGGCCAGCCGGTATCGGACCCCAGAAACGGCGTAATAATGAGAAGGACCACCGCGGCTCCCAGTGGTACAGGGGCATACCTGTCTGCAAGGAGTGTGTCTGCCTGTAATCCCCGGACATGCCGTGGCATGTCTCCCGATCCCGTTTTTTTATAGCAGCTCGCCTGTTGCTGAAATCTCCCTGCCATACGAAACGGTCCCCGCATCTGTCTGAAAATAAACCGTTCAAAAAGTGTGATTATCCGGATGTCTCTTTTCTCCCGTAACCCTCAGGAACTCCAGGCATCCGGCCGGATGTGGTACAGGTGTAAATGTTCCGGATAACGATTCCCGAAATCGTGGTAATGATGAGTATAAGTGTGAACCATGCCGCCATATACAAGGCTGCAACGGCACTCCACCCGCCTTTGTAATAGAATTCATACCAGAACGGGCTGTCAAGCAGAACTGCACTGAAAATAACCTGGAATATACCTGAAATAAGAGAAAACCCGGTAATAACCATTCCTAACAGGAGGATGCAGACCAGCATCTCGCCCCAGATCTTTTTCATCAGACGGGTTGATTCACCAATTGCGGCCCACAGCGGCTTTTTCTCCAGGACAAGCACCGGTATCACGAATGCTGTCAGGATGAACAAGGCGACATTGATTATCATCATCTGGATCGTTGCAAGGGAGGCATATTGTATATGGAATAACCCGGCGATAGGGCCCGAGCCGTAGATCTCCGGAGTCACGATGTAACCAAATGGGAATCGGGTGATCAAAGACTGTATTGTGAGATCTCCGGTGGAAACGATCAGAAGATATACCGATGTTCCGAGAACTGCCATGATTCCCGACCAGCAGACAAAAGCCCTTGCATGAGTTGTCGCTTTCGATAACCCTAGCCGGATCGACACACCCGCGTCCACGGGATCCGCCGGGCGGCTGAGGAATAGTCCGGCCAGAATGAGGCAGATGCAAAAGACACTGATGAGTTCAATGCAGAATGTCAGGACAACCCCGAGGGTAGAACTGATCATCTCATACGGGTAGGATCCCAGAACATGGAGTGCATATTGCGCCATGAACATGAATGCTATGACAAGACCCGTGAGAACGGAGAACCAGAGCAGACGTTTCTCCTTATTCAGGGTTTTGATGCTTCCCGATAATACTTCGATTCCACGGCCTATCCGTCCTGATCCCCCGGCGCTACCGTCAGGTTCGAGGGGGAGCATCACCCCTAGCGGCATCGAGAGTACGGACGGTGCCGCCCGGACCATCCCGGTATTCGGACACCACCCCATCCGTCTCTGGATTATTTCTGATAATTGTGCAAGTCTCATACACGAGTCCTCTGTTATTTCTGACACACCTGTCCTGACTCATTGGTTGTTGGCTTCTGAATCGCAAAACAGAAGTGTAAGTCAACATATGAATGTTGACTATATATATTTTCTGGGATTGGATCGAAATCACTTCAGAACGCGGGGAATCAGTGACTGATAAAAAACCCTGCGCGATCAGGTAACCCCGTTGATCCTCTTGTAAACTGGCACGACCGAACTCTCACTTTTGCGTTTATGGGGAGCATATTTTTCCGGATATCTGCCCGCGGGAATTCGGGATAAAAGGTTATGAACGCCGGCCCCACAGGGTAATGACTCCAATAAGAACGATTGCCCCGATCGGAGGATACTGAAGCGGAGAATGCTGGGTAGTCCGCAGGACCGGCGCGGTTGAAACAGCTGTTGCCCGAGGCGTCGGACTATCAGAATCCGTGACCCGGATCATTGTCGGAACCGCTGTCAGAGATGATGAGTTCGCCCCAATCGTATACAGGTTCTTATCTTCACTCCCGACATAGACAAATCCGTTTGTCACCGTCGGGGATGAATACACGATACCCCCGGTAGTGAACTGCCATAGTTCAGCATTCCCCGGTTCACTACTCCCGTTATCATAAACTCCGGTATGTTCCGGATTGGCCCCAGTACTTCACTAATTTTTAGCCCGGACTAAAAAAAAGTGCAAGATCTAACAAGACAGCGGGCGCCGGATATGGTCACTATACGGCAAAGAGTCAGCTGAATACTAAGACCTCATCCAGAAACGTTGCGATCCTGTACCTGCTGACTATCCATTATGCGCAGAGGAAATTTAGAGACGCACCGGGTTCGTACGATTTGTTTGGATTAAGGTATTCTCCAGAGCATTTTTTTTCAAGCAGGCCCTGCCTGAAAATTTTCAATCGCGATCTTTGGGTGTCAGTAACCTTGCTAACAGTTGGATAATTATCCAACTGTTGGATATTTATCTAACAGAAACCAGTTTTCTCCGGCCTGAGCGATCCGGCAGATCAACCGGACCCTGCCTGAAAAAATGTGAGCAGGGGGGAGGGGGTGGTTGAAATTTTTTTTGCCGGAGATCGATTGCGATGCTAATATTGCGATGCTGATAATGGTGTAGCTATTCACTTCAGATTTTTGACAGGTAGATTAGTGAAGTACTGGGCCCGGAACATTGCATCTTCAGCTGAAACGGGAACAACGGAAAACAAGAAATGAGGAACAATCAGGAATAGTATTAAAAAAAAAGTTTTGAACAAGAATTACTGGATCGTCTCCAGGAGTGGTGTATGTTTTGAGATGCCATAATTTTCACCTGGTTCTTTGTTCTTAGGTCTTTCTTAGCGTTTCAACAAAACCGAAAAATTAAAAAAATGATTGGAATGCCTCTTTCAGCGTCTGCAGAGCGTTCTCAAGCGGAGCGTCCCGGGAAGTCCGCTGGGCTGGAGCGGTTGTAGCCGCTGTTGCCCGGGATGTCGGGCTTCCCGTACCCGTGACCTGGAAGGGGATCAGGGTATACGTGTCATTGGTAAGTGTTTGATCGTGTGCTTCCTGATCGCTGATTGCAGCGCTGAGTGCGTCTGCCGCATCGCTGCCCTGCAGGCTACCCGGACCGGTGAGCCTGAAGACATTCGTGCCGTTATTCAGTTTCAGGTTGCGGACGTAATCCCCGCTGACAACGAAGTCGAACTGATTGTCTGCCATTGGGTGTTGCACGATGAGATAGTTCTGCCCTGTTATGAGTTTTTCAGACAATGCCGCATCGGCGTTAAAGGTAAACAATGCATTGGAATTTACCGGCGTTTTTGTCGTATAGGCATAAGCATCTCCAATAATCCATATCTGGACCCCCGGAGGAATTCCTTCCGCAATCCCGGTTACCGTGAACGGCTGCCCTTTTACAACCTTTGAAGAAGAGATATTTGCGGTTATAAACGGCTTTTTCAGGGCAATCCCGACATTGGCGGCACCCGGGCCCGGCGTGTCCGCAGATTTTGGCTGGCTTGCGGCATACACACTGTACGTACCGGCAAGGAATGGAAGATTTATCGTGTAATATGTGTATTCCCAGGACTTATCCGGATTTGTTTTCACAACCGTGAATGTGTCCGGATTTCCACTGACCACTGCATTGTTGGGCGAGGTTAGTTCGACACCCGCAGCGGGAAGGTCGGGGCCGATCATGAAAAGGTATGTGGAATCCGAATCGGCGTTCTTGCCCCTGAAAACCACTTTTTCCCCGAGATAATATGACTTATCTCCGACTGCGGAAATAGTGACTCCCGAACCTGCGGTGGAAGAAGACCCAGCATCCGTGACCTGGAACGGGATTATGGTATACGTGTCATTGGTAAGTGTTTGATCGTGTGCTTCCTGATCGCTGATTGCAGCGCTGAGTGCATCTGCCGCATCGCGTCCCTGCAGGCTACCCGGGCCGGTGAGCCTGAAGAGATTCGTACCATTGTTGAGTTTCAGGTTGCGGACGTAATCCCCGCTGACAACAAAGTCGGACTGATTGTCTGCCATCGGGTGCTGGAGAATGAGAAAACATTGTCCTTTTGGAAGTTTTTCTGAGAGTTGCGTATCACCATTGAACGTAAATGATGCATTGGAATTTACCGGAGTTGTAGTTTTAAACACAAAGTTATTGCCAAGAATCCATATCTGGACTTCTGGTGGTATTCCTTCCGCAATTCCCTTGACCGTGAAAGGCAGTCCTTTTGAAACGGATGATGGAGAGATCTCTCCCGTTATGAATGGCTTTTTGTGTATTATACTGGTTGTTCCATAGGTTGTTAAATCGTTGAAATGGTCTTTTGTTTTCGGCGTGGTTACTGCATAAATGGTATACGATCCGGCATCCAGATTAAGAGCAGATGTATACAGGGTATATTCCCAGGTTTTATCCGGATTTGTTTTCGCGATGGTGAATGAACCGGGATCTCCGCTGACCGGATTTTGAAGAGGGGAAGACAGTTTTCCCCCACCATCCGGAAGGTTGGGTCCGGTGATGAAGAGGTACGTGGAATCGGAATCCGTATTCATCCCGCTGAAGATCACTTCTTCCCCATGATAATAAGACTGACTCCCTTTCGCTACGATAGTAACGAACGGCTTCTCTGCTGATACGGCAGAAACCAACAGTGCTGCTGCACCCGCTATGATAAGCAGCAGGATCAACATCCTCAACCCGCGTGGGTTGTTGTTGCTTTGTAATAACATATGTAAATGTATGAATATTTACAATATAAAAGTTTTGCAATTTCCCGGGATTTTCCTCACTGGTTTCCCAGGAACGGTTCGTTCTCCATTCTCCGTATTATACCGTCTCCCTTCTGCAGGGAAGGAAGAGCGTGGGGAAACTCACATAAGAAATAAAACCGAATCCCGGTACAGGTTCTCTTATCGTTTGTGCACATCCACTCGGTTTTTGGGTTTTTTGTTAGATACTATTTTCAGGCGCCATTTTTTAATCGGGATATCTGCCAGCAGGAATCAGGGAATTAAAAAGAATTATGTATGAGGTTCCGTTTCAGCGGATCCAGGTAACTGCCTGTTCTTTGCTGATGTGTACAGGTCCAGTGTTGCAATCCCCCCAACCGTTGCCACGACCAGCACAAGGCTGGAAAGGACGAGGATATACAGGAGGCCGAGAGCGATCCACACATCACTGGGAGGCGAATACGATGTGTACATTTGGCCGGCATCCCACCACACATGATCCACCCCGGAAAACTGGAAGAGCAGGAACATGAGCGAGGCTGCGAATACTATCAGCCCAAGGCTGAGAACGCAGGCCGCTACCTCCGCCCAGGTTTTTCTCATCAGGGCAAATGATCCCACAACCGCCTTCTTCAGACTCTTCTTCTCAAGTACGAGCAGGGGTACTACAAACAGGGTCAGGACGAACAGGAGTACGTTGATTGCTGAAAGGATCAGGGTATCCACAAGCACACTGCCAAGTCCCCAGTCCGGGGGCAGGAGGATAATGAAAGGGGTCGGTGGGAGTAGGTAGTTTAAGATAAAGTTGATGGGGAACTGGTTGAGCATATAACTCAAGGGTTGCCAGATGGCCGAACTCAGCAGATTGGAATATTGGCCCGTGGTAAAGAGCAGACTACCTGCAAGTGCCACAACAACGGACCACCCGGTGAGCGGTTTTGAGTATTTTTTTGCCGTTTTGAGTCCCTGAAAGAATGAGACCGATCCACTGTCCCTTGAAACGATGCTCAGGAGAAGGCCCGCCAGTAAGAATACCAGGCAAAACACTGTTGCGAACTCGATCACAAAGATCAGGGTAAACGATGTGAGTAAACGGGCAATGGAGAGATCAATGTAGGGATGAACGTAGAGCAGCCACCGGGGGTTGCGAACGAAGAGCGCCCCCTGGACAATAAAGGGATAAACGAAGAGCCAGATCCCCGCGAGTGCCGCGACCACAGACAAACCAGTAAGAGGTACAAGGTATTTTTTTGCCTGCCTGAGTCCCTGCATGAATGAGACAGAACGGTCTTTTTTTGACGAGATGCTTAATGTAAGGCCCGCCATGAGAAAACCCAGGCAGAAGACCAGCACAAGCCCGATCATAAATGTGAGGGCAAGTGGCGGGAGTAACCGGACAGAGTCGGTATCAAAGAAGAATCGCCACTCTGATGATGAGGGGAATACGACGAGCCAGCACTGGGCGATGGAGTTTACGGCCAGCACGAGGCCAATCAGGAGCGAGAACCAGAGGAGTTGCGGGTTACGGAGAAGGGTTTTCATTCCTGATATGGCGGCTCCGGTTCCCCGCCGGATCATTCCCGATCCACCGGCTCCGCCATCCGGGCTCCCCGCAAGTTCTGGTCCTGTCGGATCACCAATACATATCTGCGAGGCATGGACCACCGGGGGTTTCCGGCAGAGGCCAAGCCAGTGTTCAGCAATTTCAGATACCCGGGTCATTATGCAATCTTCCGGTTTTTTGCAGAGGAGTAAAGATCCAGCGCTGCGATTCCTGCAACCGTTACCACTACAAACGCAACGCTGAACAGTGCGAGATAATAGAGGATGCCAAGAGCAATCCACGTGCCGGTGGGAATGGCGTAGAGGAGATTCGGTGGTGTGACCATCCTGTGCGCTGCCTGGATGAGCAGGTACGTAAGGAAGACACCGTATACGATGACTCCGAGGAAGAGAGCGCAGGCCGCTATCTCGGCCCAGGTCTTTTTCAGCAGGGCAAACGATCCCGCGACCGCCTCTTGAATGGACTTTTGCCCGAGAACGAGTGAGGGCACGACGAATGCGGTCAGGATGAACAGGAGCAGGTTGATCGCAGAAAAGGTCAGGGCGTTCTCGAACCCGTACGGATATGTCCAGAACAGCGGCGATCGTCCTCCATAGCCAGGAATCTCGGCAAAGGAGCTCGGATTGAGATTCAGGGTGAAAGGGAACTGGGTGAGCGTGCCAGTAAGGGAAGCACTGTATGGCCAGAAGAACCCGTCGGAATGTAAGAAGACCCTGTAGAGCAGCAGTCCTGCAAATGCCAGGATAAAAGACCACACAAAGATCGCTCGTATGGATTTTTTTGCCCCGGCAACCCCTTTAGAAAAGGAGGCAGAGCCTTCTTTTTTAGACGCAATGCTCACAACAAGGCCCGCCAGCAGGAACACCATACAGAATACTGTTGTAAACTCGATGAAAAAGGCCAGGATAACAGGTATGATTTCATCAGACAGGATCCAGGTGATGTAGCAGAGTGCCCCCTGGGCAATGATGTTTCCTGCCAGCACAAGCCCGGCAAGGAGTGCAAACCAGAGGAGCTGCCGGTTCCGGTTCAGGGTCATCATACCTGACAGGGCGGATCCGATTCCCCGGCGGACTGCTCCCGATCCGCCGGTACCGCCATCCGGGAGTCCCTCATGAGTGGATTCCGGCGGCATTGCGAACCCTGTCTGAAGTGCATGTACTGCCGGTGGTTTCCGGCACAGGCCCAGCCACGGGTTAACGATTCCGAGAAAGAGGCGCATCAGATCACAACTCCTGTTGGATCTGTGGCTTCGGCGGCGATCTGCCTGCTTTTTGCCGAGGTGTAGAGGTTCAGAGCGGCAATCCCTCCAACCGTTGCCATTATAACCGCAAAACAGAACAATGCACAATCATACACGAGAGCAAGAGCAATCCAGGTATTTTCCGGACGCATCGAGCCAGCCCAGTCCGGTGTGCCCATCCCGGATGCAGCCTGGATGAGCAGGTACGTAAGGAGCACACCCAATGCAACAACGAAAAGGAAGACTGCGCAGGCCGCTACCTCCGCCCAGGTCTTTTTCACCAGGGCAAAGGATCCCACGACTGCCTCTTTGAGGGTCTTCTGTTCGAGTACGAGTAAGGGCACAACAAATGCGGTCAGGATGAACAGGAGCAGATTGATCACAGTAAACGTCAGGGCCTGCAGGATCCCGGATGGATATATCCACGTTGTCAGCGAGACCCCCCCGTCACGGTAGAGGTCGAACGAGCTGTACGGGGTGAGAGCCGGGTTGAAAGGGAACTCATAAAGCACGTTGACGGGTCCATGGAGGGTTCCAATGATCGCGAGGACCGGGTCATTACGCGGGAACCAACCTGGCGAATAAAAGTAAATACTGAAAAGCAGCATGCCTGCGAATGCCAGAACAAGAGACCATCCGAAGATGGCTTTTGTGTATTTTTTTGCTCCTGCAAGTCCCTCAAAGAACGAGGCGGATCCGTCTTTCTTTGACGGGATACTCAGGACAAGGCCCCCCAGCAGGAACACCAGGCAAAGCACCGTTGCGAACTCGATGATAAAAGTCAGGACCAGCCATTCGGTTTCCCCTAAATACGGCTGCATGGCCCAGGTTATGTAGCCGAGTGCCCCCTGGGCAATGGTGGTTCCCGCCAGCACAAGCCCGGCAAGGAGGGTAAACCAGAGGAGCTGCCGGTTCCGGTTCAGGGTCATCATGCCCGACAGGGCAGATCCGATTCCCCGGCGAATAGAACCCGATCCGCTACCCCCACCGTCTGGCTGCCCCTCAAAGGCGCATGCCGGTGGGATGCTGATACCTGCCTGCGAGGCACGGACCAACGGCGATTTCCGGCACAGGCCGGACCAGTGTTCAGCAATTTCGGAGAGCCTTGTCATGTTACACTCTCCCGGATTTTTGTGAGCAGTTCGTCCGCCATTTTTGTCGGGTCGGCAGTTTTCTCAATTTTGATCCCGAGTTCTGAAGCGAAATCCCAGATGAATTCGATACACTGGGTGAATTCATCGCAGGCCTTACAGTCCCCGTCATGCTCGTACCAGACCTGCATGCCGTGCTTCTCCGAGACGAAGATGTAGGCATTTGTCTGGAACGGGATGGACCGCCCGAATAAAACACCTCTCTCCACATCGATCTTCTCAATCTGGATCCGGTTTGCCTGCGCCATCTCCCGCAGCGAGGCATCGATCTTCCTGTCCATAACGAGGAGTGCCTGCGATACCCCCTGTCGTGTAATGCCCAGCTCGTTGGCAATAGAGACATTTTGCATCCCGCTGCGACGCATCTTCCAGAACCCGAACTGTTTCTCATTCGTAGGTAGGAACATATGTAAATGTATGGACATTTACAATATAAAAGTGTCGGAGCCCGGCCCAGGTTTGGAAGATGACGACCCGCTCCCCTCTCAAGGAACCGTTCTATGACTCCTTCATCCGGCCGTCTTTGCATACCGGTACGACCAGACCGAGATATAGATGGTGACACCGATGATGATCACAAGCATCAGGGCCATTGCCCAGATCCCGGAAACAAGGCTCCCGATCACGGTGAGGATGCCGCCCGCCATGAAGAGCGGGCCACCGTGTTCATGTGTCTTCTTCCAGATGTCATCGCTCTTCATTGTCCAGGGCAGGCGGATACCCATCGTTGTGTTCCGGTGGATGTACGGCATCAGGCTCCCGAGGATGATGAAGAGAAACCCGATAAGAACGGGGATAATGGTGATTACCGGGAGATCATATCCCGCGGCAATCAGGAGAAAGATGACTTCCATGACGAGGAGCATGCCCGTTGTGGCAAAGAGGATGATGGCATAGATGTCCTTTGCCAGCGCAAAACCTGCATACCTGCTGTCGAATTTCGGCAGCAGGATAAAGAGGAGCGTTACCAGGGTGATGATGACCGGCAGGCCGAAGGCGCCCGGGATGCTTGCGGCAAATCCGTCTGCCTTTCCCTGTAGGTTCCAGTGGACCGGGATTACTTCCGGCAGGAATGGCAGGATGAGGATTGCCACCACATAGGAGAGCACTACGACTGCGATTGTCAGGTGCATGAACCGGTCTGCCCGGCCTGTCACGCTGCCGCCACTGTCAGCAAGATCCCCGGTTTTTGCACCGGCTGGCTGGTCCGGTGCCGGGTGCTGCGCGGCCCCGGTCATCGGGCACCAGCCGAGATATGCCCTGATCCTGTTCGGAATCGCCGATGTCATGGAGATTCCCGTCCTGCGGGAGTGTGTTGTGCCTCTGCCCCTGCCTGTCCGATTGCAAGGCAGAGCGCTTCCGGCTCATCGGTACCGATCCTGAATGCCTGCCCGGAGAAGAGCAGGACTTCAACCGCATAACGCCCGGAGACGTTATACAGGGTTCCGCGCGGCGTGTAGTGGATACCATACCCGTAGTACCATGGGTTTGTGACCGGCGTCGCCGATACGATCTCGGCAACCGGCCACTGCTTCCGGATAATACCCAAAGGTCCAAACCGGATCCGGAGGTTTGCCGGGGTAACGGAGACGGTCAGCCGGGCCATGATGGCAAGGACTGCAACAAGTATGCACAGGACAAGGATGGTGACCAGCTGGGGACCCAGGAAGAGCATTGTCCCGAGCAGGAACAGGCAGGCTGCCCCGAGAGTTCCTGCCAGCAGGTACCCCGGCTGGGTGTGTTCGTATACCCTGCCGCCCGGTATCCCGGATCCGTCAGAACCCGATGGCCCGGGACTTTTCGTTACAGGGTTCATCGCAGGAACGGCGGACCGCACATCTGCCGTCATTTTTGTTTTTACTGCAAGCCCGTGTGGGCACCAGCCCGTCCATTTGTGAATAATCTCAGAAATGCTTGTTCCTGTCATTTGCGTTACTTCCCGTATGATTGCGGACGTCAACACTAACGTGTTGACTTAGTTGGCCCTGACAGTTTAATAATATTCGTTGTTCCGATGAGATCTTTGCCTGCGTTTCGCGTGATACGGTTGATCCATCCTCCCTATTGTGAGGAACAATGCGGCAGTACCCGGTAAGGGAACCGGTTACAGCCGGTGTGTACACCTCCTTTATTATCTCCTGTCGCAAAAACAGAGGTAATGATTCAGGAATCGTCCGAGGAACTTCTCGCCATCATACGGGACCACTCCGCCGATCCAAAGATGCCCGTCCCCGTACTTCGGGAGGAATTCTCCGCATTCTACCAGGAGATGCAGGCTGATATTGTCAGCGAGGGTAGTCATTCGGCCGTGAATATCCGGATAACGGATGCCGTTTCCGGCCTCTGGATCACCCTGCAGGATTCCCGTATGGACCGGGTGATCCTCTTCTTCCACAGCGGCGGGTTCACTCTAGGCTCCCCTGAAGATCATCTCGGGCTCTGCATCCGGCTCGCCAGGGCTGCAAACGCCCCGGTCCTTTCCGTGGATTACCGGCTCGCCCCGGAACAGGTTTTTCCGGCTCCCGTTGAGGATGCTGTTGCCGCGTACCAGTACCTGCTCTCCAAAGGTTTCACCCCGCACCGGATCCTCCCGGTCGGGATCTCATCCGGGGGGACGCTTGTCCTAGCCCTCCTCCAGCAGATCCGTGACGCGGAGAAGCCCCTCCCGCTCGCCGGTGTCTGCATGTCTCCCCTCGTGGATATGTTGTTTCCGGGAGAATCGGTAACCCGGAACAGCGGCCGGGACTGGATCACCCCGGCCCATCTCCAGTCCATCCAGAAGACCTACCTTGCGGGTCACGATCCGCGTGATCCTCTCGCCTCTCCTGTTCATGCCCTGATGAAGGGGCTTCCGCGCCTCTATATCCAGATGGGAACCCACGAGCTCCTCCTCTCGGATATCGGGAAGTTTGTGGACAAGGCCCGTTGGGCCGGGGTCCCGGTCCAGGCCGAGATCTGGGAAGGCATGTTCCACTGCTGGCAGATCTTCGCGGGCCAGATCCCCGAAGGAAAGGAAGCAGTCGACCAGGCCGGTGCCTTCATCCAGAGCATCCTCTCCCGCTAACGGGAGCCCCGACCGACAGCTCTATCATTTCCCCGGCAAACCTGTTTTCGTTGAAATCCATGGTCAGGCTTCCTGTTGTTCTCCCCCTTGTCTTTGCCGTGCTGCTCCTCATGAGTGTCCCGGTAACTGCTACCGTTGTCCAGTCCGCAGTCTCGTTCTCCCCCAATCCCCCGCTTGCTGCGGGGGGTCAGCAGAAGGTGACTGCTACCTATGTTGTCATCCCTTCCGGGGCCACAACGTTCTCCCCGAATCACGATCTCCAGATGCAGACCGGGCTTTCGAATGCCCAGTGGGTTATCCAGGTGATCGTTGACGGGCACAATGCCGCCCGGCAGACCGCATCGGGCAGCGTGGCCTTCCTGAACGGCGCTCTCCTCTCGTATTCCACAACCCAGGATGTCTCATTTACGGTCACGATTACCGGGACGGTTCCCGCAGGGGCCGGTCCGCAGGTGATGGTCCTCCAGGTAGTGGAACTGGACAATGCCGGTACGGTTGTCCCGGGAAGCACCCTTACACTCACCCAGCCGGTTGCAGGCCAGCTTCCGGATACCCCTGCCACGACCCAGCTCCCGGTCCGGACCCCCGAGGTGCCCCCGTCATCGCAGGCTACCCCGCAGACTCCCCTTCCGGCAGTATGCGTGGTCCTTGCGGCAGGGATGGGGGCCCTTCTCATGGCCCGGCTGCGCAATCCCTGATGTGTAAACCGGTTTTCCGGTTTGTGACTCCGATTCTATGGAGGTGACCGGCAAACCTTCATCTCGTTATACATCGTACGCCGGTACTATGTTTGAGAGTATTGGCAGGAGCTTCTCGCTCGTCAAGACGAGCTGGAGCATCCTTATGCAGGACAAGAAACTGCTCGCATTTCCGGTTATGTCGGGGATTATCTCCTTAATCGTGCTTGCAACCTTCCTCCTCCCCCTGTTCATGGCAGGGAGCCTGGATGACGCAGTCCCAGGGGGATCGCTTGTTTTCTATGTTGGATTATTCCTCTTCTATCTCGTCAGTTACTTTGTCGTGATCTTCTTCAACACCGCGCTCATCCTGTGTGTGAATGCCCGGCTGAATGGCAGGGAGATGGGTGTCGGGGAGGCTCTCTCGGCATCCCTGCGGCACTTCCCCTCGATCCTTGCCTGGGCGCTCATCTCGGCAACCGTTGGCCTCCTGCTTCAGGTCCTTGCGGAAAAAGCAGGCTTCATCGGAGAGATCGCAGCAGGCCTCATCGGAGGTGCGTGGGGACTTGTCACCTTCTTTGTGGTACCGGTCCTCATGCTTGAAGAAAAGGGCGTGGTGGATTCGATGAAGGAATCCGTTGCGCTCGTAAAAAAGACCTGGGGCGAGAGTATTGTCGGTTCCGGTTCGATCATGCTCATCTTTTTGGCTATCGGACTCGTTGCGTTCCTCGGCGTCCTTGCCACGATGTTCCTTGGCAATGCGATGGTCTTCTGGGCCGCCATCTTCCTCTTCATCATCCTTGTCATTGTTCTTGGCGTTGTTGCATCGGCCATGCAGGGGATCTTCCTCACGGCCCTGTACCAGTTTGCCAAGACCGGTACGGTTCCCTCGGCGTTCGACCGCGACCTTATTGCCAACGCATTCGTGGCAAAGCCGGGATCACACCAGGGGAATATCTGATCCGGGCCCGTCAGTCTCCCCGTCCATCCCTCTTTTTTTCAGCCATCAGGTATCGCCCGCATTTCATACGTTGGATGCGCGAGGGTTCCGGGTTAAAACGCCTGATAACGGGTGATATGGTATTGCTGTCATGATTATGATCCATGTCTTCTTCCCCGGCATGTTTTTTTATCAGAACTGCAGGGGCCACCTGATTGCTCTGTCCGTTCATGACCCACATCTTCTTCGGCGTGGGTTTTACCCTGTTCAACCGGTTCGGGCGGGAATAATTACCCCTCCCTGTTCTCCAATCCATAGGTTTACAAAAAACCGGGGCCCATAATTTCTATGGATACAAAGAACGCCCCAAAAACCCTCCCGGGATCTACGCCGGAAGAGAAACTGGGACTGCTGGGACTCGTGCCCGGAAAGCAGATCGATGTCCGATCGCTCGGTGCCCTGGCCAACACCTATGCTCTTGAAGTTACTCTCTTTTTTGAGGAGGAACTTGCCCGCACCCGCACCCTTGATTCCGTTATTGAGGAATACCGTGCGGTCTCCGAGTTCGAGCGACCCTATATCGGTGTTGGCAGTTTCCTGACATTCACCCGTGAGAATGACCCCTCGTTTGAACAGACCATGCACGAGTTTCCGCTCATGATCGAGATCGTTTCCGCCGGAGAACGCCTTGCCGGGCCGGATAAGCGCCCCGTCCTCTTCGCCACCGGCCTTATGCCGTTTCTCGATGAGCTGGACGTGGATGCACCGCTGCCGGTCCCGAATGCCTGATGGGGAAAAAAGAGCGGGAACATGGGGGGCCGTATATATAAATCCGTGGAAAACGTATACAGTAAGGCATGAGCCTGTTTCCCAAGAAGCGTTTTTACTCGGCTTTCGACACCCTTGTCCCGAGCAGATACCTCCTCAAGTTCCGGAAATTCATCTTTTTTGAGCCCACGATGGGGCACGATATTGCCAACCGGGGCCGCCTTTCCCACTATGGCTGCGCAGAGCGCAAGGACTTTGCAAAGGCTCTCAAGAAGATCCGGGCCGAATCCGATCTCCTCCTTGAAGATATCGAGGCGTACCATATCCACATGGCCGTCAAGCGCACCCAGAAGGTTCCCGGCGATATCGCCGAAGTTGGCGTGTACAAGGGTGGTTCAGCCAAGATCATCTGCCTCTCGAAAGGTGATCGTCCTCTCCACCTCTTCGATACCTTCGAAGGCCTGCCAAGGGTTGACGAGATCGATATGGTCTGGCCGTTTTACGAGGGCAAATTCGCGGCATCGTATGATTCGGTAAAGGCATACCTGGAGGATAACCCGAATGTCCATTTCTACAAGGGGATCTTCCCGGCAACCTCGGACCCGGTCAAGGACAAGACCTTCTCGCTCGTGAATCTCGACGTGGACTGCTACGAGAGCACCAAACAGTGCCTCGAGTTCTTCTACCCCCGGATGAACTCAGGTGGTATCATCATCTCTCACGACTACATCACGGCTCCCGGCGTGAAGAAGGCGTTCGACGATTTCTTCGAAGTTAAGTCCGAGCCGGTGCTGGAAACCGCAGGCTCCCAGTGCCTTGTCGTAAAAGTCTGAACCGCGAAAAAAGATTTTTTAATTTTTTTTGGCCTGGCCGTATGTTCAATCCCTGATGATCAGGACACCGAAGACAACCAGCAGCAGGCCGAACAACACTACGGCGATTCCGATGAGTCCCTGGACTGCAATGATGACCTGCGGAAGGAACGTCCAGATAGCGTAGACCCCTACTGCACACAATACCAGACCAACGATCAGCGTAATAATTCCTGTTTTATCCATAGTAAATCTCCAGTGATACTATTCCACCGAAAAAATATAAGGGTATGGGATTTATGGTGCGCCCGTCCCGGGTTTTTGCCTGCTGAGCGATTTCCACGGGTAGGGCAGCACCGCCATCAGGATAACGGCAAGAGCAATGGGGACCGGGATGGTTCCGAGAGCCGCGGCAAGCGAGACGTGATCGGCTATCAGCCCGTTGACGGCAACCCCGAGACCGCCAAAGCCTATGGCAAGCCCGAGCATCATTCCTGATGCGAGGCCCACATTCTGGGGCAAAAGCTCGTGGGACATGGCAACGGCAACGGCAAAGGTGGACCAGAGAAAGAACCCGAAGATGAGGATCGCAATAATCGCAAGAATCCCAGTTGTCATAAAGAAGAGGTAGAAGAACGGGATTGCGCCGACAAGCCCGAAGACCATGAACTCTTTCCTGCCAATGGCGTCCGATATGCGTCCTCCTGCGATCTGGCCGGCCACACCGGCAAGGAGCATCAGGGTCATCACTGCGCTTGCCGCAACCAGATCATAGCCCTGCGAGACCAGGTACATCGGGAGGAACGTGATGGCGGCAAAGACCGCCCAGGCCCGGAGGACCGAGGCTGCCATAAGGATGGCAAACGGTAATTTCGAGGGAGAGTCGCCATGAGCCGTTGCAGGTTTTGATGGGTATCCGGATGCCCCGGCAATCCCCTCCGGGAGGATGGTTTTGAGGAGAAAGAACATGATGATGGCCGGGATGACAAGGAGCAGGAGTCCGGGCAGGCCGAACGCCCAGACAACGACGGCGGCAAGGACCGGCCCGATGGCGTACCCGAGATTTCCGCCAACAACGAAATAGGAGGTGATCCTCCCCCGGTTCCCGCTCGTGCAGAGCTGGCTGACCCGGGTGAGCGCAGTCGGGTGGAAACAGGCATGACCCAGTGCCGCGAGGATGGCACAGGCCATGATCAGGTAATAATTCCCTGCAATGCCCATGAGGGCAACAAAGACTGCGCTGACGATCAGGCTTACGCCCACGCTGATTGTCAGGCCCCGGCTGTCCGAGAGCCAGCCGACAACCGGCTGGGTGAAGGAGGAGGTGATGTTGTAGGCGGTGACGAGGAGCCCTGCTGCAAGGTAGGAATACCCGTTGGTTGCGATCAGGAGCGGCAGGATCGCCGGGAGTACCGGCATGTAGATGTCAGTGACCATGTGGGCCGCAGCAAGGCCCGTTATGGACTGCATGACGCTGCGGGGCTGGGTTACTGGTTCCGTATCAGTCGTAAGATCTCGACCTCGATCTCCTGCACGTCTTTGGTATGGAAGGCAAAAGTGCGTTTTATCGGGAATGCCCCGCCGACTTTTTCAGCGATCTCCGCTCTCCCTTCCGTGTAGGCTTTTACAAATGGGGCAGATCCTGCATTAAAGATGCTGTAGGTAACCGGTGCAAGGGCAAGGGCTGCGTCGATAAACGGCCGGTCGGCATGGGCTTTCTGGGCCCCGAACGGGGGGTTCATGATCACGGTGTCACAACGCCCGGCCCGGGCCAGGAAGTCCGAATCCCGGACATCCGCCACCACAAAGGTCACTTCCGCATCGAGAAGCCGGGCGTTTGTTTCTGCCACCCGCACGGCCCCCTCGTCCATCTCTATCCCCGTGACCCGCCCGGCGCCAAGCAGGGCCGCTCCTATGGCAAGCACCCCGGTACCGCTGCCGAGATCGCAGACAGACCTGTCCTCAATATCGTGTTTCATCAGGGCGTGGAAGAGGAGGCGGGCGGCAAGCGGTGCCGGGGTCTGGTACTGTTCGAGGGCTGCCCGTGGTTTTGAAAAGCCCGAAAGGCGCTGGAGCATCATCTCCAGGTTTTTGAGTTTCATGGGATCTCGTCGATCTCGTACTCGTCCCAGGTCCGCTTCCCGCAGAGGATCTCGAACTCCTGCGGGGAGAGGACCGGTACGGGGAATCGCACCTGGTCGTCGTAGGCAAGCCGGGGGCAGGCCGTGTTCACGTACGCGGCAAGCCCGATGTTCAGGAGCTCGTCCGGGCTCACTTCCCGCATTGTGACAATCACCGCATGGGGCGAGAGCCCGGCAAGATATTTTGCGAGTTCCATCCGCTCCTGGCCCTGCTTGGTGGAGACGATGATACCAAAAGACCCGGCACCCCGGGCCTTCTCCATGACCGCAAACCGCCTGCGCTGGAGCGCTTCGCCGCTCACCTCCTGTGCCGTTCCGGTGAGGGGGTCGAGGGCTATAACCTTAAGGCCGGTGGTTAAGGCCATGCCGACCGGGTGGAAGACACCCGTCCCGACAAAAAGGATCGCTTCCACGCCCGGGATCCGTGCAGCGGTAAAACAACAGCCGAGCACCTGTCCCGGGTGGGGGGTCCGTCCGCTGCCCGGTGCAACCCGTGCCTCGAAACCCCGGGCATGGAGGAATGTTTCCATTGCGGGGATCCGGTGGACATGCTGGACCGTTGTGACAAGACCGATGGTCTTTCCGGAAAGGAGCGGCAGGGCTTTTTCGAGCACCGCGGGATCGAAGTCCACATGGTACGGCTCGAAGATCACGTCCGGCTGGTCATTGACCGGCGCGTGGCCGAAGTGGACGAGCACGTCGGCAAATGCAAGGGTGTCGAGCGCGAGGTCGCAGGCCCCATAGCAGGGATCGCCGCTCACAATGACGGAAAAACCGGCTTCACGGAGCGCCCGGGCATACTCCCCGGCCTTCCGCTTCAGCCCCTCCGGGAACTGGAGGGCAACCGTCTTTGCCCCGCGGGCAGTGAGCCTGTCGATCAGCTCAGATGAACCGCTCGATGACATGGACCCGGTCATCAACCTCGATCTTCACGAGGGACTTGTAGGGTCTCCCGATGTCGGGATTGCCCCGCTGGATTGCGATACAGACATCAACTACTTCTGCGCCGGCAATTTCCAGGGCTTTTAAGAGAGCAATCATGGTCCCGCCCGTGCTCACCACGTCGTCGATGATCACAACCCGGTCGCCTTTGTAGACCCCGTTCAAGTACAGTTCGCCTTTCGAGTACCCCGTTGTCTGGTGGACCGGAACCTCGAATGGGAGTTTGTACTCCCGCTTTCGCATCACGGTCATCGGGATGTCGGTCATTGTCGAGAGGACTGATCCGATATGGATGCCCATCGCCTCCACAACAACGATCTTGTCCACGTTGTTTAGGTCCAGCACTTTGACCATGGCGGCTGCCACGTCGCGGAGGAGAGCGGGATCGACAATCGGTACCCCGTCGGTGATCGGGTGGATGAAGTAATTGTACTCCCCGCGTTTCACCATCGGGCAGGTTTCAAGGGATTCTACGAGTCGGTCAAGCATGGTTCTCACCAATTTCTTCTAAGAACATTTCTATTCTGTCGAGATGCACATGGGGCATGCAGACAATGCGGAGGTGGCCCTGGCAGGTCCACGATACTCTCCAGGGCTCTGGCACCTGCTCTTTTCCACAGGTGAAGGTTGCCACGTTCACGTCCGGAGTGGCTGCCCGCGAGAAGCCCCGGGTTTCCATGCCGGCAATAAGGCGCCGGGTATTCTTCATGCACCCGGCAACGACTGCTGTCATTCCCTCCCGCCCAAGGTAATCAAGGACTGCGATTGCCCCGGCAACGGGAGCACCCGGGCGGGTGCCGCCAAGGGTGTACTCCTGCTTCACGGTCAGGTACGGGGTATCGATGTTGAGGGTATTGAGCAGGTCCGGCTCCCGGGTAAGGAGGCAGCCTGCAGGAATTGTGCTCATACCCATCTTGTGCGGGTCGACGGCAATTGTCGTCACGCCGGGCACGGCAAAATCAAACGGCATAGGATCGGGAAGGAACGGGATAACCATTCCCCCGAATGCCGCATCGACATGGAAGAAGATGTCATCCTGCACGGCGATTTTCCCAAGCGCCGGTATCGGGTCCACCATCCCGTATTCGGTTGTTCCCGCAACGCCCACGAGCCCTACCGTGTTCTTATCCACAAGCCCGGCTGCCGCATCCGCGTCCATACGATGGTCATCGAGGAGCGGTGCCCTGCGCATTTCGAGACCGAGGATGTCGCAGGCTTTCTTGAACGAGAAGTGGGCGGATCCGGGTACGATTATGTTGGGGGTAGTTATTTCGTGGCAGTGGGTTTTTGCCAGCCGGAGGGCCTGGATGTTGGACTCGGTACCTCCGCTCGTGGCATACCCGCCCGCGTCCGGGCAGTGGAAGAGATCGCCAAAGCGCTGCACAAGGAGTTTCTCAAGAGAGAACGTCCCGGGAAAGAGCCCGGGGTCCCCGAGGTTCGTCTCCATGAACATGCAGTGGGCCCGCGCTGCGACCGGGTGGGGGAGCGTGCACATGGAGCTCAAAATAAAGTCGTGGTCAAGATCCTCCTGTTTTTTCTCCAGGAGGAATCTGAAGAGTTCTTCTTCGGACTGACCCTTATTCAGCATCTTTTGATCTCGCGGCTTCGAGGATGATGCGTTTTTCTGTCTTTGCCACCGCCTCGCGGATCTTGGCAATGGCATCGATGTTCGCCGAGAGGCTGGTGATGCCGTGCTCCACGAGCCATTTTGCCATCTTCGGGTCAGACCCGGCCTGCCCGCAGATCGAGCACTCGACATCATAGGAGCGGCACACCTGGATCGCGTTGTGAATCAGGTGAAGAACGGCCGGGTGCTGGGGATTGTACATGGTGGCAACGTTCTCGTTGTTCCGGTCAATGGCGAGGGTGTACTGGATCAGGTCGTTGGTCCCGAACGAGGCGAATTTTATCCCTGCCTGGATAAAGTCCTCGATCATGATCGCGCTCGACGGGATCTCGATCATGATGCCGAGGGTGACGTTCTCAACGTCAACACCCCAGCCCCGCATCATTTCCCGAGCTTTAATGAACTGGTCGGGGTGGGAGACCATCGGGAACATGATGCCGAGGTTCTCGTAACCCTCGCTCCAGAGGCGCTTGAACGACTCTACCTGGAGCCGGAACTGGTCGGGGCTTTCAAGGTCGCGGCGGATTCCTCTCCAGCCGAGCATCGGGTTGTGCTCGTGCGGCTCGTTCTCGCCACCCTTCATGTTCCGGAACTCATCGGTCGGGGCATCGAGTGTACGAACCCATACCGGCTTTCCCGGGAAGGCATCGAGCACGATCTTGATGCCGTCGTGGAGTTCCTTGACGAACTCTTCCTCCTTGTGGTTCTGGATAAACCAGCCGGGAGTCTTGTTCAGGCCGAGGATCAGGTGCTCGATCCTGAGAAGTCCGACCCCGTCGGCGCCGGTTGCTGCCGCCCGCGCTGCTGCCTCGGGAATGGATACATTCACCTTGACGCTCGTTGCGGTGATGATGGGTGCATGGGCGACAACTGCCTGCTGGGCAGGCCCGGGTGCCGATACGGCCGCCGGGGGTGCTACTGCGCCCTCGTAGATGAGGCCCAGTTCGCCGTCAACTGTGACAACCTGCCCGTTCTTTAAGACTGCTGTCGCGGTCTTGGTGCCGACAACTGCCGGAGTGCCCAGTTCCCGGCTCACGATTGCCGCATGGCAGGTCATACCGCCTTCATCGGTTACGATAGCCGCAACCTTGCGCATTGCCGGAACCATGTCCGGGTTGGTCATCCTGGTGACAAGGATGTCGCCCTCCTTTACTGAACCGGTGTCCTTGACGTCCCGGATGATGACAACCTTCCCTGAAGCTATGCCGGGTGCAGCCCCCTGCCCCTTGATCAGAATATTCGCGCCTGACGTATTTCCTGACATGCCTTTTGCCCCCTTCTTGCTCCCGATGGTTGTGATAGGCCGGGACTGGAGAATATAGGTTGTTCCGCTGACAATACCCCATTCAACGTCCTGCGGCACGCCGTAATGGTTCTCCGCGATCTTGCCATACATGGCAAGTTTCTCGATCTCCGCGTCCGAGAGCACCTGCTTGTCCTGGCGGTCCTTTGGAACATCCGCAAGTTTCGTTCCATGGTCGCCGTTTGCAATGATCTCCACTTTCTTGTTCGAGATGAGCGTGTCCACGACTTTCTCGGTCCGCTGGTCAAACACGTATTTATCCGGGGAGACCGAGCCCGAGACAACGGCTTCACCAAGTCCCCAGGACCCCTCAATGATCGTTAAGGGTTCGCCCGATATCGGGTGGGACGTGAACATGACCCCGGCCTTTTCGGAATGGACGAGCTGCTGGACGACAACGGCGATATTCACGGTACTGTCGTCGAATCCCTGCCTGGCCCGGTAATAGAGTGCCCGCGCCCCATAGAGCGATGCCCAGCATTGCTGGACTGACAAAAGAAGGTTCGCGTCCCCCTTGATATTGAGATAGGTTTCCTGCTGGCCGGCAAAACTGGCATCGGGCAAATCCTCGGCAGTGGCGCTTGACCGCACCGCAACGATGAGGTTGCCGTTGTCCATCCGCTTGTAGGCCTTCTTGATCTCGTCCCGGATGGCAGCCGGCATCTTTGCCTTGATCACCAGCGCCTTTGCCTGTTCGGCCGCCTTTTCAAGTGCCTCGTTATCCTCGACGTCGAGCCGTTCGAACGATGCAAAAATCTTCTTTTCCAGACTGGTCTCGACTAAAAACCTGCGGAAGGCCTGAGCCGTTACCACGAAGGCTTTCGGTACGGGAAGGCCGATGGATGCCATCTCTCCAAGAGATGCCCCCTTGCCCCCTACCGATATGATATCCTCCTTCCTGATCTCTTCGAGCCATAGAATGTTGGGCACTTCTTTCATGCTCGCACCACATATGATCTCATCGCCCGCCACTTTAATCATTACCATGACGTGTCTCTCCTACCTGGGAATCCTCCCGTGAATGGCGGCTTTTGGCGACCGGTCCGCGGGGGAGCGCTTCGGCACAAGAAGAAAAACCCTCTTTAAGTCCGGTGCCGATAATATATGGGTTTTTATGGCAAACGCAAGAGTGCTCGTCAGCGATCCGCTGGCGGAAGAAGGGCTTGTAATCCTCAGGGCAGCCTGCGATGTCGATGTCAGGACAGGGCTTCCCGAGGACGAGCTCTGCAAGATTATCGGGGATTACGATGCCCTGCTGGTCCGGAGCGGCACTGAAGTGACCGCAAAGGTGATCGAGGCCGGGAAGAAGCTCCGGTTCATCGGACGGGCCGGTGTCGGTGTGGACAACGTGGATATGGACGCAGCAACCCGCAGGGGTATCATTGTTGCAAACGCTCCCGAGGGCAACACGCTCGCGGCAACCGAGCACACCATGGCGATGATGCAGTCGCTTGCACGGAACATTCCCCAGGCGAGCGCGAGCCTCAAGAAGAAGGAGTGGAAGCGCTCCAAGTTCATGGGTGTCGAGCTCAACGAGAAGACGCTCGGGATCGTAGGATTCGGCCGGATCGGGCGCGAGGTGGCAAAGCGGGCCAATGCAATGGACATGAAGTGCGTTGCCTACGATCCGTTCATCACTCAGGAACGTGCCTCCCAGCTTGGTGTCCAGATGATGTCGATGGCGGATCTCTTCAAAGTCGCCGATGTCATCACGGTCCACACCCCCCTGATTCCCGAGACACGGCATGTCATCAATGAAAAAAGCATTGCCACGATGAAAGACGGCGTCCGGATCATCAACTGCGCCCGCGGTGGTATCATTGACGAGAAGGCGCTCTACGATGCAATCAAGAGCGGCAAGGTGGCAGGTGCCGCACTCGATGTCTTCGAGGTAGAACCCCCGACCGAGTCCCCGCTCCTGACCCTTGACCAGGTCATTGTCACCCCGCATCTCGGGGCAAGCACGGTCGAGGCCCAGCTGAACGTGGCGGTCTCCGTTGCAAAGCAGTGCATCGAGGTCTTAAACGGCGGTTCTGCGAAATACGTTGTGAACGCGCCGATGGTTCCCCCGGAGCACGCGGAAGTGCTCGCCCCCTATGCCCAGCTCGCCGAGAAGATGGGCAGGTTTGCCATCCAGATCGCGGGCGGCAGGCTCTCCTCCGTTGAGTGCATCTATGGCGGGGAACTTTCCGCATATGCGGGAAGCATGAAGTTCGTGACCCGCCTTGCCCTGAAAGGTCTTCTCGACCCGATCCTCCAGCAGCCGGTCAATATCGTGAACGCGGAGTTCGTGGCAAAGGAGCGCGGCATCTCGATCAGCGAGACCGTGACACAGGAAGCCCGTGGGTTCAAGAATTTAATCACGATCCGGATCAGGACTGACAATGGCGAAGAGTCGGTCAGCGGCACGGTCTTTTTCAAGGGCCGGAGCCGGATCGTTGCAGTTGGCGGCTACACGATGGACATGATCCCCGAAGGTCACGTGCTGGTCTCCAAGCATCTGGACCAGCCCGGCGTGATCGGGCGGGCAGCAACCATCCTCGGGAAGAATAATATCAATATTGCCGGCATGCAGGTGGGCCGGTTCAGGCCTGAGGAACCGGCCCTGATGGTCCTGAACGTGGACAGCGATGTGCCGGCGGGCGTGATCGACGAGATCCGCGGTCTGCCCGGCATCTCTACGATGATGTTTGCCAAAATTTCCGATGAGAAGATCTGAAATATTCTTTTTTTAATGCATGTTTTTCCCGTCTGGCTGTGTACGACAGCGCTGTCTTGCGATGTCCCCGCCCGGTTGCAGGGTACCTCCCTCCGAGCAATGGCAAATGGGGGTCGGGCACGGTATTTTGTCTTCATACCGTAACGGCTGATTGCAGAAAATGTCTTCAGAAAAATCGTTTTTTATCCGGGTATCCGGTACCGTATTTTTCACTTTTACCTAATCCGACCCCCCCAATTAACCCATAAGACTGCGGGTAAAAAATCACCTGTTTTATGACGAGAATTTTCCGTTTGTTTTAGCCGTGGCTGTCATTGGGGGTCGGATGGGGTTAAAGTGATCAACAGGTTCCTCATCAGGAATTGGCGCCTGCCGATCCCTGCCGGGCCTGGGAACGGAGCCGGGCTGGATCAGCTTTAAGGTATCCGGGTGCCGATGCACAGGTATCCTGAATGGTGTACCGGGCTGCTCCTGTTGTGATCCACGGGGCTTACGGTATCGGGTGATTGAAAATGATCGTTACTATCGACCGTTCAACCTGTGTGAGCTGCGGGTCCTGCTGGGATGCCTGCCCGGGCTTTTTCGAACAGAACCCCGAAGATACGTTCAGCCAGGTGATCGAACGATTCCGGCTCAATGGGGAGACCGGGCGGGGCACCCCCGCGGACGATTCGATCGCATGCGCCCGGGATGCCGTGGATCTCTGTCCCATGCAGATTATCACGATTGAAGAGAATTGACCGGGGCCGCGCCCGGGTGGGAAGTCTGTTCTTAAAAAACGGATGCCGGCAATGTGAACTGCCGGTGTTCTGCGCGTTATGCCTCTTCGTAGATTCTCACGGACCCCGGCAGGATATCCGGTCGCGTGTCGGTCATGAAGTACATGTAGGGCATCACATGGACCAGGTATTCCAGGTACCCCTTGGCAAGACTGGAGAGCGTCTCGTTGCGGCGCCCGAGGATCAGGATGTGGAACCACTGGATGAAGAGGCAGATGAAGGCGATGATCCCGTAAACCCAGAGAACGATCCCTATCAGGATCCAGTAGACGATCCGTATGAGCAGTTCGAGACGGCCCGCGTCTTGCTCAAATGTGAAGAGCTGGCCAAGTGAAGGTGAACCTTGTGTCATGGTATATCAATTCAGGCATTTGGGCCTTCCCGTAATAAAATGGGCGTATTTATCGCCCGGATTCATATCCGGAACAAGTCGGGTCGGACGGATGCGTCTCCACTAATTTTTAATAATACCAAGACAGAAGTTATAGAGCATCAGGCACACGAGGGCTCGTGGTCTAGTTGGCTATGACGTCGCCTTGACATGGCGGAGGTCCTGAGTTCGAATCTCAGCGGGCCCATACAACAATCTCTCATTCTGCGTGATTTTTCCTGCGAGCGGATGCGCCCGCACTCCCTGTTTCTGAAGATACCTCCCCCGTCAGAACCCCCTCCGGCTCCTGGAAAATTATCGGATTTCCATGAGGGGGACCGTAGTGTCAGAATACCAAACGGGCAGAATCTGGCGGGTGTGATCCGCCCGGAAAAATCAATTGGCCCGGATCCACGAAAATGCCGGAATAAAAACTGATCAGAAAAATCTCTTCCGCCACATGAAGAGGCCGAGCAGAGCCGAGACTATGAAGGAGATCCCGAAGATGATCTCGAACCCCAAGGGTGACTGGGAGAGGGGACCCCCGCCCTCGACATTCATCCCGTAAAAACTGGCAATCATTGTCGGGATGGCGATGATGATGGTGATGGAAGCAAGGAACTTCATCACGATGTTGAGGTTGTTCGAAATGATGGTTGCAAAAGCCTGCGTCATGCCGTTTAAGATGTGCAGGTAGATCTGCGACATCTCCATTGCCTGCTTGTTCTCGATGATGACGTCTTCGAGGAACTCGGCATCGTCGTCGTACATCTTCAGCGGCTTGGTGCGCAGGATGCGCTCCAGCACCGCCTCGTTTGACTTGAGCGAGGTCGAGAAGTAGATGAGGCTCTTTTCCAGCTCCATCATCTGGAACAGTTCCTCGTTCTTCATCGAGCGGTGCAGTTCAACCTCAATCCTTGAGATCGTTCGCTCGATCTGCCTGAGGTGGTGGAGGTACGAGGATGCATTGCGGTGGAAGATCTGGAAGAGGAAGCGGGTCTTCTTTGCCGTGTGGAAATGCTTAACCTTTCCCGCCATGAAATCGTCCAGGATCGGGGACACCCGGCTGCAGACCGTAATAACAATGGTCCCGTTGATGATGATGCCGAGCGGAAGCGTGGAGAGTGTCCTGATTCCTTCGTTGTCCGTTATCATCGGGACGTCAAGGACCACGAGGACCACGTTGTCCTCGGCATCGATACGCGGACGCTCCTCCTCATCGAGAGCGGCCTTCAGGAAATCCAGGGGAACCTGGCAGGTCTCGGCCATCCGGACCAGTTCGGCCTCGGTCGGGCTTGTCATCCGTACCCATGTGCCCTCCCCCGGAGCGTCCACGGTCTCAATGACCGTGGGCTCAGTGTCTTTCTTTGTCCTGTAGACCTGCATCATGGTTCCAAACCTCGAACGGTTCCGCACAGATACCATGCCGCACCGGCACGGCGGGCAGCGGGATGTGTGCTGAGTAGTTGTGTTTTCATTCTTATTCTATATATAGAAAATTTTCCGGGTGCGCGCCGGGTCTGCAAAGAACGTTTATCCTAAAACCAGATCTCCGGAAATCCCTCCCAGATCGTGCGGGAGTGCCCGGCTCGTATGTTCGTCCCCTTTGTTCTGCGGGGGATCGAGTCCTGCACTGCATTCATGTGTTCCGGGTGCATCCGGGTCCGCAGGCTGGAGGGATCCGCCCCAAAAAATCCAAAAGGTTTACTCTGTTTTGAAAACAGACTATAAGGAATGGGCGAAACGGGCAGTCCCTTAAGAAAGATCGTCAAATCCCTTGGCCTTGTGTTCGGGGATATCGGGACAAGCCCCATCTACACTGTCGGCGCCATCCTGCTCTTCCTGCTGCCAACGGTTCAGAACGTCTTTGGCCTCCTCTCGCTCATCACCTGGACCCTCTTTATCATCATAACGGTCCAGTACATCTGGCTCGCCATGTCGCTCTCCGACAAGGGCGAGGGGGGTACGATCGTTCTCCGGACAATCCTGGACCCGCTCTTAAAACCCGGGATTGCTGCGTCCGTAGTATCCGTTCTTACGATCGTTGGCATCGCTCTCTTCATCGGCGATGGTATTATTACCCCGGCAATCAGTATCCTCTCGGCCGTGGAGGGGATCCTGCTGATCCCGGGGTTCGAAGAGACGAACGGGATAACCCTCATCCTGATTGCAGCCGCCATCGCCATCTGCCTTTTCCTTTTCCAGAGGCGGGGGAGCGACAAGGTTGCGTGGGCGTTTGGCCCCATCATGGTTGTCTGGTTTGCAACCCTTGCCATAACCGGTGTTGTTGCCATCATCGGCGCCCCGCAGGTGCTCTATGCCTTAAGCCCCATCTACGCGGTGGGTTTTATTCTTGAAAACGGGTGGGCCTCGCTGGTGGTGATGTCGGCAGTGATTCTCTGTGTTACCGGGGGAGAAGCGCTCTATGCCGATATGGGCCACCTGGGGAGGGAACCAATCGTCAAAGGGTGGGTGGTGGTCTTTCCCGCGCTCGTGCTCAGCTACCTGGGCCAGGGTGCGTACGTGCTGATGACCGACAACACCCACAACGTCCTCTTCTCGATGATCAACCACATCAGCCCGCTCATCTACGTCCCCTTCCTTGCCCTGAGCCTCTGTGCAACGATCATTGCCTCGCAGGCAATGATCTCAGGTATGTTCTCGATTGTGTACCAGGGAATGTCGACCCGGATCTTCCCCAAGATGAAGATCGAATACACCTCTCCGGAACTCCGGTCCCAGATCTATATCGATGCCGTGAACTGGATGCTGCTTGTCGCCGTCCTCGTTGTCATGTTCGAGTTCGGGTCATCCGAGAATCTCTCTGCTGCGTACGGGCTTGCCGTATCGGGATCGATGATGATCTCGGCCATCATGATGGCGCTCATCTTCCTCTTACAGAAAAAGCCGCTCCAGATGTTCTGTGCCGGTGCCCTCATCGTGATCGACTTCTTCTTCTTTGTTGCAACCCTGCTGAAGATCCCGCACGGGGCGTATTTCTCCTTCATCCTAGCCGCAATTCCGCTCATCCTCATCATCGCCTACATCCGCGGGCAGGACCGGCTCCACGAGCTGATAAAACCCCTCCCGATCAACGAGTTTTTGCCCCGGTACCAGGAGAGTTATGCCACGCTCCCCAAGATCCGGGGAACCGCGCTCTACTTCATAAGCGATGTCCAGAACATATCGCCGTATCTCGGGCAGGTCTTCTTCCAGAACGAGATTATGTACGAGAAGAATGTCCTGGTCTGCATCCGGAGCACGGAGAAACCCTTCGGGGTTACAACCCGTCTCGACCAGGACCTTGCCCCCGGCCTTGAGTCCTTTACGATAACAACCGGGTACATGGAAGTTATCGATGTCGTCTCCCTGCTGGAGACCCGGGGCATTGACGAGAAAACAATCTTTTACGGCATTGAAACCATTGTCAGTGACAAATTCTTCTGGAAGATCTACAGCCTTATCAAGAAGGTCTCGCCCCCCTTTGTCCAGTTCTATACTCTCCCCTCTGAGAAGATGCACGGGGTTATCATGAGGGTTGTGATGTGATCCGCCCGACCATTATATCAGATCCGGTGATAGATATCGCGTGGATCCGCTATGGCCGTTCTCCCCTCTTCTCTTCTCCCTGAAACGGGCATTTACCGGCGGATTATTCTCCTTGGCGTCCCCTTCCTTGTCGCAGCGAGCCATATCCTGATTATGGCTGCAACGCTTCCGTCTGCCCAGTTTCTCATCATGCTGGGGCTCATGGTTGCGTATCTCCTGCCTCCTGCGGGAAAAGAGACGGTCATTCCTATCGGCATTGCCCTTGGCATCCCCTGGTGGTATATGGCACTCTCGGTTGTCATGATCGATGTCGAGACCAGCCTCTTCATGTCGCTGAACTTCGATCTTGCGTACCGGATCCCGGTAATCGGCCCTGTGCTCTCGGGTCTCACGAAGACTACCGGACAGTTTATCGCGGATCACCACTGGCTTGCCGGCCTCTGGTTCTTTTCGATTGTCCTGATGGTGATGGTGCCGGTCTTGGGGAGCGGGGGTGTGCGGGGCTCCATAGCTGGAAAACTGCTCGGCATGAACACCTGGTTAGTCTTCCTCGCGATCCTTACCGGCGCATTCATCGGCTGTTTTGGCATGGCGCTTGGATCGGAAGCGATCCTGTCCAGTCTCTGTGCGAACCATGCATTCCCTGCGGAGATTGGGGCGCAGGTGTGCGGGAACGTGTGAACGGCGGGGAGGGGGAATTGCCCGGCCCCGCTCCCTGCCGTTCGTCCGGACCATAATGGCTTCCGCTTTCAGGTCAGTGTCTTCTCGTTCCAGATCAGAGTGACCGCGTAGAGCATGGAAAGGCATGCAACAAGGAAGAGTACTGCGTGCAGGTCCGGGGAACTGTTCAGGGAAAAGATCCGGTCAATGTCGAAGATGACAAACAGGGCGAACGTTATTGCGATAAATCCGCAGTACCTCTTCTTTTTCTGCCATGCTATGAACAGGGCAAGGAATGCTATCACCACCTCAACAAAGGTGGCTGCAAGCTGGACTGATTCGGCGATCTGCATGAGTGGGGTCCTCCTCTTTGGATTCTTTATTCCTTGCTGTGATCGTGTTTTTGCCGGCAGGTGTCAGATCTGGCAATTCCCGCCGTGCTTCAGGAAATACTGCTGGTGGTACTCCTCGGCCTGGTAAAATACCGCTGCCGGCTGGATGACTGTTACGATCTTGCCAAACCCGAACCTTCCGGAGACTTCCTGGTCCAGCTTGGATGCCCGCGCAGTTTTTGCCTGTCCGGGATTATGATAAAAGATCACGGACCGGTAGTTGGCTCCGACATCCGGCCCCTGACGGTTGAGCTGCGTGGGGTCATGGATCGACCAGAACACGTCGAGCAGCTGCCGGTAGGTGATCCTGGCCGGGTCGAATGTCACCTGTACGACCTCTGCATGACCGGTCTCACCGGTACAGACCTCTTCGTACGTGGGGTTCTTTTTGAATCCCCCCATATACCCGGCTGCAGTTTCGGTAACGCCGTCTTGCTTCCGGAACGCTTCCTCCACCCCCCAGAAGCAGCCGGCCCCGAACGTGGCCGTTTCTTCCTGTCCCGTATCTTTCACTCGTCTCCTCCTGTATGATCATGGAACCCGGGAATAATAAGAGTCACCGTTTCCCCCTCCCGCCCGGCGGATTCCTTTTTAGGGGGGAAAACCCAGATCTGATCATGAGAACACTGACCCGGCCCACCACCGGCCGGATTCTTGCCGGTGTATGCGCGGGGATCGGGGAACACCTCAATATCGACCCGACCGTTGTCCGGCTGGTGTGGGCAGCGTTTACCCTCCTCTCCCTGGGTACCGGCCTGATCGTCTATATCATTGCCTGGCTTCTGATACCGGAAGCTCCACAGAACCCCCCGCTGGAATCCTGACTGCGGCATATCCTGCACGAGCAATTCATCATTTACCAGATCAAACCTGTAGGCAGGCACTTCATGAAGATCCTCTTTGTTGTCTGTGGCGAGGGGCTTGGGCATGCATCCCGCTGTCTCCACCTCGGACATTACATACAGCAGCAGGGCCATACCATCCATTTCGCCGGCTATGGCAAATCCTATGATTTCATGAAGCAGCACGGGTGTTCGAACCTGCACGTCATCCCTCGCGAGGTCTGCCTTGAGGGAACAGATGGCTTTTTTAATCTGAAAAAGACCCTCTGGTGCTCCAAATCCATCCCCCTCGACCTGCTCAAGTCCGCTGCCGCGGTCCGCCGCCTCATCCTGAAATACCGTTATGACTGCGTTGTCTGCGACACGATGTACGGCGGGGTCATCTCCGCGTGGTTCCGCAGGATCCCGGTGGTCTTTATCACCAACCAGAATTATTTCAACGGCCACAAGGGCACCAACCCGGTCTGGCGGGTCCTCAATCTCTTGACCCAGTGGTACCTGGGCCTCGCAAAACACATCATTGTCCCGGATTATCCCCCGCCGGATACGCTGAGCGAATACAATGTCAAGGTTCCCCGCAGCCAGAGTCACCGTTTCACCTTCACCGGCCCGTTCTATGAATTCGATCCGTCGAAGTACCTCTACGACAAGAAGACCATCTTCACCAGCTTTGGCGGCGAGCCCTACAAACTCCCCATGTACCTGATGCTCAAGGAGATTGCAGACCAGCACAAGGAGGAGTTCTTCGATGTCTTTTATACCGGCCCGCAGATCCCCGAATCCTCCGACAACTTCGCCTCCCACGGGTATGTGCCCAATCTGTACGAGCACCTTGCGCAGGCAAAGATTGCCATTGTCCATGGCGGCCTCACCACCCTCCACGAAGCCATGCTGTTCGAGAAACCCGTACTGATCATCATGGACCCGAACCACCCCGAGCAGCAGAACAATGCCCGGAAGGTAGTGGACTTGGGTGCGGGTATTGCGATCGATGGCAGGGACGTGACAAAAGAGGTGCTTGAGGAGAAGATCGCCGAGACTATGCGTATCATCCCCCGGCCTTTCCGGGATACCCATGCCAGTATCCACGGGAGAAAGATTGCAACGGCGATCATTCTTGGATTGTGCAGGCCCCGGCAGCCTTAAGTGCAGAGACGGCAAAAACCACGATCAGGAGAGACCAGCCAGCATGACGGAACCGGAAAAGATCGCCCCCCTCAAAGTCACCGAAGAACTCCATACCTGCCCGTCGTGCGGATATGAACGCGGGTTCCACACGTCGTTTCTCAACGTGAATTCGATCAAGGATAATCCCATCAAGTCAACCCGGGAAGTGTTCCGGGTGGTTCTCATCTGCCCGGAGTGCGGGGCACGGTACGATGTCGGGTGGAGGGTCTCGTTTGTTGAACCCGAGGACCGGTTTGTGAAGACCGTGATCGTACCCTTCAAAAAGCCATGAGCCTGTATCTTTCTCATGGAGAATGCCCATCCCCTCCGGGCCGGTGTGCCGGGCCATGATGCAGTGCGCTGAATGCAAGGGCAAGGGCCGGTGCGGTCTGCCCCGCTGCCCTATTGTGAGCCGGTTCCATACCCAGGCGCAGATCAAACCCGTGAGCAGTTACCAGGGAATCGCCCCCTCTGTTTTTATCGGGAGTTACGGTTACCCGGATGTGACCGGCGGCCCCCTTATGATCAACGATTCCGACAACCCTCAGGACTGGATAAAGAATGGGCTCGGGATCGAAGAGATCGTAGCGGTCCGTGCCCGGACTATCCGCGGCAACTCGAACCTGCATGCGGCTACCGGTGACCTCCAGGAGATAGCGATCTCGAGCCTGCCGCTGGATGTCGATGTTGCATTCGAGAAACCGGTTGCCTTCAGCCTCAGTTTTGACGGAACGGTTGCCCCGGTCGGGTTCTCCGGTCCCGTCCGGTCCATGGACGTTATCGGGAGTGCCCGGGTGGAGCGGGCCGTTGACCGGATCACGTCGGATACGGACCTGCCGGCCACCGACGCGGCGGTCTCCCTCATGGAGTCGGATATCGATGTGTACCAGATTGCAAAACTGATGACGGCCGGGCTCCTCGGGAAGCGGCGTACGTTTGTTCCCACCCGCTGGGCTATCACCGCAGTTGACGATACCCTTTCTAAAAGTCTCAAGAACGAGATTGCCCGGTTTCCCCCGATAAGCGGGATCTCGGTTTTTTCCGCGGAGATCTACGGCAACCGGATCGTCTGCCTCCTGGTGCCGGGCGACTACCGGTACGAGATGATCGAGATCTGGGGGAAGAAGACGCTGTGGGCCGGTGATGAGGAAGTGATAGTCCAGGACCGCGAAGGTAAGAAGAAGAGCGGGTACTCCCCGATCTCCGGTGCGTACTATTCAGCCAGGCTCGCTGTCTGCGAATACCTCGTGAAGATCCGCAGGTCCGCCCGGATCGTGGTTATCCGGAGCATCTCGAATGAGTACTGGGCCCCGCTCGGGACCTGGGTTATCCGGGAGGCAACCCGCAAGGCAATGGAAAACCTTCCCTTAAGCTGCGCCACGCTCGACGAAGGTGTCCGGCAGGCGTGTGCAGCCACCGGCTCGGACACGTGGCTTGCCCACAGCACCCTTATTCCGGAGATGCGGGCCCAGCGCACGCTCTTTCAGTTCTGATAGGCCTGTGCCGAGTTGGCCTGCCGCAGGTAGCGCTCGCGGATACTTTCGATGGTCTCGATATCGGGGATATCCTTGTCATCCCGGATGCGGATGAAGCGCGGGAACCTCAGGGCAAAACCGCCCCCGTAGTTCTGGCTCGCCTGGAGCTCGGCGTACCCGACTTCAAAGACCAGCGAGGGCTCGAAGGTCACCTCTTTTCCCGACTTTGCAATAACGCTCTCCTTCAGGATCTCGTAGACCTCGGCCAGCTGCTCGTCCGAGAACCCGGTGGCAACCCGGCTGAGCGGGACGAGTTTCCCGCTATCCTGGCAGGCAACAAGGAACGAGCCGAAGACATGCGCCCGTTTCCCTTCGCCCCACTCGGCGCCGATGACCGCAAGGTCAAGGGTGTCCACCTGCGGCTTGATCTTGATCCAGTTCTTGCCCCGCTGGCCCGGCGTGTAGGGGGACGAGGGCACCTTGATCATGATCCCCTCGTGCCCGGCGGCAAGGGCATCGGTGTAGGTCTTCTCAATGACCACAGGGTCGCTGCTGACAACCTGCGGGGCAACATACTGGCGGACGGTTTCCTCCAGCCGTTTCCGCCGTTCCCGGAGCGGCATGTCGATGAGCGTCTCGCCATCGATCCAGAGGATATCGAAGACATTGGGGACCATTGCTACGGCCTCTGTTGCCTCTGCCACGTCATGCCTCCTGCGGAACCTGCGAAGCACCGACTGGAACGGCATGGGTTTGCCGTCCTTGATGGCAATGACCTCGCCATCGAGGATGACATCGTGATCGGTGGCTGCTATCAGCTGCTCTATCACATCCGGCAGGGCCGCTGTCACGTCTTCGAGCCTGCGGGAGTAGAGCCGTGCCCAGTTGCCTTTCTTGTGGAACTGGAACCGGGAACCATCGTACTTGAACTCGGCGGCAATCTCCCCGTGCTCCTCTATCATACTGGGAATGGTGCCCTGCTGGGCAAGCATCATCCGGAGCGGGTGGAACGGGGTGATGCGGACAACGCTCAAGGCATCCGGCCCGATCTTTGCGAGCCGTGCAACTTCGCCCATGTCGTTGAGCGCCTGCATGGCATGCTCCACGAGTGCCGAATCCACGACAAAGGCTTTTGCAATCGCCTCCCGCACACTGCCTTCCCCTACCCCGATCCGGAGCTCTTCGAGCATGATCCGGGCAAGGTACCTCCCCTCAAGCGGGTGAGCGTTTGCAAGGAGCCTTCGGACTTCGAGCAGTTTCTCCCGCTGGGATTTCTTCCCTTCCTGCCCGGCAATGCTGATGAGGGCGCTGTAGACCCGGACCAGGTCCAGCTCCTCGTGGAAGAAGGTCATCTGGGACTTTGCCGCAAGCAGGTCCTCGACCGCCTGTCCGACATCGCCGGTTTTGTTGATCCGCTCGATGACCTCTTCCTTTTTAATTCCCGCCACGTACCCGATCGCCTCGTAGAGGAGGTTTGGGCCTATGCCGAGTTTCTGCGAGGACCAGTCCGGGAAGATCCGGCCCATCACAAAGCGGACGAAGACCGGCAGTTCCTCATCAGCGAGCCCGGGCAGGACTTCGCTGATGATCGCAATCATGTCAAGCCGGCCGGCTGTGCCTTCGAGCCGTTCGCAGCACCGGGAAAAATCCATAAAGAGCATGGCGTAAACTTGCTTGAGATGTTGCTTTGGGTCGGGGATTAACATTGTGTTTTCCCGGCCCGGTGACCGCAGCGTTCAAACGGCCTTGCTGCGGGAAACAAAAAAAGGTGATACGTTCCGGGTTATAATCTGAGTTCCTGCGGACACGAAGGGGATGTCCCGTCCTGGGTGGCCACGATCACGCGTCTCTCCTCGTAAAAGAGCCCAAGCCCGTCCCGGGCGCTCCCCTTTGCTTTCTCGGGCGTATTGTTCATCTCGCTCAGGTGGGCGAGGATGACTTCGGGAATGTCTTTCCCGAACGCCTGGAGGCCGGCCGCGGCAGCCGGGTTCGAGAGGTGACCCCGCTTGGACCGGATACGGCGCTTGAGGGATTCGGGGTACGGACCATTCTGGAGCATATCGGGGCAGTGGTTGCTTTCGAGAACGATCCCGTCGCAGGGCCGGAGGAGTTCCAGCATGCGGGGCGTTAAGATGCCGGTATCGGTGCAGTACCCTATCCGGCAGTCCCCTCCGGTGATGATGAAACCGCACGGCTCGGCTGCATCGTGGGACGTGGCAAACGGTTCGACCGTGAAATCCCCGATTGTGAACGGTTCATGATACCGGCAGACCCGGCTCTCCAGCGGTTTTACTGAGGTGCGCCGGTGGTTGAGGAAATCGGCGAGCGTTCCTTCCGTTGCATAGACCGGAAGATCCAGTTTGCGGGAGAGCACGTCAAGACCCCGGACATGGTCCCCATGCTCGTGGGTAACAAGAATTGCCTGCAGGTGTTCCGGGTCAAGCTCAGCCCTTACCATGCGGAGGAGTGTCTCCTTTGCACTCAGGCCGGCATCGATGAGGATGCTTCCCCCATCCTTCTCTATGACAACCGAGTTTCCCTTACTCCCGCTTGCAAGAATCGTGCAGCGCATTGTCTCACCTATTCGTTCTGATCGTATTAGAGTCTGTAACCCCGTATGCGACAGGGTATGCCGCTCACACCGGGAACGGGATATTCCGGGCCAAGAAATGCCTTAAAAAAGGTATGGGGATGATCACTTCTTTGGCTTGAGCGCCTCGTACTCGGCAAGGACCGGGGCTATGGTCTTGGTGGATACGGAACGCCGCACAAGGGTGGTGAGCTTACGGCAGTAGTGAATATGGGCTATCTGGAAGCTGACAATGAGCCCGAAACAGAAACAGGTCACGATGACCAGGGAATAACTGACAAAATCAACCATGTTTTTTTCCTCCTCTTATGTCTCCCGCTGGAGTTCGTCAACAATCGGGACAACCGAGTCTGCATCGGAACACTCCTTTGCGACAATCATGAACCGCCGGGTGTAATGCATGATCAGGAGCTGGTATCCGAGGATCAGGCCGATGGTGAACGTAATGATCCCGATACCAATGTAAATCAGAATATCCGTGAAAAGGTCAGGCATAGCGCATCTCAATGACTGTTACTTTAGACAACCTGATAAATTTATTGACTGGATATTCTCTTTTTGGAAGGTTCATGAAGGGAAATGGGGAAACCGGGCTGTCCCGGCAACGGATCGTTGTCGATATGCCTCAAATTCCTGCACCCGCGGCTTCCGGCCCAAGGCTGCATGCCTGAAAAGGTTAATCCCTTTGATTACCGCTAATTTACAGTAATCAAACGAAACGAGCCGGCCGGCGTGGCCAGAGCCAGTCTCGTTCCGGGGCAGCACCTGGTATCGTGTCAGACCACCCCCTCCCGAAAATCGGCTTCAGCCTCTCGGAGCTGGCGGGATCGCTTGGGGATTTTGGCACGATCATCCCTCTCATCCTCGCAGTCGCACTTGTGTCGGATGTGAACGCCCGCTACATCCTCCTCTTCTTTGGGATCTGGTTCATTGTAACCGGCCTCTATTACCGGCTTCCCATCCCGCTCGAACCCATGAAAGCCGTTGCCGTGATAGTCATTGCCGGAACGATTGGGAGCGGGGAGATTGCGGCAGCCGGTCTCATCCTCGGTGTTATCTTTCTGGTGCTCGGGTACGGCCGTTTCTTCGGGGTCATCGAGAAGTGGGTGCCGCAGAGCGTTGTCCGGGGCATCCAGCTGGGGCTCGCCCTGCTTCTCTTCAAATCCTCGGTGGGTTTTGTTGTTCAAGACCCGGCATTCTTTATCGTCGGGGTAGCCATCATCGGGGCATTCCTCGTCCTCACCCGCTACCGGAAGGTTCCCGACCTCTCGGCAATCGTTGTCATCGCGGTCGGGCTTGTGGCCGGAATCGCTGTCTCCGGCTGGCCTCCGCTCAGCCTGATTCCGGCCCCCCAGCTGGTTATTCCTCTGCCAACCGATTTCTCCACCGCGTTCTCCACCCTTGTCCTGCCGCAGGTGGTCCTGACCATAACGAACGCGATCCTTGCAACCTCGCTCCTGACCAAAGACCTCTTTGCCCACGATATCCCCCCGAAAAAGTTCTCGACAACAATCGGCCTCATGAACTTAACCTCCGTGCCGTTTGGCGGGTTCCCGATGTGTCACGGTGCAGGAGGGCTTGCGGGGCAGTACCGGTACGGGGCCCGGACCGGGGGAGCAAATGTGTACGCGGGCCTGATCTTCATCATCCTCGCCCTCTTCTTCACGTCGCCGCAGGTCCTCTCGATCATTGCCGTGGGCGTCCTCGGGGCACTCCTCGTCTTTGTCGGAATCGAGATGAGCCGGCACAGCTTAAGGACCGATTCCCTCCTGGTTACGGGGATCATCGGGATCCTTTCGCTCATCAGTTCCATGACGCTTGCGTTTGTCGTGGGAATGGTCATCGCCTACCTGATCCCATATATCCGCAAACGGATAAATCCGGGCTTCCCCTTTGCCTGCTTTCCCTGAGTGCGGTTGTTCCGGTCCTTGCTGGCACAATACCAGCATTGATTACCCGGCGTTTCCCACAGCTGATCAATGCAGCGCGAACTAGGCATTCACATGAAAGGTGGTGTCATAACCGAGCGGGACGCCGATTTCTGCACCGTCCGTCTCCGGGCACCGGCCGGTGTCTTTACGGTAGACCAGATCCGGGGGATTGCCACCCTTGCGAAAAGGTACGGTGGCGGTCAGGTGCACGCCACAACCCGCCAGACGCTCGAGATCCCGCATGTCAAAGGGGCCGATCTGAAAAAACTTGCGAAAGGCCTTGAGAAGAACGGGACGCCGGTCGGTTCTGAGAAGGACGAGATCGTCAATATCATTGCCTGCCCGGGCACAACGCGGTGCAAGTTTGCCAATATCGACTCCCCCGGCCTTGCAAAGAAGATCGATACAAAACTGTTCGGGAAGGTCATGCCGGTCAAGATGCGGATTGCAATATCCGGCTGCCCGAATGCCTGCACCAGCCCAATGCTCAACGAGATCGGGATCATCGGCAGGGTAAAACCGGTCCGGACCGCAGAACGGCTCTGCACCGGTTGCGGGAACTGTGTCTATTACTGCAAGGAGAACGCGATCCGGATTAAAAACGGCATGTCGGTTCTGAACGATGATAAGTGCGTCCAGTGCGGTGTCTGTGTCCGGTCATGCCACTATGATCTGGTAAAAGCCGAACCCCTTCATTTCCTGATCACGATTGGCGGCAGGCGCGGGCGGCACCCGAAGATAGGAAGGGAATTCCTGACGGTCGAGACCGAAGAGCAGGTCCTCTTTGTGATCGACAAGATAGTTGACTGGGTTTACCGTCGGGCCTGGAGCGGGCGGCTCCTATCAGAACAGCTGGACGAACTTCATTTCGAGAAGTTCAGGGATGATATTCTTAAGCAGGTACCGGAAGCAAAGCCGGTGACGGATGGAAGGCATACGGCGCTGGCAGAAGGGCAGGAATAACCCGGTTTTTTTAAAAGCCCGGGGGACCCGTCCGAATCCCCCCCTCTTCATCCACTATAACGCTTTTTTCATGACCTGCAAAATCCTGCCCGTACCCGCAATCGTGATGATGATCCCTGTAAAAAACCGAAGAATCTCTGATTATCTGGTGTGATCTGATTTCCGGAACCCCCGCCGGTTCTCCGGTCGATCTCCCTTCCGAAATAACACCTCCGTTCTCAACCAAAAGGGTCTGTATTGACCGTTTTTAAAGCCCGGAATGTCCCCCGGATGAGCAAAAGGGGGGCAATGCAGCCCCCTTTCAAAAACGGTGTCGTGTAATTCGCTTAAAAATGCGACTCTCAAAAAACCGGTTTTACAAATCGGGCTCCGATTGGCAAACGGGGCGTTTTAAGAAGAGTTTGTTCCCGGGGGCTTTTCATGTCCGAAAGATCTCTGAAAAAAAGGGGGCTGGAAAGATCAGAGTTTCTTGTACAGGTTGCCGTACACGACAACGCCCTTCTTCTTCTTGTGGCGCTCGCCCAGGTCGCCGATGAAGTGGGCAAAGGTTGCCTTCCTGCCCTCGACTTCGAGCTCGACTTCGCCGTCTGGCTTGAAGCCGGGCATCATAACCTCGATGGTGCCAAAGACAAAGATCGTTCCCTCGACCATCTGGCCGCCGAGCTTGCTCTTTGCATTGCCCTTGACAACGAGCTTGCCGCCCTCGGCATGGGTCATGGCGTGGACATCGACATTACCGCCAACAACGATCTCGCCGCCGAGCATGTACATACCAATATCCGAGCCGGCATTGCCCTTGACCAGGATCTTCCCGCCGGACATGCCTCTCCAGTCGCCACGGTAGGCAGCGCCGAGATAGTTGCCGGCATTGCCTTCAATCGTCAGTTCCCCGCCCTTCATGGCCGTTGCGGCAAAGGCTGCAACATCGCCCTTTGCAAGGAGTTTTCCTCCCTTCATCCAGGCGCCGACATACTGGTCAGTTGAACCCTCGATGACCAGCTCGCCGGCAGTCATCTTGAACCCGAGGTACTTGACTCTCTTCACATCGCCTTTGACAACGATCTTCGTGTCCTCTGCGGTTGCTCCTGCATTGCCGCTGATCGCGAAGTACTTGCCGAGAGTCGAGGGCACATTGCCCTCGAACACGGGAAGTTCTGCAATCTGGGCCGCGCTCTTGCCGGCGAATGCATCGGGGGAGATGGTGTCTGCCTCAAGATACAGTGCAGGCGCATTTTTCATGGTAATGGTAACGGTTTCCATTTCTCTCCACCTCAGTTGGTTGCATCCACCTCGAGGGCGAACGGATTCGGGACAAAGTGGTGCCCGAGCGCCTCGTAGTTGTTCTGCGTCATGCTGTAGTACTTGACGAACTTCTCGGCAATGTCGCGCATAACCTGCGGGTTCTCCTTGGCCTTGACATTGACCCAGAGCGTGCGCTTGTGGCCGTTACTGACAATCTCGCCATTGCTGACTACCTGCACACCGCTCTTGAAGACGGCTGCGCAACGGCTGAATGCCGTCTCGATGTCGTCGGGGTTCGCCACCGGCTTGTCGGGGTTGAAGTTATACACTGCAACATCCGCATCCATGCCGGGTTTCAGGCCGCCGCAGATTGTGGAGAGACCAAGGGACTTTGCGGGTCCGGCCCGGGTCATCTGGGCAAGCTCGTAGAGCGAGATTTCCTTGTCCAGGCTGCCGATGCTGGTCTGGGAGAGGACCTTGTCCTTGTGCTTGAAGGCATTGATCTGGGTTTCCCGTGCCTTTGTGCTCATGAGCCACTTGATGACGCGGGGGTACCTTGTGAACGGTCCTGCGTTCGGGTGGTCGGTGGTGATGTAACAGCGCATCGGGTCCTTCATCATCAACGGGATCTCAAGACCGATTGCCCACTGGATGGCGCAGACCGAGATTGACGGGCTGTAGATGTACGGCACGACACCGGCTGCGGTCTCGAGTTCGACATCGCAGTTTGCCCACTTTAAGTGGTTGAGGCCGGTGAGGTGGTGCTCGAACGGGCCGTCAGCAGTCATCGTGGTGGTCTCGTCAAGGGTGACGTTACCGGTGTCGATGGTGATGTTCTTGTTCTTGTTGACGTAGTCGGTGATCTCTTTTGCGCCCGATTCAAAGTCGCCCCAGTTGGTTCCCTTGTAGGAGTGGAACTGGGAGTGGGTGAGGTGCAGGACCTGCTCGCGACCGAAGTTGTTCTTGGCCTTGTGACCTTCTGCGATCTTCAGGGTGTCGAGGGTTGTCTGGTAGCATCCTGGGTTCCCGAGGTTGTTCGGGTGGATGTGTACGGAGTGCGGGAGACCGAGGTACTCGTTTGCCTCGATGAGGCCCTTGACGATCTCTGCAGGAGTGATGTCGAAGTACGGGACAGGGTCGTTGACCGAGAGACAGTTCAGTCCCCAGGCCCAGGCTTCCGTGCCGCCGGGGTTGACGACCTTGACGGCATAACCCTTCGTCACGCGGAGGAGCCAGGCAATGTAGGCCGCGGTGTTCTCGACTTCCTGGTTCTTGAGATATTCGAGAACGAACCAGTTGTTGCCGAAGACCGGGAATGCGCCCTCGTCGATGATGGGGGTGTCGCGGATCTCCTCGTGCACGTGGCGGGCGAAGAGCGGGGGCATGGCTGCCTCCATTGCGGTGGTGTAGCCCATCTTGGCATACTCGTAGCCGGTCTTGAACGTGGTCGGGATCGAAGCCCCGCCGCCCATCCGCTCCATGCCCTTTGTGGGCGTGCAGCTGAAGAGCTTGTCCTCGGGCCGGTAGATGCGGCCGAGGTTGACCTTGGGCCCGGCAATATGGGAGTGGATCTCCACGGCGCCTGCCATGACGGTCTTTCCGGCAGCGTCGATAACTTTTGCACCGCTTCCGACCTTGTCGACAATCTTGCCGTCTTTTATTGCGATATCTTTCTTGTCGCCCTTGATGCCCTGGACCGGGTCAAAGACGTGGCCGTTCTTGATGATATATTCAGACATGTTATGCAACCCCCTTGAGCGTCTTTAAGCGGTCACGGACTTTGATGAGGAACTGCTCGTCAGTAAGCATGCCCTCGGGCGGTTCGACAACCTTGCGGCAGTCGATCGGGACATTGTCCATACGGTAGCAGTTGCCGCCGCATTCGACACCGTTGAATGCAACGGGGATATGGAGCTTGGAGACACCGGAGGTCGGGGTCAGGTGCGGGTCGATACAGACCGAGGGAACCTGGGCAATGTGCTTGACGGCACTGATCGGGAAGTGTGCCCCCGGGTCGCTGCCGATAGTGAACATGGCATCGATCTCACCGCGGTTGAGGAGGTCGATCGAGCTCGAGTCGCCCGGGTTGTAGCGGGCAAAGCCGCGGGTGAGGTCAACGGAGTACGGGAACCCGAACTGCCAGGCAAAGACTTCTCCGGAGCCGGTCACGTTGTAGTGGCCCCGCATCGGCATGATCGAGTATTTCGTGTACTCGTTGAGGTCCTTTGTCAGGGCAATGGCCTCGTCGATGTTGTGGTTCTTTGAAAGGGACTGGGTGACACCCATGCCAAAGAAGATGATGCCGAACCGGCCGCTCTTTAAGACATCCGCAACCTCGCGGATCTTCGCTGCCGGGATACCGGCAACAACGTCGGGGAGCCACTCGCCCTTGAGGGCAACGCGGAGTGCATTGAGGAGTTCGTAGTCTCGGCCCTGTTCAACCTGCAGGTGGACATCGGCCATCTTGGCGGTGTCGGTACAGCGCGGGTCAACAACCACCAGCTTGCGGCTCATCTGTCCTTTGCCGGTAAAGAAACCGCGGGGGAAGATGGAGTACCGGGACATGTGGCGGGGGTGGGCGTGAGCCGGGTTACAGCCCCAGAAGATGACGCGGTCGGCACGGTTCTTGACCTCGCCGAGCGTACAGGTCGGAAGCCCGATGTCCTGAACGGCGATAAGGGTGGTGCCGTGGCAGACTGCTGCGGTATTGTCACAGCAGGCCTTGGAGATCTCGGCGATCTCGTTGCCTACGCTCTGGGCCTCGCAGTTGGTTGAGGACCAGCCGTACATCAGGGGCTTTTTGGCCTTTGCGAGCATCTGGGCGGTGTATTCGGCCGCCTCGTCATAGGTGAGGTCCTTCCAGCTGCCGTCAGCCTGGCGCAGCCGGGGTCTGGTTACCCGGTCGGCGGACTGGGAGTGGAGGAACTTCTCGGTCCCGATAACGCAGGCATTGTAAACTTCGAGGAGTTTCTTGCCGTCGTCCGAGACAACGACTTCGAGATCGTCGCAGAGCGTTCCGCAGAACGGACAGATGACATCGGTAATATTCTTGGTCATCCTACAATCACCCCGCACTGTTTCTGGACGAGTTCGATGCCGAGAAGCACCGGCTCATCGATCGCCACCTCAACGGTAACCGGAGTTCCCTTGAAGGTTGGCATGCCGGTGGAGTAGGTATTTGGGTTGATGATCGAGTTGGCCCACGGTCCCATCGGGATAAATGCAACGCCCGGGTGGGGTCCCTGGGTGGCCTCAATGGCCTTGACGACAACGCTGCCGTATTCGCTCGTAACCCGGACATTGGTGCTCTTCCATGCCCCGAGTTTCTTGAAGTCGGATTTGTCCATCTCGATGATCCCGCAGGCAGTGCGGTACGAGGGCTTTTCTTTACCGCTCTCGATGGCAACACCCTGCTGGATGGTGCGTCCCGAGATCAGGTTTACGCTGATATTTTTGGTCATGGTAATCCTCTGGTTTGTCAGAATAGAGATCAGGCCTCGGTCCGGATCATCTCCCCTCTTCCGGAAAGGCGGATCACATCGTACGGGCAGGCATTGATACAGACACCACAGCCTGCACAAAGTTCTGCCTTTACATCGAGGTGAATCGACTTCCCGTTCTTCACAGCATAGATCTTTTCCTTGGTTGCCGGTTCGACTGTATACAGTTCGAGTGCATCAACCGGACATGCGATGACACAGTTGCCACAACCGGTACACCGCTCCATGTTTACATGTACTGAAAACGCCATGCACATCACACACATTGTCGTCGATAGATCCAATGTTGTTGAACAAGTTAATTAAAGATATCTAAATTTACAACGCGGTAATTAAAAATAGTTAACTTATGGCGATTAGTTAGAAAGAAACTGTATACTTATTGTTGATTTCCCGTACCGGTCCACGCAGTTTTCGTAATAAATCCGGTAATATCCGGGTTCCAACATCATAATCGCGTCCAGATTGGACGAGATCAATATATAATCATTTGCACCCTGACATTGGGATGACCGGTTTTGCTGGGCTGGCAATGTGCGCGTAATTGTCCCGTGACGTTTGCGTAGTATACCCGCATTAAAAATGGAAACCAGGGAGAACTTCTCCACAAGGAATTCCGAAAAAAAAGCAGGATTGGATAATCAGAACGTTCTGTCAGACCGTCCGGATGGTGCCGGTCTCGGAGGTGTCGTACCCGCCAAGCATGGTGAGGATCTCCTTAAACCGCTCAGACCTGATCGCACTGATGAGCGCCCTGACCCTTGGATCCTCCGCATGTTCATGGCGGATCGCAATCTCGTACCGCTCCTGTGACACCGGCACAAACGGAAGTCTGAGCGCTTTTGCTGCACTGTACACGCAGAGACCGGCCTCCGCTTCCCCGCTCTTCACTGCAAGGGCTACTGCAATGTGGGTGGTTGCTTCGCGCTCGTACCCCGGGATGGTGTCCGGGCTGATCCCTGCCCTCTTCAACTCGTAATCCAGGAGCATCCGGGTACCGGAGCCTTTCTGGCGGTTGATGAATGCCCGGCCCGGCAGGTCGGCAAACGAGAGACCGTCCCGGGATACGACCCCCTGCTGGCGGCCGGCAACACAGATGAGGTCAATCGGTATCTGCGGCAGGTATTTTTTGAGGAAAACCGTGTTGTAACTCCCGTCATCTGCGAGCAGGTGCGCCGGGGCGGCATGACAGTCGTCCTTTTTTAAGGAAAGGATCCCGCCCATGCTCCCCACATGGGTGGAGATGAGGGTGATACCGGCAGGCCGGAGGATGTCGGCCAGGTAATCGAGCACCGGGTCGTGGCTGCCCGTGACAAGGAGGGCATTTTCCGCGTCCTGCACCGGCACCATCAGCCGGGCATCAACCGTATCACCCGGGTTGTATCCCTCTGAATTCCGGGGAACCCGGATATACGCGTTCGCCCGTACGGCACTCATCTGGACGCCGGCACCCTTGGACTGCGGGGAGACCATCCAGCGGTCCCCTATTTTTCCGAGCGTGCAGAGGACAAACTCGTCCGATCCGATCTCTTTTGGCAATGCGGATGTGATGCCGGCCCGGATCACGACCGGCTCGGGAACCTGGAGCCCGTAGTTTTTGAGGAACGGGAGGACCAGTTCGCGGATGATGGTCAGGGCCGAGAGGGGGTAGCCGGGAAGGCCGATGACCGGTTTTCCCTCAATCGAGCCGATGATGACCGGTTTACCCGGCTTGGTGGCAACGCCGTGGACGAGCACGGTGCCCAGCCCCGCGATGACCTCGGCGGTAAAATCCTTGGTCCCTGCCGAGGAACCTGCCGAGACGATGACCATGTCGTTTTCCCTGACGGCCGCTTTGATGGCATCCCTGATGAGATCCGGCTGGTCTTCCACAAAGGGATACCGCGTGCACGCTGCGCCGGCGTCTTCGAGCATCGCCTTTGCCATCACGGTGTTGCTCTCCACAACCTGCCCCGGTGCCGGGCGGGTCCCGGCCGGGACGAGTTCGCTGCCCGTGGGGACGAGCCCGACCCTGACGGTTATCGTGTCGAGCAGGGTGATGCCGTACGTTGCAAGGGCGCCTATCTCATGGGGCCGGATGCGGTGCCGCGAGGGCATCACCATCTCGGACTCGGCAAGGTCTTCCCCCGCCGGGCGGACGTGCTGCCACGGGCCTGCGGCTTTTCGTATTGTATAGTTTCCGCCGCTTTCCCAGACATCCTCGATCATGATCACGGCGTCAAATTCCTGCGGGACAACATTGCCGGTGTTCACCCTGGCTGCCCGGGGCAGGATGACCGGGTGCTGCTCTGAGGCCCCTTTTGTCTCACTGCTCACGACCGCAATGCCGTCCATTGCTGCAAGGTGGATCTCCGGCACCGAGTATCGTGCAAATATAGGTCCGGCCGTGATCCGGCCGGCTGCCCGCTCCAGGGGAACCTGCAGGACCGATGGCGTGCAGGAAAACTCGCGGGAAAGAAGAGAGTGTGCATCATCAAGTGAAATCACCTGGAGGTATCGTTTTACCATACGATCACCTCAGCAGCATCTCCCGATTCAGGCCCCGCATATCCTGCAGGGCTTTTTTTATTCCGGTCTTTTCTCATGAGTTTATCGTTCTGTATTTTTCCTTATCACGTATACCACTTATGGATCAGTGAATCCCTAAGGACCGCAACAAATTATGTGAAACAAAGGCCGGGAATGGATCCGGCACTCTGAGATCCCGAAGATATCCGGCATATATCCCGGAAACCTGTGCGTACGAAGGGAGTAACGGTGATCCCCGTGAAAATAAAAAAGGGTATTAATGAAAAGACGAAAATGTGAATATCATGGAAAAAAAACCAACGTGTGAGCGCTGCGGGAAGGATGCGATCGGGTTCCAGTCCCTGGAGGGTAGTTTTGAATATGTCTGTTTGGACCATGCCGACAGTCTCCTCCTTGCCCTCAAGCCCGGTGAAAAGAAGGTCTACGGTGTTTGTGTCCTCGAACGATACCGCTGATACATGCTCAATTTGGATGCTTTGGGATGCAGCAGGCCTGCAGGACCACAAAGATGTATCTGCAAAAAGGCTCAAAGATACCATAATGATGACGGAAAAACCCACGTGTGAACGCTGCGGAAAGGGTGCGATAGGGCGCCAGTCATTGGGATGCTGTGTCGCCTTTGTCTGCGAGGATCATGCCGACAGTGCCCTTCTTGCCCTCAAACCCGGGGAGACGCAGGCATACGGGGATTGTTATCTTGAACGGTTCGATACCGCAGATCCCTGACCTTTTCTGAACGATAATGGATTGTACATCAGCCCCCTCCTGACCTTTTTTCCCTGGAGTATCCGGTTGTATGCTCCTTACGGTTAACGGAGAATCCGCCGGCGGTAATCGTAACCTGGGGTTCCGGGTCCTCCGAAAACGAAAGGCGACGTTCTCCTGTTTTTTCAGACTCCCCCGGCTAACATAACCCTCCTGTAAAAAAGATCGATTCCGGAGGATCCGGATTGTCCGGCATCCGGAAAATACAGGGAGAGGCGTTCCCCTGAGAGATTACCCGGAATCGGTTGAAAAAAAAATTAGTGTCCCTTGACAGGGTTGAACACGTTCAGGTAGATCATATCGCTGCCGGTGTTGTGGAGCCGTTCGCGCTCCGTCCTCTCTTCTGCGTATGCGAGGATTGGCAGTTCCATGTCAAGACCCGGGGTGTGGCCGAACATCTTCTCGAGTTCAACCTGCTGGGCATGCATGAAGAGCGCGTTCGGAATCTCCGACGGGCAGAGTTCCTGGCACTGGCCGCAGTTCACGCAGGAGTCTGCGATGTGGGCAAAGCGGATCAGGTGGAACATGAAGTTCGGCGGAAGTTCGCCGGGCTTGACATAGGCCGGGTTCTTTGTCGTGCAGTCAACGCAGTAGCAGATCGGGCAGGCCTCGATACAGGAATAACACTTGATACAGCGGGAGGTCTCGCTCATGATCTTCTTTAAGCGGTCCTTTCCTTCGCCAAGTGCCTCGAAGTCGTGCTTGCGCCACTTATCGCCGAGCTTGAGCATCGCGCCTTCGACTTTCCCGCGGATCTCAAGACCCTTGGGGTTGGCTGCCTCGGTTGCGAGGATCCCGTTCTTGACTGCGCCGGAGACAAGGTTTGCACCCTTCTCGGAGCAGACTTCGACAAAGGTCGCTTTTCCGGCCTTCTCGCCGATGACACCCCAGTTCCCGCAGGCAAGGTCTGCCTGCCTTGGGATCTTCATCTTGCAGCGGCGGCAGTTGCTGCGCCGCCCGTAGCCGGCCTCTTCGAGCTCGTCAACGGAGATACCCTTGTGTCCTCCCTCGTACTCGATGATGAACTGGCCCTTGTCGATCTCTTCCTTGTGGACAATGTTCGGGTCAACGCCGTACTTCTCGGCGATCATCCTGCGGGCAAGGACAGGGCTGACCGATCCTCCGCAGTTGACACCGATCATGACGATGTTGTCAAGGTTGATCTGCTTGCGCTTTGCAAGCTCGTAGAAGGCCATTGCATCGCAGCCCTTGACGGTGACACCGATCTTCATGTTCGCGGCGCCGTCCATGTACTTCTTGATGAGTTTTGGAAGGAGCAGGGTACCGCAGTGGAGCGAACCGGCGGTCTTTGCCAGGTCCTTGGGGTCCTTGATCAGGACCGGCTGTGCATCGTACAGGTCCGTTCCCTTGGTAATGACGAGGACTGCATCGACTGCCTTGGACTCAAGGGCGTACTTCCAGATTGCGGTAACTGCGCCACCGAGTTCGGCCTTCTTCTTGATGTCTGCGTCATTGGTCCACGCATAGAGCATATCACCTTTCTTTGCCATTTTAGGCCTCCTTGATCTTCTCTATTTTACAGGCACAGGCCTTGAACTCGGGGATCTTTGCAACAGGGTCGAGCGCATTGTGTGTCAGGATGTTCGCTGCACACTCAATGTAATGGAACGGTATGAAGACGACACCCTTCTTGATGTCCTTTGTTACGCGGAGACCGATCGTGATCTCGCCACGGCGGGAGATCGCCTTGACCATTTCCTTGTCCTTGACACCCAGTTCTTTTGCGTCCTCCGGGTTGATCTCGAACCAGCCAGTGGGCTCTTCGCGCTCCAGGCTTGGGGAGCGGCGGGTCATTGAGCCGGTGTGCCAGTGCCAGATGCAGCGGCCGGTGGTTAACAGGAGCGGGTACTCCTTGTCCGGAACTTCTGCCGGGGGTTTCCACTCGATCGGGGTAAAGATACCAAGACCATCCGGGTGGGAGAATTTCTCCTTGTGGAGAATGGGGGTTCCCGGGTGCTCCTTGGTCGGGCAGGGCCAGTGGAGGGCTTCGGGCTTCTCGAGACGGGCATAATCCATTCCGCCGTAGGATGGGGTGACCTTTGAGATCTCGGTGAAGACTTCTTCGGCACTCTTATACGGGAACTGTTTCTCGAATCCCATGTGTTTGGCAAGCTCGCAGAAGATCTGCCAGTCTGCCTTTGCCTCGCCGGGCGGGTCCTGGGCCTTTCTCCACTTCTGGACGCGGCGTTCGGTGTTGGTCTGGGTGCCGTCCTTCTCGGCGAAACAGGCTGCCGGAAGCACAACGTCCGCCAGCTGTGCGGTCTCGGTCAAGAAGATATCCTGCACAACCATGAACTCGGCATTTTTCAGACCTTTTTCAACGTGGTGGAGGTCCGGGTCGGAGAGCATCGGGTTCTCACCCATAATGTAGACGCACTTGACCTTGCCGGGCTCATCCGCAAGGACATTGATGAGCGTGGTAACCGTCAGGCCGACTTTTCCTTCGGCAATCTCGCAGCCCCAGGCATCTTCCATCTTCTTCTTCATCTCGGGGACAAGCACTGACTGGTACCCTGAGTACACATTAGCAAGGGCTCCCATGTCGCAGGCGCCCTGCACATTGTTCTGGCCACGCAGTGCGCAGATACCTGTTCCGGGCCTTCCGAGGTTCCCGGTCAGCATCTGGAGGTTTGCAACCGACTTGACGTTGTCGACACCGGTTGTGTGCTGGGTGATACCCATCGAGTAGAGGATCGCGGACTGGCCGGATTTGCCAAACCACTCTGCGGCGGTGATGATATCCGCTGCGGGAATACCGGTGATCTTCGAGACGTTCTCCGGGCTGTAGGCATCCTTCATCACAACCTCTTTGACCTTCTCGAAATCCTTGGTCCGGTTCTTGACGAAGTCCTTGTTCTCCCAGCCGTTCTTGAGGATCAGCTGCATGAAGCAGTTCAGTAATGCTACATCGGTACCGGAGTAGAATTGTAAGAACAGGTCCGCCTGCTTCCCGGTTGGCGTGAGCCGCGGGTCGGCGTAAATGATCTTTGCGCCATTCATCTTCGCCTGCATGATGCGGCGTCCGATGAGCGGGTGCTGCTCGAATGTGTTGGTGCCGATAACAAGGAGGCACTTTGACTGGGCAATGTCTGCAATTGACTGGGTCATTGCACCGGATCCGAATGCTCCGGCAAGACCAACGACCGTTGAAGCGTGGCAGAGCCGGGCGCAATGGTCGATGTTGGGGGTCTTTAAGACTGCACGGGCAAACTTCTGCATCAAGTAGTTCTCTTCATTGGAGACGCGGGCTGATGCAAGGCAGGCCATTTCCTCACCCTTGTAGGACTTGAACTTCTGGGCAATCAGCTTGTAAGCTTCGTCCCAGCTGGCCTCGACAAATTTTCCATCCTTCTTGATGAGGGGTTTTGTCAGCCGCTCCGGGTTATTTACAAATTCCCAGGCATAGTTGCCCTTGGGACAGAGCTTTCCTTCATTCACCGGATTGCGCTGCCAGGGCTGGACGCCGACAACCTTCTTGTCCTTGACAACAAGATTGAAGCCACACCCGGTCCCGCAATACGGACACGTTGTTGGTACATATTTGAATTCCATACATCACACCTCGTGATAAAAAATGAGTCGGACTGAAGGCTATTTAAGCATGTTGAAAAAACTGCAAAAAATGATTAATAATGGTGGGTGAAAGAGAAGTACTGGCTGGTATGGGTAAAATGGTTCCATCAATTATTGCAGCAAATCAATTGACCCCCGTTTATCCGGAAATTGCGGGATCGTGGGGAGCGCGCACGTCATGAAACCACCTAAAATCCCCCCGCTTTTAAGCGATATTGTCCAGGCCGGGATCTCGGTTTGTGACGGATTTACGTTTGCAGAACTCCCCTCATGCCCTGCCTGCGGTGGCTCCCTTTCCGGCTATGACATAAAAAAGAAACAGTTCGCCCACCTGCTGGCAGAGGACGCCAAAAAAACCCTGTATGTCAACGTCAAACGATTTCAGTGTCGCTCCTGCCAGAGGATCTGTTATGCCGATGAACCGTTCTATCCCGATACCCGGATAGGCTCCGTCATCATTGATCTCTGTATTGCATTATCCTTAACGATACCGGTGAACCGGGTGCCGGCATACCTGGCCGCAATGGGGATTCATGTGACCCGCTCCAGTTGTCGTCTCTATGTGCAGAACAACAGCAGTTACTATGTGCGGACCAATGTTCACTATGTAGAGACAAACAACCTGTTTGGTCTTCACCTTCCCCACTCAATCCTATCCCTCTCCTCACTTGCGGCCAGATCTCTTGAAGGGGAGTGCATCAAGGGGTCAGACATACTTGCGGTCTGTAGTTTTCCCTCCGCACAACGGACCGCGATGACACATGGGGTGCCCTCAAAACCATGGGAACCCTGGGACATTAAGAAAGAACAGGCAGACCGCAGGTAGTTCATTCTGTGATTACGGGTCGGTCGGCATTTTTTTTAAAAAGAGGATTGCCGGAATGATTATCCCGTTGTTTTTCCTCCCTTCTCCGGCAACACATGAATTGCCGTGGCCTTGACGCCAGCCATAACAGATGTCCCGCAATTGAGGCCGAGCTCACTGCAGGATCTCCGGGTGATGAGGGCTGTGAGCACAAACCCGCAGTCAACGCTGACCCGGACGAACGGCCCGTACGGTATCATCTTTGTGATCCGTCCATGGATCTGATTGCGCATACTGGACCTGGCCGGCCCTGCTGCAGCGGGCGTTAAGGAGATTTCCTCCGGCCGGATATACATTGCCACATTCCTGCCCACCGGAAGATCGGTCAATGCCTCGAAGAGGATATCCCCGACCCGTATGAATGCATGCCCGCCCGTGTTCTCCGTAATAACGCCTCCCTGTATTGCCTCGATCCCGACAAATCGTGCAATCTCCCTCCCTTTTGGCTGGTAAAAAATATCCGTTGCCGTCCCGGACTGTACCAGCCGCCCCTCCATGATCACGCCAATCCGGTCCGCGAGCCGCTGGCCCTGGATCATGTCGTGGGTGGAGAGGATGATCGTTGTTTTAAATTCATTCCTTATCCGGACAATGAGATCCTCGATCAGCTCCGATGAGACCGGGTCGAGGTTTGCCGTCGGTTCGTCCAGCAGGAGCACTTCAGGCTCCGTCACCATGGCACGGGCAAGGGCCACCCTCTGCATCTCGCCCCCGGAGAGGGTGATCGCACTGCGCTCCTCAAATCCCTCAAGGCCGACAAGATCCAGAGCAGACGTAATTTTTCCCGAAATTTTACTCTTGTCCTCCCCGCGGAACTTCAGGCCGAAGGCAACGTTTTTTGCAACGGTGGTATTGAGCACCGCCGGCTTCTGGAAGACCATGCCCATGCGCCGACGGATTGCCAGCCTGGCGGCCTCATTGGTGGCAGTGTCCTCTCCGTCAAAGAAGATTGTACCGGATGTCGGGAGATCGAGGAGGTCGATGAGCCGGATGAGGGATGTCTTGCCGCTGCCGCTCGGCCCGATGAACGTGAAGATCTCCCCCTGCTTAATCCCAATGCTGATATCCTGGAGAATTATGGTTCCCCCGATCTTTCTTCCAAGGTGCTCGATCCGGATCATCCGCGGGGACCTCCGGCGATTTTCTGCATATCCGCAGACATCCCTGCCGTGATCAGGTTCAATGCCACAACCACGATCAGGGCAACGAGGAGGAGGATGATCCCAAGGGCAATGGAGAGCGGGAACTCTCCCATCCCGACATCAAGGGCGATAGCCGTGGTCAGGACCCGGGTATGGCCGCGGATATTGCCGCCGATCATCATGGCGACCCCCACCTCGGCGATTGCCCGCCCGAATCCAAAGACCACCGCACTCAGGATGGCATACCTTGCTTCCTTGAGGATCTCCCAGATCTTCTGGACGCTGTCAGCCCCGAGAGCGACAAGCGTATCGCTGAGGCTTTTGTCGATCCCGCCAAGTGCGGCGATGACGAGTCCCGTCACGATGGGGATGATAAGGATCGTCTGCCCGAGGATCATACCGCCCGGTGTGAAGAGGAGCCCGAGAAAACCCAGCGGGCCGCTCCGCGAGATGAGCAGGTAGATCACGAGACCAACTACTACGGTAGGAACGGAATAGAGGGTCTGGATCAGGACAATGAGCGCCCGTTTTCCCCGGAATTCATTGAAATGGATGAGGCTCCCGAGCGGGATGGCAATGAGGGCAGCAAGGATCGTTGCCGAGAGGGAGATATACAGGGAGAGTGCGGCTATCTGCATGACCTCGGGGTTGAGGGTGACGATGAGGTCGATTGCCTGAACAATGCCCGCTGAAATGTCGCTCACTGCTGCTCACTCCTGAACAAACTACATCCCATGGTATTTCCGGATGATCACAAGATCTGGTTCTTCAGTTACCTTTTCTTTCTTTTCCTGATAGTTAATGGGATGCTCCGGGCAGAATTCCTGTACCCTTAAGAGAAACACAGATCCCTGATACGTCTCTCTCTTTTTACGATCAGCCCGAAAAAAAGAAGGAAAATTTACTTTGTACTGGCTGCTGCGGCAGTGGTTGCAGACGTGGCTGCAACGGTGGCTGTTGCTGCCGGTACAGGAGCTACAGCGGTTGCCGGGGTTGTGTGGTCCCCTACATAGCCTGCCGGTGCAGTCGGGACGGTGACACTCATCGGGATGAAGAGGGCCTTTCCATACTTGTCCACACCATAACTTCCGATAGCGGCCTGGGTGTCCGGTGCGATCAGGAAGTTGACGAAGTTGTTCGCCATCTGGATCTTGTCCGCGGGCTGCTTGTCGTTGTAGACCGTCATGACGCTGTAAATATTCAGCAGGCTTGCACCATTGCTGATGATCGGGACGAGGTTCAAATCCTTCTTGTAGGCAAGGTACGTGCCTTCGTCAGTAAGCGCATATGCACCCTTCTCGCCTGCCATCTGGAGAGTCTCTCCCATTCCTTTGCCGGCTTCTACATACCAGTCGCCGGATTTCTGGATCTGGGTGGTGTAATTGTACTTGGCATTGGACCAGATTGCCTTCTCGGCCGAGTGGGTCCCGGAGTTGTCGCCACGGGAGATGAAGGCAACCTTTGCGGTCTTGTTCATACCCTTTAAGTAGATGGTTGTGAGGGCTGCCTCTGGCGTCATGCCTTTGATGCCTGCGGGGTCGTCAGCCGGGCCGACAATGACAAACGAGTTGGATGCAAACGAGCGCCGGTTGATCCCATTGTTGCTCTTCATGAACGCCAGCTCCTGGCTCGGGGAGTGGACGAGAAGGACATCTGCGTCGCCGTTCTTGGCAAGCTCGATTGCCTTGCCGGTTCCCTGCGAGGTGATCTTCAGCGTGACATTGTACTGTTTCTCGAACATGGGCTGGAGATAGTCGAGGAGCTTGGTGTCGTACAGGCTGGTTGTTGTCGCGATGAGGAGCGTGTTCTGGGCGCTGCCTGTTGCAACCGGCGTTGCTGCCGTTGCTGCTGGTGTTCCTGATGCTGCCGGCGTGGTTGCGGGAGCCTGGCTGGTACAGCCGGCAAAACAGGCTGTAACGAACAGGATGGCAATCATTACGGTAATAATTCCTACATGCACAGTTTTTGTCATAATGACCGGATCATTCTTATCGACGTGAATTATTCAATGTTTCTTTTTACTGTTTGTTAAAAGAAAGTAATAATCAGCTGATAACCAGATGGTTCAAAGGAATTCTTATTGATTTACCGGGTTTGTTAAATTGTTGAAAAAAAGGGCCCGGGCGGGATCAGATCTTTTTTGCCAGTTCAAGAAAAACGGGCCTGCCCAGAATTGCTATGGTCTCGTCCTCATATTTTTCCCGGATGAGATCGATCATCTTCCGGGTCCCGTTGGCCGTTGTCATGATCCCGACCCGCTCGGCCCGGGTGACGAGGTCTCCTTCCTCCATGGTGGCAAAATACGGGAGGATATAGTAGTGGGGCACATCGAGGAACTCCGCGAGCCTGCGGGTTGTCGGGAATTTGAGGCGGACTCCCGAATCGGTATACGTAACGGTGAACGACCGCTCTTGGATCTGGATGCGGATGGCGGCATCAAAGAGAATATCAACAGAAAGTGCGGCCATGAATCTTCATGGATAATTGGACATGATCCCATAAAGAGACTTACGAAACCCTGACCGTGCGTCTCCCGTCATTATCCGCAAAAGGCACTTAAAAAAAAGATTAGTGTTTCTTCTTGTGTTCATCGGCCACCGGCTTCATGAACACAATCTCTGCATTGATGTCCTTTGCAATCTGTTCGATCTCGAACTTGCGGAAATGGGTTGCTTCAACCTGGATCTGTCCTCCGGTCACCGCGACAATGCGGTATTTCGGGGACTCGACGCCCTCTCCGACTTTCTGGCGTTCACGCACATATATCTTCATGGTACTTTCCTCCTGGCCACAACGAACGTACAGCCCGAAATACCGGTACTGCAGGAATTCTGTAGCTCTGATATACCAACTGGTTTACATGTGCTATATATTTTTCCCTTGTAATACCACTAGTTGGTACATCATGAAGAAACGGTTTGAACTGAGGAGCGGGCTTCAGGGGGAAACCCTTGTCCGGAAAAGCAGGCCAAGGCAACACCCGGCAACGGAACAGATCCGGATAGCGCCGGATATCAATGTCGTCAAGATCGGAGGACACGGCGCCATTGATTACGGCCGGGAGGTCATGCACCCGCTCTGCGAGGAGATAGGCGAACTCTCAAAGAAGCAGAAACTTCTCGTGGTTACCGGCGGGGGCGGGCGGGTCCGCCATATCATGGATATCGGCATGGATCTCGGGATGCCCACCGGTGTCCTTGCGGAACTCTCCGCAAAGATCTCGGAACAGAATGCGATCATGGTCTCGATCCTGCTTGCGAAATATAACGGGTCACGGATCCATACCGGCGATCTTCTTGAACTCCCGATGCTCCTGAAACTGGGCATCCTGCCGGTCATCCACGGCACACCCCCGTACGGCCTCTATGAACACCCGTCCCGGTCGGATGCAATTCCTCCTCACCGCACAGACACCGGGGCATTTCTGATAGCGGAGGTTCTCGGGGCAAGGAACTGTATCATCGGCAAGAACGTTGACGGGCTGTATACAGAAGATCCACGGAAAAATCCTGACGCGGAACTTATCCGGGACATTACCGTTGATGAACTGCTTGCAATGGATCTTGATGACATGGTACTCGAACCTATGGTGCTCTCTCTTCTCAAGGATGCAGTCCATATCCGGGAAGTGCGGATCATCAACTGCCATACGCGCGGAAATATTGACAAAGCAATCCATGGGAAAAATGTCGGCACCATTATCCGGGCAGATTGACCTGCCCCTCACCGCAGCTTTTTTCCGATTTTTTATAGGAGAATACTCCTGTTATGCAGTGCCCGGACCGATCAAATGTTAACTACAACTATTTAACATAGTCTTTTTATTATTCAACAAATTATGTTAACTGATCATCTATGGGTATCTGCACGGACATTATGCACGATTTTGTATTGCAGGAGATCAGGCGACTCTACTCGAGCTTTGACGGATGGAAGATAACCCCGAAGAACAAGGGAGCCGGCTACGATACGATCGTTCTTGTGGAGCGGATGAACAACGGTTACCGGGAGATTGTAAGGATTCTGGTTTCGTTCAAGAAAGAGGTCACGCTCGATATGATCAACGATCTTATCCGCCCGGAGCCGGTCCTGGACGGCACCATCCCCCGTTATGACTACGCGCTTATCGTGCCCGCCCATGCAGACACGTCAGAAATGCCAAAAGACCTGAAAATATATACCATGAAATCCTTTGCCTTCGAAGGCAAGGACCTGATTTGGGTAAAAAAGCCGGTACGGAAAACCCCCGAGACGGAATAATCTCACCGCTGATCCTGCCGGGGATCTCTGCTTTTCAGCAGGTTCCCCGTATTTCCGTAATTTTCCTATCCTCTTTTCTTTGACCCGCAGGCACTGCAGCGATTCAGCCCGATGAAAAAAGGCAGGTTTTTCCCGGCGGCAGGAGGTTATCTCAAAAGTGAAAAACCCGGTTCTCTTTCCTGCAGGGAGAAGACCCGGCTAGTCCTGTGGAAGCGGGCAGGTGGTGAGGACTAATTCCGGGGATAAATCCCGGATTACGCCCGTCTTTGCCGTGTCATACCCCCCGATCTTCTCCAGGTGCGTACGGTAGGCCGGCGACCGGATCAGGGTTAAGAGTGTCTTAATCCTCTGATCGGCGAGCATCTCCCGCCAGAGTGCAAGCTCGTAATCCTCGTGCGCAACCGGTACGAACTCAAGTCCGCTCGCACTGGCAATCCCTGATGTGCACATGCCGGCATCGGCAAACCCATTCCGGATCGCAACGACAACTGCCTGCGGACCGTGGACCTCCTGCAGGTAGCCGTTCACTTTTAAGGGGTCTATGCCCTCAGCGGTTATCAGGGCGTCAAGAACCGTACGGGAAGGTGTCTCTTTCCGGGTATTGATGAACCGGGTATGCGTGAGATCCTTCAGGCCCAGCCCATCGCGGGATGCAATGCCCAGCTCAACGGTGGCGATGTGAATGAAGACCAGGTCACCGGATTTTTTGTATTGTAAAAGCGGCTGGTACGATGCCAGCATGGAATCTGCAGGCAGAACCAGCGGTGCCGCGTGGCAGCAGCTGCCGCCCAGTGCCAGGATTCCTGGGGTATTGCCGGGGTTGGTGGCATGGATGAACAGGCCCTCGTCATGGGCAAGTCCGGCAAGGTCTTCGAGAGCCGGATCGATCGAGCCGGTCAGGATGAGGGTGCGTTCAATGCTCCCGGGATCGGTAGTCAGCATAACGGTAAGTTCGAAACCCGCCTCGTACCCTTCGACCGGGGCCGGGATATGGGTGTACCCGTTGGCCTTGACGGTTGCCATCTGGGCAAAAGCCCCTTTCCCGTGGGGTGTTCCAACAAGGGTGGTTCCAATCCGGCCCACAAAGATGGGCACGAACTCATCAAACCCGGGGTCCGAGACGAGCGGTTGTGCCAAGCGGACGGTGACCGGGTAGTGAGGTGCGGGGGCAAATCCCCAGGACTCCAGCAGGGGTGCAGCGAATTCACGGAGGACCGTCTGGGCCGCAAGCGGGTAGCCGGGAAGACCGAGGACCGGTTTTCCCTTGACGTTTCCCAGCATGACCGGCTTGCCGGGCTTGACTGCCACCCCGTGGAAGACCAGTTCGCCCAGTGAACGGATCACGCTCTCGGAAAAGTCGCGGGTGCCCGCAGAGGACCCGGCAGAGATGAGGACCAGGTCGTTCTCTTCTACGGCTTTTCGCATCGTTTCCCGGATAATATCCGGCTCATCAGGAGCAATCGGGTAGCGGGTGCAGTGCGCCCCCATCTGGGAAAGATAAACCTGGGCCATCACCGTGTTGCTCTCGACGACCTGCCCGGGCTTCGGCCACACGCCGGGTGGTACGAGTTCGCTCCCGGTTGGGATGATCCCGACCCTGACGGCAAGAACGTCGATGCTCGTGATCCCGTAGGTGACCAGTGCCCCGATATCGAATGCCCGGATGAGGTGTCCCTTTGCGAGAACGAGTTTGTTCTCCTTAATGTCCTCTCCTGCATGGCGGACATGCTGCCAGGGAATGGCAGAGCGGCGGATCCTGAAGTGGTCGCCTACTTCCCAGACATCCTCGATCATGATGACGGCATCGAACTCCGGGGGGACAATGTTGCCGGTGTTCACCCGGACGAAATGCGTAAGGGTGATCGGGTTCTGGTCGCCGGCACCGATGGTGTCGCGGCTCCGGACCGCGATGCCGTCCATGGCGGAGATATTCACGGCAGGCACAGAATATTTCGCAAAGACCGGCTCTGCAACAATTCTCCCGACCGATTGCACAACCGGGACGTTTTCCATATGCCCTGGGGCGGCAAATGATTTTGTAAGAAGGGTTAAGGCCTCTCCAAGGGAGAGGAGCTCAAGGTACCGCTTTACCATGCTGCACCCGGTCTTCGCAACGGAGCCGCTGTCCTCTGACAAGACTGCCCCTCACCCGTAAATCTCCCCGACATTATAGTATTAATTCCCCGGCTATGTAAATTGAAAATAATTTATGCTGGTGTTCCCCAATAAACTATTTCGTTTGGCCTCCGGGGGAAATGCCGGGTGGGGAAACCGCGTGTCCTTATCAGAGGGCTACGTTCTCTCCGATCGATCCCACGGCCGCAATGTAGATCGGCCACTGGGTCTCCGGATCGAGATTTGCGAGATTTGTTATGAGCTCATCGTGGAAAAGGTCGATCGGGGCAACCTGGAGACCGAGTCCCGCTGCTGCCAGGATCAGGTTCTGGCAGACATGCCCGGCCTCGATAAGAGCACTCCGGTACCCCCGGTTCCCCACCGCCCAGACCGTGCGGTACGGGATTGCTACCCAGAGGAAGGTTACCGCCGCCCGGGTCGTGAGCTTGAAGTTCAAGCTTGCGGTACTCATCTCGAGCGTAATTCCCGAGTCGATACGTTCGGCTACGATGCTGTGGGATTTCGGGAGGTACCGGTACAACCCGGTCTCCAGTCCTTCCACCTCGCCCGCGACAAAATAGGTCTCCAGCGGGTTCCGCGAACCGCTTGACGGCGTGTTGCGGATCTCGATCGTCTCTGCCACGGTTTTCCTGAAGCCCTGGGTGCACCAGAGCAGGTACGAGAGTTGTTTTACGTCCATCGTGGAGCGGGGGAAGAACCCTACGGGTTCCCAGCCCTCGATGGCCTCCCGTACCGGTACATCCGTTATCTTGAACCGCTTCGGGCTTGGGAGCTTGATTGTGGTCTGCCCTTTTTTGACCGGTAGTTCGCGGGGGGGTTCCGGGACACGGAGGATAAGGTCGACCGTGGAGTAATCCGGGCATCTGGTTCCATTGATGAAGTCTTTTCCAACTTTGTTCATAGGGTCACACCCTGGATATACGATGATCTGATCGCG